>Ga0194128_10001314_pt1 | contig 43361 bp, 42 predicted proteins | sample TA2KigCa65mmetaG_FD_148650 | JGI IMG/M metagenome (GOLD analysis project Ga0194128, IMG submission 148650) | Freshwater microbial communities from Lake Tanganyika, Tanzania - TA2015037 Kigoma Deep Cast 65m | ecosystem: Environmental > Aquatic > Freshwater > Lake | place: Tanzania: Lake...
GGGCTCCTCCTCGGCCTCGCGCACCTCCTCGGCCTCGCGCTTGACCTCCTCCTCGGCCTTGCGCTCCAGCGCCTCCTCGGCCTCCCTGATCTCGCCGGCCAGGCCGCGTCGGTGCTGGGCAGGGGAGCCGCTCTGGGTGTCGTCCTCCCTCACGCCTCCAATCGTCGCATTCCCCCCTGATCGTTGGCGATCGCCTCCAGCCGCTGCAGCGCGCCGCTGACGGCGTCCGCGAGCGGCTCGGCCAGATGCTCTCCCCAGCGCACGGCGGCCACGAGCGCCGCCCCTGCGATCAGGTCGATGACGTAGTGCTCCCCCAGGTAGACGAGGGCGAAGCCGAGCGTCCCGGCGTAGGCCCAGCCGAGCGCGCCCTCGACCGGGCCCGCCTCGCTCAGCAGGATCGCGGCCATCATCGAAGCCGCGAAGTGCAGCGAGGGCATCGCCGCCCAGGGGTTGCTGCCGAGGAAGTCGTAGAGGTGCTCCCAGGCCGCCCCCCACTCCTCCTCGCCGACCTCCTGCATGATCCGGCGCAGGCGCTCGTCCGCGTAGCCGTTCTCCGCCGCCCACCACGGTGGCGCCGTGGGCACGGCGGCGTAGACGGCGCAGCCGAGGTCGAACACCCCCGCCATCTGTCGCGCAGAGCGCGGGAAGCGCTCGGGGTGTTTGGCGAGGATCCAGAGCAGGGAGCTGTGGGGCTCGAAGAACCAGGCCCAGTGCACCCACGAGAGGACCCGATCGACCGGGTTGCCCCGGCCCAGCCCCTCCAGCGCCCGCTGCAGGCGCACGTTCGGCAGCTCGCCGCGCCCGATCGCCAGGTCGGCGCGGATCGGGTAGGTGACCCGGAGCCGCCGCCGCAGCGCCTCGGGATCGTCGTGGGGCATGTCCTTCGCGTTCAGGAAGCCCCACATCTGCAGCGCGTAGAGCCCGACGTCGCGGGTCTTGGTGCGCGGCGCCAGCACCGCCAGCGCCAGCGGGCCGCCAACCAGGGCCGCCGTGGTCACCGCCGGCGGGATGTTGAGCCGTTTGCGGGCGAGCGGGACCGCGAAGGCCGCAGCGAGGGCGGCCGATGCGACTCCGCGGACGACCGGCGCCCACTTCGAGCGCGGCCGTGCAGCGCGCTTGAGGGGGGACTGGAGCAAGGGCCGGAGTCTATGAGCGCTGGGCCGGCGGGGCCGAATAGGGTCTTGCCGGATGCAGGCCGAGCGGATCGAGCTCCAGGGACGACGGGTTGCCGTCACCGGCGCCGGCGGCTTCATCGGCGGCGCCGTCTGCCGGGCGCTGAGCTCCGAGGGAGCATCGGTGATCGGGATCGAGGTCCTTCCCGAGCAGGAGGAGGAGCTGCGGGCCGCGGGGGTCGAGCCGCGCATCGCCGACGTCGCCGACCGAGCCGCGATCGCCGCCGCGCTCGAGGACGCCGAGCTGGTCGTCCACACCGCCGCCTACGTGCGCGAGTGGGGCTCGATGGAGGACTTCATGCGGGTCAACGTCGGGGGAACGGCAAACGTTCTCGACGCCGCCGAGGCGGCGGGAAGCGAGCGCGTCGTCCACATCAGCTCGGTCGTCGTCTACGGCTACGAGCACGAAGGCCACCAGCGCGAGCACGCGTTCCGTCGCGCGGTCGGCGTCCCCTACATCGACACAAAGAGCGCCTCCGACGCGCTCGCCGCGCGCCGCGGCGCCGTGATCGTGCGCCCGGGCGACGTCTACGGGCCCGGCTCGATCCCCTGGCTGGTGCGGCCGGTGCAGCTGATGGCCTCGCGCCGGCTGGCGGTGCCGAACAAGGGCGACGGCACCATGCTCCCCGCCTACATCGACGACCTCGTGGCCGGGATCCTGCTGGCGCTCCGAAGGGGGACGCCCGGGGACACCTACACCGTCTGGGACGGCCACGGCGTCAGCTTCTCGGACTACTACGGGATGCTGGCCGCGGCGCTCGACCTGAGAGAGCCGCCGAGGCTTCCGAAGCCGCTGCTGTTCGCCGCCGCCGGAGCGTTGGAGGGCTTCGCTCGGCTGCGCGGAGTGCCGCCCGCGATGGGCCGCCACGGCGTCACCTTCCTCGACCGCCGCGGCACCGCCTCGAACGAGCGCGCGCGAGAGGAGCTCGGCTGGTCCCCGTCGGTCGAGCTGCCCGAGGGCATCCGCCGCAGCGCCGAGTGGATCCGGGCCCAGGGAATCACCTGATCCGCTCGAGGCACATGTTGGCGCCTTTGTCTCGCTATGCGTGACTAAGGCGCCAACGCGGGCGGCCGGGTGGCCCACTCCAGGCCCTGCACGATGGACGCGTAGGTGACGCCCAGCCCCTGCTGCAGGCCGATCTCGCAGGTCCGATTGCTGCAGAAATGCCCGGTGATCGGGCCTGCTCCCACGAACTCGGCGGCTTGATCCGCCGTCGCGGAGCGCGTCAGCTCGGGATGGAGCAGACCACGGTCGCCCGCCATGCCGCAGCAGGTGGCGCGAATCGGGACGAAGACCTCGTCTGCGACAGCTCCGGCCAGGGTCTCGAGCTTCGCGGTCAGCCCGAGATGACGGGTTGAGCAGGTTGGGTGGATCGCGCTGGTGCCACCCACCTTGGAGCTCACGGACAGCCCCGGCAGCAGCCGGTCGTGCGCCCATTCGACAGAGTCGAGGATCTCCAGCTTCTCGTGGCGCTCGCGGTTCTCCTCGCTCAGCGCCGCAGCCACCTCCTCCCGCAGGCCCAGCGAGCACGAACTGGCGTCGATCACGACGGGCAGCCTGCCCTCCCCGCTCCAGCGCCACAACGACTCCACGGTGCGGTTCGACATCAGCTCGTGTCCCCGTCTGAACCCCTTCGAGCTCCACGGTACGCCGCAGCAGTTGCCGGCCGCGTCGTCGGGGATCCAGACCGGGTGACCCGCTCGCCGCGAGAGCTCGACCATTGCCTCGGGCAGCGGCAGGAACGGCTCCCGGTGCGGGTGGCGCGGACGCCCGAAGATGCGGTTGACGCAGGCGGGCATGTAAACGGCGGCCGCACCCTCGCGCTCCGTGGCGGGCAGCCTCCCTGAGGCGGCGTGCGGCATCTCCGGCGGGAAGTCAGGGACGACTTCGTCGCTGACCAAGGCCCGCGCGATCCGCGCTCCGGCCCGCCCGGGGAGGCCCCCCAGCGCCCCGCCGGTCCGCAGCCCAACCCGCGCCAGCCGCTCGACCCCGCTCCAGCGGCGCGCCAGGCCCTCGGCGCGCGCCTCCGCCCTCTCCGTGCGCTGGCGCGCGCGCAGCTCCTTGACCAGCCTGCCGGTGTCGATCGCCAGCGGGCAGGCGGGGCCGCAGGAGCCGTCGACGGCGCAGGTCTCGAGCGCCTCGTACTCGTACTGCTCCAGCAGCGCGCGCTGGACGGGTGAGCCGGGCTGCTGGCGGGCCAGCTCGCGGCGGACGACGATGCGCTGGCGCGGGGTCAGCGTCAGGTTGCGGCTCGGGCAGACCGGCTCGCAGAAGCCGCACTCCACGCAGTTGGTGACGACCTCCTCGATCGCGGGGGTCGTCTTCAGGTTGCGCAGGTGGGCGCCGGCGTCGCGGCTCAGCAGCACGCCGGGCGCGAGCACCCCGTCGGGGTCGGCCAGCCGCTTCAGCCGCCACATCAGCTCGGTCGCCTTCGCGCCCCACTCGCGCTCGACGTAGGGGGCCATGTTGATCCCGGTGCCGTGCTCGGCCTTGAGCGAGCCGTCGTACTTGTCGAGGATCAGCTCGACCAGCTTCTCCATGAAGGACTCGTAGCGCTCGGTGTCCCCGGGCTTGGAGAAGTCGGGGGTGAGCATGAAGTGCAGGTTCCCGGCCGAGGTGTGTCCGGCGACCCCGGTGAGGAAGCCGTGCTCGCCGAGCAGCGCCTGCACGTCGCGGGCGCACTCGGCGATGCGCGCCGGGGGCACGCAGACGTCCTCGATGATCAGCGCCGTGCCCGGCGGGCGCAGGCGGCCGATCAGCCCGTGCAGGCCCTCGCGCACCGTCCAGGCGACCTCGATCCGCTCGTGATCGCGAGTGAAGTCGGACGGCCGGATCGGGGAGCGGGATTCCAGCACCTGCTCCGCGCCGGCGACAAGCTCGTCCAGCCCCTCGTCCGTGTCGGCGCCGAACTCGACCAGCAGCGCGGCGGAGGCCGGCGGCAGCTCCATCCAGTCGGCGGGGGCGCCGGCGATGTTCTGCGAGGCGACCATCAGCGCCGGGGCGACCATCAGCTCGACCGCCGTGGCGCCCGCGGCCACGAACTCCGGAACGGGCTCGGTCGCCGACTCGATCCCGTCGAAGTGCAGCCAGGAGACCGCCGTGCGCGGGGGCTGGGGAACCGTCTCGAACACCGCCTCCGAGACGAAGGCGAGCGTGCCCTCGCTGCCGACGAGCAGGCGCCGGAAGATCTCCAGGGGGGTGTCCGCGTCGAGGAACGCGCAGAGCCGGTATCCGGTCGTGTTCTTGATCTCGAACTTGCCGCGGATCCGCGCCGAGAGCTCGGCGTCGGCGCGCAGCTCGTCGCGGATCCGCTCCAGGCCGCGAGCCAGCTCGGGCTCGGCCGCGGCGAACGCAGCCTCGGCGCCCGGCTCGCCGGTGTCGATGCGCGTGCCGGAGGGCAGCACGAACGTGAGCTCGCGGACCGTGCTGTAGGAGTCGGCGGTCGTCCCGCAGCGCATGCCCCCGGAGTTGTTGGCGATGGCGCCGCCGACGGTGCAGATGTCCTTGCTGGCGGGATCCGGGCCCAGCTTGCGGCCGTGAGCCGCGAGCACCGCGTTTGCGTGGCCCAGCAGGGTCCCCGCGCCGACGCGGGCGAGGCGCCCGCCGTCCTCGGCCGCGACACCCTCGAAGCCCCGGCGCACGTCGAGCAGGATGCCCTCTGTCTGGGCCTGGCCGTTGAGGCTGGTGCCGGCGGCCCGCATCGTCACCGGCTCCCCGGCGCCGCGCGCGCACGCGAGCACGGCGGCGACGTCGTCGGCATCGCGCGGCCGCACCACCACCTTCGGGATCAGGCGGTAGGGGCTGGCGTCCGAGGCGAAGCTGATGAGGTCGATGGCGCGGCTGAGCACTCGGTCGGCGCCCAGCAGGCCCTCCAGCTCGGAGCGAAGCGGCTCCGGGGTCCCGCCCGCGAGCTCGTCGGGGGCGCGGTCGGAGGCGGCCCCGGAGCTATCGGGGGCGAGCGGCTCGACGGGCGGGGCCGGAAGCTCAGCCAAGGCGGTCCGTGCCCGGCATCGTCAGAACAGGTGCATCCCGGACGCCACGGGGACCTCGATCAGCTGCGGCTTGCCCGAGCCGATCGCGCCCTTCAGCGCCTCGTGCAGCGCCTCGCGCTCGCCGACCTGCTCGGAGGCGACGCCGTAGCCGGCGGCGACCTCGGCGGTGTCGACCGATGGGAGGTCGAGGCCGGGGGCGCCCTTGACCTCCTCGATGTCGGCGAACCACTTCAGGATCGCGTACTCGGAGTTGCGCAGGACGAGGAAGGTGACGGGAACCTCATAGGCCACCGCCGACCACAGGCCCGTGATCGCGTACTGGGCCGAGCCCTCGCCGAGCACGCAGACCACGGGCCGCTCGGGCTGGGCGAGCTGGACGCCGATCGCGGCCGCGAGCCCGAAGCCGAGCCCGCCGCCGGCGCCGAAGTAGTAGCTGCCCGGCGCCGAGAGCCGCAGCTGGTTGCGCAGCGCCAGCGTGCTCGAAGGCGACTCCAGCACCACGATCCCGTCCTCGGGGAAGACACCGGCGAGCGTGTTGTGGACCATCGTCGGCGTCAGCGGGTCGGTCGCCTCGCCTGCGACCGCCTCGGGTAGTGGGGTCGGCCCGGCCCGGCTCGCCTCCCCCACCTCGGCGAGCACCGCCGCAAGCGCGAGCGCGACATCCGCGACGATCGCGTCGCCCATCGGCGCCCGCGCGGCCTCGTCGGGGTCGGAGGTGATCTGGACCAGCTCGGCGCCAGCGGGCAGCAGCGGGCCGGGGATGTGGGGGTAGTAGGGGAAGACCGAGGAGCCGACGACCAGGACCAGGTCGCGGCCCTTGAGCGTCTCGGCGACGGGGCCGATCGCGGGCGGCAGGATCCCCTGGAAGAGGGGATGGCCCTCAGGGAAGCCGATGCGCCCGCCGCCGGGAGCCGGGGAGGCGAACACCGGCAGCATCTGGCGCTCGGCCAGGGCGATGGCGGCGTCCCAGCCGCCGGCGGCGTCGATCTCGGGGCCGGCGATCATCACCGGGCTCTCGGCCGCCTCCAGCCTGCGAGCGAGCTCGGTGACCGCACCGGGATCGGCGCCGGCGCGCGTCTCGACCCTGCGCGCGGCGACCAGACCGGCCTCGGTCGCGTCCACCTCGCGGTTCCAGTCGTCCATCGGCACCGAGACGAAGGCCGGGCCTTTGGGCGGGGCCGAGGCGAGGTGGATTCCGCGGGCGAGCGCCAGCGGCACGTCCTCGGCCCGCGGCGCCTCGAAGCTCCACTTCACGAACGGGTGCGGCACCCGCGTCGCGTCGCGGTTGGTGAGGTTCGCCTGCATCGTGATCTGGGCCCGCACCTGCTGCCCCGCCGTGACCAGCAGCGGCGACTTGTTCGCCTGGGCGTTGAAGATCGCCCCCATCGCGTTGCCGACCCCGGGGGCGGTGTGCAGGTTCACGTGGGTGACGCCGCCCGATGCCTGCGCGTAGCCGTCGGCCATGCCGACCACGACGGCCTCCTGCAGCCCCAGCACGTAGCGGAAGTCGTCGGGGAACTCCGCCAGCATCGGCAGCTCGGTCGAGCCGGGGTTGCCGAAGACGGTCGTCATCCCGTGCTCGCGGAAGAGATCGAGCGAGGCTTCGCGCGCGGTCGGCATCGCGAGCAGCCTATTGGGCGGCGGCATCCCGCCTGCAGACGGCCGAGACCCGGCTAAAGGCCGCGGCCGCCGCCCGCCGATATTCCTCGTGACTGCATAGGGAGGCGCGGGACGCGCCGAGACGGCTGACCATGGCAACCGTTCAGACACCCGGAGCACCGGCCGCGGCGAGGACCGCCCTGGACGGAGAGGCGCGCCTCCACGCCCTGCTCGGCAGCATCGCGGACGCCCTGATCACCGTCGACGGACGCGGCGCGATCGAATCGGCCAACCCGGCCGCCGAGCAGTTGTTCGGATACCCCTCCGCCGAACTGCTCGGCCGCAGCTTCACGGCGCTGCTCGCCGAGCCCCACAACGACGAGTACTCCAGCTACCTGCGCTCCTTCGGCGCCGGGGAGCGGCCCGCGATCCTGAACTCGCCGCGCGAGCTGATCGGCCAGCGCGGCGACGGCTCCTGCTTCCCGCTCGAGTTGACGATGACCGAGGCCGTCCTCGACGTGCCCGTGCTCGTCGCGGTCGCCCGCGACGTCACCGAGCGGCGCAAGGCCGAGGACCGGCTGCGCCGGCTCGCCGACCTCGACCCGCTGACCGGGCTCTACAACCGCAGGCGGTTCGAGCAGGAGCTCGACGGCCACATCGCCTACGCCGCCCGCTACGGAAGCGGCGGCTCCGTGCTGCTGCTGGACCTCGACAACTTCAAGTACGCCAACGACTCCCTCGGCCATCGGGCCGGCGACGAGCTGCTGGGCGCGGTCGCCTCGCTGCTGAAGGGATGGCTGCGAAAGACCGACGTCCTAGCCCGCCTCGGCGGCGACGAGTTCGGGATGCTGCTGCACGGCGTCGACATCGCCAAGACGCAGGCGGCCGCGGAGGAGCTGCGCGCCCTGATCGGCAACAACCCGTTCGTGATCGACCGTCAGAGCATCCGCGCCACGGTCAGCGTCGGCATCGCCACGGTCTCGCGCGAGGGGATGAGCGCGAACGAGCTGATCGCCCAGGCCGACCACGCCAAGTACAAGGCCAAGGAAGCGGGCCGGGACCGCGTCTCCGCCTTCGACCCCGACAGCCCGATCACCCACGAGGCGATCCAGGTCTGGTCCGACCGCGTGCGCGAGGCCGTCGAGAAGGGCCGATTCGTGATCCACGCCCAGCCGATCCTCGACCTCGCGACCGATCAGGTCTCCCAGTACGAGCTGCTGATCAGCATGCGCGGCGAGGACGGCGAGCTGGTCCCCCCCGCCTCGTTCCTGGACACCGCCGAGCGCTTCGGCCTCGTCCAGAGCCTCGACCGCTGGGTCGCCCAGCAGGCGATCCGCCTGATCGAGTCCCACAAGCGCGCCGGCCGCGATCTGGTGCTGGAGGTGAACCTGTCAGGCAAGACGCTGGCCGACCCGGAGTTCGCGACAGGCCTCGGCCGCGAGATGGTGAGAGCGGGGATCGAGTCGGCCAACCTGATCTTCGAGGTGACCGAGACGGCGGCCGTCGCCGACATCGAGCAGGCGCGCCGCTTCGCCGAGAGCCTGACGAGGATGGGCTGCCGCTTCGCCCTCGACGACTTCGGCTCGGGCTTCGCCTCCTTCTACTACCTCAAGCACCTGCCGATCCACGTGCTCAAGATCGACGGCGAGTTCGTCAAGGACCTGCCCCGTAGCCCCAACGACCAGCTGATCGTCAGCGCGCTGGTCCAGGTCGCCCGCGGCATGGGCATGAAGACGGTCGCCGAGTTCGTCGAGGACGAGGAGACCCTGACGATCCTGAAGCGCCTCGGCGTCGACTACGGGCAGGGCTACTTCATCGGCCGCCCCGCCCCCGTGGGCGAGCTCAGCGGCTAGTGGCCCTCCTCAAAACGTCTCACCGGAAATGACTGGTCCAGATCACCACCATGCTGCGTCCTCGGTCGTCCGGATAGCGCTGCTATTCGGACTCCCTGCCTCCTTGCCTGGCGGCGCCTGGCCTGCGTCATTTCCTGGCGAACGTTCCGAGAAGGGCCACTAGATGATTGATTCCACGACCACGCACGCCTGAGGCCCCGCATGGCGCATCGCATCCCGGCGTCCTCGGGCCTGCCCTTGGCGCCACCAAGGGCTGCGCCATGCGTCCTTGGGCTGCTCGGCCATGCGTGCCCTCAGGCGCACGGCGCCGTGGAATCAATCATCTAGGCGGGCGCGGGGGTCGGATCGGGCTCGTCGACGCGACTGCGCTCGTCGAGGCCGCTGAAGTCGCAGGGGCCGGGCATCAGCTCCTCGGCGGGCGGGATCTCGACGCCGATCATCTTCATGCGGCGGCTCAGCGCCTGGTAGGCGAAGCCGTAGATCTGCGAGGAGTGATGCCCGTAGGACCAGAAGTCCGCGGAGTTCCGCTCCTGGCGCGGCACGAAGACCTTGGCCGACTCGGGAAGCAACTCGCAGAGGCGGTCCACGATCACCTGCTTCATCTCGGGGCGCTCCCGGCAGACGTCGCGCAGGAAGCGGACGCCGAAGGCGATGTGGCGGTGCTCGTCCTGCTCGACCAGGCGGAAGCCCTCGTTGAAGCCCGGGTAGATCTGGTGGTCGTCGGTGTACTGGATCAGGAGCCGCTGGCCCGGCATCGCCAGCACCCCCTCGGTGACCATGTGGTAGGTGACGACGCCCTGCACGAACAGCTCCAGGTCGTCGGGGCGGGCCTTGATGCGGTCGGCGATGTCGCGCAGGGAGTCGTCGAAGAGGAAGTGCCAGGGGCCCATCTGCTGCAGGTGCTCCTCGATCTCGCGCAGGCGCGAGCGCAGGTCGTCTGACTCCAGCGCCATCACCTCGGCCATGAAGCGGTCGAAGAAGATGGCGTGGCGCATCTCGTCGACGAGCTGGGTCGAGAGGAAGGCCTCGACCTCGCCGCTGGGGGCGGCGAGCACGAACGGGGCCAGGTCCGCGGTGACGCGCTCCTCGCCGACGTAGAAGCTGCCAAAGCTGAACATGGTCTCGAGCTGCGCCTCGGAGGGGTTGGCGAGCCAGTGCTCGCGGTCGACCGAGAAGTCGAGCTCGTGCGCGCGCCAGTTCTGGCGCTCCCAGAGCGCGTAGAGCTGCTCGTAGTCCATCAACCCGCCCTTGGGGCGGCTGGCTGCGCCGGGATCGCCGGGGTCGTCGGCCGCGGGCTTCGACCCCCAGGTCCCGGAGTGGCGCCGCTGGGTCTCGCGCTGGCGCGCCTCGCGCTCCAGCTCGGGGCCGTCCTGGCCCGCGGCTCGGTCGATCCAGCGGCCCATCAGGGTGACCGGTGGGACCTTTCCCTTGATCTCGGTCAGGCTGAGCCGCGTGGCGTCGGTCGGCGAGAGCTCGCCCGAGAGCAGCCGCAGCCAGTCGGAGTGGCGCATGCGGACGATGGCGTCTGCCTCGGCGTCGAGACCGGCCTGGCAGGAGATCGCTCCGTCGTCGACCCTGATCGTCCAGGCCCCGCCGCCCTCACCGACCAGCTCGTAGGCGATCGCGAAGCGGTGGCCGCGGGTCCACTCGGGCTCGATCGCATAGGCGAGCGAGCGATAGAGCAGGTCGGCGTCGATCGGCAGCCCGGCCTGGGCGAGCTCGCGCGGGCCCGCCTCCTGGTTCATCCGCCGCAGCGCCAGCGCCTTGCGGCGCTTGCCGCGCACCCGCACGCGGCGGCGCAGCATCGCCGCGATCGGGTTCGAGCCGCCGGCGAGCTCGGCGAGGGTGCGGGAGTCGGTCTCGATCGCGAACGCGTCCCCGTTGAGCTCGCCGCCGGGGCTGACCTCGTCGACCCGGGCGTGGCCGCCGTTCGGCGACACGCGCCAGGCCCCCAGGTCCCGGAGCTCGAGGCGATAGCTCAGCCCCTCGGGCAGCGACGCGGCGGCCACCGGAAGCGACTGCAGCATCAGCCTGGCGGCGAGCTGGGGCTCCGACTCGGCCATGCGGCGGAGCGCTTCGTTCGCTGTTCCGCGGGCCATCGGAGCGATTCTGCCAGAAGCGTCGAGGATTTGGCCAGCCAGCCAAACCTCTCCGAGCGGCCGCGCTCAATAGACTGCCGTCGCCTTGTTCGGACCCGAGTCCGCACATTCCCCGAATGCCGACGACCTCAACGCCCTCTATTGGGTGTTGCTGGCGATCGCCGTCGCGCTCGCGCTCGCGATCAACGGCGCGCTGATCTGGTTGGCGATGCGCTACCGGACCGCTCGGGGGAGCGAGCCGCGCCGGCTCCGTAGCCGCCGCCCGGCGCAGGTCCTCGTAGCCGGCTCCTTCGGCGTCCTCGCCCTGGTCCTGTTCGTGCTCGGCGTCGTCTTCACCGAGAGCGCCAGCGACGTCGAGCCCTCGGGCCCCGATGGGCTCCAGGCCTCGAGCCAGCTCACCGCCCAGCGCGACCTCTCGATTCCCGTCGACACCGAGCCGCTCACCATCACCGCCTCCGGCCAGCAGTGGCTGTGGCGCTACGAGTACCCGGACGGGACCTACTCCTACTACGAGCTCGTCGTCCCCGTCGACACCGCGGTGCTGGTCGAGCTCGACTCGACCGACGTCGTCCACCGCTGGTGGGTACCCGGGCTGGGGGGCAAGTTCGACGTCGTCCCCAACCAGGTCAGCCGCACCTGGTTCAAGGCGGACACCGAGGGCGTCTACTACGGCTCGAGCTACCAGTTCTCCGGCGCCTCCTACGCAGCGATGCGCACCGAGGTTCAGGTCGTCAGCCCGACCGAGTACCAGGCCTGGCTGACCCAGCAGGCTGACGACATCGCGGCGGCCCAGGACTTCGTGCAGGAGGAGCTGGCGATCCGCGGCGAGCCCGGGACGCGCTCCGGGGCCGCCAGCGTGCAACCCGTCGGAGGTGAGCAGTGAGCGGTGCCATCACCCCACAGCGGCCCGAGCTGGTCAGCGAGGGCGTCCCCTCGCGGAGACCGCGCTGGCTCGAGATCGCGACCAGCGGCGACCACAAGGACGTCGGCCGCATGCTGGTGGCCGCCTCGCTCGGGTTCCTAACCCTGGGCCTGCTCGCCTTCCTGCTGATCAGGCTGCAGCTGATCGTTCCCGAGAACACCCTGATCGAGCCCGTCACCTTCAATCGCCTGCTGTCGGTGATGGCGGCGACGCTGGTGATGCTGTTCGCGCTGCCGCTCGCGCTCGGGCTCTTCACCTACCTTGTGCCGCTGCAGGTGGGCGCGCGCTCGCTCGCCTTCCCGCGCCTGGCGAACCTGGGCGCCTGGCTCTACATCGTCGGCGGCGCGGTCCTCTACATCAGCTTCGTCTACACGCCCCCCGAAGCCGGCGTCAACCCGCTGCCGCCCCTCTCGGACACCGCCTTCATCTCCAACAACGGCGTCGACGTCTGGATCGCCGCGGTCGGCTTGAGCGCGCTCGGCTTCACGCTGCTGGCGCTGAACCTGTTGGTGACGCTCCGGAAGATGCGCGCTCCCGGTCTGGCCTGGCGGCGGCTCCCGCCCTTCTCCTTCTCGGCGGCGGTCTCGAGCTGGATCCTGCTCGTGATCGGGCCGGCGATGCTGGCGGCGCTGACGATGCTGGAGATCGACCGCCACTTCGGAGGCGTCTTCTTCGACCCCGGCGAAGGCGGCGCGCCAACCTATTGGCAGCACCTGAGCTGGATCTTCTTCACCGGCTGCTACCTGCTGATGATCCTGCCCGCCGCGGGCGCGATCTCCGAGATCCTTCCGACCTTCTCGCGCAAGCCGCTGATCTCCCGGCGCGCGGTCAACGCCTCGATGGCCGCGATCGGCGCGATCGGGCTGCTGGCGTGGATGCAGAACATGTTCACCGCCTCGATCCCGGTCGGCTGGCTCTACTTCGCGATGCTGGCGGCGCTGGCGCTGATCGTGCCGCTGGGCGTCCTGTTCGTGAACTGGCTGGGCACGCTCGCCTCGGGCGCGATCGAGATGCGCGCGCCGATGCTGTTCGCGCTCGGCGCGATCTCGACGCTCTCGATCGGGCTCACGGCCGAGCTCGCGCACGCCGTCGTCCCGGTCAACTGGCTGCTCGCCGACACGACCGACTCGACCGGCGCGACCGGCTACGTGCTGGTGGGCGGCTCTGTGCTCGGCGGCCTCGCCGCCCTGCACTACTGGTTCCCGAAGATGACCGGGCGCCTGATGGGCGAGTCGCAGGCCAGGATCTCGTTCTGGGCGATCATCGCCGGGGTGCAGCTGACCTTCATCCCGATGTTCCTGGCGGGGTTGAACGGCCAGCCCGTCGACGCCTACAAGTACTACGAGGACAGCGTCTATGACGGCTCCGGGACGGGCCTGGAGGTCGTCACCGACAGCTTCCAGAGTCTCGATACCTACAACCTGCTGACCACGATCGGCGCCTTCATCCTGGTGACGGGCATCGTGCTGTCGCTGGTCAACGCGGTGCGCAGCCTCAGCCACGGCGTCCGCGCCGGCCACGACCCGTGGGGGGGCGACACGCTCGAGTGGCTGGCCCTCTCGCCGCCGCCTCCGCACAACTTCGACGTCGTCCCCGATGTGCGCAGCGACGAGCCGATGCGCGACATCCGCGACGCCGTCAGGGAGCGCCAGGCGCCGGCGCCGCCCGCCAAGGCCGAGAGCGACGAGCCGGTAGCCTGACGGCCAATGGATGGCCCTCGCTCCGGGGCGGGCGGGAGTGAACAGCTCCGCCGCTTCCGCCTCTTCGCAGACCTGACGGTCGTCGCGACCTTCGCCCTGATCGTGCTCGGCGGGATCGTCCGCGTCAGCGAGTCCGGCCTGGGCTGCGGCCCGGGTGGCAGCGGCACCGAGGGCTGGCCGCTCTGCAACGGCGAGGCGATCCCGTTCTTCCACAACACCGAGGTGATCGTCGAGTTCTCGCACCGCACCCTGGCGGCGATCGTGACGGCCCTGATCGCCGTCCTCGTCTGGACCGCGTACCGGCACCTGCGCGAGCTGCGCTGGCCGCTGCGCCTGTCGCTGGTCGCGGCGGGCCTGGTGCTCGTGCAGGCGGCGCTCGGCGGCCTCACCGTGGAGAAGAGCCTCGCCGAGGAGCTCGTCGCCGCCCACCTGGGCCTGGCGATGATCCTGATCGGGCTGCTGCTCTGGATCGGCGTCCGCGCCCGCGCCGAGCTCGCCGCGAGCAAGCCCGGCGAGGGCCCCAAGCCCTCCTCGGCGGCGCCGGTGCGCGGGCTGAAGCCCTTCGCCGCGGCCGCCGCGGTGCTGCTGCTCTGCGCGATCGTCGCGGGCGGCTACGTCGCCGGCACCGAGGAGGAGGGCATCCACGGCAGCGGCAAGAACATCGCCGGCGCCCACATGGCCTGCGGCGAGCAGTTCCCCGGCTGTCTCAACCAGGGCATAGCCCCGTTCGGGGTCAGCAGGCTCTCGGACATACACCTGACCCACCGCATGTTCGTCTACGCGACGACCTTCGCCATCCTGCTGCTGCTCGGCGTCGCCTGGCGGCGCGGCGCGCGCTCCCCCCTGATGGCCACGGCCCTGGGCCTGCTGGTGGTCCAGGTCGCGCTCGGCGCGCTCAACGTCGTGCTCGAGGAGCACGCGGCCCTGATCGTCGCCCATCTGATCATCGCCACGCTGCTCTGGAGCACCCTGCTGCTGATCGCCTACACCCTCGCCTGGTCGCCGGCCCCCGCGCTGGCGAGATCGCCGGCGGGGCGCAAGGCCCGGTCCGCCGCGACGGCGGAGGCCTGAGGTGGAGGCCAAGACAGGCACCTTCGCGCGAAGGCGCCTGCAGGCGGGCCGCAACGCCGCCGCCCGTCGCCGCGAGCGCCACGGCGGGACCGAGGCCGCGCTCTCGAGCGCGCTCGAGCGCCACGGCGCGCTGCAGGTGCTGCGCGACTACTTCGCGCTGACCAAGCCGAGGGTGATCTCGCTGCTGCTGCTGACGACGGTCGCCTCGATGTTCGTCGCCGACCCCTCGGGGCCGCCGCTCTCGACGATCCTCTGGACCATGCTCGGCGGCTATCTCGCGGCCGGCGGGGCGGGCGCGATCAACCACTACCTCGAGCGCGAAGCGGACGCCCGCGTGGCACGCACCATGGGCCGGCCGATCGCCAGCGGCAGGATCGAGCCCTGGCACGGCCTCGCCTTCGGGATCGCGCTGGGCGCGATCGCCGTCGCCCAGCTGGGGCTGACCGTGAACACGCTGACCGCGGTGCTCGCGGCCGGCGGCCTGCTCGGCTACATCTTCCTCTACACGCTGTGGTTGAAGCCCCGCACGCCGCTCAACATCGTGCTCGGGGGCGCCGCCGGCGCGGTGCCGCCTCTGGTCGGCTGGGCCGCGGCGACCGGCGAGCTCTCCGCCCAGGCGCTGTGGCTGTTCGCGATCGTCTTCTTCTGGACCCCGCCTCACTTCTGGGCGCTGTCGCTGCTGATCGCCGACGACTACGCCCGCACCGGGGTGCCGATGCTTCCGGTCGTCCGCGGCGAGGGAGAGACCCGGCGCCAGATCCTGACCTACACGGTGCTGCTGGTCGCGATCTCGGTGGGGCCGGTGCTGACCGGGCTGTTCGGCGGCATCTACCTGGCTTCGGCGCTGCTGCTGGGCGCCGCCTTCATCGTGCTGGCCCACCGCCTCTCCGCCGAGGCCTCGAAGCAGGCCGCCCGCGTCCTCTACCTGAGCTCGCTCGCCTACCTGGCGCTGCTGTTCGTGGCGATGGCCGTGGACCGCGCCGCGTAGGGGTCGGGTAGGCTTCCCGCCGTGGATCGGGAGCGCGCCAGAGCGAACATCGGCAGCGGGCTGCTGCTCGCGACCCTTGCGCTGTTCGTGTTCGGGCTCGCCTTCTACGTCACGATCCTCTACCTCGGATGAGCCAGCCTCCCAAGCCCACCGAGCAGATCTACCTGAGCGGCGCATCGGCGATGCCGCCGCTGCTCGCGCTCGGGCTCGTGGGGATCGTGGTCGGCGTCTTCACCTGGTGGCCCTACGCTGCCATCGGCGGCCTCGTCGCCCTCGTCGCACTGGTCGGCTGGCTGCGCGCCAACCGCCGCGAGATCGCCGCGCTTCCGAACCAGCAGCGCACCGACACCGGGCCGATCCCCTTGTCGGGCCGCGAGTAGCCTCCTCGGCCTCCCGCCGAGTGGACGCTGATCCGTGCCATGACACGGATAGCCGTCCACTCGTCGTGAGCTCCGCCGGCCTGACGAGAGCTACGGGGGCGTGATCGAGCTGGTCGCGCCGACCGTCGTCCAGACGCGGACGATGTCGCGCATCGAGAGCACCCCGACGAGCTCACCTCTCTCGACCACGACCAGGTGGCGGATGCCGAGCTTGACCATCTCCTCGGCGGCGCGCTCGAGGCTCCAGTCCGGCGGCGCCGAGATCACGCTGTCGCTCATGTGATCTGCGACCAGGGCCTTGTCGGGGTCCTCCCCGCCGCCGATCGCGTTCAACACGTCGCGCTCGGTGATGATCCGCGGCGCCGGCGAGTGCTCGTCGAAGACGAGCGCGGCGCCGGTTCCCTTCTCGGTCATCTTGGCCGCGGCGTCGCGCAGCGTGTGCCCCGGCCCCACGGCCAGGATCACGCTCGACATGCCTTCGCGAACCTCCACCTGCGCTCCTCGGTCGCTGCGCGGCCGCGGCCGCTAGTGCCTTTCTGCTCAAAGCCTATAAGAGAAGCGCGCCGCGCCCAAACCGCGGGCCAAGGCGGAGAGAAGCCCGAGGGGGGCGACATATAGGATTCCCCACCCGATGCGGCTTCCTCGAAGCAGAAGGCAGGTGAAGCTCATCCTCGGCGCGGCTGCGTCCGTGGCGGCCCTGGCCGCCCTGACCGGGTGCGACCTGCAGGAGGACGCCGACACCGAGCGCGGCGAGCAGCTCTTCACCGAGAAGTGCGGAGGCTGCCACGTGCTGACCGGGGCCGGGACCAACGGCGACATCGGGCCCGACCTCGACCTGGCCTTCCAGGACGCGCGCGCGTCCGGCATGGACCAGGACACGATCGAGGGCGTCGTCCAGACCCAGATCGCGAACCCGCGGCCGGCCGACCCCGCCGACACGACCGTCTACATGCCCGCCAACCTGGTCGAGGGCGAGGACGCCGAGGCCGTCGCCGCCTACGTCGCGAGCGTCGCCGGCTTGCCGGGCATCGAGGCGCCCGAGTTCATCGCCCCGGAGTTCTTCGCGGCCAACTGCGGCGGCTGCCACACGCTCGGGGCCGCCGGCACGACCGGCGACATCGGCCCCAACCTCGACGACGTGCTGCCCGGGCAGAGCCCCGCGCAGATCGCCGAGTCGATCGCCGACCCCAGCGCCCAGATCTCATCCGGCTTTCCCGACGGTGTCATGCCCGCCTACGCGGACACCCTGACGCCGAAGCAGCTGCAGCAGCTGGTCCAGTACCTGCAGCAGTCGGTCGGCGGCTGACGCCCCGCAGCCGGAACCAGGTCAATCCATGAGCGGGTTGACCCAGCGCAGCTCTGTGAAGCGCGCGAAGTCGCTGTCCGCCGAGCAGACCGCGACACCGTGCTCGAGCGCCAGCGCGGCGATGTGCGCATCGGGGATCAGGTTGCCGGTGACGCCGTGCTCCTTGACGAGATCGCCGAGCAGCTCGCTGTGCCGCTCGGTCGGCGACGGGATCCACGCGGCCGGCGCCGCGAGCCAGGCCTCCACCTGCCCCCAGGCCTCTGAGGCCGACAGGGGTCGCTCGTAGGCACGCGGGTGGGTGCTGATCCGCGCGAAGGCCAGCAGCGAGGCCCATGGAAGGCCGACCCGAACACCGCCGTTGAGCACGCCGCCGAGCCAGTCCCGGGCTCGCTCGTGCTGCACGGCGCTCCGATCCCGCGCGAACAGCAGCAGGTTTGCGTCGATGACCATCAGGAGCCGGCGGCCTCGTCGAGCAGCTCGGAGACGTCACCGACGTTGGTGACGTCGATCCGGGCCCTCATCTCGGAGGTCGCCTGCTCGAATCGGGCGCCGCGGGGCGCCTCGAGCAGCCCGGCCCGCGCAATCTCGTTCAGAGCAGCGCTCAGCCCGAGCCCGCGCTCACGCCGCAATCGCTCGACGGCCCGCGCGACATCAGGGTCCAGGGTGACGGTCGTGCGCACGGTTCAAGGCTATCGCATCAGCATGCTCCCTCATTTGCATCATGATGTGCTGCTGGGCGGGCCGCCGCCCGTCAGCGCGGCTCGGAGCCCTCTCGCTGCCAGGTACGCAGCAGGCCCCAGACTCGCCACGCTCCGATCGCGAGCAGCACAAGGCCGGCCAGGGCGCCCGCGAGGCCGCTGACGAGGACGGCGAGCGCCACCACCACCGCGCCGGCGGCGACGAACATCATCAACACCCGGAAGGCGTCTGCCTCGTTGCGAAGCGGGTTGCGGACGCGCTCTTCCACGGCAGTGCCGCGTCGCCCTTCTAGAGGATGTAGACGGTCACGAACACGATGATCCACATCACGTCCACGAAGTGCCAGTAGATCCCGGGCACCTCGACGCCCAGGTGGTCCTTGGCCGCGGGGCCGTAGTGGCCGCGGAAGGCGCGCACGCTGGCGATCGCCAACAGCGTCAGACCGATGAAGACGTGCGCTCCGTGGAGTCCCGTGAGGCCGTAGAAGATCGAGCCGAAGGCGTCGTCGCGGGCGCTGAATCCGATGTGGACGTACTCGTTCAGCTGGATGAAGAGGAAGGTCGCGCCGAGCAGGAAGGTCGAGACGAGACCCATCTTCAGCCCGCGGTGGTTGCCGGCGCGGATCGACTCGAGCGCCCAGTGCATGGTGAAGCTGGAGCTGACCAGGATCGCGGTGTTGAAGCCCGCGATCAGGACCGGCAGCTCGAACGGCTCGGGCGGCCAGGGGCCTTCGTTGGCGACGACGCGGAGGAAGAAGTAGGAGGCGAAGAACGCCCCGAACAGCATCGTCTCGGTGATGATGAAGAGCAGGATCCCGAGCGTCTGCCGATCGATCTTGGAGCTCTCGTGGGCCTCCGGCGGGCCGTGATGGTGGTCGTCGGGGTGGGCCCCGGCGGCCAGGGAAGCCGACTCCATCAGGCGCTCACCCCCGCTGCTGCCGGCTCGCTCGAAGCCCGTCCGGGGCTCGACTCGATGTGCTCGACCGGGATCTCCGTGATCTCCTTGACGCGCTCGATCAGCCCGTCGTCGAGCCACTGGGACTGCTGGCCCTTGAGGGTGGAGATCAGGATCTCGTCGACCCGGTAGTGCTCGATCGCATTCTCGATCGCGTGGAAGGGCTCGGGGCTCATCGGCTGGCCCGTGGCGTCGATGTCCTTGCGGTAGAGCTCGGCGAGCGTGGCCGCCAGGTTGGCGCAGACCTCCTCGCGCTCGACGTCGCCCGAGCGCGGGCAGATGAAGGTGAAGCGATGGGGCTTGTCCTTGGCGCGCCGCTCGAGCTCATCCAGCAGGCCCTTGCTGTGCACCGTCTTCGTGCCGACCACCAGGGTGTGGGTCAGGTCCCAGCGCACCGCGTCGTCGTCGACCCGGACCGGGACGTGCTCGACGCGCGCCTCGAGCCGGTCCTTGGCCCACTCGACCAGAGACTTGCGCGTGAGCCCGAAACGGGTGTCGTAGAGAGCCGAGATCAGCACGTAGTCGGGCTTGGTCGCCCGCGCCGCGTCATCGAGCGCCAGCGAGGAGTCGGGGTCCATGACCCCACCCTCGGTCTCGATCCCGAAGTCGGAGAGCACAGCGCGGGTGACGTCGACGCGGCTCTGGGCGGCTTCGCGCAGCTCCGTGGTGTCGACGATCTGGCCCACCGCGGGCTGGTTCTGGGGTGCGACCACGCCGAAATAGTCGGCGCCGGCGCCGGCCAGCTCGCGCGCGGCCGTGACCAGCTTGCGCCCGCCGGCGACCTCGTTCAGGAAGATCAGGACCCGCTCCACGCCCTCGCGCGATGGCGGCGGGTCGGGGTCGCCCTGGCCGCTGGGCTCGGGGGCCGCGACGACCTCGGACTCGTGCTCGGCCGGGGTGCCGATGTCGGTCGACTCCTCGCCCGAGAGGCCGGGGTCGGGTGAGGTCGGATCCTCGCCGGGGGAGTCGAGCGCGTCGGCGATCGCCTCGTCCGCCTTCCTCTCGGCGTCGCTCACGAGGGCGCCCCGATGCCGGCCCTACTGGGCTCGGGCCGCTTCACCTCGGCCTCCTCGCCGGCCATGATCGCGTGCCGGGCGCCCGGGACCCCGAACTCATAGGGGCCGCCGACCACCCGCGGGATCTCGTCGAAGTTGAAGATCGGCGGCGGCGAGCTGACCTGCCACTCGATCGTCTTCGCGCGCCAGGGGTTGGGCCCGGCCTTGGGCCCGTAGCGCCAGCTGACGATCATGTTGTAGAGGAAGACGAGCTGCACGGCGCCGAGGATGAAGGCCGAGACCGTGATCATCAGGTTCCAGTTGCCGAACTCGGCCGCGTAGTCGGCGACGCGCCGCGGCATCCCCTCCATCCCGATCCAGTGCATCGGCACGAACGTGCCCCAGGTCCCGACCAGGGTGCCCCAGAAGTGGATGCGCCCGAGCCGCTCGTCGTACATGCGGCCCGTCATCTTCGGGAACCAGTGGTAGATGCCGGCGAAGATCGTGAACACCGAGCCGCCGAAGAGCACGAAGTGGATGTGGGCGACGACGAAGTAGGTGTCGCTGACGTGGATGTCGATCGGGATCATCCCCAGCATCACGCCGGAGATGCCGCCGATCGTGAAGGTGACGATGAAGGCGAGCGAGAACAGCATCGCCGTGGACTTGAGGTGGATCTTGGCCTCGAACAGCGTTCCCAGCCAGGAGAAGATCTTGATCCCCGTCGGCACCGCGATTAGCAGCGTCGTGATCATCATCGGCACCCGCAGCCACTCGAACATCCCGGCCACGAACATGTGGTGGGCCCAGACGGTGTAGCTCAGGATCACGATCCCGAGCAGCGCCAGGGCCATCAGCCGGTAGCCGAAGATCGGCTTGCGCGCGTGGGTCGAGATGACCTCGCTGATGATCCCGAAGCCGGGCAGCATCATGATGTAGACCGCCGGGTGGGAGTAGAACCAGAAGATGTGCTGGTAGCTGATGACATCGCCGCCAAAGGCCGCCTGGAAGAAGTTGGTGTGCAGGACGCGGTCGAACAGGACCATGAACTGGACGCCTGCGATGAACGGCGTCGCGGCCACGACCAGCAGCGAGGTCGAGAGGTTCGCCCAGACGAGCAGCGGCATCCGCCAGATCGTCATCCCGGGCGCACGCATAGTGATGATCGTCACGAGGAAGTTGAGGGCCGTCGCCACCGACGAGGCGCCGGCGAACTGGACCCCGAGGTTGAAGAAGCTCTGGCCCAGCGGGGCCCCGGTCGAGAGCGGGGCGTAGCCCGTCCAGCCGGCGTCGAAGGCGCCGCCGGGGACGAAGTAGCTCGCCAGGAAGAGGGCGCCGGCGATCGGCAGCATCCAGAACGAGAGCGCGTTCAGGCGCGGGAACGCCATGTCGGGCGCGCCGATCATCAGCGGCAGCACGTAGTTGGCGATCCCGGCGAAGACCGGGATCACGAAGACGAAGATCATCAGCGCCGCGTGGGTGGAGAAGAGCCCGTTGAAGACCCCGGGGTCGACGATCTGGGTGCCGGGCTGGGCCAGCTCGGCCCGCATCAGCATCGCCAGGAAGCCGCCCGCGAAGAAGAAGAAGAATGTGGTGACGATGTACTGGATGCCGATCACCTTGTGATCGGTGTTGACCTTGAAGTAGTCCTTCCAGGTCTTTGCGCCGTGGTCGGCGTGGTCGTCGGGGATCGTCGGCGCGCCGGCGCACCAGCGGAACCAGTAGTCGAAGCAGCCGATCCCGATCAGGAACCCGAGCGGGCCGGTGATGGCCGGGACGACGATATGCGGGTAGCCGGTCGGCTCGGTCTGGTAGAGGTCGAGGCCCGAGATCGCGCGCAGCGCGATCACCAGGCCGAAGCCGAAGCCGGCACCGATCAGGAAGTAGAAGAGGCCGCGCCACCAGCCGGGGCTGGTCAGTGCCGACGTCATCGCCGCGCTCCGCTCATCGCTGCGATTGTTCCAAACAGGCCAGTCCGGGAGCCGGCGGCGCAGGAGAGGGCCCGGGCGCGGCTCATGAGGCGGGCGAGCCCGCGGGCTCGGGCTGGTCGGACGGGATCGGATCCTGCTCGGAGATCCACCTGTCGAACTCGGCCCGGGTCTCGTGCACGACCACCGGAGCGCGCATGGTCGTGTGCCCGAGGCCGCAGAGCTCGGTGCAGACCAGGCTGAATTCGCCCGCCCGGTCGGGGGTGACCACGAAGTCGTCGTCGATGCTGGCGCCGGGGGCCCCCGGTACTGCGTCGCGCTTGATCCGCCACTCCGGCACCCAGAACGAATGCAGCACGTCGAGGGCGCGCATCGTCACCTCGACCTGGCGGTCCTCGACGACGTGCAGCTCGTCGGCCTGCACGTTCTGCTCGGGGTAAGTGAAGCTCCAGGCGAACTGCTGGCCGGTCACGGTGATCGGTATCGCGCCGGGCTCGCTCGCCTCGATGTCGTCGAGCACGACCCAGGAGTAGCCCGCGAGCCCCAGCACGATCACCGTCGGGATCACGGTCCAGATGATCTCCAGGCGCGTGTTGCCGTGGATCGGCTCGCCGTCGCCCTCGTCCCCGGGCTTCGCGCGCCAGCGATAGATCGCGTAGAAGAGGGGCACCATCACGATCCAGAAGACGAAGGACGAGAGCACGATGGCGACGTCGAGCAGGCGGTCGATGTCGGCGGCGGCGGTCGAAGCCTGCTCCCCGTTCCAGTCGGGGATCAGCATGAGCACGCTGGTGATGACCGTGAGGACGATCGTCGCCGCCGCGAGCCTGAGGATCGGGAGACCCTGCATCGGGCGGCATTCTAATGATCGAGCGGCGGCTGGCTCTGTGAAGGCTTGAGCCTTCAGTCACTACCGCCCGACGGCACCGGCGCCAGGCGCTCCAGCTCGCCCCGCGAGGCGGCGATCACGCCCTCGGCGACGCGCTCCCAGCTCCAGAGCTCGTCCACCCTCGCGGCCAGCGCCTCCCCCACCCGCAGGCGCTCGGGCGCCGGCAGCGCCAGCCAGCCGTTGACCCGCTCGGCGATCGCCTCGACCGAGCCGGGCCCGACCTCGAAGGAGAGCAACTCGGCGTGCTCGGGAACGGCCTCGGCCAGCTCGCTCGAGACCTCGAGCATCCCCGAGTGCGCGGCCGAGACCGGCGGCACGCCGCAGGCGGCGGCCTCGGCCGCGACCATCCCGAAGGCCTCCGGGAAGACGGAGGGCATGACCAGGGTCTGGGCGGCCGGCATCACCCTGCCCACCTCGGAGTGCTCGAGCCGGCCGCTGATCGAGATCGAGGCGGCCGTCGGACCGTCGAGCTCTGAGATCTGCTCCGCAAGGCTGTCGCGCAGCTCCCCGAAGCCGGCCAGCAGCAGCCGCGCGCCCGGGTGGGCGCGGCGCACCTGTGGCCAGGCGGAGACCAGCAGGTCGACGCCCTTGTTGCGCAGCAGCTTGCCGACGAACAGGACCCGCGGCGAGCCCCCGGCCCACTCGCGGAGCGCTGCCGCCGCGGCCGGCCCGTCGCGGCCGAAGCTCTCGTCGGGGGGCTCACCCGCGATCTCCTCCGCCAGCTCGACCACCCCCGCCAGCGCCTCGGCCTCGGGCGCGGAGCGGAACTCGCGGGTGTCGACGCCGGGGGGACCGAGCCGGGTCCGCGCCGGCAGCCCTGGATCCGGAATCGTGCGCCACAGGTCCTCGGCGGTGTGGCGCGAGCCGACCAGCAGCCCCGAGGCGGCGTCGGTCCCCTCGCGGGCGTAGGGGACGAAGCGCTCGGGGTGGGGCATGACCGTGTAGGAGAGGTCCGAGCCGTGCACCTTGATCGCGTAGCGGAGCCCGGCGCGGGCGAGGATCACCGGGCCCATGATCAGGTGGTTGGCGAGCGCGGCGTCCGGCTCTCCGACGTCCTCGACCACCGCCCGGACCGCCTCGACGTTGGCCGCCAGGTAACGGTCCAGCTCCGCTTCGCTCAGCTCGGGGAACGTCTTGACCTCGAAGCCCTCGTAGCGGTCGGCGACGTAGACGGGCAGCAGCCCGCCGATCTCGGGGACGTGCACCGTGACGCTGCCGGGACCCGAGCCGCCGACCCAGTCGAGCTCACCCGCGGCGCGGTCCTGGCAGAGCAGGTGGACCTCGTGGCCCAGCCCCGCAAGCGCACGGGCGAGGCTCGCGTTGTAGACGTTGGAGCCGGTGCCGCGCAGCAGGTAGCCGTGGAAGATGAGGACGCGCACCGGGCAAACCTATTCGCGGGGCCAGCGGTTGTTATGTTGCGGCCCATGCAGAACCAGAAGCAGCGCTACCGCCTGCGCGCGCCCGCCTCCGGCAGGGAGGCGATCGCCGAGGTCAGCGGCGACGGCGTCTACGTCGACCGCGAGTCGGGGGAGGAGATGGAGGTCGTCGCCCAGACGCTTCCGCTGGCGCCATCGGAGTCGGCGCTGCTGCGCACCCCCGAAAACCTGCGCTGCTGCCGTCGCTGCGATCAGCTGATCGGGCTCGACGTCAGCGACTGTCCCTACTGCGGCCTGCGCCAGTCGGCCCTCGACGGGCAGTGATCGGGCGCTCACGCGGAGCGGCCCTGCTGCTCGCGGGGGCCGCGTCCCTCTGCCTGCTCGTCTTCGCCGGATGCGGCGACGAAGAGGACCCCGAGGTGACGCTGCCGACGATCTCGGTCGAGGAGACGACCGCGACCGAGCAGACCGAGGCGACCGAGACGGAGGCGGGGACGACGGCGGCGCCCGAGAACGGCGGCACGCCGAGCTACGACCCCGACAAGCCCGACTCGGCGAGCAACGACAAGCCTCCGGACCCGGGCAGCCCCGAGGAGCAGTTCGAGAACTTCTGCAAGCAGAACCCGGGCGCCTGCGGCTAGGGGCGGCCGGGCCCGTTCGACCCTTACCCGGCGACGAAGGTCGCCGAGTAGAGCAGCCGGGCGGAGTCGTACGTGCAGCCGTAGGGCCGCCGGCTGCCCTTCTTCTGCTGGGGGGAGCCGGCCTCGACGTTGGCGAAGCCGCCCTCGGTGGTGCAGCCGCCGCGCTTCTCGGTAGAGCGCCGGCTCGCCGTCCACCTGGTGGCGCCGCCCTGGCCGACGGAGAAGGCGGGCGCCCAGCTGGGGATCGTGAGCGCGACGATGTCCTTGCGGCCGACCGGCAGCGGTGTCGTCAGCGAGAAGGTCGTGGTCGAGCCGAATAAGGGACCGAGGTCCTCGGCGGGGCTCTGGCGCAGCAGCTTGTAGCGGGGTGGGCTCTTCTTGCCCTTGACCTGGCGAAGGATTCCGATGCGAGCCACCGAGGCGCCGAACTCGCGGTTGAAGGCGCGGCGGTCGGGCTTGCGCGGCTTGCCGAGCTTGATCGACCAGGCGACGATCTCGCCGCCCTCGGGGACGACGAAGGGATCGCGGACCTGGCCGATCGAGCGCTGGAAGCCGGTCACCCGCGCCTCCACCAGGCAGTTCTGCGGGCAACTCGCCTTGGCCGGCTTGGCGGCGCCGAGGATCAGGGTCGGGGCCGCCGAGGCCAACGAGGCGCACAGCGCGACGGCGGCGGCGGCCGCCAGCGCGGCCGCCAGGAGCCTGCTCATGGATCGCCCCCTCACGGCCGCTTGACGATCGTCGCCGAATACAGCAGGCGCGCGGTCTTGTAGGTGCAGCCGTAGGGGCGATCGGAGCCGAGCGCCTGCTGGGCCTTGCCGGCCTTGATGTCGTCGGCCTTGTTGCACTTGTTCTTCTTGCGGCTCGCCTGCCAGGCGGTGCTGCCGCCGAGGTTGACCGCGAAGGCCGGCGCCCAGGTGGGCACGGTCAGCGCCACGATCTGGTTCTTCTTGACCTTGAGCGGGCGCTGCAGGGCGAAGGTGGTGGTCGTGCCCAGGTAGGCCGAGAGCTGCTCGACCGGGGACTGCGATTTCAGCTCATAGACGGGGTTGCCCTTCTTGATCTGGGCGTTGATCGGCTTCAGCACCGAGACGCGCGCGGTCGGGGTGCCGCCGAAGAAGTCGTCGAAGAACTCGATCTGCTTGCTCGTCGGGCGCGAGAGCTTGATCGACCAGGCGACGATCTTGCCGGCGTAGGGGACGCGGAATGGGCTCTTCGTCCTCCCTATCGTGTTCTGGAAACCGGTGGTCTTGCCGATCGCCTGGCAGTTGTCGGGGCAGGCCGGAACGGCGGGGGCGGCGGCGCCGAGCACGACGATCTTGGGCGCGGCCTGGGCGGGGCCGGCGCCGAGGGTGAGCGCGAGCGCGAGCGAGCCCGCCAGCGCGAGCGCGGCGAGGGATGCCCTGGCGATGCGCGGGCGTGCGGGTGCGTGAGCTTCGTGGCCCATGAACTCCATTGAACACCTTTGTTCGGCGAGGGTTGCGGGTTCCCTACCAGGATCGGCGGCTACCCTGCCCGCGTGGCCGCGATCGAGACGAAGCAGCTTGCGCGCGAGTTCGAGGGTGGGATCAAGGCCGTGGACGGCGTCGACCTGGATGTCGCCGGGGGCGAGATCTACGGCTTCCTCGGACCCAACGGCGCCGGCAAGACGACCACGGTGCGGATGCTGACGACGCTGCTGGCGCCGACGGGCGGCAGCGCCACCGTGGCGGGCTTCGACGTCGCAGCCGAGCCCGGCGAGGTCAGGCGCAAGATCGGCGTGGCGCTGCAGGAGGCGGCACTCGACCCGCTGATGACCGGGCGCGAGCTGATCCACCTGCAGGCGACGCTGCACGGGCTGCCGCGCGAGCGCGGCGACGAGCTCGGTGACGCCCTGCTCGGCCGGGTCGGGCTGACCCAGGCCGCCGACCGCCGCGTCGGCACCTACTCGGGGGGGATGCGCCGCCGCCTCGATCTTGCAGCCGCCCTCGTGCACGAGCCCTCGGTGCTGTTCCTGGACGAGCCCACCACGGGCCTCGACCCCGTCAGCCGCCAGGCGATCTGGGAGGAGGTCGAGAAGCTGAACGCCGAGGGAACCACCGTCTTCCTCACCACCCAGTACCTGGAGGAGGCCGACCAGCTCGCCGACCGGGTCGGGATCATCTCGGCCGGAAGGATCGTCGCCGAGGGAACCCCGGCGGCGCTCAAGTCCGAGGTCGGCAAGCCCCACCTGGAGCTCTCGCTCGTCGACCAGCATGGCCGCGAGGCCGACTGCGAGCGGGTGCTGGCGCGCTTCGGCAAGCCGCTGCCCGCCAAGGACGGGAAGCTGCTGGTCGAGCTCGAGCACGGCACCTCCGAGGTCGGCCCGATCGTCGTCGCGCTCGACGAAGCCGGGCTCGCGGTCGAGTCGCTGGACCTGGTCCAGCCCTCGCTGGATGACGTCTTCGTGGCCAAGACCGGTGAGCACCTGGAGGGCGCCGAGGAGGCGCCGGCAGACGAGGCCATAGCCGGGTGAGCGGGCGCCTGGCGGCGAACGCGCGCGTCGTCGCCGCGCTGGGGGCGCGCTCGGTCAGGCAGACGCTGCGTCGCCCGCAGCTCGCCGCCCCGCTGATCATCTTCCCGACGCTGCTGTTGGCGATCCAGACGGGCGGCGCCGGCGGCGCCGTCGACCTCCCCGGCTTCCCCGAGGTCAACGGCTTCCTCGACTTCATGCTGGCCGGGGCGATGGTGCAGTCGTGCCTGCTCGCGGGCAACTCCGGCGGCATCGCGCTCGCGCTCGACATCGAGATGGGCTTCACCGACCGCCTCTTCGCCGCGCCCGTAAGCCGCTACTCGGTCGTGCTCGGACGGCTGGCGGGGACGACGGTGCTCGGCGCCTTCACCGCGGTCTGGTTCATCGCGATCGGCCTCATCTCCGGAGCGACGATCGAGGAGGGGGTGCTGGGAGCGATCTGGATAATCGCGCTCGTCGCCGCCACCGCGCTCGCTTTCGGGTCGATCGGCGCGGCGATCGCGCTGCGGACCAACAGCGCCAGCGTCGTGCAGGGGCTGTTCCCGCTCGTGTTCGTGATCCTCTTCCTCTCCAGCGCCTTCTTTCCCGCCAACCTGATGCTGGAGCCCGCCGCCTCGGTCGCCGAGTACAACCCGCTCAGCTTCATCGTCGAGGGCCTGCGCGAGCCGATTCTCTCCTCCTTCGACGGCGAGGACGAGCTGCTCGCCCTGGGGTCGGTGCTCGCGCTGATGGCCTTCGGGCTGTGGATGTGCGCGCTGGCCCTGAAGGGGCGCGTACGGAGGGGCGCGTGAGCGCCCGGCAGAGCGGGGGGGCCATCAGGGTGCTGATGCGCCGCGCCCTGAACGAGATCACGCGCGTGCCCGGCGCCGCGATCCCCGGCGTGCTCGCTCCGTCGATCTTCTTCCTCGGGCTGACCAGCGTCTTTGGCAGCCTCACCCTGCTGCCGGGCTTCGACACCCAGAGCTACCAGAGCTTCCTGATCCCGGTCAGCCTGATGCAGGGCGCCGCCTTCACCGGCGCCGCGACCGGGGTCAATCTCGCCCGTGACATCGAGCAGGGCTGGTTCGACCGGCTGCTGGCCTCGCCGGCGCCGCGGCCGGTGCTGCTCGCGGGCCTGGTGCTGTCGGCGAGCTTCAGGGCGCTGATCCCGGCGACCTTCCTGCTGATCGTCGCCTTCGCGATCGGGGCCGAGTGGCCGGGCTTCGGCGGGCTGGCCCTGGCGCTGCTGATCGTGATGGGCATGGCGATCGTCGCCGCGACCTGGGGCACCTCGCTGGCGATGCGGTTCAAGTCCCAGTCGGCGGCACCGCTGATGCAGGCCGGGATGTTCCTCGCCGTGCTGCTGACCACGGCCTATGCGCCGCTGGAGCTGCTGCAGGGCTGGCTCCAGGAGATCGCGCGGATCAACCCCGTGACCCAGGTGATCGAGGCTGCGCGCCAGGGCTTCATCGGCGAGGACGTCACCTGGGCCGGCACCTGGCCGGGCCTGCTGGCGCTGGCCGGCCTCGCCGTCCTCTTCACCTGGATGGCGCTGCGGGCGATGCGCCGCATGACCGCATGAACGACGCACTGCGATCGCTGGAGCTCGCCGAAGCCACGCTGCGGGAGGGCTGGACACAGGGCGAGCGCGACGGCGTCCCCTACTCGTACGTCCCCCCCAGCCCCACCCACTACTACTGGCAGTGGTACTGGGACTCGTGCTTTCACGCGATCGTCTGGCGCCGCTTCGACCCCGATCGAGCCCGCCTGGAGCTGACCTCGCTGCTGAACGGCGGCCACGAGGACGGCTTCATCGGGCACACGACCTTCTGGGACAGACCCGTGGACATGCGCCGGCGCTGGACCTACAACGTCGGCTCGCGCGACGCCGCCAACACCTCGACCATCCAGCCGCCGCTGCTGGCCTGGGCCTGGCGGATCGCGGTCGGCGACCCCGCCGCCGAGCCCCGCATCGCCGCCCACCACCGCTGGCTGCGCGAGCACCGCGACCTCGACGGTGACGGCCTGCTCTGGATCGTGCAGCCCGATGAGTCCGGGCTCGACTCCTCCCCCAAGTTCGACCCGGTCTGGGGCCGGCGCGCGCACGCCCGGCTCGGCTTCATCGCGCTGATCCAGCGCAACCGCCGCCGCGGCTGGGACGCCCGCCGCATCCTCGACTCCGGCGGGCCGCTGCTGTGCGAGGTCGTCGTCAACGTGCTCTGGTGCCTTGCACGCCGCGCCGCCGGGGAAACCTCGATCACGCCCGCGATCGTCGAGCGCTTCTGGGACCCCGACCGGGGCCTGTTCTGCGACGTCGCCCGGGGCGACGTCGCGCGCCCGCGCGAGATGGACGCCGTCGGCGGCGACCACCGCATCCGCACCTCGACCTGGTCGGCGCTGGCGCCGCTGGCGCTGCCGGACCTGCCCGAGGAGATCGGGCGCCGCCTGGTCGGCGAGCACCTGCTCGACACCAAGCGCTACTGGACGCCGGTGCCCGCGCCCTCGGTCTCGGTCGAGGAACCGAGCTTCGAGCCGCGCGACTGGGAGACCTGGCTCGTGCGCCGCTACTGGCGCGGGCCGACCTGGATCAACGCCGCATGGCTGCTGTGGATGGGCCTGCTGCGCCTGGGCCACGAGGCCGAGGCGCAGGCGATGGCCAACGCCCTCTGCGGCGCCTACGCGCGCGAGGGCTCACGCGAGTTCTACGAGCCCTTCAGCGGCGAGGGACTGGGCGCGGAGCAGTTCGGCTGGTCGACGCTGATCTCCGAGCTGGCCGACCCCGACCCCGCCTCCCCGGGCTCGCACCTGGGGGCCTGAACGCGGACGGGCCCGGCCGCAGGCCGGGCCCGTCGCGCAGCGGTTCTGTTCGGCTCAGTCGAAGGTGCCGGGGAAGGCGACGGAGACACCGCGCTTGCAGATGACCTCCTTGCCCTTGACCTTGACCTTGCGGCCGACGGCCTCGACGCGGAAGCGGCGGCTGTTCTTGATCTTCTTCGGCGCCTCGCCGATGATCTCGAACTGGCCGCGGGCGCTGCCGCCCTTGCTGACGGCGTGGCCGAGCGCGGCACCCTGGAAATCGTCGTTGGGCGCGAGCCAGTAGAGCAGCACCGAGCGCTGGCGCTCGCAGCGCGGCAGCGAGGACTGCAGCACCCCGGTGACGACGATGTTGCGCTTGCCGTGGGCCGAGGTCTCGACCTGGGCCGAGGTGCCGACGCGCTTGATCTTGCTCTTGCCGACGCCGACCGCGGACACGATCAGGCATGCGGACAGCGCTGCGATGAAGACTGTGAGGAACTTCCTGCGGCGGTTCATAGGCGGCTTCCTTGTTCGGAGACGGATCCTGTCCCCGACGGCTTCGCGCCCGTGGACCCGATTCCTGCCCGGGCCCGTACCCGGCTGCGCCGTCGGCGTCGGAAGCCTACTTGTAGCGGTAGGTGATGCGGCCGCGGTCGAGATCGTAGGGAGAGAGCTCGATCTTGACCCGGTCGCCGGGCAGGATGCGGATGTAGTGGCGGCGCATCTTGCCCGAGATGTGGCCGAGGACCTCGTGGTCGTTGTCCAGCTTCACGCGGAACATCGTGTTCGGGAGGGCCTCGGTGATCTCGCCCTCCATCTCGATCTTCTCTTCTTTGCCCATGCGGCAGGGAAAGGTAGCGGGTTGCCCCTCGTGCGACGGGCCCCTACTTGCCCTCGAACGTCGCGTTCCCCGGGCCGTCGGCGAGGAAGCTCTTGACCGCGTTCTGCAGGTCCTCGCTCGCGAACAGGTCCGCGAATTGCCCGGGGGTGACCTCGTCGGCCGCAACCACGCCGCCCTCGCGGAAGGCGCGGATGATGCGCTTCGTGGCTCCGTGGGCGACCGTGGGCCCGTCGGCGAGCCGGTGGGCGAAGCGCAGGCCCTTCTCCAGCAGCTGGTCGTCGGGAACGACGCGGTTGACGACGTTCCAGCGCTCGAGCGTGGCGGCGTCATAGAGGCCGCCGCTCATCACGAACTCGGCCGCCCGCGCCGGGCCCGCGCGCTCGGCCATGCGCTGGGTGCCGCCGGCGCCCGGGGTGAGGCCGACCACGGCCTCGACCAGGCCGAAGCGCGCGCTCTCGGTCGCCCAGAGCATGTCGCAGGCGAGGGCGATCTCCAGTCCGGCGGTCAGACAGAGGCCGTGGACCAGGGCGAGTGTCGGGATCTCGAGCGACTCGAGCTTCTGGGCTGCCTCGACGAGGCTGCCCAGCGACTCCCCCGGCGTGCCCTCGTTGACCACGCGCTGGAACATGTTGACGTCGGCGCCCCCCGTGAACAGGTCCCCCTCGGCGCGCCAGACGAGCGCCCGGGCGCCCGAGGACTCGACCTGGTCCACGCAGGCCATCAGCGCCTTGAAGGCGTCCTCGCCGAACAGGTTCAGGGGCGGGTCGTCCAGGACCAGGTGGGCGAGGTTCCCGTCCTGCTCCAGGCGCACGGGCCGCTTCTCAGCCATCGTCGCTCCTCAGCTTGGCCGCGATCGCGGCGATCTCCTCCTCGGGCCCGCCGCGCGGGATCCAGGGCAGCTCCAGGGGGTCGTCCTCGTAGCGCGGGATCACGTGCCAGTGATAGTGGAAGACCGTCTGCCAGGCGGCCGGGCGGCAGGCGTTGAGGAGGTTGAAGCCATCGGGCTCCAGCACCTCCTCCATCCGCCTCGCGAGCCGCTGGGCCGCCACCGAGGCGGCCGCGAGGTCCTCGGGGTCGATCTCGATCAGGTCCGTGGAGTGCGCGCGCGGCACGACCAGCGCGTGCCCGGGCGTGGCCGGGTTGATGTCCATGAACGAGACCGTGCGCTCGTCGGAGTCAACGGTCTGGCTCGGGATCGAGCCCTCGACGATGCCGCAGAAGAGGCAGTCGGACATCGGCGCGCAGCTTATCTGCTCTAGTCTTCTCGCCGTTCGATACGGCGGGGATTGCCTCGCCGGCGGGGGAAGAAGAACTCGAGGGAGGCGAAGTTGCGCGCAGGCTCGGTTTTGTTCCGGTTCAACACACGCTCCGCGATGGCGACCGCGGCCGCGGTCGCGGCGCTGGCGCTGGCCGGCGTCTGGGCGGCGGCCGCCGAGGCGATGCCGCGTAAGGGCCCCGCGGGGCTCGCCTTCTACAAGCCCCCGAAGCAGCTGCCGAAGGGGCACGGAAAGCTGATCTGGGCGCGCAAGGCCGGGGGCCTGGTGCCGCTCGCCGACGCAGCCGCCACCAAGCTCGTCCTCTACACCTCGCGCAGCCCGCAGGGCAAGCTGATCGCCGTCTCGGGCTCGGTCAGCGTTCCCGAGGGCAAGGCTCCGAAGCCGGGCTGGCCGGTGATCAGCTACGGGCACGGCACCGGCGGCATCGCCGACATCTGCGCCCCGAGCCGCAACGCCGCCGGCGGCCCCGCCCAGCCCTACACCTCCTACATCGATCCCGAGCTGAACGCATGGCTGCGCGCGGGCTACGCGGTGGCGCGGACCGACTTCCCGGGCCTCGGCACGCCCGGCAGGCACTCCTATCTGGTCGGCGAGTCCGAGGGACGCGGCGTGCTCGACATCGTCAAGGCGGCCCGCCAGCTTCAGCGCGACCGGGCCCGAGGCAACATCGGGCGCCGCTTTCTGCTCGCGGGCCACTCCCAGGGCGGCCACGCGGTGCTGTTCGCCGCGGGCCTGGCCAAGCGCTGGACGCCGCGGCTGCAGCTCCAAGGCACCGTCTCCTACGCGCCGGCCTCGCACCTTCGTGAGCAGACCTCGCTGCTGCCGGCACTGACCTCGCCGAGCCCCCTGAGCGCGCTGGCGACGATGATCCTGGCTGGCGCCGCGACGCAGTCGGCCGCGATCGACGTGCCGACGCTGCTCTCCGATCCGGCGCTGGGCTTCTATCCCCAGATCGACCGCGTCTGCCTGCAGCAGCTCAGCGAGCCCTCCAGCCTCGGTGGGATCGCCCCCTCTGCGCTGCTGCGTCCCGGGGCCGACACCACCGCCCTGTTGGCGGAGCTCGAGCGCATGAACCCGGCGGTGCGCTCGAGCGCGCCGATCCTGATCGCCCAGGGGAAGGCCGACGCCACCGTCTTCGAGCTGTTCACGAACCAGCTCGACGACGAGCTGGCGGCCCTGGGCAACGACGTCACCTACCTCACCTACGACGGCGTCGACCACGGCGCCATCGTCAGCGCCGCCGCTGCCGACGCCCTCGCCTTCTTCGAGGCCCGGCTGCCCTCCCCCTGAACCGGGGCCGCCGCCGCGGGGCTACGCGCCCTTGTCCTCGGCCAGGTCCCGCGCGAGCGCAACCGCGGCGGCGCGGTCGGGCAGCTCGCCGGCGTAGGAGGCGGCGCGCAACTCCTCGAGGATCTCCCCCAAGGCGGGGCCGGGCTCGATCCCGAGCTCCGCCGCCAGCTCGTCGCCATCGAGGGGAGGCCGAGGCGGGTCGCGGTGCCATTCGAGAGCGTCCACGAGCATCTCGCGGGCCAGCGCCATGTGCGCATCGACCATCTCCTCGCTCGCGATCGGGCCGCTGCCCCTGGCGGCGAGCCTGTCGGCCGCGCTCAGCAGCGTGACGTCGGCCGAGACCGGCTCGGTCGCCCTCAGGTAGTCGTAGGCCGCGCGCCGCGAGAGCGGGCGCTCCCAGATCAGGAAGCCGAGCCGCAGGTGGTGGCGGGCGAGGCCCTGCAGGTGCGAGCTCAGCAGCCTGCTGGTGCGCAGGCGCTCGCAGATGCCGGCGATGATCTCGGCGCCGACCTCGTCGTGGCCGAGGAAGGTGACGTACCCGTCGCGCTCTCCCCTGGTCTCGGGCTTGCCCAGGTCGTGGAAGAGCGCGCCGAAGCGCAGCGCATGTCCCCGGGTCATCTCGTCGGCGAGCGGCTCGTCCAAGAACTCGCTGATCGACTCCCCGAGGCCCGGCGCGAGTCCCTCCGGGTCGGACTCCAGCCGCAGCCACTCGGCGAGCACCTCGAGGGTATGCCCGTGCACGTCGAGGTGGTGGTTGGGATTCTGGGCGACGCCGCGGGTCGCCTCCAGCTCGGGCAGCACGACCGCGGTCAGCCCGAGCTCGTCCATCAGCTCCAGCGCACGCAGCGGCGCCGGTCCCCCCAGCATCGAGCGCAGCTCGGCGAACTGGCGCTCCCCCGCCGCGCGGGTCGCCCTGCCGGCCTCGGCGCGGGCGAGCTTCATCGTCCCGGGCTCGATCTCGAGGTCGTGCGCCGCGGCCAGCCGCGGCGCGCGCAGAAGGCGCAGGGGGTCCTGCTCGAAGGCGGCGTCCGAGACGGCGCGCAGGCGGCGCGCACCCGCGTCGGAGAGGCCGCCGGTGGGGTCGATCGGGTCGCCTCCGTGCAGGGGAACCGCGATCGCGTTGACGGAGAAGTCCCGCGCTCGCAGGTCCTGCTCGATCGTCTCGGCGCGCAGCGGCGTCACGTCCACATGCCAGTCCTCGGCCTGAGCGCGCCAGCCGGGGTGGTGCTCGGAGAGCGGGAAGGCGACGCCGCCACGGGGGTGTGCGATCGCGCGCGCGGCCTCGCGCTCGGCGCCAGGGGCGACCGCGAGGTCGGCGTGGCCGACCCCTTCGCCCAGAGCCGCGTCGCGGACGGCGCCGCCGACGATCCAGGCTGCGGTCTCAGCGGCCAGGGCCTCGCGCGATGCGGCCACCGAGGCGGCGGCGCCGAGCCGTCGCTCCAGGCCCGCGGCCTCGCTCATCGCGCGTGGGAGCGGGGCACCCTGGGCGAGACCCCGCAGGTGATCTCGTAGTTGATCGTCTCCAAGGCCGCCGCCAGCTCCTCGGCCCTGATTCGCTCCTCGCCCTGGGGGCCGATCAGCACAGCCTCGTCGCCGGGCTCGACGTCGGTCTCGGGGCCCAGGTCGAGCGTCAGGTTGTCCATCGAGATCGTTCCCACGATCGGCCTGCGGCGCCCCCGCACGAGCACCTCGCCGTTGTTGCTGAGCGCACGACGGACCCCGTCCCCGTAGCCGATCGGCAGCACCCCGACCCAGGTCTCCGCCTCCGCGCGCCAGCTGCGGCCGTAGCCGGCGCTGGCGCCGGCCGGGAAGCGCTTGACGTCGGCGACGTAGGAGCGCAGCTCCAGCGCCGGGGCGAGCCCCCGTTCGGCGGGATCGCCCTGGAAGGGGTCCATCCCGTAGAGCGCGACGCCACAACGCACCATGTCGAAGTGGGTCCGGGGGTCGCGCAGGGTGGCGGCGCTGTTGGCGGCGTGGACGATGGCGCCGGGTGCGAGCTCGCGCACCCGCTCTGCGACCGGAGCGAACGCCTCGAGCTGCTCGTCGAGGAAGGGATCGCCGAGCTCGTCCGCGATCGCGAAGTGCGTCCAGGCGCCCGCCAGCTCGAGGCCATCGTCCTCGGCGCAGGCCCGCGCCAGCCCGAGCACGAGCTCGGGGTCACGCTCGCCGAGGCGTCCCATGCCGGAGTCGTGCTTGACATGCAGGCGCACGCTCTCGCCCCGCTGTGCCGCCATCCGGGAGCAGAGCGCCCGGAAGCCCTCGCGCCAGACGGCGACCTCTGCGCCCGCGTCGAGCGCGCGGGACAGGTCGCGCTCGCTGAGCGCGCCCATCACGAACAGCGGCGCCTCGGGGAAGTGCTGACGCAGCTCCTCGGCCTCGGCCGCGGCCGCCACCGCCAGCCGGGTCGCGCCGCCGCGCATCGCCGCCGCGGCGCAGGGGGCGGCTCCATGGCCGTAAGCGTCGGCCTTGACGACGGCACAGAGCTCGACCCCCTCGCCGACCGCCCGCTTCAGGGCGCCGGCGTTGGCCTCGACCGCACCCGTGTCGATCCGGGCCCAGGCCCGTCCCGGCTCCGGGCCGCTCATGGCGCCAGCCCCGCCGGAATCGACTCGACCACGTCTCCGGCTATCACCGACTCGGCGGCGCCGACCCGTTCCGCCGCCACCCGCCCGCTGCGGGCGTGAGCGATGACCGCGGCGCAGGCGGCCGCGAAGGGCTCGACGCCCCGTGCCAGCATCGCCCCGGCGATGCCCGAGAGCACGTCGCCGGTGCCCGCGGTGGCGAGTCCGGGGGCGCCGCCTCGGTTGACGGCGAGCCGCTCCCCGTCGGTGACGATCGTGTCGTCGCCCTTCAGGACCACGATTGCGCCGCTCTGCTCGGCGGCCTCGCGTGCGCAGCCGAGGCGCCGGGCCTTGATCCGCTCGGAGTCGAGCTCGAGCAGCCGCCCGAGCTCGCCCTCGTGCGGGGTGATCACCGTCGGGTGCTCGCGCTCGCGCAGGCTCGCGAGCCTGCCCGCGTGCGCGTTGAGGCCGTCGGCGTCGATCAGCAGCGGCGCCTCGATCCGCTTCGCGAGCTGGCGCACCAGGTCCTTTGTGCCATCGTCGCGGCCGATGCCGGGGCCGAGCACGACCGCGGCGGCGCCTTCGACGACCTCCATCACCTGCTCTGATGCCGCCCGGCGCAGGCTGCCCTCACGACTGGCGCAGCCGACCGACATCACCTCGGTCAGCTTCACCTCGAAGACCTGCTCGAGCTCGGCCGGGACGGCGACGGTCGCATAGCCCGCGCCCGCCCTGATAGCGGCGCTCGCCGAGAGGCAGACGGCGCCGGTGAGACCGCGCGAGGCGCCGACGATCACCACCTGCCCGGAGCTGAACTTGGTCGACTCGGCCCCGCGCGGCGAAGGCAGCGAGAGGACGGCGGGCTCGATCAGCCCGGCGCCGGGCCTGACGGGGGCGCCATCGGGGATGCCGATCGGCGTCACCCGCAACTCGCCCGTGTGCAGCTTTCCCGGCGCGATCCAGTGGCCGAGCTTGGCGGCGTGGAAGCTGACCGTGACGTCGGCGACCACCGCGAGGCCCTCCACCTCGCCGCTCGAGGCGTTGACGCCGGAGGCGATGTCCACCGCGACGACGGTCGCCCCCGAGGCGTTGATCGCGTCGATCGCAGCGCCGGCGGGGTCGCGCGGCTCCCCCGAGAAGCCCGTGCCGAAGATCGCGTCCACGACCACGCTCGCCCCCTCGAGCGCCTCGACCAGCTCGGCGGCGGAGACCTGTCGGGCCGATGGGATGCGCTCGAGGTTGGCCCCGGCGTCCGGCGACAGCTCCTCGGCGGGCCAGAGCAGCAGCGCCTCGGCCTCGTAGCCCATCCTGGCCAACAGGCGCGCGACGACTAGGCCGTCGCCGCCATTGTTGCCCTTGCCGCAGACCACGGCGACGCGCCTGCCCGCGGCCGCCTTGGCCGCCGCCTCGGCGACGGCCCGCCCGGCGGTCTCCATCAGATCCAGGCTCGGCACGCCCCGCTCGCGGATCGCCCAACCGTCGGTGGCCCGCATCTCCTCGGCGTCGAGGACGGGGGAAAGCCATGCCTCCATGCGGCCAGACTAGATGAGTGATTCCACGACCACGCACGCCTGCACGGCGCCGTGGAATCATCATCTCTCCGGGTCTCAGCCGGGCCGCAGGGCGAGCGCCACCGCGGCGGCGGCCTCGCGCGAGTGGGTCAGGGAGATCGAGATCGCGGAGTCGCCGGCGAGCTCCGCGGCGCGGCCGTGCAGGCGAATCGTCGGCGGGCCGCCGGGGACCACCTCGATCGACGAGGGCGGCACGGCCGGACCGCCGAGCGACTTGATCACGGCTTCCTTGGCCGCGAAGCGCGCGGCAAGATGGCGGCCGGGACGGGCGCGGGCCTCGGCGTAGTCGAGCTCGGCCTGGGTGAACAGGCGCCGGCGCAGGCCCGGCCTGCGCTCGAGCGCGCGCTCGACCCGCTCGATCTCGATCAGGTCGATGCCCAGCCCCGGGGCGGCCACCCGATGCTCCACCTAATCCGAGAAGATGACGACGAAGCGCGAGGTGGCGCGGTCGCCGTCGCGCTCGGTGCCGGCCGCGATCAGGTCGAAGGCCTCGAGGTAGGGCCTCGCCTGCTCGAAGTCGGAGTCGGCCTGGCCGGTCGAGTCGACCAGCTCGACGATCGGCGCGAACTCGAGCAGGAAGTTGATCGCGGTGCCCTCGCCCAGCGCCTCCGTGGCGTCGCCGAAGCCCTGCGAGCCGTTGAGTCCGCCCTCGCCCGAGAGCAGGAAATCCGTCGCTGGGCCGATGCCGATCGCGATCTGCTCACCCGAGGCGAGCACGTTTACCGGCGCCGGCAGGTCGGGGACCGAGATCGAGAAGCCCTGGGCGCCGCCGGACCCGCTCAGCGGCCGCACCTTGCCCTGGCCGCTGCCCCGCGCGCCGGAGCGGATCGCGGCCATCAGCCGATCGCGCACGGCGGCGTCGGAGACCTGAATCAGGCCGCCGATCTCGAGGCTGACCAGGCTGGTGCCGGAGGCGAAGAAGGCGACGTCGCCGACCGCCTCCAGGTCGCTGAGGCTGAACCCGAGCTGGCTTTCGAGCTCGGCGTTGAACTGGTTGACCTCGGCCTCGGAGAGCCCGGCGCCGCTCGCCTGGCCGAAGGACGAGGCGAAGCTCTCGCCGAAGGAGGGGATCGCCGCGGCGAGCCAGGAGTCCGCGAAGCCGGCGTCGAGCAGCGTCGAGGCCTCGCCGGCGTTGACCTCGCCCGCCGCGCCCGAGAACTCGACGCGGACCTCGTCCTCGCTGACCTCGACCGCCCCGAGGATCGGCTTCTCGAGGTACTGGCCGAAGGCCTTCTCGAGGCTCTGGCGCTGCTGGGGGTCAAGGCTCGACCCAGCGCTCTCGAGGATCCCGGCGCCGTCCACGTAGAGGCTGGCGTAGAGATCGGAGTCCGCGCCATCGAGGAAATCCGTGTAGTCGGACTGCGAGGAGAGGTTGTCCCCGTCGCTCGCGTCGATGCTGTCCCGGAGGCCCTGCTCGTTTCCGATCAGGGCGATGCCGTCGTCGACCGCAAAGGCGAGCGGGTCATCCGACGACGGGTCCTGCGCGACCTCGTAGCCGACGCCCTCGTAGCTCCCCTCCTGCAGCTGCCCTTCGCTCTCGGCCAGCTTGCGGATGCTCTCCTCGGCCTGGCCCTCATCGGTGACCTCGACCACGAGGGCGCCGGCGGTGGGCTCGGCCTCGCTCTCGCCGGCACCCGAGGGCTTGACCTCGACGCCGCTGGCGTAGAAGGCGGCCCGCTGGCCGAGCCAGGGCTCGATGTCGTTCGCCCAGCTGAAGTCGGTGCCGTCCTCGCGCGCGCTCTGATCGATCTCGTCGATCAGCCTTCCGCCGAGCTGGTCGCCGTCGGGAAAGCGACCGAGGATCGAGTCGATCGAGTCCTTCAGGTCCCCCTCCGGCCTGACGGCGCCCTCGACGAAGAGGACGGAGTCGGCCGGCGCATACTTGGTCAGGCCGGAGACGTCGCCGCCGTCTTCATCGCTTCCGCAGCCGGCGCTGGCCGCCCCGAGGGCGGCGCCGAGCGCGATTGTGGTCAGGGAGCGCTTCAAGTTGGGGGGGGGATGCTAGCCAGGAGCGGGTACCTACTCGACGGTGACCGTCTTCGCCAGATTCCTCGGCTGATCCACGTTGAGGTCGTTGAGCCTGGCGATATGGTACGCGAGCAGCTGCAGCGGGATCACCGCCAGGATCGGCTCCAGGATCCAGTCGGTGTCCGGGATGTAGAGCGTCTGGTTCGCCACCTCGGCGACCTGCTCCGATCCGGCGCTCGCGATCGCGACCACGTCGGCGCCTCGCGCGCTCACCTCCTGCATGTTGGAGAGCATCTTCTCCAGCACCGGGCTCTCGGTCGCAACGCAGACGACCGGGGTGTCCTCATCCAGCAGCGCGATCGGGCCGTGCTTCATCTCGCCGGCCGCGTAGGCGTCGGTCGGGATGTAGGAGATCTCCTTCAGCTTCAGCGCTCCCTCCAGGCAGACGGGGAGGCCGATGTGCCGCCCGAGGTAGAGAAAGAACCTGCGCTTGTGGTGCGTGCGGGCGATCGCCTGGACCTGCTGGTCGGCGACCTCGATCGTCTCCTCGATCTTCGAGGGGATGTGCTTGAGCTCGGCGATCAACTCGGTCAGCCGCTCGTCCGGGATCGTGCCGCGCAGCTCCGCGATGCGCAGGCCGAGCAGATACATGACCGCCACCTGGCTGACGAAGGTCTTGGTGGCGGCGACGCCGATCTCGAGGCCCGCGCGCGTGAACAGCACGGCGTCGGAGTCGCGGGTCGCCTGGCTGCCCATCACGTTGGTGACGGCCAGGACCTTGGCGCCGCCCTCGCGGGCCAGGCGCATCGCGGCGAGCGTGTCAGCGGTCTCACCGGACTGGGTGATGCCGATGACGAGATCGTTGGGGCGCAGGACGGGATCGCGGTAGCGGTATTCGGAGGCGACGTCCATCTCGACCGGGACGCGCGCCCACTGCTCGATCGCGTAGCGGCCGACGAGGCCCGCGTGGTAGGAGGTGCCGCAGGCGACGATCACGATGCGGTCGACGTTGCGCAGGTACTCGTCGTCGAGCTCCATCTCCGAGAGGTCGACGCTGTCGAGGCTGGGGAGCCGGTCGGTGATCGTCTCGGCCACCGCGTCGGGCTGCTCGTGGATCTCCTTCATCATGAACGTCTCGTAGCCGCCCTTCTCGGCCGCGTCCTCGTCCCAGGTGATCTCCTGCTCGCCGCGCTCGACCGGGTTCCCTTCGGCGTCCGTGATCACGGCGCCGCCGGGGGTGATCGTGACCAGCTCGTCGTTGTCGATCTCCATCACGCGGCGCGTCTCGCGCAGGAAGGCGGGGATGGCCGAGGCCACGAAGGTCTCGTGCTCGCCGAGGCCGATCACCAGCGGGCACTCCTTGCGCGCCGCGACGAGCACGTCGGGCTGGTCCGAATGCATGGCGACGAACGCGTAGTGGCCGCGCAGCTCGCCGAAGGCATCGCGCACGGCCTTGGTCAGGTCGCCGTCGAAGTGACGCTCGATCAGGTGGCTGACGATCTCGGCGTCGGTCTCGGAGCTGAAGACGTGGCCGTCGTCGGCGAGCTCCTTGCGCAGCTCGCTGTGGTTCTCGACGATCCCGTTGAGCACGATGTGGATCTTGTCGCCGCAGTCGCCGTGCGGGTGGGCGTTCTCCTCGGTGACGCGCCCGTGGGTGGCCCAGCGGGTGTGGCCGAGGCCGATCGTCGCGGGCGCGGTCGCCAGCGCGACGTTGCCCGACCCGTTCGCCGAATGCTCCCGCATCGCCGCGCGCAGGTTCGCCAGGTTGCCGACAGCCCTGACGCTGTCGATCTCACCGTCCGAAATCACCGAGACCCCCGCCGAGTCATAGCCCCGGTACTCGAGCTTCTCGAGCCCGGCGATCAGCAGGTCCCGGCACGGTCGGTCGCCTACGTATCCGACTATGCCGCACATGAGAGGCGACATAGGGTACTGCTACCCGAACTCCGTCTCGACCATCGCCACCAGGCGCGAGCAGACCTGCTCGCACTCACCGTCGCTCGGGGCCTCGACCATCACCCGCAGCAGCGGCTCGGTGCCGGAAGGCCTGACCAGCACGCGCCCACGGCCCTCGAGCTTGCCGTTCTCTTCCTCGACTGCCGCCCAAAGCGCTTCGGCGCGAGCAACCGCCGAGCGGTCGGCGATGCGGACGTTCTGCATCCGCTGGGGCAGGCGCTCGAAGGCCTCGACCTGCCCGAGCCTCCGGTCCCCGAGCGCCCTCAGGGTCAGCAGCGCGGCGGCGATGCCGTCGCCGCTCGGCGTGAACCCCGTCCAGATGATGTGCCCGGATTGCTCGCCGCCCAGGGTCCAGTCGCGCTCGCGCAGCGCCTCGCTCACGTAGCGGTCCCCGACCTTGGTCTGGGCGACCTCGATGCCCTCCGCCTGCATCGCCGCATGGAAGCCGTAGTTGGTCATCACGGTGACGGCGACGCCGCCGGCGAGCTCGCCGGCCGCGCTCAGGTGGCGCGCCGCGAGCGCGATCAGCTCGTCGCCGTCGTGGACGCCGCCCTCGCCGTCGATCGCGATCAGACGGTCGCCGTCCCCGTCGAAGGCGAACCCGATCTCGGCCTCCGAGGCGCCGACCCTCTCCGCCAGAGGCTGCGTGTGGATGGCGCCGCAGCCGTCGTTGATGTTGCGCCCGTCGGGCTCGGTGGCGCTCGCCAGCACGGTGGCGCCGAGGCGCTCGAAGATCGCCGGCGCCACGCGGTAGGTGGCGCCGTTGGCGCAGTCGAGCGCGATCGTGCGGCCAGAGAGGTCGAGATCGCCGAAGGCCGTGCGCAGCTCGCGGATGTAGTCGTCGAAGGCGCCCCCGAGCTCGTCGACGCGGCCGGCCTCGGCTCCGGCGGGGTCCTCCAGCCGCGCCTCGATGCTCGCCTCCATCTCATCGTCGAGCTTGGTCCCGCTGCGGTCGAAGAACTTGATCCCGTTGTCCCCGTAGGGGTTGTGCGATGCCGAGACGACGGCGGCGAGGTCGAAGTCCAGCCGCCGCGCCAGCACCGAGGCCGCGGGCGTCGGCAGCACGCCGGCGGTCATCGCGTCGCCTCCACCCTCCGCGATCCCCGCCGCGAGCGCGGCCTCGAGCATCGGCCCGGACTCCCTCGTGTCCCGGACGATCAGCACCCGCGGGCGCCCGGCGTCGATCGCGCTCGCGGCGGCCCGCCCCAGGGCCATCGCCAGCTCCGCGGTCAGGAACTCCCCAACCGGGCCCCGCACCCCGTCGGTCCCGAACAGTCTGCGTTCCGCCATCGCGGGCTCTAGCGCTTGGAGAACTGCGGGCGCTTGCGCGCCTTCTTCAGGCCCGCCTTGCGGCGTTCCTTCACCCTGGCGTCCCGCGTCAGCATGCCGCGGCGCTTGAGCTCGGCGCGCAGGTCGGGATCGACCTCGCAGAGAGCGCGGGCGATGCCGTGGCGAACGGCCGCGGCCTGGCCGCTGATGCCGCCGCCGTGGACGTTGATGCGCACGTCGACGTTCGTCTCATAGCCGGTCTGCACCAGCGGCTGCTTGGCGACCGACTGCAGGTAGAGGCGGGGGAAGTACTCCTCGAGCTTGCGCTTGTTCACCTCGATCGCGCCGCTGCCCGGTGTGAGCATCACGCGCGCGACCGAGGACTTGCGCTTGCCGGTCGCGATGTGGCGCGCGTCGCCGGAGAGCTTCGTCGCCTTGACGGCGAAGGGCTCGGGCTCCTCGCCCTCGGCCATCACCTCGGCCTCGCGGCGGGCGCGCTCCTCCTCCTCGGCCTCGCGGCGGGCCTTCTCCTCGGCGGTCTCGGGCCGCTTCTCGTCCTCGATCGCGATCGGGTCGAGCTCGGCGCCGGGGACGACGTCCTTCTCCTCGGCGGGCTTCTCCTCGGCCGCCGGCTTCTCGGCGGGGGCCTCCTCGGCGGCGGGGGCCTCCTCGGCGGCGGGGGCCTCCTCGGCGGCGGGTGCCTCCTCCTCGGCGGCGGGTGCCTCCTCCTCGGCGGCGGGTGCCTCCTCCTCGGCGGCGGGTGCCTCCTCCTCGGCGGCGGGTGCCTCCTCCTCGGCGGC
>Ga0194128_10001319_pt1 | contig 43243 bp, 58 predicted proteins | sample TA2KigCa65mmetaG_FD_148650 | JGI IMG/M metagenome (GOLD analysis project Ga0194128, IMG submission 148650) | Freshwater microbial communities from Lake Tanganyika, Tanzania - TA2015037 Kigoma Deep Cast 65m | ecosystem: Environmental > Aquatic > Freshwater > Lake | place: Tanzania: Lake...
CCTTCTCCTTCATCAATTCATCAAAGTCAGCAAGAGTAACTCCCGTATCATAGGTTTCAAACTCGCAGGTTTCAGCAAAAATGTAAGAAGGACGTAAATCTCCCAAGCCAACAATAGCCTTGTACTCCGCTCCCTGCACATCAATATGTATGTAGTCAATGCTTTTTATACGATTCTTCCTGCAAAAATCATCCAAGCGAATGGTCTTGACCTTTACGCCTTTCATATCGTAGTGAAGGCTTGGGTGAACAATTTCTTCGCTTGTTCCAGGCACAACGATAGGCTTTATCAATGACCCAGAATACCGCCAAGGTTGGCCGTTGTAGTTCTCGCTTGGAAAAAATGTGGCATAGCCTTTCTTATCCGAAATTGCGCAAGGCGTAACAATCACATTGGACGCATTAGAAACACGATGCGAATACTTCTTTATGTTCTCAGCATCGGCTTCAAATGCGTAAATCATCGCATTTGGGAAAGCCTCTTTGAAGGCAATAGTATGACCAAAATCGGCAGCCCCTATGTCAAATATGATGATTTCGCCATATTTAGTGCCAAAAGCCTTTTTTAGAAAATCAGTTTCGTTCATATCAATACTTTAATTTATCACCACATTTTTACGACAACGCCTTTATCCGACACCCGTTTAACCAACTCAGAAACGGTCTGCGTAGATTCTCCTTCAATGTTTGTTGGGTGAAACTCAACGAAAAGGGTGTGAATTTTTGATATGTTTCCCGTTTCAAGCAAGTGTCTTAGCACAAAAAACTCGCTCCCTTCAATGTCCATCTTGCAATAAATCATAGCGTCTTTAGGGAATTTGTCCAGAAATTTGCTAAAATCAATGCTTTTAACCTTCACGGACGTTTCGTATCCTGCGTGAACAAATCCCGTTTCCTTTACGGAAGACCCCCATCCATCAATGTCTGAAAGCCCATCGTTGGGGGAATTGCTCCCGCTTTTCTTGTGGTTCTCTTGATTGAACTCAACATACCCATTCTTTATCCAAACGGCAACATTGTGGCACTTGATAGGCAATGGCAACGCCTTCACTCGGTTTTCTATGTCGCAGGTGGGGTTTGCCTCAAAGGCGTGAATCTCAAAAGAATCATCCAAAAGACCATTTCCAACAAAATGATTTAAGCCCTCGCACAGGTGCGTCCCGCAATCAAGAAATACCTTTTTCATTTTGGATATGACTTTTGATTTTTGAATATATCGTGTACTCCTCGGCATACTTGTGAACCCACGCATTCATCTGCTCAAGAATCAGTTGAGGCGATGCCGATGCAATAATACCGCCTATCTCCTCTTTAGCCAACGCAGACTTCGTGTAATGCTTTATGTTGAAGGCAAAAGGGATATGCTCAAGCACATCGGGTGCGCCTACATAAATCGGGATGGCTCGGCATAGAATCGCATCAATAATCTTGTCGGAGATATAGCCCTGCCAAATGCCGTTCTCCATACATACCGAATAACGGTACGGAATAAGGCCATCAGCCTTGTTTTTCAGCTCTCCCTTGCCAAGACCAAGGCCACGCCCATAAACATCAGCATAAGACGTTTGTGCAAGTTCTCTGGCTAATTTAACGCGGTTCAGGTAGAAGCCGTGGGAAATACCGCTCGTCACCATACTCAATATCCTTGTCTTGCAGTCGGCAATGGAGTCCTTGAGGTAGTCCCTCAAAGGGCCGTCCGTATGGTAGAACATCCCACAGGGAAAGCCCACAAGGTTGCCCTTAATGCCGTAGATGGATGGATGCGTGCAAGTGTAAACGGTGGAGCAGTACGCTCCGATATTCCTGTCAAAAAAATCGTGGTCAGGTGGCTCTTGGATGAATCCGATAACTCTCTCCTTTGGCACTCTTGGCTCTGCGCCTCTCTTATCGTTAAAGACCACAAGCCAATCGTAGGAATCATCATCCACAAACTCAATGCCATCGGATTCTTTCCAAAGCGATTGTTCCATAATTCTTTGATTCAACCCCGTGGAATCAGTCCAATTACATATCGCTCTGACCTTAACGCTCATATCAAAAGCTTTCAGGGATGCAACTCACAAAAGCTCTCTTAATCAGTTTGTGGTTTCGCCTGTTTGTATTCACCAAATCCTTATTAGCATAGAAACGAACCCTGTCCTCGTCATCGTGCTTAATGGTCTTTATGCCATTGTGGAATGCCCTTTGCTCAAAGCCCTGAGCCTCAATGCGCCAATAGAAATCCACATCGTCAAATCCCCATCCATCCACTACCTCGTTGTAACCACGAACTCGGCTGAACAATTCTCGCCATACCATACAACATCCCGTGCCATCGCCAAATCCCCAACCGGTTACAAACGTGCCTCCTTCCATAACCTTCTGCCTGTGGTAGTTCACAAACGAATCGTTGGTCATCAATGCGTCTGCATCCATAAAAAGGAAGGTGTCAGCTTTAGGTGAGGCCGCTAACGCTCCAAGGTTCCTTGCGTGGCTCAAGTTAAAGCCTTCGGCATCGTGCCTTACCGCCCGAACCCTTGGGTCGTTCAACTTTTCAACGTAATCCGCGCTCTTGTCGGGATCCCCATAATCCACCACAATAATCTCGTAATTATCTCCAACTTGAGTTGTCCAAGTAGGCAACGCCTCCTCCAAATGGTGCATCCTGCCCTTACAGGTCGTTATGATTGAAACAAAGCCTTCTAATTCCATCGTATCAGTTGCTTTTGCTTTCCTGCGTGCTTTTGCTTTACAAGGGTATGCCATTTGTACTCGTGGGTCAATCCCATATTAGCGTGATATTGACCTAAAAGATTGCAAGACATCTCCCAAACCGAATTATGCGTAAATCCTTCACCTCCGTAAAGACCCAAGACATAATAGTTCTCATAAACCCATTTGACAATTTTGCCTGTCATTGAGTTTTTGAACTGAAAATAAACAGGGTTTAATCCGCACCAAGGGTCAATTCGGTATTGGGCGCAGGCGATATTGAACGCAAGTTCATCGGGATATGTGCCTCCCCAAGGCATCTTCAATCTGCTTATAGGAATACCATTGTCAATGTTATCCCTCACCTGCTCAAAGAACTCGGTCAATTTCTCTCCCTTCCGCAAGAACATAAACGAACTGTTTATGGCCGTAACCTTCGCATTGTCAGGAAGTTCGTGATATTCCCAAATTGTGTCAAGGGTTGCCCATTGCATTTCCACAAAATCAGGGCCGTTCTCCTTTAGGTTCGCCATCGGAGTTTTACCCTCAGGATCCGTCCAACTTGCGGTCTGCGAAAAGAAATAACCCTCCTTCGGCAAAGCCAACATCTTCTCAATCAATGGCTTTATGGACTTGAGAGCAATGCCATCCGTGTCAAAGTACAGATTGTTGTCAAAGGCCATATATTTGTCAATGCGGGTCTTGGCTCTGCCAGGGCTGAATATCCTCCCATCAATATAGAGGTCATCTCGCTCAATCAAATCAACCCGATTGAAAACCCAATACTTATGCCCCAAAAGCACATCCTTGCTATCGCAAATAAACTGTATTGGTATGTCGTTGTCAAAGTGCTTGACCGATAAGGCGAAGTTGTATGCCATTTCGTGATAGGCAGGCTTTCCAAAAGCCATTATCACTATGCCTGTGGTTTGTTCACTCATTTGTGCAAATATAGGTTATTCCAAAAAAAATCCCCGACTATCAGCCGAGGATTCTTTCGTTTACCGAAGGTTAACTTACGCTCCGAAGATAGCGTCTGCGTTGGAAGGCGCAGGGAATTTCTGAGGCAGTTGGTCTGGACCAAGCGAAGCACGAGCCGTGCAGTTGAACATCTGCAACTCCTTGTTAGAAGCAGGGACATTCACGGGCAGGCAGACGTAGTTCACGGGTTGGGTAATCACCATAACCTCGTTGGAGCCACACAGATAGAGAACCAACCCCGTTACGCGCTTGTTCAGAGCGTTATAGAAGTCAATAGCACCATCAGTAGTGTTGGCATCCATCCAAGTAGCGGTGAAATCAAACCCGGCCAAGAGGCTTTGTGGGCCACAGCCAACAGGATTGTCCACATCTACGGGAGATGCGTCAGGAACAGTTCCGCGAACATTTTTGATAATCTTGAGGTCATTGGCTGCAATGGCAGTAGCGTACTTCGCCCCATTGCTCCAATCGGCAGCAGTAACGAAAGTTGCACCTGTACCGAAAGCGTCCTCTTCAAGAATACCTATTGCAGAAATGCCACCCCGAAGATAATTCCCACAAAGTACGAGTTCGTGGTTTGGTAAAGCGGAACAGCCATATTCTAAATAAGCCATTTTATTAAAATTGAAAGGATTTTTGGTTTGTCATTGTATGGCAGACAGGCCACATCGCACGATTGTAGGACAAAGATAGCAAGTCGGAAGGCAATTATTATCCCTCTCCGCAAGGCTCACAAGTGGTTTCACAGTTGGTTGGATTCACAGGAAGGCCATCGCAACAAGGATCCTTCCTCAAGTTCTGCTCCTTCACCTCAATCTCTAAGAATGCAGGGGCAACGGTTTTGGTGCGAATCCAAGTCGGTGAATAAGTCTCCGACCGAGTGAAGTAATCAGCCTGGGGCAGAACGCTATCATTCAAATTGAATATGTCGTGCCGACAAGCCAAGCGTAGAAAATTGTGGACATACTTAGGCGATAGGTTCACCGCCATCTCCATAAACTCCCTGCTCTCAGCGTACACCACCCGCTTCCTCCCTGCGCTATCCTGATAGGATACCATCTCGCCATCAAACTGCGGATTTCTTAGTTCGCCATAGATGCGGGTTCGGTGGAAGAATCCCCCGGTAAACACTCCCGAAGGAGGATACTGAAAGCCAAAGGCACAGGCCCCCTTCTCGTCTGTGACATCTTGTGACGCAAGTACACGGATGGTGTTGCAAGTGTCCGTAACCCATTTGTAGGTTTCGGTAATGCAGTATTGCATAGCCGAACTGCAACCATAATCCTGCGTGATAATCATCCTAAAGCAGTCGTACTGCGAATAGGGAGCCAAGGTGTCGGAGGTGAATCCGAATTGGTAGAAGAAATGGCCTTGGTCGGGCTGCGCTGCGGTAAATACCCCGAAGACATAAACGGTCTTGAAGTTGTTGATGTAATCAACGCTCGTCAAAGAATTGGATGGCAGAATCGTTACGGTTGCCCCGGATGCCCTGTTTATCGCAATTCCAACAAGCTGCATCTTCGCTTTGTAAACGCCATCAACATTTTGAGCTTGAACGCGGATGACTAATGGGAAACTACCCGCCGAATCTCCTGCCCAAGTGAAGTAAAAGGTATGCTCGCCAGGGCAAGCGATGTTCTCCGCGTTGCTTACGATAGCCCCATCAAGGAGAATGTCAACATTCCCACAAAACTCCCCATCAGGAAATTCTCCAAGGGTTAATGTAATAGAATAATGCCCTCCCGCTATAAGGTCAATGCTTGTTTCAGCAGTTGCCTCCCAAGGGGATGTTGCTTGTACAGGGTCGCATCCACCAAAAACAAACAAAAAGCAAGGACTTACCGAGAACACAATCCAAGTTTGGCTCTCATAAGGCTCACTCGTTGCCAAGGTCCAAGAAATTGGGCTTTCGCAGAAGTTCAAAACAATGCTTGTCGGGCAGAAGATGCCGTCCATTTGTAAAGACAATGAATCCGTGCTGGTTGGAAGCGGTGAGCGGTTAATCAGGATGGGTTGAGAGTAATCCCCCGTCTTACAGTTGGCACATTCTTCCTCGTCCACCGAAAAGCAATAAAGTTCCATATCGGTGATAACGATAAAGTCGGACGGGTCTCCGAGAATAATGTCAAATACGCAGGCTGTGATAGGAATTTGCCACCAACCAACAGAATCAATGTTCAGGTTGTTCAGCCCTGCAAGCGTTGCCGTAGAGCCCATTGTAAGAGCTAGCGTGTCCACATAGATTCGCAGGATAGCGTTCTTGCAGGGAGCTTTATAGAAATTGACCGTTGTCTTATCTGGCCCTCCTATTTGAACGCCTCCCGGTACAAAAGCAAAATTGCCCGAATAATAATCTATCCTACTACGCCAATCGGAAGGAACTTGGTTTACGCTTCCAAGAGTGCTATCTACGCAGACAATAGGTTGGTTTGGAGTAATCATTCCGTTAGAAGTTCAAAGGTAGTCATTCCTGTTTTAATGTCGTGAGCCATATTCAAAATCCACCCCGTTATGCCATTAAAGACAATGGGGGCAGGAGGATCGGCTAAAATCAAGTTCAATTCGTCTCTCGTTAATGGAACCTCAATGCTATAAAGATATTTGATGTGTAAAGAGGATGGGTTATCAACTGTAATGCCTTTAACCTTGAGACCGCTGGATGTTCTTATTGCATAATTTTTGGCAACCAAAGGATGAATCGCAGAACCCACATACATAAGGAATCTACCATAATAGGGCGGTCCTGTTGTGGTATTGAAATCATTTATATAAGAAACGCTACCGGGATATTCGTTTACAGGAAGCGGGCCTGGAAACACAAAAGCTCCCCAAAGCAACTGCGGTTGAGCGGCATTAAGCGAGACATATCCCCCATAATCAACCATATAAATCGCATCCGAGTCAATTAGGTCTGTATTTGTAAAAAATCCATCTTGGGGAAAAGACAATGAAGTATTAATGCTTGCATCCGTGTCACCACAATCATCTGAAATATACCCAACTTCAGATTGCAAATACGACCAAATGTTTGCATTCATTTGAGAATAATTGAATTTTGATATGACAAATTCTGTGTCTTTTCTTTTTGAAACAAGCCTTGCGTTGTCAATAGTTATGGTTGGCGCAGTTGTTGGAAAGAAATAAAGCTCTTGTTCTATTCGTACATATTGAGCATTCCCATCAAAATAGGGATACATACTTAAATTATATAAAGAGGATAAAGAGCTAAATATGTCTTGAAAGGAGGCATACATTGTGTTCGTCCTTTTTCTATTGGCTTGGTTTGCTGTGTCTGATGGCTTAAATGCTCCACCGTAGTTCAAAAATAAATTGAAACCGCCATAAGTTCCATTCATATTTAATCCCCCAGAAGTCTGAAGCTTTCTTCCCGGTATTTGATAGTAGTCAACAGCCGTATAAACAAGCGTGTCAGAAGGGTAAGCTCTTATCGTTATAGATACGCTTGTTTGTTGGAAAAAACGAAAACGAATCATATCCTTCCCAGAATATGTTGGGTCTGCATTGCCTATAGTTATATAATCAACAGCCCTTGGCTGAATGCCCTGATAAAGATCAACCTCATTGGTTGTGGGTGTGCTTTGCCATTGTATTGCAGAGGCAATAGAATCAATCACATCATGATTTAAAAGAGAAAATAAAGTAACTTCAAGCGTTTGACTGTTTCCATAAACATCGGTCCAAGAAACAAAGGCCTTTATGTGTGTGTCTCCAGGTGGAATTGGAAGCGCTCCTGGCCAATCAACAATCATCCCACAAATCTGCTCATTATACGTTTGGGCTGAAAAAAACGAAGAGACTATTGTCGCATCATTGTCGGTTATATAGTTAAGAAATTGCTGTAAAACCTGAGCTGCACGAAACATTCTGTACATACTATTAGGCTGATTAATGGATGTACTGTGTCTGCCCCCCAAAGAGTAATTTATGTCCCTAAATGGCATAGGATATGTCGGTATATCTGCTAAAACTTGTCCATTGACAGTTTTTTTGCAATTAACCTCAATTTTCACGTCTTTCAATCGGCTCAACTTGCCGTATATCGTATTATCCTCAATGTTGCATTTGGCAACGCAACGATATAAGTCCAAGTCTATTTCGGACAAGAATATGATTCCCTCTCGGTTTAATCCACCGTTACATTGCTCTTCAATTTTAACGAGAATCTCGCCACATCCGAATCCTGATTCAAATTGCGTCTTTATGATTTCGTAAGCATTTCCATAAAACTCAACATCGGCAACGAATGTGGTGATAAGTCCAGGAAGGTCGGGATCCCTCCTGTATTCAAACTTGGAGTCCATCCAATTCATCGGCTCCTCAACCTCAGTTCCATTGAGGTAAAACTTAAATGCGGCCATTAGTTGAGTTTTTTACTTGTGGCCCTATGCCGAATGGTATTTGGAAAGATTGCTCCTGCAAGTTCTTTTACGTTATCAATTTTAACTCTCTTGTTCTTACCAATAGCATTTATGATTTCGGCAGATTGTAGGTCAAAAGCATTCACAATGTTTTCGGCAAAAGATTCTTTTGATTTACCCGAACCGTCTTGCTTACGCATTGCGTCAGTATATCGCTTCGCTACAAACGCCTCAAATTCACCATCACGAATAGCCTGAAGAACGGGTTTGTATTTAGCTGTTTCAGCCGCAGTCATCACCGACTCGCCTCTTGATAGCCTCGCAGGAATACTGTCGGAAGTTGCCGTGCCTGCGCCCTGTAAATCAATCACCCCTTCCTTGAAACCGGGGAATTTTTGGGATTGAATGGTGGCTATTTGAGCCGTAACCATAGCAGCGACAAAGGCCACCTCTAAAGGGTTCTTCAACGCCCTCACAATCGCTGCTGCTCCATCAATTATTGCCCCTACGATTGCAGCTTGCTTCTCTTGTTCAAATTGCTTCTTTTTCAACACAAGCGATTTTGCTTCGTATTCCTCTTCGCTTATCAGCTTTTGGTCAAGCATTCTTTTGAGGTTGTTCTGTTCGTTTTCGTAAAGAATTGATTGTTTCCTCAACACTTCATCATATAAATCTCCAAACCTGCCAACAACTTCGCCAAATTGCTCTACGGTAATTGCAGATGCGGCCTCTTTTCCCGCATTTGTAACCCTCTGCAGTTGTTCTTCTAATCCCTTCAGAAACGCTGACTCTTCAGGTGTCTTCGCTAGAATTGCCCCTATCCTTTTAATTTCTTCCTCAATCTTCCTCCTCATCTTTTCAAAGGTCTGGTTTGACCTTGCAAGCCTTCTTGAAAAGGAATCGCCCTCGCTTCTTTCAATCAAGTCTTGAGATTCTTGCAGAATTTTAAGTATTCTTTCTGCGTGATTTTCTTCTTGGTTGTCTGTCTTTTCATTTAATGCTCTTCTTTTTTTAGTATATGTGGCTGTTATTTCGCTTTTCTTTGATTCCTTTTCTTCCGTAAGCCCTATGCTTAAATCCACCATTTTCTTCATAAGCTCCTCTTCTTTGTTTAGAAGCTCATTTTCTAAATCAAGCCTTTCTTTAGATCCTTCTTTAGTTTTTGAGATTTTTTCTTGTTGCGCTTCTTTGAAAGCATTGAGTTCTTTTTCAACCGCTGCAATATCTTTTTTGGACGTTTCTTCTCTTTCTTTGTCCTCAAGTTGAGCGATTTTTAAATCTATTTCTTCTTTTGTTTTGCCGGTTAATTTAATTATTTCAATTCTCTTGTCTTTGATTTGTCTGTCTATTGCGATTGTATCAAGTCCTAATTTTTTGTAATTAATTAATTGAGTTTGCAAGGCATCCAAATCCATATTGAGGATTTCAAGATTAACCTCTTCTTGCTTTTTAAGCCTAATTGCTGCCGCCTGATTCACCCCTGCCTCTTGTTGTTTGACCTCGTAATTCACATAGGCATCTACATAATCCTTTTGAAGTTTTAACTGCTGTTCTCTTGTTGACTTGCCGTCTTTCAAAGAATCCTCATAAAGTTTTTTCTGCTTTTCCATCTCCTCTTCCAAAAGTTTCAACGCCTTTCTTCTTTGCTCGGCTTTCTCTATTTCTGCCTCATTAGCTGCTTGAAGGTTTTCGTTTTCTCGTTCGTAAATAACCTGTAACTTTTCTATGATAAGGCCAAGACCACGTATTCTTGCTTTTTGGTTACTGACTTGGGTTTCGGTTGAGGTAGAAGTTAATTTGTTTGCTTCTATCTCTTCTTGCAATATCTTTCGCCTGGTTAGAAGTTCCTCTTTGGTCATTTTGTCCAACTCCTTTTTTTGACCCCTCCCCTTCGCATAATTCATTGCTTGGTCGTTAAAGTTTTTTTCATTCATACCTTGTACCCATTTCTCCTCCTCCCGACGTTCCTGCCACCATCTGCCCAGCCAAGTTCTACCTAACCCGACATTGCTATCCCCCAAAAAGAACTCATTAACAACATTAGAATAAGATTCCCAAAATCCCTTTGAATTTTTCAAAAGAATGTTGATATTGTTTAATCTTCCCTCAAGCCACTTGAAAGTACCCGATATTTGTTCAAAATTAGTTTCACCAATTTGAAGCTTAAATCTCTCAAAGGCATTACCGGCCCTTATGAGCGTAGCATCCAAAGAGTTTTGTTTCCCCGCAAGTGCAGGGCCAAAGTCTTCTTCTAATACATTTGCAAATTCGGGTAGTATTTCAGCGGAAAGGATTTTACCATCTTCAAGCAACTTTGTAAATTGTCTATTGGTAAGCTGTTGCGCGGGATGAAGCCTGTTGTAGGCTTTAGTCATTTTATCGGAAGCTCCAGGCAAGGCTTCACCCAACTGCCTTCTCAATTCCTCGGCAGCGACCACGCCCTTGGAGAGCATTTGTTGCAAGGCATAAAAGGCTCTTTGAGTCTGCAAGGATGAAGCTCCTGCGGCTCTTAAAGAGGTAGCGACTTTAACGAAAATAGTTTCCGTGGTTTTTGCAGAAAATCCCGCTGCCCTTGCGGCAATACCAAACCCTGAAAAGCCTTGTAAGAGATTTTCAAATTCTATACCGAGTCTTTGTGCTATTTCATAAAGCCTATCAAATGCAGCACGGCCACTTTCAGTATTTTCAAATATAAAATTCAATCTATTTTGCAGGAGTTCAGTCTTTCGCGTTACATCAACAACGGCTTTACCAAAGTTTATGATTGAGTCAATCGCAAAGACAGCGGCCATTCTTGCCGCAATCCTTTGAAGGAACCCATCAAACAATCCGAGTTGTCCTCTCGTATTATTGATAGAGTTGTTCAAATTATTAACGCTGTTGTTGGTCGTATTAACAGAGTTGTTGTAGTTGTTTATGACAGTCGTGGACTGATTGAGGGCGTTATTCGTTGATCCAACCGTTGAATTAAGACCCGCCATCGCCCTTTGAGCCGTATTGGCTGCGTTGGCAAGTTGCGTGTTCTTTGCGATCAGGTCATCAAGCTTTCTCTTGAGGTCATCTACGTTCGCATCGTATTGTACGGATATTCTATCAGCCATCTTTGTTTTGTTTAGCTTTGCGTTGCCTTTCCTCTTGGAAGTGCTTGAGCAAAGTTAAGACATCCTCAACGGATGTTTTCATATACTCCTTGTACAGAAAGATATCGCCATCCGCAAGGAAGACGAAGAACTCACGCCAATTTAGGTCGTTGAAGTAGAGTTCTGAGCCGATAGCTCGGATTTCAGGAGTTCCTGTGTCGCTTGCAGCCGGGAGGAGGCCATCTCCCAGAAGATTATCCAATCTTCTTCTAAATACTCCATATTGGGAAAGTATTGACTCAGCCCGGCTAAAACGAAAAAATCATACAACGCCTTCTCTTTGTACGCATTTCGGAAAGCCTCCACCTTTTTCTGCTCAAACTCGGCATTCCACTCGCCTGGGTTTTGGTCCTCACGAATCAAAACCGCCCCTGCAAGTTCCATCATCACATCGGGATGGATCAGCATTTCCTTCCTCTTTCTCATTTCTCCCACCAAAAAGCCAATTTGCGCCAAGTTTTTCACGGCTGCGCCCGAAACTGAGGCGTTCAAGGCGTTCTCCATATTCTCCAAGAACACGTCCAACTCCTCACGGCTTACCATTCTTTGAAGTTGGATCACAAGGTCTTGAACCCTGCCCATTCGCTCAATGGGGATGTCAAAGATGTTGGAATAGATGTAATACTTATGCCCCTCGCAGACCAAGGCGAATTTCAGGCCTTTCATCCTATCGGGCTTGTAGGTTTCATCCCATACCATTTGGGTCAGCTCTTTTTTGAAGAGCTTGTAAACAAGTTTGTGTATCACGATATTTTGATAAAGATGAAGTTGAGTGCAACGCCCATAATCATTACGACACCCATTTCAAGGGGGTGAAAGCCGAAGATTGGGACGGTTAGCAGGTAAAAGATGCCTCCCCAAAAGGATGCCATACACCCCACACAGCCGTACAAGGGTTTGTGAAGCGATGGGTATTTGTCGGGGGGTAGAAGGTGTCTCAATCGCTTTTGCAGGCCGTTTAGCAGTTGCTCATCCTCCATAGAAATGGAGAGCGACACGACCATCAGGCTCACAATCAAGGCGCGGTAGAAGGTTTCAATGGTGTACATTATGTTAATCGTTCAAATTCAAAAGAAAAGCAGGTTTGTGCGTCCTCGTGGAGGTCGTTTGTCATTTCTTGGGGGTCGTTGAAATCGCAAGCGTCTTCGGGGTAGATACGCACCTCGTAAGTACGGCCCGTGGTGTAGAGGGCTTCGTCTGGCGTGAGCGTGACATCGCCATTCGCATTAGTGGTTAAGTCGTAAGATGTCCTTTTGTCAATAGTAACATCGGTAATGACCACGCGGTAGGTGGTGGTTGGATCGGCTTGGGCGAGGGTAATGGTCTCGCAGCAAAGGTCAAAAGTTCCTATGCTTAGGCAGTCGGTGCATTCAAGGCAGCTCATAGTTGGATTATTTCAGGAAGGGATAAAGTTAGGCCCGAACTTGTTGTACCCGCTCCGTTTGAGGTGCTTAATGTACCATTCGCTCAGGAAGCTGTTGCAAAGATACCGAAAGCAGTCGGCAAAGTCGGACTGTTGGCTGATAATAAAGCGGTTTCTTTTGATAATTGTTCCTGCGGCATCGCAGGCCACCATTTTCATATCCCTTGCCATCCCAGGGCAGGTGCGTAGGTTAATCTTAATATCGGGGTGGAATTGCAAAAGGTAATTGCATTGCGCTCGGCTATTCTCATGCTTTGGGTTGGGAACAACACGGATTTGCTTTTGGCTCAGTCCCAAGCCCCGTGCAAGTTGCTCGTAATAGTTTGCGTTGTCCCTTTGCGATAAATCACCACGCTTGCCCATTGCATCCCCCGTAATCAGGCAGGAGAACAAAAACGGAGCGTACTTGGCCTTTATCGTATCCACCATTTTAGGGATGGAGCCATCCACCACGTTGAACTCGTCCACGATATGGAGGTGATCTCCTTGGTCATCGGTCCACATTTGGGCAACGATTCCGCAGAATGGCTGCAAGTTGAAGTCCAAAGAGATGTAGATGGGGAGGTTGGTGCGGAAGGTGGGTTGGAAGGATTCGTGTCGTTTGGAGTCATAGGATACAAAGAAAGGGTTTTCTGGCTTTTCCTGCACCTCCCAATCGCCTTCCACGAATCTTTTATATTCGTATTCGGGCATATTGTCTCGCAGGGATTTGAGGTAATCTTCAGGAATGTGGGGGTTGTCGGTAATCTTGGAGGGGATGTACGCCCAGGTGGGGGGAAGGTTTGATTCTTTCCATTTGTCATAAACGAGTTCCTTCACCCAATTATTGCTCGGATTGCAAGTACCCATCACCACAATCGGTGGTCTGCCCTCGGCATTGAGCCACGAACCCGCACGCTCAAGGACTTTGTAAAGCAGGCCTTCCTGACACTCGTTAATCTCGTCAATCCCTGCACCGTTGATTTCAAGACCTTTGAACCTGTCAAAGTCTTTGTCGGTGTCGTAGTTCTCGCCCATAAAGAGCAGTTCCGAGCCGTTCTTAAAAGTCACAATCTGCGCTTGCTTATCCCACCCCGCGATGTGCGTTCCAAGACCTTGGTTCATCAAAGAGGTGAAAGTCACCAAGGTTGTTCGTTGGAGCGTGGGCATACTCTGCCTGATAATCACCCACCGAGATCGTGGGTATTTAGAACAAAGCGAAATGAAAGTCAGCAAGAGGCAATAAGTCTTTCCTCCCCTGATTGCTCCACCAAACAAGATAAACTGCTTCTCGCCTGAGATAGCAAGTTTATACGCCTTCGTCTGCCTCGCTGTTAGCTTCATCCGTTGTCGGTTCGCTTAATTCAAGTACAAACGGCCCTGTGTCGGGCGCAGTCTGCTGCTGACCTGGTTTGCCATACAAGTAAGCCAAAGTCAATTCCATCGCCCTCATATTGCCCCTAATCGCCTCAGTCACCAATCTCGCAATCAAAGCATCCATCCTACGAACACCGCCAATACTTCTATCCAAGTCGGCATCCAAAAGATCCCTGATGTCTTTTCTCGTTACATTCTTCGGTGTACGACTACCATTCTTCAAAAGTACGGGAAATACCTCTTGAATGATATCTGACTGCGCAGGATGGGCTATCTCCGTGCCGTCTTCCACAACCTCAGCCTTTGCAGACTCTCTCATCTTACGCTTTACAAACGTATTTGTCGGCATTGCACAAAAGTAGGGATAAATCAAGCACTCAGCCAAAGTCAGTTTGAAATCGCCAAAAAAAATGGGGGGTGTACCCTTTTATTCCAAAAACTCAATTTTTTGCAATAGGCTTTTTTTCAACAAAAAGACTTTTTTCTTTTTTCTTACCTATACTATATATATAATTAATTATACATACTATTAATTGTATATATAGATAACTGTATATATAGTAATCTATATTTAGAGATAAATAATATCTTATTCGCTCAATTTACTTTTTTTTGATACACATTTTGGCTATCAAAAATTCTCTAAATCCATCCAATTCAGACAACCAAGTTTAGAGATGCCTAAATTTCAGTTTGTCAGAATGTGTTAAGGGGTGAGTTGGAGTGGGAGTGGGGGAGAATGTGTTTACTTATTCAATTTTGCGCGGGTCTTACTTTGTCGCTGTTTGCGTTTTTTTTGGCCGGGTCGCTGTTGCGTTGGCCCTGTTTGCGCTATTTGATGACGAAATAGGCCCCTATTTTTAGCGTTTATTTTTTGACGTTGTTTTGTTGTTGGCCTTTGCGCTCCCTGAGTAAGAACGATCCTCACTACTGACAGACCTTGGACCGGTCGCGGCTTGCGTTGGCTTTGGAGGTTGCCCGCAAAATAGGCCCCTATTTTTAGGCTTTATTTTTTGGGCGTTGTTGGTTTTTTTGGGGGGTCGGTGTGTGACGGGACTCCCTCCCCTCCTTTCATCCCCTCCTCCCTTCTTCATCCCTGCAAAATTGAGGGCAAAAAAATAGGGACCTTTTTAGGGGTCCCTTGGTGTTGGTGTTGGCGGCGTTCTTAATCTACAAACGGCCAAAATTCAAAGCGTTCATCTTTGCGTCGTTTCATTTCGTCTGCTTCAAACTTCAGGACCTCGGCGGCGTGTTTGTCGTTGGCGTATAAACTGCGATTATAGCCTATTGACGGGCTCGGCGTGTGGCTTGTTGTTGTTGGCGTGGTGCTATTGTAAACCTTTACATTTCCATAGTATTTGAATTCTTGGCGCTCTAAATAGGATTCATTTGAATACCAATTTGCGCCGGTATTATCCCAATGGCCCTGGCTCTCGTTGAAAATGAAGTATTTGCCTAATTTGTCTAAAAATACTAATTTATTAGCGGTGCCTATTGCCGTCTCAATTAGGGTCTTTATTCCTTGGTTATTAAAGAACGCGACGCCGTTGGGCTTTAATTGGCTTAAGGCGTTTGCAAATTCTCGCGTATCGCTGACCTTATTAGTACCTAAGCCTCTTATTACTCCGTTATGAATTAAAATCAGTTTCCCTTCGGTTATGGTGTGGGGATGGAGCATATCGGCGTTATATCCTGAAGTGGCTATCCTGAAGTGTAATAATATAGGGGCCTTATTTGTTTGTCTTAAGGTCTTGTAAAATTTGTAAAGGGACCTAAAGGACGTCGCAAAATACGCGGTTTTCGTTTCTCCGTTTTCTACATACCCGAGACCGGCGCCGTGGTTGTTGTTATTCCATGAGTTTTTAAGGGCTTGGCGGCTTATTAGGCCTGATTTGTTTAGAATTGCTATGCACACGATTTCTAAGTTTTAAGGGTTAAATTATAGGTTTATTTGCTCGGGTTGGTGTCGGTGTTGGCGTCGGGTCGGGTTGGTTTGTGGTCCTCGCCGAAGGTCCTTACAAGTGCGTCCCTATTTTGAGCGCCTAAATTTTGCCATGTTTCATAAATTTCTTTTTGGCGCTCCGCGTTGAATTGGTTTTGGTCGGCTTGTTCCAAAAATAGATACATAATACAAGCATGATTTAATTTAACGTTTAATTGGTCGGCGGTGTATTGTTGGCGCAAAATTTGATATAAAGGCGTACTATTTGATTGCATGGCCCTGAGTACGTCTTTAGGCGTGGTGTTTGGGTTGGCGTCTATTTGCTCCGCCACATATCTAAATAAATCGGTTCTAAATTTCAAGGTATCAACGTTTGGGACTGCGCTAATTAGCCTGAATTCGATGGCGTTCTGTCCTAATTTAAGATTAACGGCGCCGCGGCTTGGGTGCCTCTTTGCGCTCTCCTTGGTTTGCGCGTGGCTGTAGTGGTTTTTGAGCCTTCCAAAATATAGCGCGTAAAATAGAGGTAAATAAGGCGCGAACCTGTCAAACAGTTCGCCGGCGTTTACTCCTCGTCTGCTTATGGTTATATGGCCTCCGCATGCTTTGGTAAATTTGGAATTTAGAATCGGGCTTATTTTGTCAAAGTCGCTAAATATCTTGGTGCGGTCCTCAAGGTTATAAATTGGGCTTATCATTTCGAAGCCAGCGCTATCGGATAAACTGCCGTCCCTCTCAAATTTGTAACCGTTCAAAACGTTGTAACGGTGGCGTTGTATTTCGCGGCGTACTGTCGCGTCCTCCTTTTCGACCTCAAAAGCTATCCGCCATTTTGCGCTCGCGTTATTTAGTACGCGTGTGGACCTTGTGGGGCCATGATACCTTGGTAAACTTGGGAGGCTTTCGTGCTGCGTTCTTAGGTCCTCAGTTTCGTAAATTGTCGGCGCTCCGTTTTCGTTCCCTAATTTCCAAGGGCCTAAAATTGGGTTATTTTCAAAGGGTTTGGCCTTGGTTATATTTTGGGCGCTAATAAATTGGTAACCTTGGGCGATTGAATAAGTTCTTACCCGTATTTTTTGGCTTAATTGGCTTAAATAGCTTTCTTGTTTTACCCGTTCTAAATTGGTGGTCTCGGAGCTTAATTCCGTGAATTCAACGTAAACGGCGTAAATTCTCCCGCGTTCAAAGTAATTCAATATAGCGTTATTGCCCGTCTTTTCGTAGGTGCTTATCGTGTCGAAGTTTTGCGGCGTGTCTTTTTGGATTAGCTCCATGAATTGCAGGTATTTTGCATGGATTAAAACGCGGCCCTCAATTATTAAGCCCTCGCCGGTATTGGTGGCGGCGTTGGGTCCATAGTAGCGGCCTAAATTTAGGCGGCTAATTTTTCGAGGGCTTAAAATTTTAGGTATGTAGGCGGGGGCCCAAGGGTCGCCGGTCTCTATACGTTTATACCTCGGGGAATTTGGCGCCATGTATGCGCCTAATTCTGGCAAATAACAAGGAACGGCGGCGCCTCTGTTTGGGCGGTTGGTGAATGGGTTTGTGTTCATGGTTTGGGGTTTTTGGCTTTATTGCCTATGCAAATTTAACGCTAAATTAGATATTTTTTACGATTGTGGATAAATAATTTCGTGTTTGTTTTGTGTCTATTAAATTAGTCGCTATATTTGCGCCATGTTCAATTTTCTATACATGTCCAATAAATTAGACAAAACAGGTCGAAGTGCCCACTTTTTAGGACATGTCCAATTTTTTGGTCATCCAGGCCCTCCATGTCCACTATTTAGGACACGATTGACGATTTCTTGACGATTGACGATTTCTTGACGACCTCTTGACGATTGATTGACGATTGACGATTTCTTGACGATATTTTTTTCTTGACGATTGACGATTGACGATATTTTTTCATTGACGATGGTGCAAATAACCTAAATATATTTATCTTTGTCGCTCTATCATTAACCCTATAAACCCCAAACCGATGAAAAGACCCCTAAAAAAAGACATTCAGCACGAATTGAACAACGATGGCTACTTGGTATTGACGATCTGGATAGGCGGGTATCCTTTGCGTCATAAATACCTTGGCTATTCTATCAAAGGCGCAAAAAAGCAATTTTGGAATACCTTAATGACGAATCCAAGAGCTTTAGCGCGGTATGTATATGTTGATACATGGTGAAGTTATTTATCAAAATTGCAATTAACCTAAATTAACCCCATAAACCCCAAACCAATGAAAACAAAAGATTTTTACCGCGTTGATTATTACCCGGCCAACAACAAAGGAGCCGGGCATTTTATCGGATTCTTTGACGATTATTTTGGTGCTATCGCTGAGATACCCCACAATTATTCGCAAATTGACGATAGGCTTACCGAAGAGGAGCAACGATTCAATGCCCACCACACCTTGACTACCTATACGGGAATGGCGAATATGACCCCTGAACAGGCCTGGGAGGAGGGCTATATTTTGACTGACGATACCTTTATTATTAACGATTAACCACAATCTAAACCCAAACAAACCAATGAACAACTCCATCCTTAAATCAATGAACACTATCGCTAAGGCCGCGGTACGTTGGTACGAATCCAAAGGAGTACACGCCTACGATGATGCCGAAGGTCGCGTTTACATAATCGTTTATGGCGATGAAATGCTTGACGAGCTTCACGTTGAAGTATCTGCTCACGAGGCCATCCTTCGTGCTACTGCAACCTTAATGCCTTAACAATGACGATCCGACAAACCTTATTTGACAAGCTCCCATCCGATGTGGCGGGAGCTGCCGTGTTCAATATCCAGGCTCAACAAAGCGGTCCTAAGCGTATATTGAGAAACGCTGACGATGAATGTGCAGGCATTGACGATGCGTTGATGAGCTTTGTTTGGTGGCATACTGACGAGGGCTTTGACTATTGGCTGACGATATACAAACGCATTAAACGCCTTGACGATGACTCCTCCCTCCTCCTTTGACGATAGCCTTGACGATAGCTTGACGATGAGTCGGCCAAGGAAACGCAAAAAGATTTCCCTTGATTTTTTGATATGGAAACGCAAAGCCAGGTCCATTATTGACCCTGACGAATTGTCTGCGTTGATGCACGCCTACTATATAGAGCAAGCCTCCCAGATTGACGATGCACAAGCAAAAGCATTGACGATAATGAGTTTGACGTGGATTGACTTTGATGCCCTTGCTTACGAATTGATTGAGACCACGAATTACGAGAAGGAGACCAAGAACTGATGCACAACGTACCGAAATCCATCAAGGGCAACATAGAGCTTGACTTCTTTGAGGCCAACCGATTGCTCTTTATCTTGAAGAAGGGGGGAATGGACAATACATCTTCGTATAGGCTCATCCACAAGAAGGTCAGAGCATTACTTGACTTCAACGCTCATAATGTCAAGTCAAAGATTGACTCTGCCGCTAATTATTGGTGCAACAAAAAGCTCCCAGGCAATATGCGAAGAGCCGAGATGGGACCGTATTTCCCCCTCCCTCCCATCCTGGTCTTTGATATGAAGAAGTATCTGATTGATGGCGATGTTGTGGACATCGCAAACCAAAATAATTGGAATTACGATGCGGTGAGGAGATGCCTTGAACTGCCGACTATATACACGGGTCGCACAGGAGTAAAGACAGTTCGCAGACCCCCTGGTAAGTACCCCCTGCGAGTGATCAATCAGTTGATGATTAGGGCTGAGAATAACCGCAGGTCAAACAGAAAGCAAAGAATGAAATCATTGCGATTAAGAAAGTATATTGAAACCAACCTTAAACCCTTTTATTATGAATTTGAATTTATCCAACCCTACATCAGAGGGACCATTCGCCAGCTGGCAAAAAGAAATCAAGAAAGCGTGCGTGAGAAGTACAATGCCGGATTGGTCGGAAACGATACAGCCCTTCCGAGTGAATTGGGAATTATACGGACGATACCTGCAAGCGAAAGCCCAGATTTACGGCACGAACCAAACTCAAATGATATTGAAATAATCTTAAACACTCAACCCAAACCATTCAAATCCAACCTACCAAACCTCAACAAATGAACAAACAACCCTACCGCCTTCATAGGCACGAAATCCTCAAACTGCTCCTCAAAGAAATGGACTATACGATGGTTGATTTCAGCAAGGATGCCAAAGTAAGCATCTCTACCGTCTTTAATTGGATGCGAAAGCCTGAAACTTGCGCTGCTGAATTGCAGATTGAAACCGCATTCCTCAAGAGGGTTGAGCGCACAAAGGTCTTGCCCGTCAAGAAAGCGAAGGCAATTCTGCGTAATTCCGAATTAACCCTCAATTTGCGTCAATCCGACTTTATTCGGGTGATTATGGACAGGTATAAGGTTACAGTAAACCAACTCTCCACCGAATCCGGCATTGACCGCAATCAGGTATTCTTTTGGACGCAAGGAAAAAAGGATGGAACCGAGGAGGGGGAATCGTTAAAATTATTTTTAGCAAAATGCTTGGAAAAGCGAGGGGCGACCATATCTTTGTAAACACTTTTGTTAATATCTAAACCCCAACCAAACCAATGACACCAAAAACCCTCTTTGACAAGATAAACGCAGATGCGTTTTATCACATCACTCAATACAAGCAAAAGTATCCTGCTCTTGGAGCAGAACTTTACGAAGCGTTTGCCTCCACCGACTTTTGGGGCAACTTAAAGGTAAATCACCTAATTGACCTTCGCGTTGCTTTGCCCAACGAAATATGGGATGGCAATATCTTTTCCCTTGTAATGATCTTCCAATCTCAAATGACAACCAATAAACAACCCGCACAATGAAAACAACCCTTTCCGCAGAGCAGCTCGCCAAGATTGCCGAGGCTCTCCCCCCACAGGCCGTAAAGCCTCACCCAACCCGAACCGGGATGTCCACCATCAAGGCCATCTTCGTGACCGAGCGATTCAACGATGTCTTTGGTGTTGGAGAATGGTCCATTAAAACCGAACTCATTACCCCAATCTCATCCATCACTCGCACCACGAACTATGGTAAAGAGCGCACCGAATACACCGCCCTTGCCAAAACCGTTTTTGAAGTCCCCTTGCACGGCATTTATTATGAGTGCATTGCCTCGTCCACCAACGATGATATGGGCGATGCCGCCAAAGGTGCGACCACCGATGCGATTACGAAGATTGCCTCTTGGATCGGCATTGGTATTGCAGTATTCAAAGGTGAGCAGGACACTCCTGTAAAACCCGTAGAAAGCAAGGTTTCCAAGCCTACCACCACGACTGCCCCTGCAACCAAAACTCGCACCACCGAGCCTGTGGTTGTGCCAGAGGCATTGAAGAAACTGCATCAAGAGTACATCATCGCAAAGGCAGTCAAAGGCTCTGACGCAGAGAAACTTGACATAAGATTCATCCCTAACGAGTGGGATGAAGAGAAGTACAAGAATGGCATTAACTACTTTAACAACAAGAAATAATGGAAAACCTAATCACCATCCCTCGGTCCAATGTCAGCAGGGCTGATATTCAGACCTTCTCGCTCACATTGATTGAGCAAATCAACGAAGGCCACGTCAATGCCCTTGAAGCGCACATCAAGCTCAAGGCAATGGTCAAGGCGATTGAGGCGGTCATTAAGGCTACCGAAGAAGCGGTGAGCGATGAGGCAGGTAAATACCCAGGCAAGAGCTTTGATGTCTTTGGTGCAAATATCCAAATTAAGGAAGGTTCTATCGGTCCGAACTGCGACACCGATTCGGTGTACGCTCAAATCAAGGCTCAACTGAAAGACCGTGAGGAACTGCTGAAACTTGCGTTTAAGCAAGCAGGGAAGGCGATGATTACGGATCCAACCACAGGCGAGGAAATTCCCATCTGCGAAGCGAAAGGCACAAAAGGAAGCATTGCAATTACTTTCAAATGAGCAAGATGACTGCAATGGAGTGGTTAATCCAGGAATTACGCCTCCGTGAACTTGAGCAAGAAGAAATCAGCAAAGGCTTTACCGTACTGACCGAAACCCTTGAGAGGGGTCTCGTGATGGAGCAAGAACAAACCCACGAGGCTTACCACAGGGGTCTGCAAGATTGCTCCGAGACCGAGCCATCGGGTGCTGAATAAATCATTCACTAACCCAAAAAACCAAACCTATTGAAGCACATATCCATCAAAAATCCAACCCCAAACCAATGCTTAACCCCGAATTTATCTTCTCCCCAACTTGGTGGAGATTGTCAAGGCTTGGCAAAGAGCCAAGTGTGATACGACTTGCTGCTCTGGATTTCTTCTGCGATTACATCGCCTACGAAGGCAATATGACCGTGAACGAGGCTCTGACCCTGCTCGGACAACCCGTTTTGGAAGCCCTGATCGCCAACGAAACGCTCGTGTTGGATAGCGAAAATATCCGCATTCCCTACCTTGATTCGCAGAAAAAAACTAAAATTGAACGAATAAGATTTATATTAGATAATAATAAAGATATAAGTAATTATATATCTCTGAGGGGTAGAGATAAGGAAGGTAGGGATAATAGAGGGGGTGTGGGGGAGAAAGAAGGGGAGGAAGGAAAAGAGAAGGGGAGGGTTTTTGAAAGATTAAGACGAAATTCAATCTACTCCCACGAGCAGATGACCGAGATGTTTGAAGGCTTTTGGAACTTCTACGACAAGAAGGTTGGCAAGGACAAAGCAATGGTCGCTTGGTTCAAGCTCACAGACGAAGAGGTGGAGAAAATCAGGAATACCCTTCCCGCTTATTTAGAAGCCTTCTACGAGCGTAAGTACCGCAAAGACCCTGTGAGATACCTTACGCATAAAGCGTTCAATGATGAGCCTCTAAATGCGTCAGAGAGGCATACCCAAAATAAACCCTCAAAACAAACCGATGAATCACTCCGAAACTATACTCCAGAGCCAGGTATTGTACGATGAGTATCAGGACAGGATGCTTGGCATCCTAATTACCGAATCCATACGTCCTGGCGATATTGTCCTCCAACTTCGGGAGGAATACTTTGAATCTGGGGTGCGTAGGAATATCTTTCGTGCGATCCGAGAACTGCGAAGGGAAGAAAAGCCTATCAATACCGTTACGGTTTATGGTAAGCTCGTTGAACTTAAAACGCCCATAGACGCAGTATATCTCGCCAACATAGACAACGGGATCTACCATTGCGATGGGTGGAAGCATTACCGCCACGAACTCCACCTGCGGTATGTGGGTGAGCGAATCAAAGAGTGCAAGGCTGATTTTCTCAAGCATCAGGATATAGACAAGCTCTACAATGAGATGCAGGAGATTCGGATGCTTGACCCTGACCCAATCGCCACCGATGTTCACCAATTACTTGTCAGTTATATGGTTGAAATGGCAGACATTATGTCAGGGAGAAGGGATAACCGTATCACCCCGACCTACCATTCCAACACCGACTCTCTGATTACAGGCTTTAAGCCTTCGGAGTTCGTTCTGCTTGGTGGCAGACCCGGTATGGGTAAGACCACGCTTGGAGTGCAATTCGCTCTCAACCAAGCCATCAACGGCAAACCTGTGGCCTTTTTCACACTTGAAATGAGTACGCAACAGTTAATGACTCGTCTTGTTTCCAACCTCTGCGAAGTGGATGGCGAAGCGTTTTTGGATGTTACCTCACGGATCAGCCGAGATCAATACACCCAAATGGGCATTGCGGTGGATAGGGTAAAGAACGCTCCGTTGCACATCGTGGACATCCCTGGGGCAGACCCCACGCGCATTGAACTTGAACTCATCAAGCTCATCAGGACGCACAAGATTGAAGGAGCGTACATAGACTACCTGCAACTTATTTCTGCTCTCCCTGAAGACCGTAGTAAGCAAAGGATTGAGCAAGTTACCAACATCTCCAAGTACCTGAAAATGATATGCAAGAGGCTGAACATATGGCTTTGCGTGGTTTCGTCTTTGTCAAGAAATGTTGAGCAAAGGGAAACCAAGAGACCGAAGATGAGCGATTTAAGGGAGACAGGGCAGTTAGAATTTGATGCAGACAAAATCTTGTTTGTGTTCCGACCTGCCGAGTATATGGAGGAGAGCGACCCCAACAAGCACGAAATGTTGGAGGTGATGGAGATCTTGGTCAGGAAGAATCGCAACGGTAAGGTTGGTACTGCAATGGCAAGAATTAAATTAGAATACACAAAAGTGTTGGAATTTAACGGAGAAATCCCTACCTTTGAGGAAAGAATCGCAAACAATAAAGCCCCATTCTAATGAACTTCGTTGACCAAATCTTTAATCAGGATTGCATTCAAGGAATGCGGTCTTTGCCTGATGGATCCGTCAATACCTGCGTTACTTCGCCTCCATATTGGGGGTTAAGGGATTACGGACACGAAGGGCAGATTGGGTTGGAAGAAACGCCCGAAGCCTTTGTTTCGCAGATGGTGGAGGTGTTTCGTGAGGTCAAGCGATTGCTTCGGGATGATGGAACGCTGTGGTTGAATTTGGGGGATAGTTATTGTGGGTACAAAGGAGAGAATTATTGTAAAAATCCTAAAACATCGCAATTACAATCAAACAACCACATTCCAATAGCCACTTTAGTTGGCACTCCACAAACATCTGGCCTCAAACCCAAAGACCTTGTTGGCATCCCGTGGCGTGTGGCCTTTGCCCTTCAAGCAGATGGTTGGTATCTGCGTCAAGACATCATTTGGCACAAGCCAAACCCGATGCCCGAAAGTGTGACCAACCGATGTACAAAGGCGCACGAGTATATCTTCCTGCTATCCAAATCGCCAAGATATTACTTTGATTCGGAGGCAATACAAGAGGACGCAAAGCATTATGCAACGGACAAGAGGGCTGGCGCAGGCAACATACGATACGAAGGCAAACGAACCATTGACAAATCGGGCAAAAACGGACAAGAATCATTCGTAACTATTAACGAAACCCGCAACAAACGCTCCGTTTGGACAGTAACCACCAAGCCATTCAAAGACGCACACTTTGCCACCTACCCTGAAGATTTGATTGTTCCTTGTATCTTGGCAGGATGCCCCGAAGGAGGATTGGTTCTTGACCCATTTATGGGAGCAGGTACAACCGCTTTGGTCAGCAAGAAACTTGGAAGGAATTATGTTGGCTTTGAACTCAACGAAGAATACAAAAAGATTGCAGAAAAAAGATTAACTAAAACCCTTGGAATGTTTGCGATATGATACAAGACCTAATTGAAATTTACCCCGAAGAAACCTTTTTAAAAGCGGATGGGTTTGATGAAGCCATTATTGGCGTGGAAGAATCCACGATGAGGCTGATTTATTCAGTAAGCAAGTGCATTGATATTCTTTGCAACGATATGAGCCTTAAAGATGCTTGCGAGTATTTCAGCTACAATGTTCGTGGGGCTTATGTTGGGGAAAAGACCCCTATTTGGTGTGCAGATAATTTTGAACTATGAAATACGCAGGAATGTGTCCAGACCACGGTTTAATCGTCCACGATGCGTCAAAGGCAATGCTTGACATTAAGACAGGACCATACTGCCCTTACTGTGGCAAACTCGTTACAGTCCTAAAAACAACGAAAAAGAACCATAAAGAGAAATGAAACACAAAGTAGGTAAATTGGAATACGGCATCGTGCAGAATATCATCAACACGGTATGCGATTACTACGAACTTGACCCTGCGTTAATGCCAACCAAAAAGCGAAGCAGGGACATCGTTCACGCTCGTCAGCTATCTTGCTACCTCATCCGCAAATACACCGAGGTCAGCAAACTTGCCATTGGCAGGGTGTTCTTTTCGCAAGACCATTCCACCGTCATCCATTCCTGCAATGTGGTGGAGAAAGAAATCAAGACCAACGCAAGAGGAACGAAGTTTGACATACAAAATCTATCCAACATCATTGAAGGCAAAGTCGCCATAGTTCCACGAAAGTTCAAGACTAAATACGGATTGCACGTCAAATGCTCAGGGATGAAGGATGAGTTTTACGGATTCTGGGACACTACCGATGAAGCGAATACCGTTCTGCAATACCAAGTCAAATCCATCATCAAAGACAAACGCTGCACTCAATCGTCCGTCATTAAGATTAAAGCAATCAACAATGAGTGAAGGCAAGAGCAATGGTAACGACATCAAATACACCGTGGATAAGATTGAACCGGAGAAACCTAAATATCGTTCAACCCCAATAGAGCTATTTTTGGATTGGCTATCCAACCAACCTGATCTCCTCGTCAAGAGAGCTGTGGTCAAAAGAGTTGAATCTCTGCGTGATGTAGAGAGCAAAGGGCTTATGCGTGCTTACCAGGAGGGATACGATTCATACTCGCATCCAAAGAATTATGACCGTTCATCAACTGATTGGTATCGTCAGATGTATAAACGGGTAGAAAAAATCGGATACCGCCAAAGAAAAAAAGTCATTAAAATCTACGAAAATGGCAAACACAAACCCCCCAAAAGTTTTCGCAAACGGGATTTACGTTAACAAGAAAGACATCAACGGCAAGGAGCTGATTGAAATCGCTTACAACGTGGACAAGTTCGTTGCATTCCTTCAAGAGCATCGCGATGAAAAGGGCTATGTCCGTATCGCGTCTTGGCCCAAGCGCGAAGCCGACAAGTACGGCACTCACAACGCTGAGCTGAACACCTGGAGGCCAACGCCCAAGGTTGCTCCTGTTCAGGAAGAAAAAGAAGATTTACCGTTCTAATGGTGGATCTACTCAAATGGCCAACGATTCTTAGCGGATTGTTGTGCATAGTGAAGCTCATCAGCCCTGCGATTATATCGTGGGGTTGGTGCTTCGCTCCGTTATGGATTACGATGGCGTTGATTCTTGTTATGTTCATCGTCATCCTGCTCACCACGTTCTTCATCAAGCCAAAACACTTAACCAATCCCCGAAGCGATGATTACTAACGTTTCGGAAAAACCGAACAGTAAGACGATGTAAAATGCCTATAAAGAAATGTCAAAACCCAAAGGTCCCCGCACAATACGAATACGACCTCCAAAAGGACATCTGCCAATATATCCGAATCCAATACCCGGACCTGATATTCACTTCCGATTTGTCGGGCATACGCCTACCAATGGGGCTTGCCGTTAAGACCGCCAAGCTTCGCTCGTCACGAGCCATCCCCGACCTGCTCATCTTTGAGCCGAGGCACGGTTATCACGGATTGTTCATTGAACTCAAGCGACCTAATGTGTCGTTCTTCAAGAAAGACGGCATCACCCCTGCAACCGAACACTATGCTGAGCAATGGGAGATGATTAACCGCTTACTATCCAAAGGCTACCTTGCCGCGCATTGCAATACCTTTGAAACTGCGAAGGTCATTATTGACTCGTATCTCTATCCATAAATAAGTAACTTTGCTCTATGAACAAGAAAATCATTATCAAGCAAGGCGAGAATTGGGCCGAGAATGATCCGATGCTTCCCACCGTGGGAACTGTCTGGCAGAGAGAGTACAGATTCACCGAATCCTGCCTTTACAAGAACACAGGTATGGAAGGTTATGGCATAAACAAACTGTGGGGCATATCAGGCTTTCCCTACCACAAGCGTAATTCGGTACGCATAGGGTGGATGCCTCACGAAGAAGGGCAGTACATTAAAATGTACGCAACTGCGTACATCAACGGACGCAGGGAGATTCGGTATTTGTCCTCGGTTCAGGTGGGGCAGAAGGTTGTGTGTTTGATTTCCAACCAAGGCAACAACGCTTCGGTATGGATTAACACGCAGTCCACCACCTTCAAGGTTCGCATTCCTTTGCTTACCTACACGCTCCCTGCATACTTCGGAGGCATTCCTCCCGCTCCACACGATATGACCATCATTCGCTTAAAATAAACGCTATGCCAGAGTTCAGGGGTTGGATGATCACCAAGTCATCCGCAAAAGGAAAGAAATACACCGCCACCAAAGATGGCAAGACTGTTCAGTTCGGTGCATCAGGATATACGATATCCCCAGGCACTCCGAAGGGAGACAACTACTGCTCTCGCTCCAACGGTATCAAGTCGGAAACGCACTCACCGAATTGGTTTGCAAGGGCATTGTGGTCTTGCAAGGGAGCGAAAAGCACGGACAAAAGGCCGTTCTTCGGGGAGATAGACCTTCCATAGATGAACGCACAAAAACTCAAGCTATATCAACTGCGTATCAACGGAGGGCAGATTGAAGGCTTGCCAAAGAACCCACGCCTCATCAAGGACGATAGGTTCGCATCCCTCGTTAAAAGCATTCAGGATGACCCTGAGATGCTTAACCTGCGTGAGTTAATCGTGTATCCACACGGAGACACCTTCGTGGTCATAGGTGGTAATATGCGGTTCAGGGCGATGAAAGAACTTGGCTATTCGGAGGCTCCCTGCAAAGTCCTTGACATTGACACGCCCATCGCTAAACTCAAAGCGATTGCCCTCAAAGACAACTCGTCTTTTGGGGAGTACGATTACGATGCCCTCGCCAACGAATGGGATGCTCAACTCCTTACCGATTGCGGTATTGAGGTCTGGCAGTTGCCCGAAGAGATTGAAAAAGAGCTTGAAGAAGAGGAAGAAAGGAAGGATAACGCTAAGGCTCAAAAGATTATCCTAAGATTTAACAAAAAAGAGTTCCTATATGTGAGGGATGCGTTGTTATCTTTGGGCGAAACATTTGAAGAAGCGGTAGTTTACCTCCTAAAGCATCACAATGGCAAAGATAACGATTGAGTTTGATACAGAGAATGAGGAGGATATGGTGAACTATAAGAAGGCCATTCTTGCTCCTTCTATGTACTTAGCACTCGCAGAGTTACGAAACCACGCCTTCCACGATGCCCCCGATATGCAGGAGAGGGTGGAAGAAACCTTGGCCGATTTCAAGATTGAAATAGATGATCTTTACAATGATCCACTTCTCACTTAACCCTTAAAAAACAATCATGAGAGCAGACCGAATCTCCAAGAATGTCCATGTCATTGACTGCGAATCCGAGACCGAGTTCTTGCTCATATCGGACTTGCATTGGGATAATCCGCATTGCGATAGGGAACTCCTCAAGAACCATCTGGATGAAGCCCTGCGCAGAAATGCAGGAATTATCATCAACGGAGACTTCTACTGTGTTATGAATGGCCGTGCCGATGGTCGCAGGAATAAGGGGGATGTACGCCCTGAGCACAACACTCCGTACTACTTTGACTCCATCGTTGACACCTCGGTGGAATGGTTTGCTCCCTACGCAAAGAACATTCTTTTGGTGGGGTATGGCAATCACGAAACGAGCATCATCAAGTTCAACGAGATTGACCTTCTGCAACGATTCAGTTCGGTCATCAACAGGGAATGCGGCTCGCACGTTCAAGTCGGTGGATACACGGGCGTTATTGAGTTTCGCATCGGTTGGGGGTCGGGAAAGGCAAGAGGCTCATTGTCCTTCGTAACACATTACGCGCATGGTTTTGGAGGGGGTGGGGTGGTTACCAAGGGAGTCCTTCAAGACTCAAGGCTTATGATGGCGATGGAGGGATACGATTGTACTTGGATGGGTCACGTTCACGAACTGTACCACCACATCAACCGGGTGCATCGCTATGACCGCATCACAAAGACCATCACGCAGAAGGACATCCACCAACTGCGAACTGCGACCTACAAAGAAGAATGGGACGGAGGTATCGGGGGCTTCCACGTTGAAAAGGGAAGGCCACCAAAGCCATTAGGCGGTTATTGGATGAAGCTCAAACTCGGCAGAAGATGCAACGAACATGGAAGCGATATACGCGAGATTGTGGCCGATTTCTCGCATTGTACGCAGATGTATTAATGGTATCAATGTGGTCAGCTTTGTCCTTGCAGGGGTGATATGAAAAAGCCCACTTTCGGAGCGACCTACTCGTGGGCTTAACCAATGAAACACAACCGCTAACCCCTTAACGGCACATCAAAGATAGGGTTTATTTACCAATAATTAATCCACCAAGCAATGCAATTCCTGCAACGGTTGCGAATTTATAGACGCGCTCTAAACGCTCTGCTCTCACTTTCTCCCCCTGTGCGACCAATACAAGCGAATCCTTGGTGGCAATGGCCCTAACCATAGCCGTGTCTTTCACTCGGTACACGAGCAGCAACGAATCCGTTATAGAGATTTGGGCATTTAGCATCATTCCCATTTCCAAACACGAATCCAACCGAACAGGGATATAGGAAGGAACAAGGATTGTTTCGGGCTTTGTGTAAACCTCTACAAGCCTTTCTTTCCATTTTACCTGAGTGCGTATCACCTCTTGAACTATCGTGTCTCTAAGAGGCTCTAAATGGCTTATTTCGTAGGCCAAAGAATCAATGGTTTTGTCCCTTGACTCAATGACCTGGGCGGGCTTGTCTTTTATGAGGTAAATGAGATAGGCAACGCCTATCACAATAAGAATTATGATAAGAGATATGCCTCCGTAAGGCGTGTATCCGCTTTTATTAGCAGCCATCATCTTCGGGGAACACCCTTGTTACTTCATCGTCCTCTTTGATTTCTTCGGTGAGGTAGGCTTCAAGATCAATGTCGGTGTATTCTTCAAACAAGTCCGCAAGGTCGGTGATAGCCTCTTCAACAAGTGTGTCAATCGTCTTTCCCGATTCTTTGCTCATTTCCTCCAAAGCCTTGTGTAAGCTCTGGGAGATTTCAATGGAAAGATTGATTTTCGGTGACATCAGCAGGAGTGGTTATGACTTTGCAGCAGAATAGGCAATAGCGGCAATTTGCTTTTTGGACCGCTTTTTACCTTTTGGCTTGGCTTTGTTCGCTTTGGTGAGTTCGGAGACGTTTTTGGAGACGGCTGTGGACATTGCTTTTTTCCCATAACCTTTGGCTTTAGTGAGTGGCATAGTGGTGATTTAATGATTCAAAGATAGATTATGGTTTGGTATTTAAGATTTTGAAAAGATTAAAGAATCGCTTTTCCCTGTCCTCCAAACCGTGCGTTCCTCCGTTGATTTTCAGCGTTACAAGCCTTACGGTTTCCTTGTCTGCGCCCTTGTCTGCGACTGCGTTAATCTTTCTGCTATTCCAATAAAATCCTGCACTCAGCAGGGCGTATTGAGAGGCAACGAGTTCTGGGTTTTCAATCAAGTTCTCCTCAACGTGCTTGTCAAGTTCTGCGTAGTTCGCCTTCCCGGTCAACTGAATATATCCCCTGCCCCTAAACTTCCATCCATCCGTAACCTCGGTATTGCCCATCCGATTGCCATAGACCTTGTTGGCAATGGCTTCTTGGTTTCTTGCGTAGAGCTTGGAGTTGTGCTTGTTGAAATGCTTTGGAAAGATTTGCTCAAGCCTTGAGGCGGAGTAATTAAGGTTCTCCCTTGTAAACACAAAATCGCCCGATTCGTGGGCGCATTGAGCGAGGAAATGAGCGAGGCGAAGGGGGGTGTTAATGCTGAACTTCCCTATCGTGTCAGGGAGGTCATCAAGGACGTGCCTTGGAATGGCAGGGAATAACGCTTCAAGATTCATCGTCCACCTTCTTATGGAGGCGGTCGCTTATCGTTTCCACGAGCCTTAGACCGCTAAACCCAACGATAAAAGCCATTGCAAACTTGGCTGATTCAAGTTCTACGCCAAGGAAATTCACCGCCAACGGAGTAACGTAATTAGCAGACAATGTTCCTGCGAGGATGGAGAAGAGTTGGGTACGGATAGACGCACCTGTTTGTTTTCCAACGAGGAGGAGGCTTCCGAAGAATCCACCGATTGACATCCCGACATTAATGCCGAGTTCCATCATTATCTGCTTGATAGACATTACAAGTAGGAATTGAGAGTTGAAAGGAATGCGGGCGCAGTCGTGCCGATAGCTACGAGGTCTGGCCCTGAAACGAACATAGACTCGTCCAAACCTCCTGAGAGGTAGATACGAACCTTTGTAATGCCCGATGTGCCATCCAATTCGGTGGCGTTAATATCCCTGTAATTGAGGTAATACACCCTGCCATCGGAATAGGTCAAGGTTAGTTGGGTTGCCCCGAAGGTTCGTGCTGTGAGTGTTGCGAGTGCCATAGTGCGACAAATTTAATAAAGGTTGGTGGATTATGGTGCGGTGAGGGTGGCGAGGGAGAGAACTCCGGGTGCTGCCGTGTTGGGGATGCGGTTGGGGTAAACTCCAAGAGCGCGAACTTTGTATGGTTTTAGTCCACCTATCCAAAAGCTACTACGAGCAACGACCTCGGTCAATGGTGCTGTAAAAGCCCAACTCGTTGTATTTGTTGTGCCAACTTGACTTCCATTAACATAAAACGCAGTATTACCTGTCTTGTAAGCAATGGCAGCCTTAAATGGCCCCGTTATTGGGTTTGTGGTTGTAAATGTAAAAAAAGTACCCCCATAATACACATAACCAATGAGTCGGTTTGTTGAATTTTTTGTAAATAAAACCGAGTTTTGGCTGCTGCGATTTATCATAGGCAAATCAGAACCCGCAAAATCCGCTTCGCCCTCAAAATAGAATGTGCCTTCGGTTTGTCCGATTAAAAATGGAACGCTTTGTCTTTGGACTATTTCCTCACTCCGCGTGACTGCTGCGGTGGTGGTGGGGATGTAGGAGGTTGCGACCGAGCCTGTTTCAAGTTGTTTTCCCCAAAATAAGATACCGCTCGTTCCATTCCCTTGATAGGATTGATTTCCTCCCGCGTCCAATAAACGAATAAGAGCGTTTGCGCTTGTTGTAGATGTTTTTGCGCAACTAATTACGCAACGATACCATCCGTTGCCGTAATTTTGAATAACACCCGTTCCTGTGGCAGTTCCATTTGATAAATTAAAAGTGGAAAAACCAGCGCCAGCTCCTGTTTGGTTATTATCAAAAAATGTAAACTGATTTCTCCCATCTGCCTTTGCAAAAATGCTTATCCTATAAGCACTTGAATCAACGGTTCCGCCAAGAGAGCCTCCAACTATGCCTGCAAGATTGTGGTTGCCTAAACTTGAATCTTCTTTGAGTTTATCGGCAGTTGTTGCGCCATCGGGAGATACGGCTACATTTGCGTCAATAGACGCTCCCGTGGGAGTACCCGATATGACTTCGCTATTAAGGGTTAAATTCTGCGCACTCGGCTCTACAAGCAACGCAGGACAACCATTCACCGCTCCCCCCAACGGATAGTCAAGGCGAGGGATGTTGTCGTTCACAAGTTCAATCAACCCATCCTTGTTAATCCTCGTAGAGCGATTCGTAAAACCCGCAGGCGAAGTGGTGCGTTGTACGGTGAAATCACCTGCACCGCTTTCGGGGATTTGGGAGTATAGCGTCCCTGCCTTGTAGAGGTAAGGGATGTTTAAGAGCGATGGGGTGGACATAGTTATTGCGTGAGAGATTGGAGTTGAGCGTTAGTGAGCCTTGTGGTGTAGAGTGCGGCGGCACGGATGCGGTCGTTGAAGAAAGAGGCGCCATCGTTGCTACCAAGTATTGCTCTGTTTAATGCCGCACCAAAAGTAAAAGTTCCATTTGCAGTCAAAGCGGTTGCTCCATTTACGCTCAAAGCAATATCTCCTGTTTTGTATGCAAAAGCAATTTTAATAATTCCAGAAGTAAATGCCGCACTTGATACGTTTAGCGTTCCTGATGTTGTTGGAGCGGTTATTGCGGTTCTTACGACATTGCTTGTCAATGTTCTTAAAGTAATTACATTTGTACTTGCGGCATCATCTATCCTTATGATGTGCGTTTCTTTTGCCATATTGCGAACATCCACCTCCGCATAAATCGTTCCCTCCGTCTGCCCTATCGCACCGCTGACCGCTCCGCTGACCGAAATCACATCGGCGTTGCGGGTGATTGCTGCGGTTGTGGTGGGGATGAAACTTGTGGGAACTGAACCGAGTTCTAACTGCGGAGCAGCAAAGCCGATTGAAGTACCAACTTCAGAGTTATTTGTAAGCGTAACTCCACTTAATGGTGCAAATGCCACACTTGTCGCTGTTGCGGCCGCTGTCATTGTAAAGGTTTCCGAACATCGGTAAACGTCCGTTCCGTATTGCTCTACCCTGCGGATTCGGTTTGTAATTAGTGGTGAGTTTGCAATTTCTCCACTTGCAAAAGAGCCACTAACGTCAAATCCCGCACCAATAGCTCCCGATGACATTGAAAAACGATACCCTCCAATCGTGTGCGCTCCTGTTTTTTTCATTAAAAAACTAAAAGTGTAAGTGCTTCCACTTGCAAGGCTAACATTATTATTTGCACTTAAACACCTGCCAATCGTTGAAGTAATAAAACTACCCCCATTCACAATGCCAATGTTTATCCCCGAAACGCCAATGACATCAATCGTAGTTCCCGAAAGGTTTGCCCCAACTGCCCAACCTGTTGTGGTGTCGGTAGAGTTTAAGATTCCGTTTGCCGCACTCGGCTCAACAAGCAAAGCAGGGCAGCTCGTAACGCCACCGCTGGCAAAGTAGTCCAAGCGAGGCACATTGTCAGGAACGAGTTCAATAAGACCCGAAGCATTGACCCTCGTGGATTTAGCCGCAACCGGAGTGGTAGCACGAGTAACGGTAAAATCACCCAAAGCAGAATCAGGTATTTGAGAATATAGCTTACTCGTCTTAAAGCGATAAGGAACGCAAAGAAGCGATGGATTAGACATTAGGTGTTCGGGTTCAAAGGTGAAAATCTCTCAAGGATGCAATTATATGAACTAACCTCTTTCACAGTTGCTAAATCAGTATCGCAACGCAAGTTGAAGTACCAAAAGTCAGCGTAGTCCTCGTTAGCAGTCGGTACAAGCGGAGGGCCAGACATCTCATAACGAAACTCCCGACCACAAGAACTCTCCAACTCAGGAGCAAACGCTCCACCTGCTTTCGCACGAGCCAAAAAGTTATCCCATATTTCAAACCAAAAGAGTTGGTTCACCAACACGCTCTGCAACGAAGCCAAGAACGCAGAAGCGCTACTCCCTATCGCAACCAAATCGCTATTCCTCACCGACAAGGTTTCACTCACCTCGCCTGCCGTGTAAATCCATATCGTCAAGTCACCAGAGCGAGGGTCGGATTCAAAGCCAATCAAATGGGCATACGACACATTAAAGGTCTGCGTACTGCCGTAAACAAGCGTAAGAAACCTCGTGCCAAAGGTGAAGGAAGTCAGTCTTTGAAGTGCCATTAGACGCTCATTAAGCTAAGTTGTCCGTTAATGAAATCAATTTGGTCCGTGCTACCCTTCTGCTCAATCCAAATCTCATACTGCCCTGCTCCCTCCGCATACAACTCAAGGTAAGCCGAATGGGGATCGGAAGAATGCAGGTGAACCGACACCTTCGTGGTATCATCAACAACGCCATTCCTCGCAATGTAGAAATAATACTCACGATTGTTTGTGCCACTAAAATTTAGCAACGCGCTTACACGATAGGGAAGCGGATCCGCTCCTGTCCAACCAACTCTTGGACTTGATTCCTCGGCAACATTGTAGGCCGTAGAAACAACCGCACTCATTGAGTAAGTCAGTTTCTCAGGGGTGTCAGCGGCAGCAACGGTGAAAAAATAAGCCGAACTCGTGGACAAACTCACGCATCCCCTCTCCTTTAACAACGCAGTAGAATCAGCCAAGTTCTCAAACAAAGTACCAACCCTGTTTGCCGTGTTCTGTGCAATGACCGTTTCGTTCTTCACCACAAGCGAAGCCGAATCTAAATTTGCTCTTGTTTCAATAGCCATAATAGTTTTATTTATAGGTTTGGTCAATAATGGTTTTAGTTATAGGCTTAATTATAGGTTTGGTCAAAGGTAAAATCAAAAATACCACCAACAGGAACAGGAATACAAGGCTCTTCGGTGTTCAAACAAGAAGCATCCCCGATAACCTCCACCTCCATATCCAAAGTAATGATATACAAATTCGTATCCCAAATAATCTTTGCCCCCTCAAACTCGCTCTCCAAGTTGTCCTTAATGGAATATCCTGCACTCACACCCAACACATCCACACTCACCGCGCCAACGCTCTGCGCTAAAGCCTCGTAGAGGCCTGTAATCTTGCTCTGGACGAGCGATGCGACCTCGTAAGGTCTCTTAGCCTTTCTTTTGCCGATAATCACAAGACGAAGCGGATAAATGGTTCTAAGCAGGTCTTGGCATCCAATAAAGTTTTTCTCCTCCGTAACCTCTGACCGCTCCCTGCCGTTGTACCGAATGTAGGCAACTCCTTCGCTCCAATCATACTCGTCCACAACGTGCCTGTAATCTCCATTGGAGCAATAAATCGCAGGGATAATCTTTGCGTCTTTATCGGGCAATAACTCCGCAAAGCCTGTATGCCGAACTAATTTGTAAGCGTTCAGCCGAGCGAATATCTCGTCAATGACCTGGGTGACTATCATCGGAATACCTTTTCAAAGAATTTACGAGTCAATAAATCAACGAAATACTGCTTTTCTGGTACGGACAACCCAAAGATAGTGCCTCTACGCTTCTCATTCTCAACAGCTTTCTCCTTATTTTCAGAACTCAACACATTGAAGGAAATGGATGGGGTCTTGCCTCCGACCTTCCGTTTGGGTTGGCTGAACTCTCTTTTCAAGTCCCCCGTGAACTTCATATCAATGTAAGCTACCTGCAAACCTTTCTTACGCCTCTTTTCCTTGTAATTGTCGCTTGCGTAATTGCCAATCTGTAATGAATCAGGCTTCAAGCCTTTCTCAAAGATCCTGGGCAATACTTGGGTGTCGTGGGTGTTTGGAGCAGATTCGTCCAATGCAGCGACCAAATTCGCTTTCAGAGAAGAACTCTGCCCTTGTAATTTGCTTATGTAATCATTAAGCGTCACGGTATGCGAGAGGCTTGCCTAACCTTTTGTCTGCAAGAAAAGCAACCGTTTTCTGGCAGGTTCGCTTGCTCAAAATAGCGTTGCATATATTGGTCGTATTGAGCCTGATAGTAATTGGCCAATTCCTCATTCATATCCCTGTTGAACACAATCACACCATTCAGTCTCTTGGAGAACTGCATCTCTTTGAGCAACAGCATACCGACCTTGTAAAGCAAGGGATAACCCAACTGAGCAACGTGAGCGCAAATAAGCGATTCAAAGCTGCAAGCCACGTTGTACTGAACGCTCAAACCCCCGGTAAACGCTCCACCGCTAATGTTCAAGTCAAGTAATGGTTTGCTCGTGGGGATTTCAATCGCCCTTTCAAGCATATTCTCAGTCCATCCATAACCCCTTCCACACCCACCGCATCCATAAGTTGGATACAAACCTGTTTGAAACGAGGCCACCGAAGTCGCATTGTAAAGCACAGCAAGGTTCAACATCTGACCATTGGATTGATAGGTCTTATTCACCACAAGCCTCGTCACCGCATTCGCCACCGAGGTTACATTAAAAGTATCCAAAGTCGCTCCTGTCCTCAAATCAACAACCCTCACAGGCACAACGCCTGAACTTGGAAGAAGAAGGCTGATAGAAGAAATCGTTACCGAAATGTAATCTACCTGCCGATACCTCATTCCAATGCCCCTCCATACCGCAGCAGCAGGAAGAGCCTCAACGCTCTCCGCATAATATCCCAAATCGCCATTGAACGCAGAGGTCGTGTAATTCCAACGGCTCTGCATATAGGCCAAAGACTCGGCCTTGAGCATATTGGCGGCTTGGTCAATCTTGCGCTGAATAAGCGTGTAAGCGGTCTTATCCTCTTCGTTCACCCCCGAATCAAGGTCGGCAAGGCTGATTCCTGTCAAATCATTGATATAGAGGCCGCTTATAGGATCCAAGCCAGGCTCGCATAAGCCACGGATTCCGATTACATTATTCCAACAACTCATAGGGCAAAGTTACTAAAAATCAATGGCGAAAGATACAAAAAGAAAAGGGGATGCTTTCGCACCCCCTCTCTTCACTAAACCCCAAACAAGGATTAATTGTTCACTTTTCCGTTAAAGACATAGTTCACTCCAGACAAGTCATCGGTTGCGAAGAACAAGTCAGAAGGGAGGTCAACATATTTATAGGAAAGACCCAAGAAGAACTTCCAAGTGTTGCAATCCAACTGAGCGTAATAGTCAAACTCAAGTCCGGTCTCAGGGTCAGAAATCGTACCCTTTTTGATGGATTGATCATCAATTACACGGATGCCAGAAACACCACGGAAAGCATTATAGCGGATCAACTGAACGCCACCTGGAGCAATCATTGCGAACTCACCTGTACCGAAAACACTATCGGCCTTTGGCTCAAAGAAGAAGTAAGACTGAGCGTCTGAGTTCATCATTGACTGAAGGTCAACATTCACGGTAGCACAGCAATGCGACTTGAGAGCCGTCATATACTTGTGCGAAAGCTCGCCACCGATGATGATGGGGCGGTCCCAACCTTCAGCAAGTTGATACTGATAGGTTACATCGGACAAGAAGTCATCCAAGAAAACACCTGTGGAAGTGTTCTTTGTTTTGGTAAGCAACTCTGTACGAGCGGCATTTACTTGGCCCGATCCTGAACCGGTGGGCTGAACAGGGAACTTACCGAAGTTGGCTGAAATGTAGCTAACGGCCTCGTTATTCATATAACGCTTGAGGGCTTGGAGATGCATCGCCAACTGCCTTGCAACATAGTTCTCGTCATTCTCACAACGAGGAGCCAAATCGTCAAGGCTGACCGACCACCTGCGAGAAGCACCTGTGGCGGGATTAATGTTGTAAACGGTAGAGGTTTCACCATAGGTCGGGCCTGCGGTACAATTCAGCTCCGCAGAGCTTGAAGTATCGGTAGAGGTCATCCGAGGCTGATACACGACCTCAACCTGGCGGTAGTGGCCGTTCTTGGTGTCAATCTGGTTTTGGATGATGCCAGATTCGTTCATCGGGGAAGTAATCGCCCGAAGAGTGTTAATGTGTCCAGGAAACATCGTTGGGTCGGCATTGAAGTAACCCTCATCTAAACGACCTTGTATATCGGGACACGATACAAAAGATGAAAAAGCGTATGACATTTTTTTGAAATGAAAAAGGTTTGTCGGCTATTTCTTGCCAAGCCAGGCACTATGGGGTTTATTGTCCCCCACCCGACACATCATCGTGCGTTTAATTCTTCTCTATGTCTTGCGGCTCTTGGATGCAAGTACCGCTCACGAGTTCCTTCTTTTGTGCCAGAAGTAGTTGTCCGAACAGGCTCTCTCTCTTGCCTTCCTGCATCTCCTGCCTTTTTCAGCATTTGAGCCTTATCAGCCTCCGAGCGCACCAATTCTTCGGGTGTTAAATAACCGGTCCCCTTATCGTTCTTGATTTGGTTTCCGTTCTTATCTGTCACCACCAACTTCCCATCCGACAATGCAAAGATATAACGCTCGTTGAGTTCTAAGTCAAACCCCTTTCTTGCGAATTGGTTGACCGAATCACTCCACGCAAGGTTGCCCTTAATCTTCATCACCTCTTGGTTAATGATGTAATTATCAATGGCTTTCTGCGATTCAATCTCTTTCTGCTCCAATTTTTGCGTCAAACTCCCCCGCCAAGGTTTCGTACTCACCTTTCTGCTTTTTAAGCTCAGTAAGTTGGGATTTGTAGCTCTCATCGTCTTTGCCCGTGTTTTTGGCTTGCTCTTTCAAATCCTCAATCTGCGTATTGATACGCTGTTGGGCAACCTCAAACAGGTCAGACAGTTTCTTGCCCTTTACATCGTCCTCGGTCAGATTGAAAGCCCTCTTAAACTTGGTTTCAAGGCTTCCAAGAGTCTTGCCTGTTACACGATTACGAATATCCTCATCATCAACGGCAACTTCGCGAGAAACATATTTCTTGGCAAGTTCGTCCTTGAAATCTTCAAGGGAAGTAAATTCTTTTTCTTGGTCAAATAGCCATTTGGCCATCTCTTTGTGGTCTATGCTCATTTTTTACGAGTTTTGGTGGTTTGGGTTTCTTCGGTTTGCTCTTCTTCAGATTCATCATTAACTTCTGGGGTTTGCTCCATCATCGCCTCAGAATTTTGCGAAACAACGATTTCGGGTTCTTGAGCGACAATCATTCTCCTGCGCTTAGGGGCTTCTTGGATTGGTTCAAAGACTTGCCCTTGTGGATTCAAGTAGGCTTCATCCTCAATGCGGATGCCATACTTTTTGAGGAACGCAGCGTCCCTTGCTGTTGTTTTGCTCAACATAACGACTTGTCCATTGGGTTTTATGCAACGAACTTTGACTTGATTTGGACTTATTTCCATAGTAAATGAACGGTTTTATGGTGCAAATATAAACAAAAATGGTAATATCATAGTTGCGGCACAAGCCAATGCCTGCACCGATAGCCTCCTAAATAGATAAAAATTGTTGCCTCGTCCGTGCCAGGTATCTTTCCCTTCCAATCTCCCAACCTACCCCACGAGCGTATTTCCCCCTCATCAAAGACCCTGCCATCCCTTGCCACACAAAACGGCCTTGAATCGTTTATCAATCCCCCTGTGTATCTGAACTTCTTAATACCCAAAGCGTTGCCCAAAGCGTAGGTAAACGAGCGATCAATCACCGCAAACATCGTATCTGCCGTAAAAACGGCCATATTAAAAAGCTTTCCCCTTTTGTCAGTACCACCACCTACCATTATGTCCTGCAACCCTCCCTCCAAAAGCGACCGAGATGAACCCGAAGCAATGGAGGCAAAAATGAAGTTTCGTATATAAGAGTATAGATTCGTCTCAAGATTGGTCAAATCATCAAACATTGAAGCCATCTGCTCCTCATAACCAATTTCTAAGGCCAAGCTTGGGTCAAACCCTAATTTCTTGTAATACTCTTTGGTCAGGTCAGCCTGTTTATCAATCTTTTTAGCCAAAAACACCAACGCATCGTAATAACTGCTCCGAGATACCGCCCCCTTAAATTCGGTCATTAAAGTCTCTACACGGGCGTAATTGTCGGTGGATGATATGAGATTGCCCCCTTCGTCATAGGAGAGCCGAGAGAGCAGTAAAAGCAGTAATACAAGCAATTCATCTTGGGACTTGTCAACCTTCTTCCCAAAATCCTCGCCAATCGTGTCCAAGCCTTCCTGCTTAGAGGACGCAATCTGCTCTAAAGTCATAAAACGAAGTTAGTCAACAAAGCCGTGGCCTTGAAAGAAATGCCACAAGCGGTGGGATAAAATCGCCCAACCAAGGCCAATAAAGCTGTCGGACTCATAAAATCCAACAGGGCAATCCATTCGGTATTTTTTCATTGTTGAGTTTGTTCAGGCTCTTCTTTTTCCTCTTCTTCTTCTTCAGGGGCAGGAGGCATAGCATCACGCGCATTCATAACGCTCTGCGGAGTCATTGTCCGAGGGGTTTCTTCGGGGACGAGGACCTTTGCGAAAGCTTCAAGGATTTGCCTCTGTTCCTCCAAGGTCATCGTCAAGAACTGCTCGTTTTGGTCAATCGCAGAGCGAATCAAAGACTCCAACTCAAAGTGCATAACCGCCTTCCATTTCGGAACAAGGCCCGTGCTAACCAACGCCAAAACATCTTTGGTGTCAAGGTTGAACAAGGGGTCAGCCTGAACCGACAGCTTCATAATCGCTGATTTCTCCTCTTGAATGGGGAATCGGGTCTCCAAATACTGCTGTGCCAACATCGCCTTGCTGAAAGTCGGAGCATCTTTAATCTCCGCAGTCAACTCCGCATCGGTACGCATTTCAAAGTTCTGCGGATACCTCACGGCAGGCATCATAAAGCCTTCGCCATAACGCATCACCCCTATCGTATTGATAGCAAACTCAAAGTCGTGAAAGACCGTATTGGCAAAGCGAAGCAGGAAAGAATATAGCTCCTCTCGGTCAATGGCCTTACCTGTGGCAGTTTCCCTCCCCGAAATCTTCTCGTTGTTCATTACATCAATGGACAAAAGCTCAAAGCCCATCTGAATGTTCGTAATGACCTGCTTGTTTAGGAAGTCAAGGATTTGCGGATCCAAGTCAATGAACCCGGCAGGAGGAATGTTCACCTTCGTCTCCACCTCGGTTGTAAAGCGATTCGGGGTCTGCACCTGATAGACCGACATCGGCCCGAACATCCGCTTTGTACCCGAACCACCGCAGTTGGAACACGCAATCGCAACCTTCTCCTCAAAGCCTAAAGCCTCTTCAACTTGCCCTGTACCGTTGCACTTGTCGCACTCATCCACATACTCCCACTTCTGCAAGAAGGCGTGGCTGTACTTGGACATCTGCAAGGTGCTGAAATCGCATACCGCCTGGTCTAACGCAGGAATAGCGGGGGTGTAGAAAGATTGGAAGTAGTAATCGCCTTGCTCCTGAACCGAAATACCGCCCAAACGAGTACAAGGTAATTGGTTCATATTGTGGCGATAGTACAGCTCAACCTCAAACTCGTAATCAGCCTTCTTACCGACCTGCTTGGCTATCTGAATCTCGTTCTTATCAAAGATGAAGAACACCAAACCATCCTCCGACTTTGCCCTGCCGTTTTCAACCTCCGAGCCATAATCAGCCTTAATAATCGCATATTCTTTCTCCTTCCACGCCCACACCCTTTTGGAGTGAAAGCAATGAGCCACAGGCGTTGTTTCAACGGTGTCGTTGAACGTGCCATCCTCAAAGTATTGCAGGTTGTCAGGCATCACCGCTAAGACCGCATTCGGGTCAGTAAGCGTCATAAAACTCACGATCTGCTGAAAGTAGTTCTCAAGCGAAGTGAACCGAGGGTACTCTTGCGTGAAGTATCTCTCCTCTTGCACATTGTCAAAACGAAGCTCGTAGTTCTGCCGATTCCATACACGCCCCGCAATGTTCACAGCCTTGTGGAAGTAAGGCACGGTAATGGGCTTGTAGATGCTCTTGCGGTAGTTGAACTCGTGGGGAAGCTCGTTAGGAGCCTTCTCCTTGAACAGTCTTTCTGGGAAAGCATCGTAATCGGAGTGGATCCGAAGTCGCATCTCCATTTCCACACACGCCTTGTAGGTCGGGTAGAAGTCAGGAATGTAGAATTTATCGGACTTCTTCTTCACCTCGTACTTCTTGTACTCGGCAATGATATGTCCCAACAAGGGTTTGACCTGTTCATTTGTCATAACTATCGCTTTTTACCGCCTCTGCACTTGCACATTGGGATGGAATTTATACTCAAAATTACAAGAAAAACCTATGTAATCGGCTCTGCATTGTGAACATAGAGCGTGTCATAATCGTGCCTCTGCACAATCTTGTAACCCTTTTTCTTCATCAATTCATCAAAGTCAGCAAGAGTAACTCCCGTATCATAGGTTTCAAACTCGCAGGTTTCAGCAAAAATGTAAGAAGGACGTAAATCTCCCAAGCCAACAATAGCCTTGTACTCCGCTCC
>Ga0194128_10001322_pt1 | contig 43176 bp, 42 predicted proteins | sample TA2KigCa65mmetaG_FD_148650 | JGI IMG/M metagenome (GOLD analysis project Ga0194128, IMG submission 148650) | Freshwater microbial communities from Lake Tanganyika, Tanzania - TA2015037 Kigoma Deep Cast 65m | ecosystem: Environmental > Aquatic > Freshwater > Lake | place: Tanzania: Lake...
GGAGCGGATCATGTTGATGATCGTGTTCATGGATTTGGGGTGGGTTGCCGGTTGCTTGTGTTTGCTTCGGCTTTTTCGAGGCGCGCCGAAGCGCCTAACAGTGATTCGTCCGCCTATTGTCCGTCTTTAAAGGCGGCATGGTCGCAGATTACTCTTGCTTCCTGGCCTCAGCAACAAATACTTAGCCGTATAGGAGGGTTACCTATGGAAAAAGCAAAGGCTGAAGTGTCACACCTTGTCACAGTTGGCGGACCTAGCGTCCTTCCCAGTTCCACCAGGAAAAATCGGCCGCATACCTGCAAGCGACAACCGGAATTGATGCTCGGTCAGCAAGATCAATCAATGCCCTATACGACGGATGGCTTGCATATTGCGGTGCGGCCATTTCGTTCTTGTATTCGACCAGGCAACAAACCCGCCCGCGATCAAACTCGACCATGAGAAAATCAACGTCCACAGCCGGGCAATCGAATCCCCATTGCCGATGACGCAAACTTATTTTCTCATCTCGCCATCCTGTGCGCTCAGGTGTTACTTGACTGATAAATTGGCCTTTACTCGTATCAGGGTGTTATGAACGGCAGACGCATCTACGTCACAACCGATGAAGCGACGATTGAGCGCGAGTGAAACGATCGCCGTTGTGCCTCCACCTAGAAACGGGTCGCATACAAGTTGTCCCGGCTTGGTCAACCGTTCCACCAAGTCCGCCATTCCGCTCTCGCTCTGACCCCAATGATGGTGCCTCTTGTCGTTATCGTTCACATCGCTGCGGCAAACATCACCGATCCATTCTGCTGCGGTTCCGAAAAGCAAAATCGGCTTCCAGAATGTGTTTACTTTCTCCGGGAACTGTTGCACCGATTGCCCTCCCGGCATTAAATAAGCAATGGTCCAACGATACCGCAAATGCTCGCATAGCCGCCGCATTACTTCCGGCAGATAGCTTTGCCCAACCATTACCGCCACGAGCGGAAGACCTTTGCACGCCGCCGCCAGTTCACTAAACACCGGCAAGAATTGTTCAGGATACGGCGGGTCGGTAACGACGGCATCTGGCTTGATACCGGAAGCGAACAGTGCGGCGCATGAACAGTGGCGCACGTCGCACACTTCGAGTAAGGACTTCTCTTTATCCGCCGCGATTGACTTTGCGGCCTCTGCTCCATCTCCTTTTGTTCTTGTTGGGCCGCAATTTCCCTTTTGGCCATAGCGATTGATAGCTTCCCGGCTTTGATCTTCTCGAATCGTTCCGGATCAGCCTCCTTGATCGCCTTGGCTTCGGCCACCATTCTCCGGCTTGCTCCGGTTTGATTTGCGCTTTCGGCTAGTGTGTCAGTCTTTTTCTGCAAAAGTGCAATCTGCACTTTTGCCTTTTGCCCGCCGCGCCGACAATCTCGCTCAATGGATTCGACTTCTGACGGGTCGAGTCCTCCGAATCCATCTTCCGCGCGCCGCACGGTTGAAAACGCCTCATTGGCTGTATGCAGTTCAACGAACAGTTGCCCTCCTGCGCCTTGTTTTGCCGCAATGGACCGCTTCAGTGGCAGCACCGCTTCGGCTTCTTTACGTAACGCAGGAAGCAATTCTACCGCTATGGCTGCCGCTTGTGACGGCTGCAACTGCCGACGTTTGATGTTCACTGCTACAATGAACGCAACCGGACTGTCGCCGGAATACTCAATAAAGCGCGGTTCAACTCCGGCCATCTTACAAGCTTCGATTCGGTTCCGACCGTCAAGAAGCGTGTCACCCTGCCGCACGCATGGGTTCAGCAATCCTTGCTTGCGTATGCTCTCCGCCATCTCCTTCAACTCCGAATCCGAGAGCATTGGAAACAAACTGGCAACTGGATGTATTTGCCTGGCTCTCATTGTCTCACTTTTTTTCGGTGCTCTTTGCTGGTTTTCGCGCCTGCAAGATTCGGGATGTGATTTCGTCCACGTCAGCCTTTGAAAGGTCTTCAAGGATTAAACAAAGTTCCGCGTCGAGCTTTTGCGCAATCTCAGCAACGGTCGCGGGCAGTCTCAAAATACGTTGGCGCGCTTCGATCACCACTTGTTCCCACGCGGCAATTGCGTCGTTGATCGTAATGGTTTCTCCGCGTTCGCGGCCTAACGCCAAGCCCTCGCGTTCCGCTTTGGCGCACAAATAGCGCAGCTTGGCGTTGCCAATCTCTGGCGGGTCCTTGCGAGTGTCTGCCGCGGCCAGCAGCTTGGTAATGGCCGCCGATAGCTCGTAGAGATTGGTGGCACCTTCGGTTTTTACCGGTGCCAGATCGCCAAGGTCTTTTTTCACGCGACGCCGGTCTAAGCCGGAGAGAGCGCTCAAGGCGTTCACGGAAACGGGTTCATTCACTTAAGCTTTTCATTTGTTGGGTTGTGGTGGTGCATCACGGTTTTTCGCCTATCTCTAGAAACTGTATGCAGGTCACCAAGCCCTCGGGCGTACAGGCGCAGGAAGGACCCGCCACGGCGTCGAGCCATGCTTGCAGCATAAGTACCGTAGGAATATCTGGAGGGTGAGATGTACACGTCTCCGTCTCCGAGCACATTTGCTTAGCATTTGCTTTACATTTGCTAAGCAACTCCAGTTAAGAAGGTTCTGGGAATTTACTCGCCGACCTTGTTTGCTGCTTGGTAAATGGGCCACCACCGTTTCACGCCCTCCGAATGGCTTTCAAACCCGCCCTGGTCAAAACCGCCTTGGCGGCGCGAGGCGATCCAATTCGTTACGTCGGTCTCGATCTGCTCCTCCAGCGCCTGCCCCTTCAAGAAGCCTTCAGCCATTAGCACCTCTTTTACTTCGGTGCGCACGAATTCCCGATAAAGCTTCTCGCGGTCATACTCGTATTTTACGGGGAATGCGATGCGAAGAAAATCGCGGAGCGAAACCGGAAATTGTGTTGGAAGGTTCATGACCTCGTTGGTGTAAGCGCCCAAAACCTTTTGCAATCTTCCGGCGCGACTATGTCCTTATAATTTTCTTCGAGAATCCGAGCGGAGTTGCCGAGCATTTGCGCGACGTCATGCGCGTTTCGATGGAAGGCCAGAAGGTAGCTCGCTGCGGTCTTTCTCAGGATGTCCTGATGCCATTCGATTTGGGCGGCCTCACATATCCTTGCGCGATTCCGTTTGATTGTACTCTTGCTTGGCGCAATGAATTCCGAAGCAGGGCCAACGTTCAGGGTTTTCAGCCAGGCTTTGCCGGTTGGATGAAGCTGGACAAGGCGACGCTCGCGAACCTTTGCCGCTGCTGAGTCAATTCGGACGCGCCCCTGTTTAGCATCGATGTCGCCCCAAACGAGCTTTTAGATTTCTTCCGGTCGAATGCCGCCGAACATGCCCAGAACAACGTAGGGCAAAAAGTCTGGCGTTCGGTCAATGCACGCCTTCAGTAGAGCCTCGGTTTGCGCCGGCGTTAGGATAATCGGTGGTTTCTCATCGATGCGGATATTGCCAACCCGCAGGCAAGGATTCTCTTTGACGTAGCCACGGCGCCAGCACAGGTCAAACATAGCGCTGATGCGACCGAGATTGCTCTTACGCGTGCTCTGCGCTTCGTTGCGCCCGTCAAACCATGATTCGATTTCGACAACGCCAAGGCGATCTACAAACATTTCCGACCGGCCAGCGATGAAGCGGCTTAAGTAATTCTCCAGAGATTGAATATAACGCTCGCGCCGGTTCTCGGTGCGCTTGGCAGCAAGAGTCTCTTGCAGAGCCTCGGCGAGCGTGCGCCGCTGAAAGGGTGTAGCGTCGAGTTTTCCCGTCTTGAAGGCTTCCCATACTTGGCGAAGCGATACTCTCTCTCGCCTCGCTTCGGAATAGACAGCCATGAGCTCGTTGCGCTCCTCGCCCGAAAGGTCAATCCAATCGTCACCACATTGTCGCCGCTGCGCTTTCAGACCGTCAGCCTCGGCTTGGGCGAGGTCTTTGGTTCGAAACCACTTTCGGACACGTTTGCCACCGCTGTAATAGTCCAGAACCCATTCAGTGCGCTCTCGGCGGTTTAGCTTCCGGATTTTCATGGCCTTAATGGTGCCCATTGGCACCCATTAAGGTCAGGCGCGGAAACGTAACAAGTCGTTACGATGACGCGCCAACTTGTGAAGCTGGCGAAAGATTGAATAGCCACGAAACCCTTGCAAACATTAACGAAAACTGCTGCCAGCCGATGGCGCCTTAATGGTGGAGCCGAGGGGACTCGAACCCCTGACCCCCACAATGCCATTGTGGTGCTCTACCAACTGAGCTACGACCCCATTAAGCGGAGGGCAATTTAGAATGACCCCTCTGTTTGTCAAAGACATTCTAGCCTGCCTATATTATTCTAGGCCAGCTCCCGAGACGGCCCGATAGCCCTAGGGTAGGAGAGATGCGTACTGTTGAACCGAATTCAAGGCGGAGTGCAACGCTGTGTAAGGCTATAAGTGTCCGACCTAGGGGTAATTGGGTGGTTCGGGCACTTTTCCCTTTGCGAGCTTCACGCAAGTGTACGTGTGAATAATTCTGCAGAATGTTCTTAAGCGCATGCCTCACGGCTTGCGATGCAGTTGCAGTGTTCGTCAGGTCCGAGCGGTGCTGGCCTAATTCAGCAGCCGCAACGCGGACTGTGGAAGTGCGTTCGCCTGCGCCAGCATCGCCGTCCCGGATTTCCCCAGGATGTCGTAGCGGGCGAATCGTGTGCTTAGCTCGGCAACGTCGCCACCTTTGATTCGCTTTTTCTTGCCCGATAGATGCTCCCGCAGCGCCGATAATTGCTCGCCTGCTTCACCCAAACGCTGGATTGTTGCGCTCACAGCGCTCCGCATCTTCGTGACCGTTTTGAGGGCATTGTCTATTGTGGCTATGGCCTCGGAGGCGCTCTTGGAATTTGTGATCGCGGTCAGAGCAGGGTCGGCCGTATGCTTCAGACAAACCTTGACCGGATCGCTGTCGGGCGGCGCCGGTTTGGCTTGGCCCGATAACGCAGCGGCTTCTTCCGTTAACTTTCCAATGGTGGTCGAGTGAAAGAGCCTGACAGCTTCAAACATCTTCGAGCCAAGGCCCTGAATTCTATGTTGCAATTGCGCGAACTCGTTCGTGTAAGTCCGGCGGTCCAGATCGCTCTTGGCTTCGCTCTGTGCCAGGACGGAAAGTTCACTCATCCGATGCAAGGCTTCCTGAACATTCTGCAGAAAGCCATCCTGAGTTTGCCGCAATGATATGGCCCTCCCGACATTTGCCGTGGCGGAGTTGTCCAGGCAGCCAAAAGCTGTGTGAGGATCAATTGAAACGCTGTCCTCGCCCGAAAGTGACAGCTCTTGCGCGGATCGCTTCTTGTTTCGCGAAGGCGAGTCTGGAGAGTTAAAGGACTGGGCATTCGAATCGGCCGACAGAAGCGAGCCAATTACCCAGTCATGTTGTCGTATCTTCATCAGACAAATCCTTTTGTCTATTCAGTCAAGCGGCATCCGTGCCACTTGGTATTAAGGGAGAGGAGCGCGGTCTCCTGGCCAGCGCCTATCCTAATACCTTTAGTCTGTATATATCGGCAATCGCGCAGAAAACTTTAGTGCTTCCTTCGAGCGTCGAACGGTTCAGGCTGCTTGCCCCTTCCATAAGCAATTCGCGATTACGCTTTGTCGGCTCACCGGCAGGTTCGCCCTGCCAACCGTGGACCGCGCCAATGGAGGTGAATGGATCTTTTAATTTACAGGCTTACAAGCACAACTAGATTTCGTAATTGTGGCCGGCGGAATGCCTCTGGCAGTGTGCGCATGGAAATTGACAGAGGCTAACTTGCCTGTTAGACGAAAGCATTCGGTTGGAGAAAGACGCCTGTGAATAGACCTAGTGTAATCCGCAACCTCGTCTGTTTGTTGGCCGTGCCCCTTTGGCTTGCCCTTATTCTCTTTGGGACCGAGGCCTCAGCTGCTCCCCTCGAAGAAGGAATCGCCATCGGCATTGTTTACGATACTTCGGGCAGCATGCTCGAACCGGTGAAGGACAGCAGCGGGAAGATGACTCCGAAATATCAGATCGCCAATCGTGCAGTCAGCGCGATCATCAATCGCCTTGAGACGTTTGTGGCCGCTTCACCAAAAGATCGACCGCGGCAAATCCAAGCCGGCCTCTTCGTCTTCTCCGGTGACAAAGCAGGGACTGCGGTGAAGTTCGGAGCCTTTGACGCTTCATCCATGCGCTCTTGGCTGAAGGCGTTTTCACGCCCGGAGGGATCGACCCCGCTCGGCGAAGCAGTGCGTGCCGCGGGCCAGTCAGTTTTGGCGTCGAACCTGAGCCGCAAACACGTTCTTGTTGTCACGGACGGAATCAACACGCGGGGCCCGGACCCATCGGCCATCTTGCCAAGCTTGCGTAAGGATGCCGCAGGCAAGGACACGATAATGTTCGTTCACTTTGTGGCGTTCGATATCGATGCCAAGGTTTTTGCGCCAGTGCGAAAACTGGGGGCGACGGTGGTGGGCGCCGTGGATGAAGTTCAGCTAAATTCTCAACTTGAATTGATCTTGGAGGAGAAGATTCTGCTGGAAGCGGAGGCGCCGCCGTCAACACAAGGGAAGAAGGATTAACGATGCAATGCATCAAAGATATGTTTGCTCAGCACGCAATGTCTTTCCAAGGCGAATGAATATTTTCGAATAACAGATTTATGTTCCGAGCGATTAAAAGATTGTTTATCTGGATGGGCTTAATGGCTGAAAAGGCCACCGAAACCGACGCCATCAACCAAGCGGTGGTCGAACGCGGCATCCGCGATTCGAAAGCCAAAGCTGACAAGGCACATTACGCCAACGGCCAACTCGCCGGGCAAATTGCCCTGCTCAAGGATCAACTCAAGCGTCAACAGCGCCAGCGTGATGAACTGCAGGGAATGCTGCAAGCCGCTGCTGCCGTAAATGACGAAGGGAACGGCGCACATTACGCCGAGGAGTTGGCGAATCTCGAAAGCGAGATCAACGAGAATACTGCTCAACTCAACAACCTCGAAGAACTCTACCAGCAGAATACGCGCGTCATCGCCCAAAGCCTGCGCGAGATCCAAAAGTTCCAACGAGAATTTGAAGCCGTCAAAGCCAAGGTTGCCATTGGCCGTTCTTTGGAAAATCTCGCGACCATGATGAAAGGCTCCATCACCGAATTGCAAGGGATGATGGGAGGAGAGATGGGACAATCAATGCAGCAATTGCGGCAATCGGCCGCCGCAGGCGAAGGCCAGATGCGCGCCACACTGGACCTGGCGAAAGAAATGGGCTCGAACATCCAACGCCAGCAAGATATGCGCAAGGTTCGAGGCTCGATGCTCTTCCAAGAATACAAAAAGAAAATGGGCTTAGTCCAAAGCGAAGCGGCGCCAGCCGCTCAAGCCAGCAGTCCTCCACCCGAACGGCAGAAGATCGCGGAAAAATAATCGCTGTGAATATTCTTCCAAGCAGCAGCGCGCCCCTCTCCATGAACCTCCCGGTACGTAGCCGCTCCTTTAGGCGGCAGCATTGGCTCGCCGCTAAACAGCTTTTGCGGAGTGCAATCGCTCCGGCTAAAGCCGGGACTACATGCCGCAACATCAGGTTCATGGGCGCAATGATCGAACATGTGTTTCGGAGACATCTCTCCCCATCCGATGGGAAGAGGGTTAGGGAGAGGGGAATCTAATGCGAATTCCAAAGTATCGTTTTCCTCGGCGCGCTCCCAGCGGGCGCACTCCACTATTCTCGGCGATTCGACGCGCTTTTTCCCTGGCCATTCAAGCCGACCGTCCATCGCGGCCGCCAGTGGATGAATTGATTGAAATAGAGAAGGCAGCGCGCGTTTCGCGCCGCGAGTTTCTAAAAATGTCCACCGCAGGCGCGCTGGCGATTGGCGCCACTGGGGCATTTACTTCATGCGTCACTTCCGAACGCAGAGTCAGTGGACCGATACCACGCGTCGCAATCGTCGGGGCGGGGATGGCTGGTTTGAACGCTGCGTATCGCTTGAAACTCGCAGGCTTGCGCGCCGATGTCTTTGAGGCTAGCAAACGCAGTGGCGGCCGGATGTACACCGCCAAAGATATTCTTGCCCCAGGCTTAACAACTGAATTGGGCGGCGAATTCATTGACAGCAACCACGAAGACATGCTCGCGCTGGTCAAGGATTTCAACCTTGAACTGCTCGATGTCCAGGGTCCCGGCGAAACGGAGTTGATTCGCGAGGCGTACTTCTTTGATGGAAGTCACCATACAGAAAGGAAAGTTGTCGAAGCCTTTCGCCCGATTGCAGCGCGCTTGAAAACTGACTTCGACAAACTGGGCGACGTGGTTGATTTTGAGCATGAGGGCGGAGGACGGAAACTGGACAACACTACGCTCGATGCCTATCTGAACGTTATTGGCGCGACGGGCTGGCTGCGTGAGTTGCTCGAAGTGGCTTTTGTCACGGAATACGGTTTGGAGGCGAACGAACAGTCAGCGCTCAACATGTTGTTCATGATTTCGACGGATCTTTCGAAGAACCAGTTCGAGGCCTTCGGTGAAAGCGACGAGCGCTACAAGGTGGCCGGAGGCAATCAACGTATTGTCGATGAACTCGCCCAGCGTGTCAGCGATCAGATTCGGTTTGAACATCGATTGGCCGCCCTGAGACGCAAGGGCGACGCTTACGTATTGCACCTGTCGGGACCAAGCGGCGCCACGGTCGATGTCGAAGCCGATTTCGTCGTGCTTTGCCTTCCGTTTACACTGCTGCGTGAAGTCGAATTGCAGGTCGAGTTGCCCAAGGTCAAGCGGAAAGCGATCGCCGAGCTTGGTTACGGGAATAACACCAAAGTGATGCTCGGATTCGACAAGCGGATTTGGCGAGATCTCAAATACTCGGGGAACATCTTTACAGACGAGCCATACCAGTTGGCTTGGGACAACAGCCGATTGCAGCCGGGAACAGCTGGGGGTCTCACTTGTTATTCTGGCGGCAGATTAGCTCTGACGGCAGGCCAAGGAACACCGTCGGACCAAGCCAAGCGATTGTTGCCGGGGGTCGAGAAGGCATTTCCTGGCGTCAGCGCAACACATAACGGCAAAGTGGAACGGTTTGATTGGCCGAGGTTCCCGTGGACGAAAGGAAGTTACGCCTGCTACAAGCCGGGCCAATGGACGACGATTGCCGGTTCTGAAATCAAGCCAGTCAAGAATCTCTTCTTTGCCGGAGAGCATTGCAGCACGGACTTTCAGGGCTTCATGAATGGCGCAGCTGAAACCGGCCGCGGTGCGGCCGAATCGATTTTGGCTATCTTGAAGAAGAATCGAACGTTTCGGCGCAACTTGGCAGAATAGTAACTGTGAACATGGATTTGCCCCTCCCCCTAAACTTCCTCATGAACCTGGCAGGACAGCGCGTCTCGCCTGTCTTGGGTGTACGCAAATGCCGGACAGGCGGGACGCCTATCCTACCGCGCGGGTTCATGGGGAGGGTTAGGGAGAGGGGAAATCCATGAAAACGCTGCCCGTTATTCTGTTTTGGCTGATCTTGTTCATACTATCGTGGCCGCTTGCGATCTTAGCGCTGATAATATTCCCAGTGGTATGGTTGCTCGCGCTGCCCTTCCGTCTCGCCTTTATTCTCGTTGAAGCAGTCTTGGCGCTCGTCAAAGCAATTCTGTTCTTGCCGGCCCGCTTGTTCGGATATTGCAAATGCAAAACTTAGTTAAAAGCGGCGAATGGAGGAAAATATATGACAGGTCGTGGCAAATTTGTTCTCACGCTTCTTATTCTCGGCGTTGTCGGATTTGGCGCTTATCGCTGGTGGGATAAACTCGCCCCGCGAAATCAACCGGCGCCATCGAGCCAAACATCGCCGTCCAACGCCCAATCGCGTCCGGCAACGGACCCTGGGCCCACGGCGTCCGTCCCGGAAATCGCAGAGCTCGTGGAAACACAGACGACGTGTCCCCAATTGGCCCCGGCAGGCATCTACCAGCCAAAGGACAACACAATCGAAGTCGAATTGAGCGAGTATGCAGGCTACTCAGGCCTCATCGTCGCGAACGGCGGTCTCGATCCCAATGAGAACTCGGTCTTCTTCAAGAAGCATGGATTCAAGGTCAAATTCACACTTAGCGAAGAAGAAAGCTGGTCGGCGCTCAATTCCGGCAAAATGGCAGCTTCTGCGACGACGGTCGATGTCTTGGCGATTCATTGCCGCCAATTTCAAGTTGTGGTCCCGGCGCAAATTGGCTACTCCCGCGGGGCCGATGGTGTCGTCGTGCGAAGCGACGTCAAGCGCATCAACAATCTCAAGGGCAAGACGCTTGTCACGGCGCAATTCACGGAGGCCGACTTTTTCATACGTTACCTCGCACAGGAGGCCGGCATTGGCATTAATATGCTGGCCGACCTCAAATCGCGGCCCGATCCAGATAAACTGAATCTTGTCTTCGCGGCGGATGCATTCAAAGCCGGGGACGTTTTTCTGCGGGAGCTTCAAGCGGGCCGCACTCAGTTGGCTGGCTGCGTTACCTGGGCGCCGAAGACAACCGAAGTTGTGCAACAAAGCGGTGGCAAAGCGCACATCCTTACCACGAGCAAGAACGTTCTCATTGTGGCCGACGTGCTCATCGTCAACAAAGGATTCGCTCAGCAGAATCCCGACAAGGTCGCCGGTCTCGTCAACGGATTGCTGGAAGGCAACCGCATGGTTCGCGACAATCAAGCGGCTCACCTCGACTTGATCGCAAAAGCTTTTAAGTGGGACAAAGAGGAGGCCAAAGCGGAACTGGCGAAAGTCCATTTTTCAAATCTTCCGGAGAATCTTGCTTTCTTCTCGGGCGCAATCGATGCCGCGGGCAGCTTCGGCGGGATTTATCAGTCGGCTATCCTGGCATACGGCAGCGAATTGATCCGAGAGCCGGCCGACGCAGATCGTTTCATGGACTTGAAGCACCTCAAGACTCTCGAACAAGCCGGCACATTCAAAGATCAACGAGTCGCTATCGCGCCGATTCGCTCTACGGTCGGAGGCGCCGTTGAAGGAGATCCGCTCCTGACGAAAGACATCCGATTTCTCTTCAACCCGAATTCGACAAATCTCGATTTGAACGTGCAGGAAAATCTCCGGAATCTCGACGCGATCAAACGGCTGCTCCAAGTTAGTCCGGGCTCGACCGTGCTCCTACGCGGACATGTGGACAATTCGCGGGTCGAGGAATTTCGCAAGCAGGGCGGCGATCAATATGTGCGGCAGATGTCGCTCCGAGCAATTGACTTCAGCAAACAGAGGGCAGGGGAGATCAAGCGCTTGTTGCAGGAGAAGCATAATGTGGATGCTTCACGGCTGGAAATCATCGGCCGCGGCTGGGAAGAACCGTTGGGCGCGGACCACGACCAAAACCGGCGCGTGGAGGCGCAGTGGTTCACTCTTGAATAAGCAGAGCGCTCAGTATCTTTGGTCACAACCATGAACTTCGTAGGACAGCGCGTCCCGCCGGTCATGGTGCACCTTCGCGTTTGGACAGGCGAGACGCACTGTCCTGCCACTTGCTTCAGTCACACCTAAACACTCATGGCCCAAGACGACATTCTTCGCGCGATCGAAACGGGACGTATCATCGCCATTCTTCGCGGTGATTTCGGCGGACGCGAAGAGGAGATTGTCGCTCTGCTCATCGAAACAGGAATTACTGCGGTGGAGGTAACGCTCAATTCGGCGGGCGCATTCAGCTCAATCGAACTGTTGGCCACACAATTTGCGTCGAACGCCGCCGTTGGCGCCGGAACAGTTCTTACGGCAAATGATGTTAAGCGCGCCGCCGATGCCGGAGCCCGGTTCATCGTTTCGCCGAACCGCGATTTGACCGTCATCGAAGCAACGAAGCAGCGCCAACTCGCATCGTTTCCGGGCTGCTTTACGCCATCCGAAATTGTCGAAGCGCTTCAGGCGGGCGCAGATGCCGCAAAAGTTTTTCCCGCGCAATGTCTCGGAACGAACTTCATCAAAGCCATTCAAGGTCCGCTGCCCGACGTCCGGCTGATTCCGACCGGTGGCGTAACCCCCGAAGCAGCCGCTAACTATCTCAAGGCTGGGGCTTGGGCCGTCGGAGTCGGCTCGGAATTGCTGGGTGCGAAAGTGCGCGCTACAGGCGCATCTGAAGACCTGCGCCAGCGCTGCTTGTCGTATGTCGCGGCTGTGCGCGAGAGTGTAGCTCATGCCTGATCCTTCCAACACTGCGGCCTGTTCAGTTTGCGTGGATATGGGAACAACGAACACCCGTGTCTGGCTTGTGCGCGGCACTGAAGTTCTGGCGCGAGCGCAAGCTGGCGTCGGCGTGCGAGACACGGCCCGAGATGGTTCTCCAACACGAATTCGCGCGGCGCTTCGGGACCTGATTTTGGAGGTCCGAAAGTTGGGCCGCAGTGCAGGTCACACGGCAGAACCATCTTATGTCGCAGCCGCCGGAATGATCACTTCGCCTCTTGGCCTCACGGAAGTGCCTCACGTGAGCGCACCCGCCGGCGCCGCCGAACTGTCCGGGGCAACTCGGCCGCATTCGTTTCCCGAAGTCAGCGAACTGCCATTCATGATGGCGCCCGGTGTGCGATGTGGTCCCCGGACTGGCACTTTGGAAACGATTTCGCAAATCGACGTCATGCGCGGTGAAGAAACCTTGGCCGTTGGCTTGACGGCGGAGAACATCGTTAAACCACCGGCGACACTTCTGAACCTCGGCTCGCATTGGAAAGCGATCCGCATCGATGAACTCGGTCGCATCGAGTCGAGCGTCACGTCGATTTCGGGAGAGTTGATTCACGCGACGCAAACGCAAACGATCCTGGCCAGTGCCGTCCCGCACGAGCGCCCGGCTCAGATCGATCTCCAGTGGTGCGAAGCTGGAATCAACGAACAACGCCGTTCGGGGCTGGCGCGAGCGCTCTTCTGCGTCCGCCTTCTCGAAATGAATAGCAACAGCACTGCCGAACAACGGCTCTCGTTTCTGGCCGGCGTTTTTATCGCGGCTGATCTTGACCCCTTAATCGCTCGTGGAATGTTCGTCGCCGGTCGCAGCGTGCTGATCGCTGGAGGCGGCGCGATCGCAGAGGCGTGGCAACACGCATTGCAGGCGATCAATGTTCCGTCAACCCGGCTCGCCGATAGCGAGATCGAGCGCGCGCTTCTGGCTGGACTGCGAACGATTCTCGAATTGGCTCACAAGAAGTGATGTGTTCGATTTGGGTGTTTATTTATACCCAATTTTCGCCGCGCGGCGAAAATTGGCGCGAGGGCATTATCAGGCGCCTATGGCTTTTGAACACAACGACTTGTGTAGAAGACCCAGGCAGCCGAACGTTCAGCACGGCCGTTTGCGCGACGTGTACGGAATCTTCGTAGCGCCGGGTTAAGGTGCGGACGCGTCCAGCAATGGACACCCCGTTGGTGTTACTCATTCGTGCTTTACCAAAGGGCGAAGCGGAAGGGTATCCTCTATAGACCTCTATAGCCCTGGAAAAGGCCGAAGGCTTTACGCGATGTATTGAGCTGCTAGAGTGGGCGCCCGCATGAATTCTCATCCTGCTACATTCATTGCCGCCAGATCAGCCGCTCTGGCCGGGCTCATCTTTGTCTCTGGAATAGTTGCTGCCGATCAGCCTTATGACTTGGTAATTCGCAGTGGCCAGATCGTCGATGGCACGGGCAATCCATGGTTCTATGGTGATATTGCCGTCCAGGGTGATCGAATTGTCGAGATTGGACGTTCACTAACGGGCGCCGCGAAGCGTGAGATCGACGCGCGTGGTTTGGTGGTCGCGCCGGGCTTTATCGACATTCATTCACACTCCGACTGGTTGCTTTTTGAAGACGGCAATGCCCAGAGCAAAATCCGCCAGGGGGTCACTACGGAGATTTTCGGCGAAGGCAATTCGGCGGGACCGTCCAAAGGAAAATTGGTCCCGCGCCCGGTGGCCTTGGGAAATCAAACCATTCGAATCAGCACGTTGCGCGAGTATTTTGACGCCCTCGATCGCGCGGGCATCTCGGTCAACGTGGCCTCATACGTCGGCCAGGGAGATATCTGGCAATGTGTCATGGGCCATTCGTTTGCGCGCCCGAGCGTCGCCGAGTTTCAGAAGATGAAGGAGTTGCTCGCGGAAGCGATGGGCGATGGCGCTTTCGGGATGTCGAGCATGCTCATGATGCCGCCAGGTTCACTTGCCACGACGGATGATCTCGTTGAATTGTGCCGAGTGGTGCGGGAGCACGGCGGGATTTTCTCGAGTCATATCCGCACGGAAGGGGCCGGCGTTTTCGAAGCCATCAAGCAAGCCATCGAGATCGGCGAGCGCGCCGGTGTGCCGGTTGATATCAAACACCTGAAGATTGCCGAACAACAATTGTGGGGGCGGATGAACGAAGTCGTCGCATTGATTGAGGACGCGCGGCGCCGCGGTGTAAACGTTCAAGCCAACCTTTATCCTTACACGCGAGGCAACAATGATCTCGCCAGCATCATCCCGCCGTGGGCACACGAAGGGGGCAAGTCGGCCATGTTGGCGCGGCTGAAGGACGCCACACAACGAGCCAGACTAAAAGGCGATATTCGCAGCGGCGTTGCTGACTGGTACAACCACTATACCGCAGTCGGCGGCGACTGGAGTCGAATGTTGGTTAGCGCGAATAACAAATACAAAGGCTTGACCATGGATCGCGTGATTGCCCAAAGGAGCGAAGGCAAGATTCCGCCGCCAGACCCACTCGATGTTTTGTTTGATCTCTTAATCGAAGAAAACGGGTCCGTCGGAACGGTGTACGCCCATCATACCGAGGAAGACATGAACCTCGCTATATCTCAGCCGTGGTGCTCGATTGGATCGGACGGCTCCGCTTATGCCATCGATGGCTTGTTGCGTCGCGGCAATCCGCATCCGCGCAACTTCGGAACCTTCCCGCGAGTACTCGGCGTTTATGTCCGCGAGCGGCGGCTGCTTCGATTGGAAGATGCGATTCGCAAAATGACTTCACTGAACGCGGCGAAGCTCGATATTCGAGACCGTGGGCTTTTGCAGGCGGGATATTTCGCCGACATCACGTTGTTCGATCCCGCCCGCGTCATCGATCGATCGACCTACACTGAGCCATTCCAATACAATGAAGGGATCAAATACGTCGTCGTGAATGGAACGCTTGTCCTCGACAACGAGAAGCATACGGGCGCTGGCGCAGGTCGGACCTTGCGTCATCAACCGAAAACGAAAGCCGCCGTCACAGAATCTCCCATCACTCCTGGAAGAAAACCAAAGAACGAAGGTGACATTGGGGCAGGGGAGGGGCCGGTCTGGAATCCCAGCGGCAATCTTTATTTTACGGGTGGCAACCGCATCACGCGCCGCGATTCCAATGGAGTCGCAAGCGTTTTTCGTGAACCGTCCGGCGGCGCGAATGGTTTGCTGTTTGATTTCGAAGGCCGCCTCGTTGTGTGCGAATCCTCGCGCCGTCGCGTCACGCGGACTGAGGCGGATGGGACGATCACTGTTTTAGCGGATAACTACGAGGGCAAAAAGTTTAACACTCCAAATGACCTGACCATCGATTCGAAGGGCAGAATCTATTTCACCGACCCACGTTATGGCCGGCGCGATGACATGGAAATGCGCGATGAGCGCGGGGAATTGGTGGAAGGAGTCTATCGCATCGACGCGCCCGGCAAGGTGACGCGCATCATCACACATGAAGCCAACCGTCCTAATGGCATTTTGCTTTCGCCGGAGGACAAATACCTTTACGTGGCTGACAACAATAACAACACCGTTGGCGGCGCGCGCAAACTTTGGCGCTTCGATCTCAAGACGGACGGTTCCATTGACGCAGGCAGCCGGAAATTGATTTTTGACTGGGAAACTGGGCGAGGTCCCGATGGCTTGGAAATGGATCAGGCGGGCCGTCTTTACGTCGCGGGTGGCCTCAATGTTCCAAACCCGCCTTTCGAAACCGCGGGCAAATTCAAGGGCGGCATTTACATTCTCTCGCCGGAAGGCAAGCTGCTCGACTTTGTTCCCATTCCAAAGGATGAGGTGACCAACTGCACATTTGGCGGGAACGATCTCAAGACGCTGTTCATCACGGCGGGCGGGACGCTTTGGAGTATTCCGATCAACACGCCGGGGCGCTTGCCGTTTACCGGCAGGTAGCCTTCCGGCTTTTGAAGTGGTCAATGGAGCTTCGTTGACGAACCAAACCGCATTCGGCACCTTTGGATCATGAGCCATCAGACAACTGTATTGCGCGCTCGGGTTCCAGCGCGCCGCTTGCAGCGCGCCGAAAAGATTCTTCATAAACTCGGCCTTAAGCCGGCGGATGCGGTGAATATCTTGCTCGCCCAGATTGAATTGAAGCGCGGACTGCCCTTCGAGATTGGAACGCTGTCGCAACCTTTGCTTTCCGCCGAAGCACAGGCGGACGCTTGGACGGAGGCCTTTGGTGCCTATTGAACCGAAGCCCGGCGAAGTCTGGTTTGCCGACTTGGGAATCGCCGAAAAGAGTCGTCCAGTCCTGGTCCTGGCTTATCCCAAGGCATCAGATGCTCGCGTTCCGGTGATCGTGGCGCCTCTTACCTCGCAGGTTCGCAACCTTCGGGGTGAGGTTTCTCTTGGCAAACTGCGCTGGCTTCCTAAGACCTCAGCGGTCAACGTGCAAGGCTTGGCGAGCTGTGATCCCAGCAAGTTGGCGCGGCGTCTCGGCACTCTCTCCACTGACCTCTTCGACGCAGTAAAGGACGCGCTCCGCGATCTGTTAAACCTCTAACAACGCGGAGGAATCACTCGATTAGTTGGATCATTGATCTGAGCTGGTTTGCGCTGATAGCGATATATTCACACATGCCCGAACGCCTCCCCATATACGAAATCGAACAAGACATCATCGCGCGGCTGAAAGAAAACCGGCGGCTGGTTCTGTCGGCCCCGACTGGCTCCGGCAAATCAACACAGGTTCCACAGATGCTCTTGAAGCACGGCTTTCTCAAGAGTGGTCAGGCCGTGATCCTGCAGCCGCGCCGGCTCGCGGCACGATTGCTCGGCGCGCGCGTGGCCGAGGAACTCGGCGTGCCGCTTGGACGCGAGGTCGGTTACCAGATTCGTCTCGAAAACGTCACCGGCCCCGAAACGCGCATCAAATATGTCACGGAAGGCGTGCTGCTTCGCCAGATGATTCAGGAACCGAAGTTGAGTGGTGTTTCGACTGTAATCTTCGACGAATTTCACGAGCGTCATCTCTACGGCGACATCACACTGGCGCGCGCCCTTGAGTTGCAGGAAAAGGAACGTCCCGATCTGTTGATTCTGGTCATGTCTGCCACGCTCGACTCAGAGTTGCTGGCGAATTATCTGAAACCCTGCAGCGTTGTAGCTTCGGCGGGCCGCATGTATCCAGTAGAAATCAAATATGCGGCCAAGCCCAGTTACAACGATAACCGGCCGGTTTGGGAGCAAGCGGCCGACGCTTTCGGTCAATACGTTCGCGACGGTGGAGCTGGCGATGTGCTTGTGTTCATGCCGGGGAGTTTCGAAATTTCGCAAACAATTCAGGCAGTTCGTGACCAGCCCGAGTCGAAAGGATTTATCCTCTTGCCCCTGCACGGGGAACTTCAGCCGCGCGACCAGGACGCCGCTGTGGCGCGCTATGGCCAGCCCAAGGTTGTTGTTTCGACAAATGTCGCCGAGACGTCGCTGACCATCGACGGCATACGCTTGGTTATCGACAGTGGATTAGCCCGTATTCCACGTTATGATCCCTATCGCGGGATTAACACGCTTCTGATTGAGAAGATCAGCCGTGCTTCAGCCGATCAACGCACCGGGCGCGCTGGACGCACGGCGCCAGGCCGATGCATTCGCCTTTGGTCGGAAGAAGAACATGGGCATCGCCCAATGCAGGAACTTCCAGAGATCAAGAGGCTTGATCTTTCGGAAGTTGTTCTCACTCTCAAATCGGCAGGGGTAGCGAACTTGCGCAAGTTCCGCTGGCTCGAAGCGCCGGAGGAACAAGCGCTCGATCACGCTGAAGAACTCCTGAGCGACCTAGGGGCACTTGGTAGGACCTCCGAAAATACAACGGCGATCACTGAACTTGGCCGTCGCATGTTGGCGTTCCCGGCGCATCCGCGCTATTCCCGAATGCTTCTTGCGGCCGAACAATACGGTTGCGTTTATCAAGCTTGTCTCATCGCGTCGCTGACTCAAGGACGCGACCTTCTGTTACGCAATGTCGATCGCAATACGACGTCGCTACGCGAAGATTTGTTCGGGGAAAAGGCCTCTTCTGATTTTTGGATTCTCATGCGCGCCTGGACCTACGCCGCCAAAAACAACTTCCGCATGGACGCTTGCCGGAAGCTTGGCATTCATGCGGCCACCGCGCGCCAGGTTGGACCATTGCTCGATCAGTTCCTGCGTCTCGCTGACCGCGAAGGATTGGACATCAAGCCACGCGAAATCCGCGACGAAGCATTGCAAAAGTGCATCCTGACCGGTTTTTCGGACCATGTGGCCCGCCGCCTGGATCAAGGAACGTTGCGTTGCGAGCTTGTTCACGGTCGGCGCGGCGCCTTGGCGCGTGAAAGCGTCGTGCAAGGCAGTCCGCTCTTCGTTGCTGCCGAAGTTCGCGAAGTCGAAGGCAAAGACAAATCGGTTAACACCATGTTGTCGCTCGCGACCGCTATCGAGCCTGGCTGGCTGCAAGAATTGTTTCCCGCGGATATTAAATCAGAACCGCACGTGTTTTACGATCCCGCCACAAAACGCGTCTATGCGGAAGAGCAACTCCGGTTTCGCGATCTCGCGCTCGAACGCCGCCGTATCGAGCCTCCGCCGCCCGGCGCTGCGGCGCCATTGTTGGCTGACGAAATCTTGGCCGGTCGTCTGGTTCTGCATGAATGGGATCACGGCGTCGATCAATGGATTCTGCGCTTGCGTCTGCTCAGCCAATCCTGTCCCGAATTGGGATTGCCTGTGTTGACGGATGACGACCGCCGTTATCTCGTTGAGCAACTCTGTGATGGCGGGTTCAGCTATAAGGAGATCAAGGACCGGCCGGTAAAGCCTGTTGTCAAAAGCTGGCTCAGCGCCGCACAGCAAGACTTAGTCGATAAACATGCACCCGAGCGGCTCGAACTATCCAACGATCGAACGCCGAAGGTCACTTACGCCGCAGACGGCTCGCCTTTCATCGCTTTGCGCATTCAAGAATTATTCGGTGTTACTCAAACGCCGAAGATCGCCATGAACCGCGTGCCGGTGCTGGTGCACATCCTGGCGCCGAACATGCGGCCCGTGCAGATCACGCAAGACCTCGCGAACTTCTGGAAGGAGCAATACCCGAAGGTGAAACAAGAACTCCAGCGCAAGTATCCAAAGCACGAATGGCGATGACTCCTCGGGCCATGGAAGACGCTATTTCGAAGCTTTGTCCAAAGTGCGGCTTATGTTGCAATGGCGTTCTTTTCAGCGACGTTGAGCTCGAGCGGGGCGATGAACCGCAGCGTCTCGCCGAACTGGGCCTAGCCTTCCACCGCAAAGGCAAGAAGAACTGTCTTCCACAGCCCTGTGCTTGTCTTGATGGCACACTCTGTCGAATTTATGCCAATCGCCCGGAACGCTGTCGAACCTTCGAATGCCGCCTTCTGCAGCGCGTGCAAGCCGGTTCAATAAGCTCTCACGCAGCGCTCAAGGCAATTCGACAAGCTCACCAGTGCGCCGATGCAGTTCGCTTGTTGGTCCGAAAGCTCGGACAGCACGATGAGCATCTTCCATTGAGCAAGCGGTACCATCAGATTATGGCAGAACCAATTGACCTGGCCGGCGATGAAGAGATGGCCGACCTGCGAGGCCAATTGATGTTAGCGGTGCATGAACTCGTCCAAACGTTGGAAAAGGACTTCTTGACCTAAGGGCTTTGCGTGCGATTAACCCCAATCGATCTGACGAAGACCACTCCTTTACTTCTTCCGCCCCAGTCCCAGCACTTCACGGCAATATCTGACGCTCCGCTCCAACTCAGCTTTCTGAAACTTTTGTTCGGCCAGCTTCGCATCCTTCCCCTTCGGAACGCCAAAAGGTCGCCGTGGTTTTCCATCTCGAGCGAGCGCAAGAAACTTCATGAACTCGCGCGTTCGGACTCTCGAGTAGGCTTCCCAGAAATCGTCGCGGTAGTAGGGCAGGGGAATGGGACGTCCGGAAATGGTTTCCAGTTGAACGGGGGTATTCGGACAAATCTCGGCGAAGCGCTTGAAGTATTCTTTGAAATCGATTTGTCCATCACCGATTGCTGTCCACTGCAGGATCGCGCCCTCGTTCGTCTCCCAGACTGCCGAATCCCGAATGCCCGTCGTCAGGGCGTACGGGCCGAGTATCTCCAGGTTCTGCAACGGATGTTCCAAGGCCCACGTTGCATTGCCGGAGTCCATGGTCGCACCGACGACCTCGCGTCCGGCAGCTTCAATCAATGTGATAAGTTCCCATGCCTGCATGTCGCCCGCATGATTCTCCACAGCGATCTTAACGCCGGAATCCAAAGCAAAGTTTCGCACCGCCTTTAGCACTTTAACCGTTTCTTCAATGCGCGCTTCGATCCCGCCGCGACTGCTGCGGTCATCTACCTTGCCCAGAACACACCGCGCGACAGGCGAACCGAGCGCCTTGGCCACACGAATGGTGAGCTTCAATAACTCCTCAGCCGTTCCCCAACGATCGCTCCACATGGCGGACGACGGACAGATGCTCAACGTGCCGGCATGGATTTCGATTCCGAGCCCGTCCGCCTTGGCCTTGATTTCGTTGAGGTGTTTGTCCGTGTAGTTCTCGTAAACGTCGAGATCGGAGAGAAGGACCGTATCGACTTTCAACGACGCAGCATAATCGAGGAGCTGCGCGGCCTTCCAACCGAAAGCGCGGACGGCGTAATTGTCAAAACCGAGTTTAACTCTTTGCATAATCTGGTCTAGCGCCTGCATTCATTCGTAACGCAGACTACGCACCTAAGTGAGTCGAACTGACCTGCGCTCGCGGATTGATCTCTCTTCGGCTTCGCAGATTTCGACGGCGCTGCAGCCGTCTTCGCCCGTCACGACCGATGGAGCGCGGCCTTCGCGGATGCATTCCACCATGTGGCTTAGTTCGCCTACGAAACCGTCTTTGCCTTTGCATTTAACCGTCCGAGCGGCTCGACCCTCTTGAAACAGACGCAAGGCATCAGCCCCGCGCGCGAAATCATAATCAACGGTCGCCTTCTCAAAATTCACGGTGTAGCTCATCGTAAAGCCAAATCCCCGCGTCATCGCCCAACTCCCTTCCGCATGCACAATCGCGCCCGAAGCAACCTCGTACTGCGCGACGACATGATCGATCGCGCCACTGAATTTCGAATAGCCCGCCGCGCAGACGGATCGCGGCCGGCCAAAACAGAATTGCACGAAATCAACATCGTGAATGTGCAGATCGAGGAGTGCGCCTCCTGATCTTTTACCGTTGAAGAAATTCTGTTGTCCCCAACCGGGGGGCTCGGCGACGCGGCGAAATCGCGCGCCCAGAACCTTTCCGAAGCGCTTTTCATCAATCGCTTCCTTGACCCATTTCCACTCGGGCCAAAAGCGCAGGCACATTGCCGGCATAAAGAAGCCTTTGGATTTGCTGGCCATCGAGACCATCTCCCGAGCCAGCTTCGAGGTGCGCGCGAGCGGCTTTTCACAAATGACATGCTTGCCTGCTTTGAGCGCTGCGACCGCCGAGGGATGATGAGACGGCGTGGGAGTGCAAATGTCGATCAAATGAATGTCTCTGTCCGTCAGCAAATCGTTGAACTCACGATAAGCTTTGATTCGGGTCATATCCAGCTTCACCGGGTCGGCGACATCAATATTGCCGGCGACATCAGACAGATTCCCGTCCAGCCGCCGCCCGCTGGGATTGCAGATTGCGGCTAAGCGCACGCCGCGAATTTGCCGATAAGCCTTGATGTGTGTCGCGGCCATGAAACCGAGACCGACAATGCCAACATTAATCATCGGTGAATTGGTTATTGCAACTGAGTATGGCGGTCATGACGCAGTCAGGCAAGTTCCGAAGCGGAAGGCTCAGCGGATTGGAAGGAATATCACCCTGTTTGTCCACTCCTGGAGCGTACGTGCCGACCAAGTGAGGATCAGGCTTTCGATGATCGGGGCAATGGGATCGGATTGCTTCACCATAAACAAGCCGCCCATTGGCTTCCCATTCTCCAACCGTCTGAAGGCTGCGGCTGGCATGGTATTGACGTCGTGTGAGACAACGATCAATCCCTCATTGGCGGCGTAATCGAGAACATCACAGTCGTCTGCGCTTCCCAATCCGACCTCCCTAACACGAAGAAACTCTATGGATGGCTCGCACCGGATGGCACCGAGAACGAGATGCTCATTCAGATCGTGATCCGCAAGGAATCGAACCCGTCTCATCCTCGGCCGAGGCTTACCGCGGGTTACGCAGGGACCGAAGCCGTTCAACAACAGGGTGCCGATGCTTGGACGCTCTTTTCCGCCATTTCTCCCAGAGCACACCCTGTCGACGTAAATACTGCTGAATTTGTTTTCGGTGAGCTAAGTAATAGGTTATCGCGCCGTAAACCTCTTCCAAACTGAGAGTCGGATATTGTTGTTGAATCGTTTCCGGCGAAGCTCCTTGCTCAAATGCAGCCACGAATCGCCAACGCGCATGGCCCCGTGTTCATCAATGCGAACGTAATCCTCGACCATTATTTTCGTCATGAGCTGGCAACATTGGGGCTTAAGCCCCGCTTGCAAGTAAACCTCTATAGGCTATCTACTTTCGAGGCGTCCGATGCAGCCGGTTTTGAAACAAAAGTTTCCACGTGATCCGGAGCGCTTCGCGCACGATCTTCGGCGACATTTTCGAGGTCCCGTGAAATCGGTCGGTGAAAATGATGGGAACCTCAACGATCCGCAAACCTTGGCGCCACACCTTATGCGTCATCTCAATTTGAAAGCTGTAGCCACTCGAGTCCACGCTCTCGATGTCGATCGACTGAAGGGTCCGCCGCCGAAAGCATTTGAAGCCGCCGGTCGGATCGCTGAAGGGCATTCCCGTGATCAACTGCACATATTTGGCGGCGCTCAAACTAAGCATCAGCCTTTTGAGCGGCCAGTTAATAACGCGAATGCCGTTGCAATAACGGGAGCCTAACACGAGGTCAGCATCCTGCGCCGCTTTGAGGAATGCAGGAATATCGTCAGGGTTGTGCGACAGGTCGCCATCCATTTCGAAAATGAATTCGCACCCCTTTTCGAGCGCCCACGCGAAACCTGCGCAGTACGCGCGGCCAAGGCCCTGTTTTGCCGTCCGGTGCAAGACGTGGATTTCCGGATGGTGTGCGGCAAAACTATCCGCAAGCTTCCCTGTGCCATCTGGAGAATTGTCGTCCACAATCAGCAAGTCCACGGGAACAGGAAGCTTCAAGAGACGCTCGACGAGGGCAGGAAGGTTTTCCCGCTCGTTGTAGGTCGGCACTATAATCAGCGCTTTGCTGCTATTGGCGTCCGCGTCCATGCAGAGAATTAAGCAGCAAAAACGCCAAAAACAAGTCGCGAAATGCCGTTAGACCTTCGGCAGGACCCACGGCTTTCGGTACTCGGGGCGTGTTCGCAACCTATTTGCCTCTTTGTCTGGAGAACCGCCCGGCTTCGAAACAAATTCTTCTGTCTTTGGATCCAGAAAAAGTTTTCGCCCTGCGCGCCAGGAAACATTGCCCCCATGGCATAACACTGACGAAATATGTCCGACGGTTTCGAGATCCGCATTCGGTCTTTTCCGGCTCTTCACGCAATCGATGAAATTCTGGATGTGACTCACGCCGCTGTTGTCTCCGGAACCTTCAGCGACGAGGTTATGCTTCGCATCATGCGCATGCCAGCGGCTATTCCCAATCACCATGTAGCCTTCGTCGCCGTAGATCACAACACCCTCCTTAAGTCCGTAGTAATCATGTGGGCACCAGATTCGCATTTCGTACGTGAGCAGCTTCCCTGGGCTGCCTGCGTATTCATAATTCACTTGGAGCGTGTCCGGCCATTCCTGGGCATCGTCGAAATACCATTTGCCTCCGCTCGAGCAAATCGATGCGGGCAAGCCCAGCGGCGATTCTCCGCGTGCCTCGGCCGCGGTGCTCAAGGCCCAGCGCGCAATGTCCAATCGATGCACACCGTCATTGCCCAGGTCGCCGGTTCCGTAATCGAAAAACCAACGCCAGTTCCCATGGAATCGAACGGGATTGAACGGCCGCTTCGGCGCTGGTCCAAGCCAAATATCGTAATCGACACCTTGTGGCGGCTCGCCATCTGCCGGTTTGCCAATCGAACTTTGTTTGTCGCTTTCCCAAGCCTTGGCGACAAGACAACGGCCGAGTTTTCCGGTGCGAATGTAATTCATGGCGGAGTGAAAATAATCGCTCGTGCGCGATTGTGTTCCCAGTTGAACGATGCGGTTGTGCTTCCGTGCGGCCGCAATCATCCGCCGGCCTTCCTCGATATTATGGCCGTCCGGTTTTTCGACATAGACATCCTTGCCGGCCATACAACCGAGAATCGTTGGAATCGCATGCCAATGATCCGGCGTTCCCACGACCAGCGCGTCGAGCTTCGGGTTCTCGACCAGTTTTCGGAAATCCGTCTCGGTCACCGGCTCTTTCCCTTGCCTCTCGGTCACCGCTTTGACAGCGGCGGGCAGGCGGCGCGAATCGATATCGCAGATCGCGACCACGTCGGCCTCTTTGAGGCTCGCAAACGTCTGCATCAAAAAGGCCGCGCGTCCGCCCACGCCGATGCATCCGACTTGAACACGCTCGCTGGCAGGAGCCTTAGCGGCTGGTTCACCCATCGATGTTCGGGTCGAGGTGGCCAAAGCAGTCGCGCCTAAAGCCGAAAGTTTCATGAATTCTCTGCGAGGGAAGGTTTTCATAGGTTAACTGGGATTTGCCGATGATTAAACCAGGCACGCACATGAAGCAAGGCTCTTTGAGGCCTGCGTTGCCACTCGTGGGCAACTCGCCAAAGCGCGTGAGCGGGCCAGATACGTCGATTCAAGGCGCGATCTTCAAGCGCTGCGTTGCGCGGTGCAGACGCGGCCGGAGCGGCATCCGGCCCAATTTGGCCGAGGTAAAATGCAGCTGCTGTCTGCGGCCCAAATAGACTCTTGCCGAATGCGAGGTCTGGTTCCACGACCCAATATTCGTTCTCGTTTGGACGATTGGTGCTCATGAGTGCGGAAACCACGACAGACAAAGTGTTTGTCGAAGAATTTTCCAGCTTGCCCGAAGCGAACGCAGCCAGGACCCGGACAAGCTGGTTATCGTCTGTGAGACAACTCCGCAGAAACGGCGCAGCGATCCGCGCATTCTGACGCATGGATACGAACACTTGCATCACGCGCACGCGCTGCGGCGGACGGTCGCGAAAAGTCTCTTCGAGAATGCCAATTACCTCTGGATTAGTTGGTTCGATTGCGATCAAGGCCTCTAGCGCCGCTTCGGCATTCGCGCCCTTCAACAATGGCAGCAAATGAGGAACCGCGCCCTCCGCAGCCCGCCCGATTCCCTTTAGCCCCGTTAAAGCCATATGACTAAGCTGCCCCGGTTCATTGACCCGTTCGATCAAGGCAGGGACGGCGAATTGTCCGTGAGCTCCAGCATATCGTAAGGCGGTGGTTAGATCACTGAAGGCAGTGGGATGACCTTCCCGAAGAAGTCGAAGAACTTCCTTTTGGGTTCGCGGATCTTCCGGAGCGACTCGCAACAGGGAGGTGGCAGCGAACAGTTGGAGATAGCGGTCTGAATCGTTGCGGGCTAATTCCAGCAAAGACGACGTCGCTGGAGCCGCGTGACGTCCGAGCACCAGCAAGCCATAAACCGCACTGTCCCGCAAAGTCTTGGCGGGAACAGGCTTTTGCAATGCCCGCTTCATAAATGGCGGTAGCTGCGGCCAAAGCTTTGCTTTCAGCTTGGCGCTCCATGAATCTTTTGGCTCCAGATTCCGGACCAGATACGGAAGGACATTTGTCCCGAGCTGCAGCACCACACGCTCGTCCCGTTGTTGAATCCAATGGGAGATCGGTTTTCCGCCGTGCCGAGGTTCAACTCTGCGGCTCAGCGAGCTCGCGCCGAAGATGACAGCGAGAATGACAATCCACGCAATCATCTGACGCAGCGGTTTCTTTACCTTGAGAAATTGACGCACCGAGCCGCAATCGTACATACGCAAGATGCACATTCTTCAATCCGCTCGCAAATCTTATGAACCGCTGTGGGATGTGGCAATCGACAAGTACGGAAGGTCACCGATTTGAAAGCCGAACTGGAGGCGGTCAACGTGAAGCATCAAAACCGTAAGACGACGCATGAGGATATCGATTACCTGACTGATCTGTCGCGGTGCGCTCACAAGAAACTTTCGTGGCAAAAACAAATTGCCAGCTTGCAAAAGCGGACGCTGATCGTTCTCGAAAACATGGCCAGGCTGATGAACGATCCAACGAATCCTCCCGACGAACCGACACGCGATCAAATGGTCCAGTCTCTGCAGGCCGTTCAGTCTATCATGGAACGTCTTCAGAACGTTAAGTTGAGTTGATTCCTAGCAGGACAACGCGTCCCGCCTGTCATGACTATGATGTACGCAGAATGCTGACAGGCGAGACGCCTGTCCGGCCGGCGTTTAGACTTAGAAGCGCTGCGAAGAGGATGCGGGTATCACCGATACCAGAATCAGTTTTGTGCGCTCGCAATAAGCGTTGCATTCCTTGGGAAAGATTGCCACATTCCGCAACACTTAGATGCATTGATGATTTCAAGGCATGGTGAATTGTCAGTTGAAAGTGCTTCATTGATGATTTGAAACCCGATGGCCGGGAACAGTCTGGGGAATTCTTCAGTATCTAACACAATAAAGTTATCAATGAATACGAAACTGTACGTAGGGAATCTCTCCTACCAAACGACCGAAAATGATCTTGAAGATCTCTTCTCGCCATTTGGTCCCGTTACCGAGGTGAACCTAATGGTGGACAAAATGAATGGCCGCTCGCGCGGCTTCGCCTTTGTCACCATGGCGACGAAAGAAGGCATGGACGCCGCAATTCAAGGTCTTAATGGCAAAGAATATTCGGGCAGGAATTTGACCGTGAATGAGGCGCGCCCACGCGAAGAGCGTGCTGGCGGCGGTGGCGGGTCGCATGGGCCTCGCCGCGAGTATAGCAAGCGCTATTAATTAATCTGTAACTTCGCCACGTGGGATTCTGAAGAGGAATCCCACTTTTTGTTTTCAAAAGTTAACCTATGATGCCGCCGTGCGGAACAATGAACTATGCAAGAACATATTGAGGTCGAGGGCACGATTGTCACCGTTCTTCCGGGCACGATGTTTCGGGTGGAATTGGATAACAAACACCAAGTGCTCGCCCACATTTCCGGGAAGATGCGAAAACATTTTGTTCGGTTGACCGCTGGGGATCGCGTTCGCTTGGAAATGTCGCCGTACGACCTCGAAAAAGCGCGGATCGTCTTCCGGCTCAAATGACCGGGGAGTGCGGACCGCCAAGCCGCTGAGTCCGCGCCTGATCTCGTTCTTGATTCTCTCGCTTGCGGACGCGCCGGCCCGCGCTTCCAGACTGGGGATTTGCAAGCTATTGGCCGATTTGCTATTCCTCAGACATGAAGCGTTGCGGGAATGGCGCCTTGATCGGTTTGCTCATCATCGGTGCGGTGCTTTCGCCAGCATCGACGCCAGCAACGAAACCCATTTCACTTCATCCGGAAAACCCGCATTACTTTCTGTATCGCGGCAAACCGACCGTCCTCATCACGTCGGGCGAGCATTACGGCGCGTTGCTCAATCTGGATTTCGATTACGTCAAGTATTTCGCGGAACTGGAAAGCAAAGGGTTGAACAACACTCGCACATTCACGGGCGCTTACGTCGAACCGCAAGGCGCATTCAACATTGCCAAAAACACATTGGCCCCAGCTCCGAATCGATTCATTGCGCCATGGGCAAGAAGCAGCACGCCCGGTTATGCCAACGGAGGCAACAAATTCGATTTGACCCAATGGGACCCGGCCTACTTCAAGCGACTCCGTGATCTGGTCGCTCAGGCACGGAAACGAAGCATCATTGTTGAACTGAATCTTTTCTGTCCGTTCTATGACGAAGCGCAGTGGAAACTCAGCCCGCAAAATGCCAGCAACAACGTAAACAATCTCGGTTTCGTCGCGCGCACAAATGTATATACGCTCGACAAACATGGCGGCCTGCTTGGAGTTCACGAAGCAATGGTGCGAAAGATCGTCGCGGAGCTGAAGGACTTCGACAATCTTTACTACGAAATCTGCAACGAACCGTACTTCGGCGGAGTCGCGCTCGAATGGCAGCACCACCTTGTCGATGTCATCGTCGAGGCCGAGAAAGCGCTTAAGAACAAGCACCTCATCTCGATGAACATTGCCAACGGCGCCGCGCGGGTGCTGACGCCACATCCGGCCGTTTCGATCTTTAACTTTCATTACGCCAGTCCGCCCAACGCTGTCGCGGCAAACTACGGCTTCAACAAGGTCATTGGCGACAACGAAACCGGTTTCCGCGGAACCAACGATCTGCCTTACCGAATCGAAGCGTGGGAATTCATCCTGGTTGGCGGCGCTCTTTTCAATCATCTCGATTACTCGTTCACGGCGGATCATGAGGACGGAACGTTTGTCTATCCGGCGACGCAGCCCGGCGGCGGCAATCCCGGGTTCCGCAACCAGATGAAAGTGTTGAAGCAGTTCATTGACAGCTTTGACTTCATCAAAATGAAACCGGACGGTTCCTTCATCAAGAGAGGTGTTCCGGCCGGCACATCGGCCCGAGGATTGTCAGAAGCTGGGAAGGCTTACGCGGTGTACATCGCGCCAACGCCGGCGCGCAAAGATGACTTTTCGGTCCGATGGACGGGCAAAGTCGAGCCAAAACATTCCGAGACGTACACGTTTCACGCGCTTTCTAATGACGGCGTCCGCCTCTGGGTGAATGGCAAACTTATTGTCAATAATTGGACCGAGCACTCGGCTCAGGAAGATGCCGGAACGATCGCGCTCAAGGCCGGGCAAAAGTACGATTTGAAGCTCGAATACTTTCAAGGCAGCGGCAGCGCGGTGATCAAGCTGTTCTGGTCAAGCTCAAGTCAGCCAAAGGAGCTGATTCCACAGTCGCAACTTTTCCTTCAGGACGGCAACCGGCAGGGGTTGCAAGGGCGCTACTTTCTCGGAAAGAATTTTGAACTGCTGCGAATGAACAGAGTTGATAACACCATCAATTTTGATTGGACTAGCCCTTCACCTTTCGCCGACCTTTCAAAACTTGTGACTACGAATCACACCGCAAACCTTACGCTGCATTTGCCGGCGGCAGCCTACAAAGCCGAATGGATTAATCCAAAGACCGGCCAGGTCGATAAACAGGAAAGCTTTAAGCGTTTGGGCGGCGCCGTAACGATGATTTCACCGCCCTTCTCGGAAGATATGGCCCTGAAAATTAAGACCAAGAAAAAATGAACATCGTCCTCCGCATAAGTTCTTTTGCAGGACAGGCGTCCCGCCTGTTCGGAATGGCCTGGTGTACGAGGACAGGCAAGACGCGCTGTCCGGCCAGCTTCAGCTCGCTGGCGCTGATCGTTACGCTTCTCGGCCCGGCGAACGCGCCCGGCGCTCAGAACAATTCCAGCACGAACGACACACTCTGTGTCATGACGTTCAATTTGCGTTATGCGAGCACGAATCGGCCAAACGCCTGGGCGCAGCGGCGTCCCGTCATGCGAAAGTGTCTTGAACAAGTCAGCCCGGACTTAATCGGAACTCAGGAAGGGCTTTATCGTCAGCTGAAGGACATTGCCGTTGATCTGCCCAATTACGATTGGATCGGGCTCGGACGTGACGGGGGAAGCCAAGGTGAGTTTATGGCCGTCTTTTACCGCAGGGAGCGCTTCGATCCACTCGAGTACGATCACTTCTGGCTTTCGGATACTCCCAACGTCATCGCCTCTGCCACTTGGGGCCACTCGAATCGGCGGATGGTGACTTGGGTCAGATTCCTGGACCGTAACACGCAGCGGCAGTTTTATTTTGTCAATACTCACCTCGATCACCAGGTTCAGCCGGCGCGCGAAAAAGCCGCCACGTTAATTCGCGAGCGATTGGCTGGCTTGACGAACGCTCTGCCCATCCTTCTGGTGGGGGATTTCAACGCAGTCGCTGGTGCGAATAAAGCCTACGACATTCTCGTCAACGACACGGCCTTCACCGATACATGGACAGCCGCAGCGACACGGCGGGGTGAGATCGTCCGAACGTTTCATGGATTTAATGGTCCAGTCAAGGGTGACGGCCGCATCGACTGGATTCTGTCGCGCGGTCCGGTGACTGCTGACGCTGCGGAAATTATCACCTTCGCCGAGAATGGCCAATATCCGAGCGACCATTTTCCAGTCGTAGCGTGGTTAAGAATAGGCGCAATCCCTTCGAACGCGAATTGAGTTTTGCGGTATTGGGCTCGCTATCTCCCGTTTGCTTTTTGATAGGTCGTTTCAAATAGGGCTGGATCGATGGGTGACAATCCGGGTGTATAACTCGTTCCTTCTCGCACGCGCCAACGAACATTTAGTTTCGCCAATTCCAAACTGAGGAACTGTTCGAGCGGATGGAGCTGACGCTCCCACTGAAAAGGCGACTCTCCAGGTATGGTTAATTGCTTCAGGCGGAACAGGCACCAAGCTTTGAGCGATCTCGTGCCCGTCGATTCTCCAGTAGGCCGCATCCGTTCCGGCACTCCCTTCCTTCCATCCTACATCCGACGCAAACTCGGGATTTCGCACGAAGAACACGGCAGGCCTTCGAAAATGGTTCTGAATCTCGATCGCGGCGAGCAATGACCCGTTCTCGGCGTTCGTAAAGGCCAGGAATCTCAGCGAAATTGGATTGTTTGGTCCTATCGAAATAAAAAGCCAGCCGCATAGGAACAGTACAAGCCCAGTCAACGCGGCCATCGAAGTCAACCAAAGTTTAATCTTCGATGACGACTGCCCTGGGATAGCCTAGCAACCCCCGGAATCCTGCCGTCGGTGGACTACCTCGTGGAGCGCGGAATCGAGAGCAGAACTTTATCGGACGACGGTTTGACCGCTAACGTGCGTCCATGTGAATCGGCATGAAGTTTGTCATCCTCGATAGTTACAGAAGCGGTTTGGAACGGCTTTCCTCCCATCTCGACGTAAACCTTCTCCACTTGAGCGGGGAAGAAAGCGCCGATATAGCGCGCGATCCGTTCGTTCTTGCGCAACGTCTCTTTGATTTGATCAACAGCCGCTTTGACTTCTTCGGGTTTCTTGTCAGCCACTTTCTTCACTTCATTCCGCAAGGAAACGAAGTAGGCAATTTGATCCTCCAACACTTCGGGGCCGCCCGTCGGACCGTGCCCTGGGCAAATCGTTTTCGCGCCAAGCTTCTGCGCCGCTTGCAGCGTCTTGATCCATTGCTCGGAATTGCCGTCGCCCATGTAATTGTACGGCCCATTCACACAAGCGTCGCCCGTGAACAGAATTCTCTCCTTCGGCAGCCAGGCAAAGCCATCACCATGGGTGTGCGCAACTCCAAAATGATGCAACTCGACGCGATGCTTGCCGTCGTCGAAGATCATTTCGTTGCGGAACAGCAGCGTCGGTGGTTTCAACTTGCTCTTGGCCACATCGGGACGGCCCTTCGCTGCGTCTTCCCACCGGCCGGGCGTGTTCCCGTAGTAACCTGTCTCATACTTCTTCATCTCGTCGATGACGCCCGTGTGGGCAACGGGGGTTGCGCCGTTCTCGACCCAGACCTGATTCCCGTAAGCGTGGTCGCCGTGGTGATGGGTATCAAACGCAAAACGAATCGGCTTGTTCGTGATCGCTTTGATCTTCGGAATGACTTCCTGTGCGCCAGACGGAAAATTCCCATCCACGACGAGAACGTAATCTTCAAAAACGATCCACCCATTATTGCAATGTCCCCGGCGGCCAAGGTCGCCTTCATGAAAATAAACATCAGGAGCGACCGTTTCCACTTTGTTGACTTCGGCCGTGCAAATGAGGCTTGGCCCAAACGCTGTGATGACAGAAATGAAGAGCTGTTGTTGGAGTCGTGAGTTCATTGAGGGATTGTTCTCGAAAAACGAATTTCGTCAATCGCAATGCGGGGTTCGCAGCGGCAGGCATCCTGCCTGCCGTAGAGCCGGGTATCTTGCCCGGCGGGGGTGTGCGCGCCCGCTCTCAAACAATCCCAAAATGTCAAGCGCGGTATCCGGGCGGCAAGATGCCGCCCTCTACGGCAGCTTGGCTGGTGGCCAGCAACAGCATCAACCCCATCCCGACAATGTCCGTGACTATAGTTAGAAAAATTGACGATGCCGTGGCTGTGTCGAATCCGAAGCGCCGCAGCGTCACCGGAATTAGCACGCCGGAAATGCCGCTGGAAACACAAGCGCCAATCATCGCGAGCAGAATAACGATCGCCAGTGTAAATCCGTTGCCCGCGCTTCGAGCGTAAAACCACATCGCCCCAGCCGCAATTAACCACGTGCCCAAACCATTGAGAGCGCCCAGCGTCGCCTCCTTAATGAGCAACTGGCGTCGTGGCAGCTCATCGAATCTGCCGAGGGTCAGCCCTCGCAAGGAAATGGCCAAAGCCTGGCATCCGGTGTTGCCGCTCTGTCCCGCGAGGATTGGCAAGAATGCCGCCAATGCGACGATTTGCGTAATGGTGCCTTCAAATATGCAGACGACAAAACCCGCCAGAAATGCGGTCAGCAAATTAAGCTGCAACCACGGGTGACGTTTCAAAAATGCCCTCCAGATTGGAGTGTTCACCTGTTCTTCGGTCACACCAAGCATGCGGCCGGCCTGGGCTGAAATCTCAACCACTTGGCGCTCGGCCAGCCGCCAGCCCCGCACGACCCCAACGAGTTTGCCTTCGTGGTCCGCAATCGGATAAACGGGATAATGCCTGCGAACTGCTGCTTTGACTGCATCGCTGATGAGCATATCGGGAGCCAACGCGAATGGTTTCCGGATCATAATTTCGTCCAGCGTTTGATCCTTGCGCGCGAGCAACAAATCGCGCATGACGACCAAGCCCCGCAGCTTATTTGCTCCATCCACGATGTACAGATACGTAATGTCGCTGACATCGTCGCCTTTGCTCAGAAATTCTATGGCCGCGCCCACGGTCGTACCGGTCTCAAAAACGCCATGCATGGGTTCCATCAATTCACTGACTTGGCCGGGGACAGGAACGTCGATGCTGGCAGCCGACTGATCGGGCGGACGAAGTGCTTCCGGCAGATATGAAAGGCGATTCTCAAGGCCAAGTCTTGCGGCAAGGCGCGCAGCACCGATTCAATGCGCTGAGGATCTTCCTGCGCGAGGAGTTCGGCGGCATCCACAGAGACGCGCGCCCGCACCGCTCGCAGAAGATCATTAAGCTCGGAACTTTCGGCCTTTGGGTTCATGCGGTTGAGACTGCCTCCGAAATCGTATAAAAGGCAATCCTATGAACTCAATTCGGGTGCGATTAAAACCGCCGGTCAAGGAGCGCAGCGTTTACGCTGCAAGGCAGCTGTTGAATGGTTCAAACGTTGGTTGGTCAACGATGGAAACGATTGAACGTGTATTCCGCCATTTTTCGTTTCCCTCAAACGCAAGAATCGAGCATAAGACACGCATGAAATCCATCGTTCTCGCTATCACGCTGGTTGTGTCGATATCTTCGGCCGTTGCCGCGGAAGCCAAACTCAACCCACTGAGTCCCGAAGAATTGGCACAGGGTTGGATTCTGCTCTTCGACGGTCAGACAACCTTCGGTTGGAAACCGCGGGGCGAAGCGAAATGGAATATCGCCGACGGAGTCATCAGCGCCGTTCGCGACAGCGGGATCGGTTTTCTCGGCACGACAACCGAATTCCCGAATTACCAGCTAAAGGCCGAGTTCTGGATCGATGACATTGCGAACAGCGGCATTTTCCTGCGTTGTCCGACGTCTGGCGCCATTACGGCGACCAATGCGTATGAGGTCAATATTTATGACAAGCATGCGACGTGGCCGACAGGCAGCATCAATGAAGTTGCCCGGACCACGATCAACTCCAAAACAGCGGGCCGATGGAATAGCTACGATGTCACCGCGGATGGCGATCGCCTTGTCTTGCGGCTCAATGACAAAGTTGTGCTCGACACGCGCGACAAAAAGCACGCTCGCGGCACGATTGCTCTCCAATACAACGGGCAAGGCGAAGTAAAATTCCGAAACGTCAAACTCAAGCCGCTCGGCCTCCAAAGCATCTTCAACGGCAAAGATCTCAGCGGCTGGAAAGAGATACCCGACCGCAAATCGGTTTATTCGGTTACGCCCGAAGGGTGGCTAAACGTTAAAAACGGCAACGGAGATTTGCAATCGGTCGGCGCATACGGCGATTTTGTTTTTCAGCTCGACATTCTTTCCAATGGGAAACATCTCAACAGCGGCGTCTTCTTCCGGTCGGAACCAGGCCAGTTTTGGAGCGGGTACGAAAGCCAAATTCGCAATCAATGGGAAGGCGGGGATCGCAGCAAACCCGTCGATTTTGGGACCGGCGGCGTGTATGGCCACCAAAAAACTCGCCGCGTTATTCCAAGTGATGGCGAGTGGTTTACAAAAACCATTGCCGCGCATGGCCCGCATATCGCAGTCTGGGTTAATGGGATTCAAGTCAGCGATTTTACGGACACGCGAACGCCTGACGAAAGCGCTCGACGCGGTTACCGAGCCAAACCCGGAGTATTGAGCCTGCAGGGTCACGATCCCACGACCGACCTCTCGTTCCGCAATATCCGAATCGCCGAAATGCCAGCGGGCGCTCGGTAGCAATAGAAGCCGCGGGCGCCTAGCACGTGACGTGTGTGCGGCGTAACGCATCGATGAAAACTGTTCTTTACCCTGTTCTCGCTGCCGCATTCCTGGTTGTGGCAACACGCACGCGCGCCGAAGTTCGGCCGCCCGAGCGTTTTGCCAGCGTGCGCGAATTTGTCCAGAACGCTATCGCGGAAGAACGCATTCCCTCCGCCGCGATTGCGGTAATCCAAAACAATAGTCTGGTTTGGGCAGAAGGATTCGGATTAGCCGATTTGGAAGAGCGCCGGCCAGCGCTCGCATTGAACCCTTGCCCAAATCAGCTCGGATTATGATCGAGAATGAACCAGCGGTCCGCGCGACGCGGTTGGTCTATCCGGATCCTCCCGGATTGCGGCGTATCCGTTCTCTAAGCCGTTTTTTGGATCAATCGATCATTCTGCCTGGCGGGTATCGCATTGGCTTTGATCCCATTATCGGGCTGATTCCCGCAGCGGGCGAGCTGATCACAGCTGCTCTCTCATGCTATATGATTCTGGAGGCGTATCGGCTGGGCATTCCCAAGCGCGTTATTGCGCAAATGGCGATGAATGTTGCGGCTGAAACGATCGTTGGCACAGTGCCGGTCGTCGGTGACGTGTTCGATGCGGTTTGGAAGGCTAATATGCGAAATCTTCGGTTGGTCGAACTTGCTTACCACCCGAACCTTAAGAGCCGGCCGGCCTGGCGGCTCGTTCTTGGATTGGCCGTGGGATTCTTTGTGGTTTGGATCGCCTCGCTCGCCCTTCTGGTATCTATCTTTCGGTATCTCCTTTCTTGGTTCTGACTCGAACCCTCCGAGCCCTTGGAGGAAAAGTGCTGGTGCCACGGGGTGGCGTGTCCTATAAGCAGAAGCGTCAGCGTAAATCCGAAGCAAAATGACGCGCGCTCTGATTCTGTGCGAATCCTCAATTGGATCGATCAAGATTGCTGCCCTAACCTTGTTGGACAGGATGGTCGTCTCCTTGCACCGGGCTGGATGCGATCCCGTTGTGATTCATTGTTCAGGGCCGTTGCCAGCGTTGAAGCGCTCGAAGGCCCTGGAAATTGTTCCAGAGATCGTCAAACAAATTCCTGTCATTAAGGAGCCAACCCTCGTGGCCTTCTGTGAAAGTCTCGTCCATCCAAACGACATCAAGAGCGTGATCCAAAAGCGTGGCCGCTTGGTCAATGCACGAGGAGAATCCCTCTCGATCTGTTTGGTTTCGAATGTTGCCGGCGACGTCAGGCAATCGTTGAACCTAGCGGAATCTGTTTGCGCCAACGAATTCGCCGAGCCTGTGACAAACGAAGCCAAGGCGCGTTTGGCCGAACGCAGGCTCTGGAATTCGTTAATTAGCCAAAGCGACGGATTCGTGGACAAACATTTCAATCGTCCGGCCGGACGAATCCTGTCGAAAATATTGATCCATACCCCGGTGACTCCCAATCAGATCACGGTGCTCTCGATGTTGATTGGGTTGGTCGCGGCCTGCTTTTTCAGCATCGGCGAATATGCCGCCGCGATCCTGGGCGGCGCGCTGTTTCAAATCTCAGCCATTGTCGATTGTGTGGACGGAGATATCGCGCGGGTGGTCTTCAAAGAATCGAAAACCGGAAAATGGCTCGACCTAACCGCCGATCAAATTGTTCACTTGGCGGTCTTTGCCGGCATTGCCGTCGGAGTGGCGAGGATTGATGGAGGCACGACAGCGTTGTTACTGGGCGCCAGCGCAATTCTCGGAGGGTTATTGTCGTTCACGGTTGTTCTGCGTGGGATGCTCCTCCCGAATAGGGCTCGGAACCCGAAGCTGCAGCAGATCGTTGATGGAGCAACATCGCGCGATTTTTCGGTTCTGGTTTTGTTCCTGGCGCTCTTGGACAAGCTGAGTTGGTTCCTCTGGGTAACGGCGATCTGCGTGCATCTTTTTTGGATCGCGGCGCTTCTCGTTCAGATTCCCAAAAGCCGGCAAACTGAGCCTGGGCTGAACTAATTTAACCTGACGCAGATGTTCGCGGATGAACACGGACATGGAACAACCTCTTCGCCGCCACCGGATCAGCTTCGACGAAACGCCGTGAGGACAGCGCTTCGTATTGCTCTTCTCAGCTTGGGATTAGCCCTATTCGGCTGGTTTCTGCACCGAGCCGGGCCGAAAGAAGTTCTAACCGCTTTCGCGAAACTAGGTTGGTTGGCGCCCGTTGTTCTATTGCCGTATGGCGTGGTTTATGTCGTTGATACGTTGGGCTGGCACTTCGCATTTGGACAGCGGCTAACGCATGGCCTTGGGTTTTGGACTCTCTTCCGCATCAGATGGGCAGGGGAGGCGATTAACAATGTAATCCCGTCGGTCTATGTCGGCGGAGAAGCTGTCAAAGTTTATCTGTTAAGAAAGCGCAGTGTTCCAACGTTAAATGCCGCGGCAAGCGTGGTGATTGGCAGAACGGCGCAAACGCTGAGCCAGGTAATGTTCATTCTTTCGGGAAGCATCGCCTTAGTTTGCCTGGCAAGCGAGGGTCCAAGTCTGGCCATAGGCATCGTGGTAATTATTCTCGGAGGTTGCCTGGCTGTGGCAATTCTGTTTGCAATACAAAGACACGGCATTTTTTCGATCGCGACGAAAGTAACGCAACGACTGAATCTGCGCATTCGTTCACTCGCAGCCAATCGAGAGAAATGGCAGGGGATTGACCGTCAGATCTGGGAGTTTTACGCGCGCGAGACAAAGCAATTCTTTCTGAGCACGGGCACATATCTCTCCGGATGGCTGTTGGACACCGTTGAAATCTTTGTAGTTGCTCCTCTGATGGGAGTTCCTATTCACTGGAACCAAGCGTTGGCAGTTGAGGCTTTTGTGGGTGTGGCAAAGGTTCTCGGTTTGTTTGTTCCAGGAGCGCTTGGCGTGCAGGAATCGAGCATCGTCTTTTTGTGCCGAACTGTCGGCCTTCCCGAAGGGTTTGGTGTCGCGTATGCCATTCTGCGACGCGGGCGGGAAGCGGTTTATGCGTTCGTGGGATGGCTGCTGGTCTATAGTGACGAAGTCCGGTTGAAAGACTTGGCCAGCGGAAGCGTTTTGGAATCGAAGAATTAATATGATCGCCTTTATCTATGCTGCGGGCAGAGCCATGAGACTCGGTCCGACCTCGGCGGACAAACCGAAGATCCTCATCGAATTCGGCGGCAAGAGTCTCTTGGAATGGCACGTTCAGAGATTGGTGGAGGTTGGCATCAATAAGCTCGTCATCGTGACTGGCCACAAACGGGAAATGATTCGCGAAACCTTCGCCGGCTTGCAGGAACGCCATCGAATTAAAATCAAGGAGGTCATCAATAAGGAGTTTGCGGAAGGCAGCGTCCTGAGCTTCAACGCTTCGTTGCCGAAAATATTAAGCGCACCAACGCCCGTTCTGTTGATGGACGGTGATGTCCTTTACGCCACCGAGATATTGCGGCGGGTTGTGCACTCGCGGCATCGCACGGTGCTGTTGATTGATCGGAATTATTCCACGGCCGACGATGACCCCGTTTTAGTGCCGGTGCGCAAAGGAAAACCAATCGAATTTCAAAAAAAGTGGAAAGGCGCCGCTGATCTTGTCGGCGAGTCGATCGGCTTCTTTAAGATTGATTCGGCAGATATCCCATTGCTCGTGGAAGAAACCCGGAAACGAACGGTCGGCGATCGTCGCCATGAATCGTATGATGAGGTTCTTCGTTCATTGGTGCTGGCCGGCCGTTTTGACTACGAAGATGTAACGGGAATTCCGTGGACGGAAATTGATTTCCCTGAAGACATCGATTTCGCGAGAACCAAGGCGCTCCCGGCAATACTGGGCAGAGCGTGACAGGAGCGCAGCGTTTACGCTGCGGAAACGTTCGAAATCGCCGGACAGCTTCCAAGCCTGGGAAAGGCCCGAACGTGCGGACGCTCTGCAGCGTGAACTGCGGTCCAGTTCATTTCTGGTTGGGTGATTGCATTTGTGCTTAACTCTTCGTCGTGCCGGAACGACAACTCAGGCTCTTTGATCCACCGCGGCCTCTGGTTGACCGCATCGGGCCGGAATTCTTCCGGTTGCTTCCGGCTAAGCCTGGCGTTTATCTCATGATGGATGCCCAGAACCGAATCATTTATGTCGGGCAATCGAAGAATCTCCGGCGCCGGTTAGGCAGTTATCGAACAGCCCACCCAGAGATAGCGCCAAGAAATGTCATTCGGCTGATCCATGCAGTCGAACGGATCGCTTGGGAGGAATGCGGTTCACCGCAACTGGCCAGATTGCGCGAGAATCAGCTTTTGCGCGCTCATCGCCCGAAGTTCAATGCCGTCAATACGTATCCCATGGCGTACTCCTTCGTCGGAGTTCGTTACGCAACCACGCGACTTGAACTCATTATCACCCGCGAAACATCGGTCGACGCCAATTTATATGGAGCTTTCAAGGGGCCCGCGAACGCCGGTTACAGAGCGTTGCTGCGCTTGATCTGGTCGGCACTATACCAGCCGATTTCACCCTGCGATTTGCCGCGTCACTTACTGATCGAGAAACCGCCCAGAACGTTCCAGTTCGAGTTTGCGAATGTCCCGCATCGCTTGGACAGCGGCGTATTATTCGCAAGCCTCGAAGCGCTGCTCTCGGGCAGGTCTCTCCAATTGACGGAGTTTTTGAAACAGCACCTCCCCAGCGGCGACAACATTTCCGAATTTCAACGCAAGCTTTTCGCCGCGGACATTGAACTATTGCAAGACTTCTACCGGCTCGGACCAGAACGGAACCTGCGCGCATGCCAACGGAACGGGATCGAACCCCGCCTTATTCTCCAAGAAGAATTGGACGATCTCCTGGTCGGTTAGTAAGGGGCGCATCTCGGCACTGCTTCCGATGGCAGGGATGGCGCGCTGCGCCGTCCGCCGCCCGCGTTGCAAGCGGGCGGAGCAATGGCTTGCACCAGCCCCGCTGAATACGCAATTGCGTGCCACTGTGCCGCGCTCGAACCAGCTCGCACGGTGGACGGGCAGCGCGCCATCCCTGCCACAAAACCGGGCGGTGCCGAGATGCGCCCGTCAGTAAGCGTTTCGAGCCTTCCTCCTTGCCCCATCGAAGCTCGCACCTATAATGCCGCGATGCTGGATGTCAAAATGATACGCGATAAACCGGATTTGGTCCGGCAACGACTCGCCACGCGTGGGGCAGGGGACGAAACGAAGATTGATGAAGTGCTTTCGCTCGATGAAAAGCGTCGCAGTCTCCTGAGCGAGGTCGAAAGCCTCAAAGCTCAACGGAACCGGGTCAGCAAGGAAATTGGCGCGTTAATGGGACAGAAGAAAGTCGCCGAAGCCGAAGCGAAGAAGACCGAGACGCGCCAAATCGGCGATAAGATCACGGAACTTGACCGCACGGTCCAAGATGTCGAGCGAGCCCGCGATCATGTCATGTTGCGCTTGCCCAACATTCCACACTCGAGCGTCGCAGTAGGAAACAGCGCAGCCGATAACCCCATCGTTCGGCACTGGAGCGAGCAGCCGAGTTTTGCTTTCACCCCAAAGTCGCACATCGAATTATGCGAGAAGCTGGGAATGATCGATTTCGCGCGAGGAACCAAACTCTCGGGAAGCGGATTTTTATTGTATACAAATTGGGGCGCCCGACTCGAACGCGCTCTGATCCATTTCTTGCTCGACCTCCACACGGGCACGCATCGTTATGTCGAAGTTTCCCCTCCGTTCATTGTCAAAAGCGAATGCATGGTCGGCGCCGGACAATTCCCGAAGTCGGTCGATCAAGCATACGCGGTCCAAGAAGGTGAGGACACTTCGACACTCGGCAAGCTTTACTTGGTTCCAACTGCCGAAACCCCGGTCGCAAATATTCATCGCGAGGAAATCCTCAAGGAAAACCAACTGCCGATTTACTATTGTGCCTACAGCCCATGTTTTCGAGCGGAAGCTGGCGCTGCCGGCGTTGGCACGCGCGGCATGATTCGCGTCCATCAATTCGACAAGGTCGAGCTAATTAAGATTGTCCAACCGGAAACCGGTTATGACGAGTTGGAGTCGATGGTCGGCCACGCCGAAACTGTTCTGCAAAGGATGGGCTTGCATTATCGCGTCCTTCAACTTTGCACTGGCGATATGGGTTTCACGAGCGCTAAGACATACGACATCGAGGTCTGGGCGCCCGGACAGGGACAGTATCTGGAAGTCTCAAGCTGCTCGAATTGCGAGGACTTTCAGGCCCGACGGATGAATCTTCGCTACAAGACTGAGGCGGGCGAGAATCGATTCCCTCATATTCTCAACGGAAGTGGAACCGCGCTCGCGCGCCTGTTCGTCGCCTTGATCGAGACTTTTCAGCAGCCGGACGGATCCATCGCGATTCCGACGGCGCTGCAACCTTATTTGAAAGTGGATCGCATTCCTGCTGGGTAAGTCACTGGGACGATGAGAATCCTGATCGCCAGCAGCGAAGTGCATCCTTACTCCAAAACTGGCGGGCTGGCAGATATGGCCGGTGCGCTAGCAAAGTACCTCGCTTTAGCCGGACACCGCGTTGGCGTTGTCACGCCGTTTTATGCCAAAATCCCAGAGAAATTTCCGACGCTTCGGTCGAGCGGTTCGTCGCTGAAATTGATGTTGGGTTCGCAAGAGATTTCAGCAGAGATCCGGACGCTTGAACCCGCGGAAGGCCTCACGATCTATTTTATTCATCAACCGGATTTTTTCTTTCGCGCATCGCTCTATCAGCAAGACGGAATCGATTACGACGATAACGCCGAGCGTTTCGTTTTCTTTTCCAAATGCGCAGCACATCTGGCTCAACATCTTGATTGGAAACCCGAGATCATGCATGCCCATGACTGGCAGGCGGGACTGGCGTCGCTTTTAGTTCATCATCGGCGAACGCGTGAAGGGTGGGGGACTGCGCCCAAAACCTGCTTCACAATTCATAATCAGGCTTATCAAGGAAACTTTCCTGCATTCAAGTTCGGCCTAACAAATCTGCCGTGGGATTATTTCAACCATCGCGGTGTTGAATTTTACGGCGGGATGAATTGCTTGAAGGCAGCGATTGTCTATGCCGATTTGATCACCACCGTCAGCCCTCGTTACGCTCGCGAGATTGCCACGCAAGCCTTTGGACATGGGTTGGACGGCGTTTTGCGCGAACGCCAAAATGTCTTGGTCGGTATTCTTAATGGCGTCGACTACGACGAATGGAAAACCGCGGGCAATCCATTTCTTCCGCATCCGTACAGCGTGGATTCCTTAGACGGAAAAGCCCAAGCAAAGCGCGACTTGCAACGGCAATATGGCCTGCCCGAGTCCGAACAGGCGCCGCTCTTTGGCACAGTCACACGTTTGGTCGATCAAAAAGGAATCGACATTCAGCTCAGCGCCTTGGAAGAAATGCTTGCCGGGGATATGCAATTCGTTCTGCTCGGAAGCGGCGATGCTCAATATGAGCGCGCGTTCCAGAAGCTCGCTGCGCGTCATCCATCCAAGGTCGGCGTTAGAATCGGCTACGACCATGCCTTGTCGCATCGGCTCGAGGCCGGTTGCGATTTCTACTTGATGCCATCGAGGTTCGAACCGTGTGGGCTTAATCAGATGTACAGTCTGCGCTATGGCACAATCCCGATTGTGCGAGCAACTGGCGGGCTCGACGACTCGATCATCGACCTGACCGAAGATGTCGACTTGGCGAACGGCATCAAATTTTACGATTACTCGTCACGGGCCTTGGCTAAAGCCATACGGAAAGGCTTAGCGTTGTATGGCAACCGGGAGCTCTTCGCGCATTTGAGGACGAATGGGATGACCGCTGATTTTTCTTGGGAGCGAACAGCGGAACGTTATGTCGAACAATTTCAGCGCGCTGCACATAAGTAAATATAACATATATTGTGCGAAACAACGCGCGGTGGAATCTGGCTAGCTGGCGGGCATCATTCATCCACTCCCAAATCAGTCTCACTTGCGCACATACGGAACAAAAGTTTGTAAGGTCTGCCAGTGCAAGGCAGATCACCTAGCAGCCTGGTGTAGTGTATCACAAATGACTGGACGTATCATTTGCGATCTTTTTCCCTTTCGGCTGGGTGCATCCCGGCTTGATCGCTTCCAGTTTGGCGCGTGCCCGCTCGATCTTTTTCATGATCTGTTCCACCGTCGCCGTCCACACCAACGGATTGGGGCTTGCATTCCATGCGGCCAAG
>Ga0194128_10001323_pt1 | contig 43176 bp, 30 predicted proteins | sample TA2KigCa65mmetaG_FD_148650 | JGI IMG/M metagenome (GOLD analysis project Ga0194128, IMG submission 148650) | Freshwater microbial communities from Lake Tanganyika, Tanzania - TA2015037 Kigoma Deep Cast 65m | ecosystem: Environmental > Aquatic > Freshwater > Lake | place: Tanzania: Lake...
TCATCGGGTGGGTGGGACGACGTCGGGCCTATTCCCCGGACCCATGGGCCTTCTGGCGGGCGATCAGGTAGGCATCGAGTTCCGCCGTGTTGGAGAAGATCTTCGTGCCGGGGACGGACCCGATGATCTGGAAGACCTCCCGGATCTGGGGCTGCAGATGGACGAAGGTCACCTGCCCGCCCTGCTGTTTCTGCTGCTTGCTGGTCAGCAGGAACAGTCGGATGCCGGCACTGGTCACCAGGTTCAGTCCCTCGAGGTCGAAGACCACCTGGACCGGACGCGACGCCACGGCCGGCGTGAGTCGCGACTCCAGAAGGTGGACCGTGGTGCTGTCGAGGGAGCCTGCGAGCTGGATCGTGACGCGATCCCCTCCGCCGGCGGCGGGGTGGTGCTGGACGGTGACCTGGAGTTGGCTCATGGGCGGGACGAGGGATGGGGATGTCGGAAACGAGAGGGTCCTCAGACGGAGGGTTCGGCGGCGGCCCGTTTCCGGAGGACGACCCGATTGTGTCCGTCGACCCGGGAATAATCCAGCGCGTCGAACAGGTTGCGGAGGAGATGGATGCCAAGACCGCCGATCGGACGGTCCTCCACGGGCAGATCGGTGTCGGGCTCCGGCAACGACCGGGGATCGAACGGATGGCCGTCATCCTGGATCGACACCACCAGCTCGTCCCCGGACAGGCGGATGCCGACGCGGATCCAGTGCTCGAGGGCGTCGTCGTAGGCGTACTTGATGCAGTTGGTGACCAGCTCTTCCACCGCGAGGAGCGCCAGATATTCCGCCCCGGCGAAGGCGCCCCGCGACCCGAGCCAACGGGAGATCGCCTCCATCGCCGGGGAGAGATCCTCGGGGCGGTTCCGGATCCGGAGCTCGAGCGGTTCGGCCATGGGAGACGCGATGTCCGGTGCGGGGTTCCACCCGGAGCCCAACCACCGTTCCCCAACATGGCGACCCGTCACGGGAGACGCCAAGCCCCTTCTGTGACGCCACCCACACCCGGACCGCCTCGGGACTGCTTCAGGGTTTTCAAGGAGTCCGAACCCGCTACGGTCCCCCCATGCCGCTGTATGAGTACGAGCTCTGCGAGGGAAACTGCGCCGCCTGTGGGGGACGCTTCACGCTACGACGTCCCCTCAGTGCGCCGGAGCTGACTGGATGCCCCGCCTGCAAGCGCCCCATCCGGAAGCTTATCTCCGCCTTCAACACCCCCTCCATCACCAAGCCGGTCTCCCACTCCGATGCCAAGAAAGCCGGGTTCACCGTCCTCAAACGCGTCGGCAAGGGCGAGTACGAGCGCCAGTGAGGCCGACAACCCCGACCCGATGGAGTCCCCCCAGGACACGGTGATGCAGCGGGTCCGGGAAACCGCCCGTCGACTGCGTCTTCGAAGGGGCTGGGAGTCTGCCTGGACCGGTTCGACCTGGGGCCTCGCCCTCCTGATCGCCATGGTCGGGATCCACAAGGTCGCCCCCCTGTCCCAGCCCCTCCTGGTCGGGATCGCGTCATTGCCCGGGATCGGCGCGGGGGTCGGATTTCTCCTCGGGGGAGCCAAGGCCATCAGCCCCGATGCCGCGGCCCGATGGCTGGATGCCCGACTCGACCTCCACGAACGGATCGCGACCGCGCTCGAGATCCCCTCGCAGGGACCCGTCGAGGCGTGGCACCTCCTGGTGGTCCGCGACGCGGCGGCCCGATGCCGCGATGTGGAGATCCGCCACCTCATCCCGCTCCGCCTCCCGCACAACGCCCGCTGGACCGCACTGCTCGCGACAATGCTCGGCGCCCTGCTCCTGGTCCCGGCGTATCGCCCCACCGAACGGGTCCAGGCCCGACAGGAGGCCGAGGCGGTCCGATCGGCAGGACGGCACCTCAGCGAGGTCACCCGGAAGACCCTCGAGGAATCCCGGAGACTCGCGGAACCAACCCGGAAGGAGCTCGAACAGCTGGAGGCGCTGGGTGATCGGCTCCAGCAGGCGTCGCTCACCCGGGACGAAGCCCTCAAGGAGGTGTCCCGGGCGTCCGACAGGCTCCGTGAGCAGGGACTCGACCTCGCCCGGAATCCAACACTCCAGCGCCTCGGGAAGGCCGCACGCGCAGGAGGCCCCGACACCGAACGCCCCCGCACCGACGGTCGGGAGTCCGGCCCCAACCCGGGCGCCACCGATGTGGAGTCCCTCCGACAGCAGCTCGATTCGCTGCAGCAGGCCGCCCGGGAGGCTGCCGAAGGGGTGAAGTCGGGAACAGGAACGGACCGGCACTCGGATCTCGCCACCGCGGCCGAACAGGTCCTCGACGCGGCCCGGGAACTGGGACTCGACCTCCCCGCCCTCGGAAAGGCGCTCCAGGATCTCCGGGACCTCCAGGTGGACCGGTTCCTGAAGGATCTCGAAACCGCCTCGCGTGATCTTGGGGAGCTGGCTGAACGGGCCCGACGTCAGGAGGGTGCCGAGGCAGGCCAGGCCGGCAGGGACCTGGGACAACAGCTGGAACGGGGCCAGATCGACGCGGCCATCGCCTCGCTCGAGCGCCTCGAGAAGCTGATCCAGGAGACCCGTCCGGGAGAGTCCGGCCGAGCAGCAGGGGCGGAGGAACTCCGGAACGCCATCCCCTCGGCGGAGGGCTATGGCGAGGTAGCGCGACACCTCCAACGAGCCCTTGAGCGGTCCACCGGCAGGGATCCAGCCGAGGCGAGGAAGGAGCTGTCGGACGCCCGCAAGGCACTCGAGGCCCTCAGGGCCGATCTTCAGGACCTCCAGTCGCTGCGGTCGGCCATGACCGCGCTCGGCAAGGCCCGCCAGGGGCTCTCGGGAGCATCGGCTGAAGGGGGTGGCAAGGGTGCCGGTGGACGCAGCCGGGGACGCGGCCGCGGAGGCTTCGGGGACTGGGCCGAGGACGATCCCTGGAGGTTGCCCGAGGAGATTGCCGAGTCCTGGGACAACTCCGGGCTCTCCCGAGCCGACACCGCCAGCAGGGGAATCTCCGATCGGTCAACCTCGCGGCCCGAGTCGCTCAACCCCACGCGTCCCCGGGGCCAGTTCCAACCCGGCAAGGCCATGCCGAGCATCAGCGTCAAAGGCTTGAACCTCCGGGGCGAGAGCCGGGTGGGCTACTCCGAGGCCGTCAAGGCCGCACAGTCCGAGGCCCAGTCCGCCCTGAGCGAGGAGTCCATTCCGAAAGCCTATCGCAACGCGGTCAGGGACTACTTCGACGACCTCAAGCGCTGAGCCTCGGAAGGGAGGGGACTCACACGGGGACGCGGAGACACGGAGGAAAGACGGGGCTGATCAAGACAGAAGAGATACCGGAAAGGCTGTGCTCCGTTGCGGCCCAATCTCGATCCGCTGCGCGTGGCGCACCCGTGAAGAGAGACGGGTTCGTCTGCAGCGTCAGAGGTTCCCGGCTGGAACAACAGGTCGGTCAACCCCTCGCGGGGAAGATGGGGACGCAACGGAGCGCGTCCCTACCGGGGTGGGCGCTCCCGCGCCCAGTGATGCAGGGCACTGCATCACCCACCTGTGGATGCCAGAGGCATCCGGTCCGGAGCCACCGACGCCAAGCCCCTCGTTCCCTCCTCTCCTCCCGGCTCTCCCGGCTCTTCCTCCGTGTCTCCGCGTCACCGTGTGAGTCCTCTCCCCGATCGTCCTTTGCCCTTTGCTCCGGGCTCCTGCAGCCTACGATCCGGACACGGCATGCGGCGTCACCTCACGTTTTCCCTCCTGATCGGGTGGCTCCTGATGCTGTCCCTCGAGGCCGACGAAACCGCTGCTCCTCTCCGGGTGGGTCTGGCGTGGCCCAAGGGGGCCCGGACGATCGATGCCCGGATTCCAGGATGGCCCCTGACCCGGGTGGCGGCACGGATCTCCGGAGCGACGGGATGGGAGGTGTTCCTCGAACCCGGTTCGGACCGTCCGGTCCGCGCGACCTTCACCAACCTGCCACCGGCCGAAGCCCTGCGGCGACTGCTCGGCGGACTCAACTTCTCGCTGCAACCCCAGCCCAAGGGGCCGTCCCGACTCTACATCTACGCCTCGGATCGGGATCGGGCGGTGCAACGCATCGTGGCTGACGATCACAAACCCGGTCGGATCCCGAACGAGGTCATCGTCCGGCTGAAACCCAATTCCACCGTGACCATCGAGGAGATCGCGTCGGCGGTCGGGGGTCGGCTGATCGGCAAGGCCCCGGCCCTGAGGGCGTATCGGCTGCAGTTCGACACCGCCGAGGCGGCCGAGGCGGCCCGGAAGAAGATCGCGGAGATGACCGAGGTCGCTGCGACCGAGAACAACTACCGCTGGGAGGCGCCGGATGCCCCCGAAGGATCCCCGGCCGGCAGCGCCACACCCCCTGCGACGGGCAGTGCCTCCCTGAAACCGCGCCTCGCCCCGGACGGCAAGGACACGGTGGTGGGCATCATCGACACCGCCGCGCAGCCGATGAGTGCGGACAAGGAGGCGTTCGTGCTGTCGCGGACCGACCTGGTCGAGGGCCGTTCGTCGGATCCCGGCATCTGGCATGGGACCGCAATGGCGGAGGAATTCCTGCGGGGAGTGTCCATGACCGACACGGCCGCCGGCGGCTCCGCGGTGCGCCTGCGTCTGTACAACGCCTACGGGGCCAACGAGACGGCCACCAGCTTCGATGTGACCCGAGGCGTGCTCAGGGCCGCGGAGGACGGCGTGCGCATCCTAAGCCTGAGCCTCGGGGGTCCGGAACCCAGCCCGATGCTCCAGGAGGCACTGGCCTCGTTTGCCGAACAGGGTGGACTCGTATTCGTCGCCGCCGGCAACCAGGGCAGTGAGGCCCCGTTCTATCCCGCGGCCGATCCCCGGGTGATCGCCGTGACCGCGGTCAACCGGGAGGGCGGCCCCATGCCCTGGGCGAACCGGGGGAACTATGTCGACGTCGGCGCCCCGGGCGTCACCTACATCCCCTTCCAGGGCCAGACCTGGGTCGTCCGCGGGACCTCGCCCGCCACCGCCCTGACCGCCGGCATGGCTGCAGGCTATGCCGACCGCACCGGAGCACCCCTTGGGGCGGTCCGGGACACGATCCTCCGCGACCTCTCCTTCCAGCCCAAACCCTGATCCTAGGCACCCAACGATCCGGCATTCACCCGGATCGACGGATGCGGCGGCTCCAGACTGCAGGCCACGTGGGCATAAAAAACCCCGCCCTGGCCGTATGAGACAGGTCCCTTCTACCGAAGAGACCAGGTGGGAACAGCGGGCAGCCTGCCGCCTTCCTATAAAGGAGGCCTGGCGTGGGACTGCTTAGGTAACCGCTTTGATGTTCCCGAGGTTGAGATAAGGTCGAAGGACGCTGTCTCGATTCACGCACCGGGCAGGGAAAACTGAAAAGGAACAACCGACGATGAGACGCTAGGCGTCGCGTCGGACCGGTTCAAGCCCGGCCCTTGTCCCTTTTTCGCCAGCCATCGCGGTCCGTGTCGGAACCGCGGGCGACACAGGCCGCCGCTAGGCGAGGAGTTCCTTCACCACGCGGCTTTCCTCGACACCGGTCAACCGCTGGTCGAGTCCCTGGTACTTGTACGTGAACCGGTCGTGCCGGATCCCCAGCAGGTGCAGCACGGTGGCGTGCAGATCCCGGATGTGCACCGGGTTGTCGACGATGTTGTAGGAGAAGTCGTCGGTCTCGCCGTAGACCATCCCGCCCTTGGCGCCACCACCGGCCATCCACATCGAGAAGCAGCGCGGATGATGGTCGCGCCCGTAGTTGTCCTTCGAAAGCCCCCCCTGGCTGTAGATGGTGCGACCGAACTCGCCGCCCCAGATGATGAGGGTGTCATCGAACAGGCCCCGCGCCTTGAGATCGGTGATCAGGCCGTAGATGGGACGGTCGATGTCCTGGCACTGCATCGGAAGCCGCCCCGCGATGTTCCCGTGGTGATCCCAGTTGTTGAGATAGACCTGGACGAAGCGGACGCCGCGCTCGACGAGCCGCCGGGCGAGCAGGGCCGTGTAGCCGAAGCTGCCCGGCTTGCGGGCCGACTCGCCGTAGAGCTCATAGGTGGACGCCGGCTCGTTGGCCACCTGGGTCAGTTCCGGAACGCTCGACTGCATCCGGAACGCCATCTCGTACTGCTGGATCCGGGTCTCCGTCTCGGGATCCCCCAGACGCCGGTGCTCGAGCTCGTTCAGCCGTCGGAGTCCATCGAGCTGGAGCCGTCGGAGATCGGAGGGCACTCCGGGCGGGTTGTTGATGTAGAGGATCGGATCGCCGGCGCTGCGGAAGGAGACCCCCGCATGCTCCCCGGGCAGGAAGCCGCTCGACCACAGACGGGCGCTGATGGCCTGGATCTGTTCCTTGTTCGTGGGCTCCGCGACGAGCACCACGAAGGTCGGGAGGTTCTGGTTCATCGACCCTAGCCCGTAGCTGACCCAGGACCCCATGCAGGGTCGACCCGAGTTCATGTTGCCGGTCTGGATGTAGGAGATGGCCGGTTCGTGGTTGATCGCCTCGGTGTGCATCGACCGGATCAGGCAGAGGTCGTCGACCACCTTGGCGGTGTTCGGGAGGAGCTCGGAGTTCATCCAGAGGCCGTTCGATCCGACCTGGCTGAACCTGAACTTCGACGGGGCGATCGGGAACCGGGACTGTCCCGAGGTCATGGTCGTGAGCCGCTGTCCCTTGCGGATGGATTCGGGCAGGTCCTTGTCGTACCAGTCGACCATCCTCGGTTTGTGGTCCCAGAGGTCCATCTGGGCGGGCCCACCGACCATGTGGAGGTAGATGACCCGCTTGGCCCTGGGGGCGAAGTGGGGCAGGAGCGTCTCGACGGGGGTTCCTTCGGTGGCCCAGGTCCGGAGCCCCTCGCCGAGCAGGCTCGAGAGGGCGGCGTAGCCGAGCAGGTGACGGCTGCGGCCGAAGAAGTGGCGGCGGGTCTCGCGTCGGGCGAATTCAGTGATGGGGTCCATGGGGTCGGTCTCCTTGGGAGCTGCGGCTTATTTGTTGAGGACCTCGTCGAGGTTGAACAGCTGGTTGGCCACGAGGGTGAGGGCGGCGAGGTCCGGGGTGGGAACACCGCCGGAGGGCCTGAGTTCACCGATGCCCATGAGCTGGTCGGCGGCCTCGGGATGGCCTCGATAGAACGTGGAGAACTCGTCGAACGACCGGCGCACCATCCCCTGCTCCTCCGGGGTCAACGGCCGCATGAGGAGCCGTTCCGAGACCCGTTCCACCGCGCGGTGGGGGTTCCCGGACGCCTCGGTCCAGGCCCTTTCGGCCAGACGTCGTGCCGCCTCGATGAACTGGGGGTCGTTCAGGGTTGCCAGGGCCTGGAGCGGGGTGTTCGTCCGCTCGCGTCGGGTACACGACACCTCGCGGCTGGGCGCGTTGAAGATCTCCATCGATGCCGGGGGCGCGGCGCGTTTCCAGAAGGTGTAGAGCGAGCGACGGTACAGGGCATCGCCCGAGTCCCGCTCGTAGCGCTTGGTGTTGCTCTCGGGCATCGCAACCGCCTCCCAGACGCCCTCGGGTTGGTAGGGTTTGACGCTGGCACCGCCCACCTTGGGCACCAGGAGCCCGCTGGCCGCCAACGCATAGTCGCGCACCATCTCGGCATCCATGCGGAACCTGGGTCCGCGGCTGACCAGCCGGTTCTGGGGATCCTTCTCCAGCTTCTCCGGGGTGACCCGCGCGTCCTGACGATAGGCCTGGGACATCACCACCTGCTTGAAGAAGCGCTTCACGTCCCAGCCACTCTCGCGGAAGTCCACCGCCAGCCAGTCGAGGAGTTCCGGGTTCACCGGGGTCTCGCCCATGATGCCGAAGTCCTCGGTGGTCTTGACGAGACCGGTTCCGAAGAGCTCCTGCCAGAACCGGTTGACCGTGACGCGGGCAAGAAGCGGGTTCTCGGGCGACACCAGCCACAGGGCGAGACCCATCCGGTTCCTCGGGGCACCCTCGGGCAGCGGGTTCAGCGCCGCCGGAACATTGGCCTCGACCCGTTCGCCAGGCTTGTCGTACTGGCCCCGGGCGAGCAGGGCCGCCATGGGCTTGGAGTCGGCCTTCTCCCGCTGGATATGGGTCACGGGATGGCGCCGACGGATCCCGTCGCGCTCGGCCTCGAGCCGGGCCAGGGCCTCCCGCGCCTCGAGAACCGGCCTGGACTGGGTCTGGATGAAGGTCTCCAACAGCACGCCGCGGACCTCGGCGTTCCAGTCGGGAACGGGTTTTCCAACGACCTGGAGCAGGAGAGGATTCCGGGCCAGCGCCGTGATCTCCGTCGAGGAAAGCACCCGGGAGAAGACCCGGACATCCTGCAGCGCCACGCCATCGAAGTGGTCGCCTCCGGACCGCTGCGCGAACGTCAGCGGAGCCCGGGCCCGGATCGTCCCGGTCAGGGGCTTGTCGGTCTCGATGGACACCGGGACCGGGACGCCATCGACATGGATCGACACTCCTGAGGGCTTGCCGGAGCCGTCATAGCCCATCCACACATGCTGCCACTGGCCCTTCCGCACGACGGAGTCCTTCGTGGCCACCTTGATCGCGCTGTCAGGCCATTTGTGGATGATGTGGGTGGCGAACTGGCCCCCCTGGACCCAGAGGTCCCAGCCCCGGTAGGACTCCGACGGCGGATCCATCCGGGCCAGCACGGCGGCGGTGGCGTTGGAGTCGGCGGGCACCCGGATCCAACCGCCGAACGAGAAGGACTGGTTCGTCTCGAACGCGCCGACGTCCTCGACCCGGGCGGTGGCGTCCTTGCCAAAGACGGGGGCCGGTCCGAACAGGCCGTTGGTGCGGAGGGTGATCGGCCCGGCGGTCGGCACCTCGATCCCCTTCCCCGCGACGGTCACCGGGATCGGGTTCGTTTGGCCGGAGGCCAGGGCGGCCCGGAAGGTCTGGCCCGGGAGTTCCAACCCCGACTCGAGTGCCGGTTTCCGGAGTCCACCAATCCAGCGCTCCATCGCGGGTCCGGCCTCCGAACGGGCCTGGTCGACGGCCTTCTTCGCGGCGTCGATCTGCCCCAGCAGCGCTGCCCACCGGTCGGCGTCGACGGGATCGGTCACGACGACCATGCTGGCGTTGGCGCCATCCTTCACGTTGCCGTCGAATCCCGACTGCTGCGTGTTCCGGAAGAACGCCGCCATGGAGTAGAAATCCCGCTGGGTGAAGGGATCGAACTTGTGGTCGTGACAGGCACTGCAGTTGGTCGTGAGCCCCAGGAAGACCCAGCCGGTGGTCGAGACCCGGTCATTGGCGTAGCCGACGAGGTTCTCCTCCTCGATGGTGCCCCCCTCGTTGGTGGTCATGTTGCACCGGTGGAAGCCGGTGGCCACGAGCTGGTCCTGGGTGGGATCGGGCAGGAGATCCCCGGCGATCTGCTCGACGACGAACCGGTCGAACGGCTGGTTCCGGTTGAAGGCCGCGATCACCCAGTCGCGGTAGGGCCACATCTCGCGGTAGTTGTCGAAATGCAGACCGTGGGTGTCGGCATAGCGGGCGGCATCCAACCAGTAGCGGCCCCGATGTTCACCCCAGCGAGGGCTGTCGAGGAGGCGGTCGACCCAGCGCTCGTAGGCGTCCGGGGAGGTGTCCTTCACGAAGGCCTCGACCTCCCCGGGCAGCGGGGGGAGTCCGGTGAGGTCGAGGGCTACCCGACGCGCCAGCGTCCGGCGATCCGCCTCCGGGTTCATCGTCAGGCCTTTGGCCGCCAGCTTCGCCGACACGAAGGCGTCGATGGGAGTGCGGCCGGACCCCTGGGGCGCCGCAGGCCGCTCGGGTTTGAGGAAGGACCAGTGGGGCTGCCACGCCGCCCCCTCGAGGATCCAGCGTCGGATCAGCTCCTTCTGCTCGGCCTTGAGCTCCTTGTGGGATTCCGGCGGCGGCATGAGCTCGTCGGGATCGGTGTGCACCAGCCGTTTCCAGAGCGCGCTCTGTTCGGGCTTCCCTGGGACCACCACCGGTCCCTCGCCCTTGGTCTGGCCGAAGAGGCTTTCCCGGGTGTCGAGCCGCAGGCCCGCCTTGCGCGACCCGGGATCGGGACCGTGACAGGCGAGGCAGTTCTCGGAGAGGAGGAGTCGGACGTCCCGGTTGAACTGGAGGTCCGGGGAAGCGGCGAGGACGAGTCCGGATCCGAGGACCAGGGAAATCCTCCGGACTGTCTTCAGCGGCCGCTGTCGGGAGTCGAGCATGATATGTCGGGTGCCGGAACCATCGTAGGAACGCACTCCCGACGATGTCCACCGGACGATCCACAGGTTGGGACGACTTCCCGGGAAGGCCTCATCAAAGAAACTCCCACCGGAACCCAACCGGGTCGGTGCCGGCGGTCCACTCCGGCGCCCGGGCGCCCCGACAATCCTCATCAGGCGCGGGGCGGCGCCGCCAACAGATCCACCACCGAGATGCCCCGCAGCTCGAAAAGGCGCCGGATGGTGTCCTCGATCAGGTTGTTCGGGCAGCTTGCTCCGGCGGTGATGCCAACCGTGAGGTCCCGGTTCAACGGGTACCAGTCCCGGGTCTCCACCTCCATGCAGGTGTGCTGGTTCCAGTGCTCGATGGCATGGGCCGACTTCATCTTGGAGGCGTTCTTGATGAAGTAGGTGGGGAGGACCTTCTCGCCCATCTCGGCGAGATGGGATGTGTTGGAGGAGTTGTAGCCCCCGACGACGACGAGGAGGTCCATCGGCTCCCGGAGCATCCGCTGCAGGGCATCCTGACGGTCCTGGGTGGCGCCACAGATGGTGTCGAACACCCGGAAATGCTGGGCCAGCGCCGCGGTTCCATGCCGTTTCTCGATGGCGGCCCGAATGCGACGCTGCACCTCCTCGGTCTCTCCGCGCAGCATCGTCGTCTGGTTGGCCACACCCACCGCGGCCAGGTGGACATCGGGATCGAAGCCCTGCGAGTAGGCGCCCCGGAACCGGTCGAGGAAGCCCTGCCGATCCCCACCGTTGACGATGTAGTCGCAGACAAAATCGGTCTCCTGGAGGTCGAACACCACGAGGTAGTGACCGTTCCCGTAGGCGCCGGCCTGGGAGGTCGTCGCCTTGGTCTCCTCGTGCTTCGCCTTGCCGTGGATGATGCTGGTGACGCCGTCGCGGCTGTACTGGCGGACCCGCTTCCAGACGCTCATCACGTCGCCGCAGGTGGTGTCTACCGTCTGGCATCCGGTGGCCTCGAGACGGCGTCGGGTCGAGACCTCGGTGCCGAAGGCCGGGATGATGACGACGTCGCCGGGTCCCAGCGACAGGCTGGCGATCTCCTCGTCGCTGGGTTTGGGGGAGATGGAGACGATGCCGAGGTTGCGGATCTGGTCGTTGACCTCGGGGTTGTGGATGATCTCGCCGAGCAGGAAGATGCGGGCGGGGTCCGGAAAGACGTTCCGGGCGGCGTAGGCCAGGTCGATCGCCCGTTCGACCCCGTAGCAGAAGCCGAACTCCTTCGCGAGCTTCACGGTCAGACCCGCATGCGAGAGGAGGCCTCCCTGGGCCCGGATCCGCTCCACAAGCTCGCTGCGATAGTGGGCCACCACCTGGGCGGAGACGGCCTCCATGACGTCGGGCCGGCGAAGGTTGATCTTCTTCGGGGAATTCTCGGGGGCGTTCGGGGGATTGGCGGACATCGTCGTTGGCGCAGCCTAATCGAGTCGACCCGATCGTCGAGCGATCAGTGGAGGCAGAGGTGGAGGCGGAGGTGGGCTCCCGGGGCTCAGGAGACGACCCAGTCGACAATCGCCTTCTGGACGTGGAGCCGATTCTCGGCCTCGGCGAAGATCGTCTCCGCGTGGTCATCGAGGGTGTCGGCGTCGATCTCCTTGCCGCGGTAGGCGGGCAGGCAGTGCATGACGAGGGCATTGGGCCGGGCGCGCTTCACGAGGTCCCGGTTGATCTGGTAGCCGCCGAGGTCGCGGACCCTCTGGGCGGACTCCGACTCCTTGCCCATGGACACCCAGACGTCGGTGTAGAGGAGATCCGCCCCGGTCGCCGCCCAGGAGAGGTCCCGGGTGAGCACCACGCGTCCACCGGACTGCAAATACCAACAGCGGGCATCGGCCGGGAGTCCCGGGATCACCGCCCCGAGGGTTCCACCGGCACGGACCAGGAGGCTGTCGGCCGGGTGGTAGGACGGCGGCGCCGCCAGCCGCAGCTCGAAGCCGAGCCGGGCCGCCGCGAAGATCCAGCTGGCGGGAACGTTGCACGCCGCGTCCCCGACATAGGTGACGACCTTCCCAACAATCGGTTCGCCCCGCCGTTCCTCGAAGGTGTGGATGTCGGTCAGGATCTGACAGGGATGCTCGTCGTCCGTCAGGGCGTTGATGGTGGGAACGCCGGAGAATTGCGCGAACACCTCGACATCCGATTGAGCGAAGGTCCGGATGACCGCCCCATGGATCATGCGACCCAGCACACGGGCCGTGTCCTGGATGGGCTCGCCCCGACCGAGTTGGATGTCGTTGGCGTTGAGGAAGAGCACGTTGGCGCCGAGTTCCCGGAGACCGACCTCGAAGCTGACTCGGGTGCGGGTGGAGGACTTGCTGAAGATCATCGCCCAGGACTGGCCCTCGAGCGGCCTTGGGTGGGAACGCCGATTGCGTTTGAAGCCGTCCACCCGGCCGAGGATCGACCGGAAATCCCCGACGGTGAGCGACTCGAGACTCAGCAGATGTTTCATCAGACCCTTTCAGCCCGTGGCGAAAGCCGAAGACTGAAGCGCCATACGGGGGCCTTGTGAATCGAAATTCTTGTTGTAACCCGGGGCCCGAGACGGCCCCAAGCCGGCATCGGGGCATCGCACCCACGTCCCCAAAAAGTCCCCGGTTCCGTTTTGGACTCCGATCCGCTATACTCTCGCCAGTGATGTTGACGCCCACCCGAGCCGAGAAACGCATGCTGCAGCTGGTGCTGCTGCTCGCGGTTTCCGGCCTTGTCGGCAAGGTCTGGCTCCGGACCCATCCCCCTTCCCCGGAACCGCCGGCCATCGCGCAGGGCGTTGGCGGGATCCGCTGATCATGGCGCAGGTCGACCTCGATTCACTTCTCAACCCGGTGCTGGAGCGCGACCCGCGCTACGCCAGGGCCGCGTACCACTTCGTCTGCGAGGCCCTCGACCACACCCAGGGCCTGCGCGGATCCACACCGGGACGGAAGACCCACGTGACCGCCCAGGAACTGCTCGAGGGTATCCGCCAGTATGCGCTCCAGCAGTTCGGCCCTCTCGCCTGCACCGTCCTCGACGAGTGGGGGGTGCGGTCGTGTCCCGACTTCGGCGAGATCGTCTTCAACCTCATCGACCACGAGATCTTCTCCAAGACGGACACCGACTCCCGGGAGGACTTCCGGGAGGGCTTCGATTTCGACGGCGCGTTCCGCCGCCCCTTCACCCCGGGCCAGGCACTGTCGCAGGGGGAGTCCTGACATCCCGACACCCTGTCGCCCCAGGAACCCACCCATCCGCCACGGGGTGGATTCCGGGGCGGGCCGACCCGAAACCCTCCTTCCCGACACTTCATTCCAATGACCTCCAACTCCTGCCCGATGACCGACGGCGTTGTCCTAACGACCCTCCCCAACGGTTTCCAGCTGATCCTGAAGGAGGACCACAGCGCGCCGGTGGTCAGTGCCCAGATCTGGTGCCGTGCCGGAAGCATCGACGAGGGGCGTTGGCTGGGGGCGGGTCTGTCGCACGTCCTCGAGCACATGCTCTTCAAGGGCACCTCCACCCGACCGGGGGCCCGGATCGACCAGGAGGTCCAGAGCGCCGGTGGCTACATGAACGCCTACACGTCGTTCGACCGCACCGTCTACTGGATCAACGTCCCGAACACCGGCGCCCGGGTCGCCATCGACATCCTGTGCGACATCGTCCAGAACGCGACACTGCCCGAGGAGGAACTCGTCAAGGAACTCGATGTCATCCGACGCGAGATGGACATGGGACAGGACGATCCCGGCCGCCGCAGCGGGAAGCGCCTCTTCGAGACCGCCTACGTCCGCAGCCCCTACCGGTACCCGGTCATCGGCATCCCCGACATCTTCAACCGGATCACGCGGGCCGACCTCCTGTCCTACTACTCGGAGAAATACGCACCCAACAACTGCTTCCTCGTGGTGGTGGGTGACTTCCAGGTGTCCGAGGTGGTGGACCAGGTCACGAAGGCCTTCTCTGGGACCGGGGCCCGGGCCGTCCCACCGGCGCCTGTGATCCCGGAGCCTCCCCAGACCGCCCCCCGCGAGGTGGTGGAGGAGGCACCCGTCGAGCTCTGCCACTTCCACCTGGCCTGGCACATCCCGGACGTCCGCCACGAGGACGCCCCCGCGCTGGAGGTGCTGGCGACGCTGGCCGGACACGGCCGGAGCTCGCGGCTCTACCGCGAGGTCCGCGATCGGGCCGCGCTGGTGCATTCGGTGAGCGCCTGGACCTATTCGCCCGGGCACGAGGGTCTGTTCGGGGTCAGCGGGACCTGTGACGGCCCGCGGTTGTCGGAGGCCCGGTCCGCCATCCTCGGGGAGCTGGAGCGGATGAAGACCGAGCGGGTGGGAGGCGACGAACTCTCCAAGGCCCTCAAGCAGTTCACCGCCGGAGCGCTCGCCAGCCGGAAGACGATGGAGGGCCAGGCGGAGGATCTCGGCTCAAACTGGATGCGGGCCCACGACCTCGGCTTCAGCGAACGCTTCCTCGAGGCGATCCGACGGCTCACCCCGGCCGACCTCCACTCCGTGGCCCAGCGCTACCTGACGGACGCCAACCGGACCGTCTACGGCCTCGTCCCGGAGGGCCAGGTCGCCAGGACCGTCACCCGCCCGACGACCGTGTCGGAGAACCCGGTGCGACTGACCCGGCTGCCCAACGGGCTGCGGCTGCTGGTGAAGGAGGACCATCGCCTCCCCTTCGTGGAGTTCCGTCTCGCCCTGCATGGCGGACTGCTCAGCGAATCGGAGTCCGACTCCGGCATCGGCACCCTGCTCTGTCGGATGCTCTCCAAGGGGACCCATCACCGGAGCGCCGAGCAGCTGGCTGCCGCCATCGAGGGCCTCGGGGCCAGCCTGGAGCCCTTCGCCGGGAACCACAGCATGGGGCTTACGGGCGAGTTCCTCCGGGAGGATTTCGCGACTGGACTCGACCTGCTCACCGACGTCCTCCTCAACCCCGCCCTGCGTCCGGACGCCCTCGAGCGGGAACGGGCCGCCCAGCTCGCCGCGATCCGGGGGCAGCGGGACCAGCTGCTCAAATGCGCCTTCACAGGCATGCGCCGCGGCCTGTTCGGACCCCGGGGCTACGGTCTCGACCTCTCCGGCACCGAGTCGTCGGTGAATGTCCTCAACCCCGGCATGCTCGGGGCCTTCCATCGACGCTGGATCACCTCCTCCAACGCCGTGCTCGCCGTCTATGGTGATCTCCAGGCCGATGCGGCGATCGAGGTGATCCAGGCCTCGCTCGGGTCGTGGACCGGTGCGGCCGTCACCCCGGACCTCGGCGGCGGGGTCGGCATCCACCAGGCCCGGCACCTCGAGACCCGGGAGAAGGAGCAGGCGGTGATCGCCCTCGGGTACCCGGGGACGACCTTCGACAACCCCGACCGCTACGCGCTGGAACTGCTCCAGGAGGCCTGTTCGGACATGGGCAGCCGGCTGTTCCTGCGGATCCGGGACACGCTCGGGCTGGCCTACTACGTCGGAGCCTCGCACTTCATCGGCCGACGCCCAGGCTACTTCGCCTTCTACTGCGGCACCGCACCGCAGCACTGCGAGCAGGTGGAGTCGGAACTGCGGGCGCAGGCGGAGCTGCTGCGAACCGCAGGTCTGACCCCCGAGGAGCTGGCCCGGGCCAAGGCGAAGGTCGTTGGGCAGAGGAAGATTGCCCGTCAGGATCTCGGCCACCAGGCCATGACCGCCGCCCTCGATGAGCTCTACGGACTCGGTTACCAGCACGGGGACACCGAGGACGACCGTTTCGAGAAGGTGACCCTCGAGGAGATCGCCGCCGTCGCAGGACGCTACCTGGCGTCCGACCGATCGGTCGTTTCAGTGGTCCGCGGTCAGGACGCCGGGGCGGCCTGATAGGCCTCCATGCCGACGCAGGAGCAGACAAGGTTCCGATCCCCGAAGACGTTGTCGACCCGTCCCACCGCGGGCCAGAACTTGAACTGGCGCAGTCCGGCCACGGGATAGGCGGCCTGTTCCCGGCTGTACGGCCGATCCCATCGGTCTGCCGACACCACCTCGGCGGGATGCGGGGCGTTCTTGAGCGGGTTGTTCTTCGGATCCACCGCCCCGGACTCCACGGCCTGGATCTCGGCATGGATGGTGATCATCGCATCGCAGAACCGGTCCAGCTCCGCCTTCGACTCCGACTCCGTCGGCTCGACCATCAGGGTCCCGGCGACCGGCCAGCTCAGGGTCGGTGCGTGGAATCCGTAGTCCATGAGCCGCTTGGCGACGTCCTCCGCCGTGACCGACTTGAACGGGCGGAGGTCGAGGATGCATTCGTGGGCCACGAGGCCGTTCGACCGGTAGAGGGTCGGGAAGTGGTTCTCGAGACGCTTGGAGACGTAGTTGGCGACGAGGATCGCAACCTCGGTCGCGCGGGTGAGACCGGTCGACCCCATCATGACGATGTACATCCAGGGGATGACACAGATGCTGGCGCTACCCCAGGGGGCGGCGCTGACGGCACCGATCGGGTCCTCGCCGCCGAGGTTTACAACGGCGTGTCCAGGCAGGAACGGCACCAGATGCTCCACCACTCCGATGGGTCCGACCCCGGGTCCACCCCCGCCGTGCGGGATGCAGAAGGTCTTGTGAAGGTTGAGGTGGCAGACGTCGGCCCCGATGATCGCCGGGGAGGTGAGGCCGACCTGGGCGTTCAGATTGGCGCCGTCCATGTAGACCTGTCCGCCCGCCTCGTGCACCGCCGCGCAGATGTCGCGGATCGCCGTCTCGAAGACGCCATGGGTGCTCGGGTAGGTGATCATCAGGCAGGACAGACGGTCCCGGTTCTGGTCGATCTTGGCCCGGAGGTCGGCGACGTCGATGTTCCCATCGCGGTCACAGGCGACCGGCACAACGGTCATGCCGGCCATCACCGCGCTGGCGGGATTCGTGCCATGGGCACTTGTCGGAATCAGGCAGACCTGGCGGTGCCCTTCCCGGCGGGACTCGTGCCACGCACGGATCACCAGCAGTCCGGCGTACTCGCCCTGGGACCCGGCATTCGGCTGGAGCGACACACCTGCGAACCCGGTGACCTCGCACAGCCACTGCTCCAGCTCACCGAAGAGCTGCTGATAGCCCCGGGTCTGGGACACGGGGGCGAACGGGTGGATCGCACCGAACTCGGGCCAGCTCACCGGGATCATCTCGGAGGTGGCGTTGAGCTTCATGGTACAGGAGCCCAACGGGATCATTCCGTGGCAGAGCGAGAAGTCCTTCGACTCGAGCCGACGCAGGTACCGGAGCATCTCCGTCTCGCTGTGATACCTGTTGAACACCGGGTGCTGCAGGAAGGGGCTGGACCGGAGGGGAAGGACCGGCTGGACGGGCTGCAGCTGGGCCAGCGAGAGCGCCGCGCCACCGGGGAAGAGCCGGAGCACCTGCAGGACCTCCTCAGGGGTCGTGGGCTCATCGAGAGCGATGGACACCCGCGAGGCGTCGACCCGACGCAGGTTGATCCGCTGGGCCTCGGCGGCCCGGAGGATCGCCGCGGAATCGGCCACTGCCACGGTCAGGGTGTCGAAGAAGGTCGTGTTTGCCGGAGCCAGCCCCAGCCGCTGGAGTCCCGTGGCCAGGAGTCCCGTCAGGTGGTGCACACGGCGGGCGATCGCGGTCAGACCCTCCGGTCCATGGTAGCAGGCGTAGGCCATCGCCATGTTCGCCAGCAGGGCCTGGGCGGTGCAAATGTTCGAGGTCGCCTTGTCCCGGCGGATGTGCTGTTCCCGGGTCCCCAGCGAGAGACGCAGTGCGGGGCGACCGAGGGAATCCTTCGAGACACCGACCAGCCGACCAGGCATCTGACGCTTGTAGGCATCCCGGGTCGCGAAGAACGCGGCGTGGGGTCCCCCATACCCGAGCGGCACGCCAAAGCGCTGGGCGCTGCCCACCGCCACATCGGCCCCGAACTCGCCGGGCGCCTTCAGGAGGGTGAGCGACAACAGGTCGGCCGCAACCACCAGGAGCATCCCGGCCGCCTTCACGGACCCGGCAAACGTGGTGAAGTCGGACACGGAACCCTCGGTCGACGGATACTGGATCACGGCACCGAAGAAGGTCTGGTCCGGCTGGAACGTCCTCCAGTCCCCGACCACCACCTCGAATCCCAGGGCCCGGGCGCGGGTGCGGACCAGGTCGATGTTCTGGGGATGGCAGTCGGCCGCCACAAAGAACCGGGAGGGCACGGCGGCGCCGGCGGCCTCCCCTTCCTTGACCCGGTGGCAGAGCATCATGGCCTCGGCGCAGGCCGTGGCCTCGTCGAGGAGCGACGCATTGGCGATCTCGAGTCCCGTGAGATCGCACACCATCGTCTGGAAGTTGAGCAGCCCCTCGAGCCGCCCCTGGGAGATCTCCGCCTGATAGGGGGTGTAGGAGGTGTACCAGCCCGGGTTCTCGAGGATGTTCCGGAGAATGACGGGCGGGGTGACGGTCCCGTGGTAGCCCATGCCGATGAATGACCGGAAGACCTGGTTCTTCGACGCCACTCCTCGAAGCCGCACCAGGGCATCGGACTCGGAAAGGGGGGCGGGAATGTTGAGCGGCGAGGACAGACGGATCGGGGCCGGCACCGCCCGGTGGATCAGATCCCCGAGCGATCCCATCCCGAGGAACCGGAGCATTTCCTGCTGTTCGGTCTCCGACGGACCCAGGTGACGGTGGAGGAACTCGGACGAGGAGGACGGGAATGGGCTGGCGCTCACGGTGATGGAAGAAGCCGGCGACTGCCGGAAACAGCCCGCGAAACTACGGCCTGACGGGGTCCGTGCAAGCGCTCAGTGCCCCGGAGGACGCCGATCGAAGCGAAGCGACACCCGGAACTCTCAGGACCGACGCTTCCACTCGACCTTCGGGGGTTCCGGGAGTCCCAGCACCCGATAGGCGGTCCGGAAGTGCATCTTGGCCACCTGGCGCAGCCCAGCTTCGCCATGCCGCTCCACCAGCCGACGTCCCGCGTCCTCCACCGCGGCGGACGCCCCCTTCGGCAGCGTCACCCCCAGGGTCTCCCCAAGACGCTTCAGCCGCTGGACGAACTCGTCACGCGCGAGAATCGACGCCGCCGCGACGGCCAGGTCCTCCTCGGCCCGGTGGCGCTGGACCAGCTCGATCTCACGTCCAAGGGACATCAGCGCCTTGGCGACCGTGTCCTTGTCCTGGGCGAACTGATCGCTGATGGCCCGCACCGGCGCCGGAACCATCCGGTGGCGCTGAAGCAGCAGGTTTTCGATGACCCGGGCATGGCCCCAGGCCAGGACCCGGTTCACCGAACCGTTGCGCTGGTGCATCCGGTTGTAGGCCTCGTTCCCGATCGTCACGACCGTGTGCACACATCCGGGAGTCTCACGGATGCGGGTCGCGAGGTCGGCGATCCGGGAATCGCTGCCAATGTTCTTTGAATCCTGGATCCCAGCATCCTTCCAGGCCCGGACGACGTCGGCGTTCACATAGACCCCGGCGATGCAGAGGGGGCCGAAGAAGTCGCCCTTGCCGGATTCGTCGACACCCAATCGCGGCAGCAGTCGTTCCGGCTCGAGCTCCTCCTCATACCCGAGCCGAGCGCTCCCGAGGACCTCGGGCTCCAGCGCGAACTCGACAAACTCCCGGGTGCCCTTGCCCTGGACGACAACCTTGCCGGACGCGTAGAGAGTCACATTGAAGTCGGGCTTCACCCCGCTGACCCTGGCGTGGTCGACCTCTCGGAGCTGGAAGTTCCCATCGCGGATCAGGGCCTCCAGCCGGTCCATCTGATCCGGGTCCAACTTGGCGGTGTAGGTCGTCACCCCGGTGAGGTTCGGGATTCGGCCCACGGAGCACAAACACTCTCTGGTCCCCTCACCGTTCTACGACTTCGGCGAACGATCTAGAACGGTACACAGTGAATTCCAACGAGTCCCCAACGAGTCTCCTGTTGCCCCCAAAAAAACGCGCCGGTAACCTATCCGAGATGAAGTCCAAAATATCAGCAACCGCTCTTACGGTCTTGCTGGCAAACCTTGATGTTCAAGGAGGTCAACTCGGAATCAAGAGAGCTTCAATCAATCCCGTCAGCAGAAAGGTTTCAGGCGGTGGCACCTACGCGATGGTTGCAACCGTGCAGCCCATTTCCGTCTCGACTGGGGGGCCTTTTTCTATGACTTCAGTCGTAACCGCAGATCCAGCAACTGTTCGAGAAAAACCTCACCAGACGGCCCTACTTCGAGCAGATGGTTCGCTGGTGATCAGGTGGGAAACGCCAACACTCTTTCAATTCCAAATTCCCCAGGAAGCGGATTCGGTTGATGCCCAGAGCTGGTTTCCGAGGAGATTCGAAATGACCCCTTACGGAGGGATTATGACGGCACCATACAAGTCAGATGCCTCATTTAGATTCTTCCGGCTGACGAACCCGAAATCCTCCAATAATCCATGAAAGAGATGCTTGTTCGATTCCTTTGCTTGTTCCTCGCACTTCTTCCGCTGCGGGCCCAGCACTTCAATTTTCAGGGGCAACTGACCGACGACGGTCTCCCTGCGTCAGGAAACTTTGACTTCATCTTCTCGCTATTCGACGCGAGCACTGGAGGAAAGCAGCTCGGATCTTCGATAGCGGCCAACGGGATCGATGTTAGACAAGGAATATTAGCCACCCATTAACCTTTTCCACCGCGGACCTTGCGAATGGCGGGCGATTCATTCAGGTGTTCGTGAAGCCCAGCACGGGCACCGCATGGACAGCTCTCTTGCCGAGGCAGGAGATTGCAGCTGTTCCTTTGGCTCTCTACGCCTTGAGCGGCAATCCCGGTCCTCCTGGGGATTCAGGAGCCATGGGCCCCGCTGGACCTCAGGGACCCAAAGGCGATACAGGTGTAACCGGGCCCCAGGGGCCCAAGGGAGATGCAGGAGCCGCAGGTCCCACAGGACCCCAAGGACCAAAAGGTGACCCGGGTACGACCGGTCCTCAGGGGCTCAAGGGCGACACAGGCGCAACCGGGCCCCAGGGGCCCAAGGGAGATGCAGGAGCCGCAGGTCCCACAGGACCCCAAGGACCAAAAGGTGACCCGGGTACGACCGGTCCTCAGGGGCTCAAGGGCGATACAGGTGCAACCGGTCCCCAGGGGCCTCAGGGAGATGCAGGAGCCGCAGGTCCTACAGGACCCCAAGGACCAAAGGGCGACACGGGCAGTGTTGATACCTCTCTTTTGGACAACACCGTCAAGCTAACCCTCCCGGACACCTCCAGACAGGCTACCGCGACGGCAAATGTCACTTCGGGCTTCATCACCAGCGTAACCGTCACCGACGGCGGCGGCTTGTATACCGGAAACCCATCGGTGACGGTATCCGACCCGACAGGGACCGGCGCACGGTTCGATGCCATTACCCAGAACGGCTCCATTATCGCCATCGTCGTGGGGGCGGTCGGCAGTGGCTATACCAACCCGCGGTTGACGATTTCCCCCCCGAACTCCTTCCCGACCCAAACAGTCTCGGCAGCCACAGTTTTTACAGGCAATAACCGCTTCACCGGGAGTTTTACAGGGGACGGATCCGCCTTGGTCAACCTGCCTGTCAATATTGGAAGCCTTGTACAGCTAGTCCGCGGTAATCTCGAATTCCCGGAGACTCCACAACGGAGCGTTGTGAAACAGGCAACCGCCAACGGCTTCGTTTGGGGTGTCATTGTCAACGGGAGGCGATGGCAGTTCATTCCGACAGTACCAAAGACTCGAATCTCCGTAGGTTCCAGCTCCGGCAGCCTTACCGAAAGGGCAGTCTACATTGCCGAATTCAATTTTTACCGTGGACCAGAAGGGTACCAGGACGTGGTCGGTTCATTCACAGTGATGGTCCCAATTTACAAAGGAGAGTTCTACCAAGCCGAAATGTTGAATTTCGATGGTACCCTCTACTTTATGGCTCTCGGGAATTGACGATCGCTGACCAAGGGTTCAACGGGTTGTGTCAAGGAGCCTGTCGATTCCATTGATGCTAGTTTTCGCACTCTGTTGGAGCGGCGAAAACGGATAATTGGGACACAAATGCTTTGTCTAAACTGTTCGCACCGGAAACCCATGAACCATGGAACTTTGGCGGACTGGGCGAATCTCGCTGAGCAATAGGTCAACAGTTCCCCCCCATTCCCGTACCCTGAGTTGGGAGTTGAGGGAGTGCGGGGTGCCCCGTACGGTGCGCCTCCAGTTCCGGCGCCCCCGTGGTGCCCCCCAATGAAACACCATCTGGATTTCGAAAAGCCGATCCTCGAGCTGCAGAAGAAGCTTCAGGATCTCCGGCAGCACCCCGAGAACCACTCCATGGGGTTTTCCTGGGAGGAGGAGATCGGACAGCTCGAGCGCAAACTCGACGAGGCCCGACGGCAGATCTACTCGAACCTGACCCCTTGGCAGCGGGTCCAGCTGGCCCGGCATCCCAAACGCCCCTACACCTTCGACTACATCCAGCTCGCCCTGAGCGATTTCGAGGAGCTCCACGGGGATAGACAGTATTCGGACGACCGGGCCGTCGTGGGCGGATTCGCCCGCCTCGGGGGCGAACCGGTCATGGTCATCGGCACCCAGAAGGGCCGGGACACCAAGGAGAACATACTCCGGAACTTCGGTTCCGCCCATCCTGAGGGGTATCGCAAGGCCCTCCGCCTGATGAAGATGGCCGACAAGTTCGGGCTGCCGATCGTGACGCTGATCGACACCGCCGGGGCCTATCCCGGCATCGGCTCCGAGGAGCGGCACATCGGGGAGGCCATCGCGGTGAACCTCCGCGAGATGATGCTCCTCGAGGTCCCCATCCTCGCCGCCGTCATCGGCGAGGGCGGCTCCGGCGGAGCCCTTGGCATTGGGGTGGCCGACCGCGTCCTGATCCTCGAGAACGCCTACTATTCCGTCATCAGCCCCGAGGGATGCGCCGCCATCCTCTGGAAGGACCGGGCCGCCGCCGCCAAGGCCGCCGCCGCCCTCCGGATCACGGCGACGGACCTCAAGGCACTCGGGCTGGTCGACGAGGTCGTCGGGGAACCCGAGGGCGGTGCCCACCAGGATCCGGTCGCCACGGCCGTCCACCTCAGGGAGGCGCTGCTGAAACACCTCAACGAGGTCCGGTCCCTGTCGGCCAAGGATCGCCTGTCGGTCCGCTACGCGAAGTTCCGGGCCCTCGGCCACGTCCAACAGCCCAATCCGGCCCCCGCCGCCTGATCCGACCCATGGCGGAACTCCCCCCGCTCACCTTCACCCCCATCCTCAAGGAACGGATCTGGGGCGGCAGACGTCTCGCCGAGACCTTCGGCAAACCCCTTCCGGAGCGCGTCCCGATCGGGGAGTCCTGGGAGATCACCGACCGACCCGAGGGTGTCTCCGTCGTCGCCTCGGGCCCCTTCATCGGCCGTGACCTGCGGTGGCTGATGGCCCACCACGGACACGACCTCCTCGGACGCAACACCGCCCCCGACGAGCGGTTCCCCTGGCTCATCAAGCTCCTCGACTGCACCGACGACCTCTCCCTCCAGGTGCATCCCCCGGCCCACAAGGCCGCCACGCTGCGCGGGGAACCCAAGACCGAGATGTGGTACTTCGCCGACACCCGTCCGGGTTCGCGCATCTATGTCGGCCTCCGACAGGGGGTCACCCGTGATGGATTCTGGCGGAAGGTATCCGACGGGACCGTGGCCGACTGCTTCCACGCCCACGACACCCGCCCCGGGGACGCGATGTTCGTCCCGAGCGGACGGGTCCATGCCCTCGGCGGGGGCAACCTCGTGTTCGAGATCCAACAGAATTCCGACACCACCTACCGCGTGTTCGACTGGAACCGGGTCGGGCTCGACGGGAAGCCCAGGGAGCTGCACCTCGAAGCCTCCATGGCCTCGATCGACTTCGACGACTTCGAGCCGGGGCTCATCGACACCGCCACCCGCTCCCGGGAAACCGGCAGCCTCCGGGAACTGGTACGACACCCGCTGTTTCACATCGACGAGCTGCAGGTCGAGGTGGGCGGGCCCCTTCCCGATCCAAGGCGCCCTGGAACACCAGGGGTGCTCGGGGTCGTCCAGGGGCACCTGACCGCCTCGGGCGCCGGCGAGACGGTCCACATCCCGGCCGGCGGATTCGTCCTGCTCGGGGCGTCCCTCAGGACGCCGACGCTCACCGCGCACCCCGGATCGGTCCTGCTTTCCGTCACGCCGGGGTCCTGAGACGCCCTCAGCCCGACCCCTCTCCATCCGCCGCCGGCGGATCGGGCACCCGCCACTGGACGCTTCCGACATCGACGGGCATCGTCACGACAACCTCGGACGACCCATGGAAACGCCTCCCACGAAGCCCTCACCTCCCGGCAAGGGGATGATCAGCGACGAGACCCTCCGACGGTCCTCCCTGCTCCGGCAGCTGATCAACGACCGCTACTTCCGGTTCGGCCTCGCGCTGGTGACCCTCCTCGTCGCCTCCACCGCCATCCTCCTGCCGAAGGGATTCCGGTCGACACCCGAGGGATTCCTGCCGGTCATCCACGTCGCCCTGCTGGACAAGATCCAGGCCCGGTCCCTGTCGAAATCGGCCCGGTCGTCGGAGACCGCCGGGCAGATGGATGCCGCCATTCTGGGATGGCAGCTTGCCGTGGCCAACGACCCCGGCGATCCCGCGCTCTCCAGGGGCCTCGTCTCCCTCATCGCCCGGCAACCGGTACCGGACAAAAGACACCTCCGATCCGGGGCCAGCCATGCCCTCTGGCTGCTGCGTCTGACCCGCACCAACCGCGATGATCTCGATCTCGCAGCCCGGCTGTTCAGCCTCTATGGACAGGACAGCTACGTGGCCAGCCTGCTGCGTCCGATCGAGACGAATCTGACCCCGGTGCAGGCGCGGGAATACCTGAAGTCGCAGTTCCACCTCGGCTACATGGACGCCTTCGGCACCACCTGGGATCGATACCGGAAGGACGTGGAGAATGCTCCCGACATGCCCCTGTACCTGGCGGCCTGGGAGGCGGGATGGGGGCCGGCCGAGACGCTGCATCCGGGAGCCGGACGTCTGGCCGAGGGGCGCCGGAATCCGACCACGACCGTGCTGGCCAACCGCCTCACGCTCTCGGTGGCCTTCTCGCGGGCCGACATCCACGGCTACGAGCAGTCGCTCGCCGCGATTGTCGACCGACATGCCGACCGGGTCTCGGACCACCTCAACCACTGGCGACTGCTCGTGAACGCCGGCCAGCGGGAGCGCGCCGCGGAGCTGGCCCAGCGGTATTCGAACCCGCCGGACAGCCCCTCCGACGCCCTCCAGATGACGGATCTGTATCTCGAACTGGGACTCACCCCGTTCGCTGCGGACTTCCTGGAGAAACAGGTGGCGCGGTTCGACTTCAATCCGGAGATCTGGCAGCGGCAGGCCGACCTGCTCATCCAGCTCAAGCGGTGGGACGACCTCCGGGCGCTGGCCATCGGGCTCCGTGCGATGGAGCGGATCTCGCCGGACCTCAACAGCTACGCCTGGATGCTCCAGGGCATCGCCGAGCTGCAGGTGGGCAAGACCGGTCCGGCGGAGACGGCCTTTGCCAGGTGCGTGGACTTCCCGCCCAACAATCCCCTCACCAGCTACCGGATGGCCCAGCTCCTGAACAGGCACGGTCAGCACACCCATGCCACGGCGCTGCTCCGGAAGCTCGAGAAGGAGTTCGGGGGGCTGGCCCAGTACTGGTTCCAGGTCGTCAGCGCCGCCTACCAGGCCCGGCAGTTCGAGGTCATGCGCCAGGCCGCGGCGAAAGGCTATGAGCTGGCGACGAACAACCCGATCTTCATCAACAACTACGCCGCGGCCCTGCTGATCGAACGCACCAATGCTCCGCTCGCCATCGAGCTGACCCTCCGTCAGCTTGGAAAGGATCCCAACAGTCGGGCCGCCCAGATCAACCACGCGCTCGCCCTCCTCCAGAACGGACGACTGGACGATGCCGCCGAACAGCTCGACCGCATCGATCGACGGAGCCTCGAGAGCTCCTACCGGACCCAGCTCCAGCTGGGCTACTTCGAGCTCAACGCCCGTCGGGGCAACGCCCCCGCCGCCCTGGCGGCCTACCAGGAGATCGAACCCCGGTTTCTGATGCCCCCGCAGGCCCGCTGGGTCGAGGAGACCCAGAAACGCCTCACCCCCAAGGGCTGAGGACGCCGTTCAACCCCGGCGGGTTCGCCGTGCCCTGCGGAACCGGGCGCACAGCGCCCGCCTCGCCCCGACGGACCGGACCGCAGGGGATTGCAGAATCCATGCGAGGGGTCTCCCCGGGCGAAACCGCAGTCACATCCCACGACCCCATTGGGTGCTCCGCACCCAGTGCTGCAGGGCACTGCAGCACCCACCAGGCTCCGGACCAGCCAGCCCGGCCATACCACGACCCGTCCTACTCGTATCGAAGCGATTCGATCGGATCGAGGTTCGCCGCCTTCCAGGCCGGATAGGTCCCGAAGACCACACCCACGAGCGAACACACGCCGAGTCCGATCAACGCCCAATCCCACGGCAGTACCGCAGGAACCTTCAGCAGGATCGGCACGACATTGCCCACCGCGATCCCAAGGACCACCCCGAGGAGGCCGCCGATCTCGCTCAGGACCACCGCCTCCAGCACAAACTGGGTCATGATGTTGCGCTTCTTCGCCCCGATCGCACGACGGATCCCGATCTCCCGGGTCCGCTCCGTCACGCTCACCAGCATGATGTTCATGATCCCGATCCCCGCCGCCACGAGGGCGATGCTGCTGATGATCCCCGCCCCTGCCCGCACCGCCAGGGTAATGGTCCGGAACTGCGTGATCAGCGAGTCGTTCGACACGATCTCGAAGTCGTCCGGAGCCCCCGGGGGCGTCTTCCGCAGCTGACGCAGGACCCCCCGCGTCTGCTCCATCACATCCGGGAACGCCTCCTGGCTGGGAGCCTGGACCTGGATCGACAACGGGGTCTCCCGTCCGTATCGACGCAGCACCCAGGTGATGGGCACCGCGATGAAGCTGTCCTGACTGGAGCCGAACAGACTGCCCTTGGGCTGGAGCACGCCCACCACCGAGAACCGCATGCCCTTGAAGAGGATCGTCTGGCCGAGGGCAGATCCGAACGGGAACAGCTTCTTCGCCAGATCCGCCCCGAGCACCGCCACGGGCCGGGAAGCCTCCTCGTCCGATTCCGCCAGCGCCCGTCCCTCCTCCACCACAAGGCTTCGGGTCTCGAAGGCGGGCGCGGACATGCCCCGCAGCGACACCGTCGGTGGCGTCTTGCCGTAGTCCGACGCCGCCTCGCCGCGGTCGACCTCCGCCACCACCCCGACATGACGTGCCAACGTCGCCCGCTGCTCAAGCTGACGAGCCGTGTCCAGATAGAACCGCTTCCGACGCAGGTACTGGTCGATCGTCTCGTCGTCGTCCTCCACGTGGATTGCCGGGAAGCGCTGGATCTGGAACGTGTGGCTGCCCAACTGGGCCATCTCCCGCTCGATGTTCCGCTGCAGGGCCTGGATCGCTGTCGCCACCAGGATGATGCTGAACACCCCGATCAGGATGCCCAGGAGCGTGAGGGCCGACCGCAGCTTGTGGGCCCCGATCGCATGGAACGCCATGCCCAACGCCTCGCGAAGCTCCGTGCCAAGGGGGATCCGGGGTTTCATGGGAATCTGGTTCGGAATCTCACTCGGCCCTTAGGGCATCCACGGGATCCATCCCCGCCGCGCGCCATGCCGGGAGGAAGCCGCTGACCACCCCGGTGGCGGTCGAGATCAGCAACGCCAACCCCACCAGCCACCACGGCATCGTCGCCGCCAGGAACTGGTCGATCACCAGCGTCAGGGGCCACGCGATGAGGATGCCGACCACGCCTGCCCCCAGGGTGATCGACGCGGCCTCGACCAGGAACTGCACCAGGATCGTCTGGCGCTTCGCCCCGATCGCCTTCCGGATGCCGATCTCCCGGGTCCGCTCCGCCACGCTCACGAACATGATGTTCATGATTCCGATGCCCCCGACGAACAACGACAGGCTCGTGATGAACAGGGCCACCAGCGCGATGGTACCGCCCACGCGGTTGAAGAAGGCCACGACGGCCTCCTGCTGGTTGATCGAGAAGTCGTCCGGCGCATCCGGCGGCACCCGACGAAGCTTGCGCATGATCCCGGTTAACTCCTGGCGGGCCTCCTCCATGAGTTCGGGATTCCGCACCTTCACCGCGATGGAGAAGTCAGGGAACCGGGTCATCTCCTCGGTGAACCGGGTGATCGGGATCACCATCTGGTTGTCGAGATTGGTGCCGTCAAAGAACGAGCCCTGGCGGTCGAGAACCCCCACCACCTCGAAGGGCATCCCGTTCAGCTTGAGCCTCGACCCCACCGCGCCGCCGTATGGGAAGAACTTCTCGGCGATGTAGGATCCGATCACGCACACCGCCCGACCCGCCTGAACGTCACCGGGCGAAAGCCAGCGGCCGGCCGTGAGCGTGAGGCCCCGGACCTCGAGACTCAGGTCGGTGTTCCCGGCGACCCAGACCCCCTTGGCCTCGCGTCGGTCGAGCTGGACCGTCCCTCGACCGTTGCTCTCCACGCTCACCGCCTTGGCGAAGGTCGAGAGACGCTCGACGTCCCGGGCGTTCTGGAGGGTCAGCTCCTTACGGTTGCGGCTCGTCCGCCACTCCGCCTCGCTCGAGAACCACGAGAACCGCTGGATGAAGAGCACGTCGGCCCCGATCGCTCCGACGCTCTTCCGGAACGCCGAGTTGAGCCCCGTGATCGCCGTGCCCATAAGGGTCACGGTCAGGATCCCGATGACGATGCCCAGCGTGGTCAGGGAGGTCCGGAGGACGTTCGACCGCAGCGAGGACCAGGCGATCCGCACCGCCTCGCGGAACTCCGAGGCCAGGGTCATGCGATGGGTGCGATCGGAACCACCGCGCTGCGGGGCCTCGGCTTGATCTCGTCGGCCGCGATCAACCCGTCCCGGATGCGGATGATCCGCCGGGCATGCTGGGCGACGTGCTCCTCGTGGGTGACCACGATGATCGTGTTGCCGCGACGCGACAGCTGCTCGAACAGGCCCAGAATCTCCTCGCCGGTCCGCGAATCCAGATTCCCGGTGGGCTCGTCGGCCAGGACGATGCTCGGGTTGTTGACGAGCGCTCGGGCCACCGCGACCCGCTGGCGCTGGCCGCCGGAGAGTTCGTTCGGACGATGGTGCATCCGTTCGGCCAATCCCACGTTCGCCAGCGCCTGACGCGCCCGTTCCAACCGTTCCTCCATTGACACACCCGCATACACCAGGGGCAGCTCGACGTTGTGGAGCGAGTCCGACCGCGCCAGGAGGTTGAAGCTCTGGAAGACGAACCCGATCTCCCGGTTGCGCACTTCCGCCAGGGCGTTGTCATCCATGTCGGCCACGTTCGTGCCGTTCAGCTCGTAGGTACCGCTGTTCGGGGTGTCGAGACAGCCCAGGAGGTTCATCAGGGTCGACTTCCCGGAGCCCGACGGTCCCATGATCGCGAGGTACTCCCCCTTCTCGATGTCGAGGGACACCCCACGCAGGGCGTGGACCGTCTCGGAACCCATCACATAGTGGCGGGTCAGATCTCGGATGCGGATCAGGGGCATGGGATCCTCGCGGTGTCGCCGACTACGGGGAGGACGGTGTCGCCGTGTCCTTCGGCTGGTTGTCGACGCGGACCGGCAGGTCGATGTCGAGCTCACGGGCGATCGCCTTGTAGCTGCCGCTCACGATCTCCTGGCCCTCGGTCACCCCCTCGAAGATCTCGTAGTGCGTGTCGTCGCTGATGCCCCGCTTCACGGGGAGCTGACGCGCCTTGCCGTCCGCCACGGTGAAGACGACGTCGATGGGCTTCTCGCTCTTGTCCCGACGCTTGTCCGGGACCGCCCCAAGCTCCTGCAGTTCGCGCTGCTCCATCTTCTCCTTCGCCTCGGCCTTGGCGTCCGTCTTCTTGAGGCCGGTGGGCAGTCGCGTGGTGACCGACTGGATCGGGACGGTGAGGACATTGGTCCGGTAGCGGGTCTCGATGTCGGCCGTGACGGACATGCCCGGAAGGAACCGCTCGCGGTCGAGGATCCGGATGCGGACCTCGAACTTGGTGGCGTCCTGCTGGGCGGCGGCCGCAGCGGCCCCGAGGCCCGTCTTCGAGGAGTTGGCGATCTGGGTGACCTTGCCGTTGAACTTGCGGTTGCGGAAGGAGTCGACCTCGAGGCGAGCGGCCTGTCCCAGACCCACGAGCGGCACGTCGACCTCGCCCACCTCCACACGGGCCTCCATCTCGGTGAGATCGGCGACCACCATGATCTCGGTGCCCGCCATCATGCCGGTGCCGACCACCCGCTCGCCGGTCTCGGAGGTCAGCTTCGAGACGGTGCCATCGATCGGGCTGTAGATGGTGCACTTGAGGAGATCCTCTTCGGCACGTCGGACCGACGCCTTGGCGTTGTCGACGCGATGCTGGGCAGCGGAGGTCTGGGCGGACCGGACCTCCCGGGTGGTCTTGGCGGTGTCGTACTCCGCCTCGCCCACGATCTTCCTCTCGAACAGCTGCTGGACCCGGCGCAGCTCGACATCCGCCTGGCCTTGCTGGGCCACCGCGGTGGCGAGATCGGCCTCGGCCGTCCGGAACACCGCATTGGCCGAATTCCGGGCCGCCTCGTAAGTGTCGGGGCGGATCCGGACGAGCAGGTCGCCCTTCTTCACGGCCTGCCCCTCCTTGACCGGCAGCTCGATGATCTCGCCGGAGACCTCGGGACTGATCTTCACCTGCAGCACGGGCTGGATCTTGCCGGTCGCGGTGACGGTCTCGACCAGGTTGCGTCGGGCGACCCGTTCGGTCTGGACCGCCAGGACCTTGGTCCGGGTCTTGAAGTACGCCGTGGCACCACCACCGCCGAGGACGGCCACTCCGAGGAGGGGGAGCAGGAGGGTTCGGCCCGAATTCCGTTTTCCAGTCGCCATGATGACTCTTTCGATCCTCAGAAGACACGGCCGCGGGGATTCCGTTGCAGGAATCTCAAAGCGAGGGAAATGCCACCTGAGAAGTCCACCGTGGAGGCCTGACGCACCCGGCGTCAAGTCACGGACCCCAAACGATCGACGCCTCCTGTGGAAGAGGGACTCACACGGCAACGGGGAGACGCGGAGGAAGGCGGCGAGATAAGAGAGACAAAGACCGAGGTGATGCCGGCAGGGCTGTGCTCCGCCACGGCCCCATCTCGATCCGATGCGCATGGCGCACCCGTGAAGGGGGACGGGACCGTCTGCAGCGTCAGACGATCCCGGCTGGAACCACAGGGCGGTCAACCCCTCGCGGGGAAGAGGGGGACGCCACCGAGGGGTACCGGTGGGCGCTCCCGCGCCCAGTGATGCAGGGCACTGCATCACCCACCCATCGACGGCTTCGGCATCCGATCAGAAGCCACCACCTCGAAACCCTTCGTTCCTTTTTCTCCTCCCGCATCTCCCACCTCTTCCTCCGCGTCCCCGCGTCGCCGTGCGAGTCCCCTTCCCCTCCCCTCCGCGCGATCACCTCAAGAGTCTCCTCCGGGAAAAACCCCTTCCCTTGCGGACGGATTTTCCCGGAGGGTTCCGGGGTCGTCGCCATGTTCAAAGGAACCTTCACCGCCATCGTCACCCCCTTCCACCAAGGCCAGTTGGATGAGGACGCGCTCGTCCGCCTGGTCCGCAGCCAGGTCAAGGGAGGCGTCTCCGGAGTCGTCCCGGTCGGCACCACCGGTGAATCCCCGACGCTCGACTACGACGAGCACATCCGAGTGGTGGAATTGACCGTGAAATCGGTGGCGGGGCGGATCCCTGTCATCGCCGGTACCGGGGCGAACTCCACACGCGAGGCGATCGAACTCACCCAGCGCGCCGAAGCCGCCGGGGCCGATGCCTCCCTCCAGGTGGCCCCCTACTACAACAAGCCCACCCAGGAGGGCCTCTATCAGCATTTCCGGGCCATCGCCCACAACACCCGCCTGCCCCTCATGCTCTACAGCATCCCGGGGCGCTGCGGGATCGAGATCGCCGTCGAGACCGTCGCCCGCCTCGCCGCCGACTGCCCGAACATCGTCTCGATCAAGGAGGCCGGAGGCTCCTGCGACCGCGTCAGCCAGCTCCGTGCTGCGCTGCCCCCGAAATTCACCATCCTGAGCGGAGACGACTCCATCACCCTGCCCTTCCTGTCAGTCGGTGCCAGCGGCGTTGTCTCGGTCGCCTCCAATGTCGCCCCGAAAGCCGTCAGCCAGATGGTCGAACGCTTCCTCAAGGGCGATCTCAAGGGCGCCCAGAAGCTCCACGCAAAGCTGTATCCGCTGTTCCGCAACCTCTTCATCGAGACGAACCCCGTCCCGGTGAAGGCCGCCCTCGCCCTCATGGGGGAGATCGACCCCGAGGTGCGCCTCCCACTGGTGCCGATCAGCGGCAAATCCCTCGCGATCCTCGACCAGACCCTGCGTCAGCAGGGCCTTCTGCGCTGAGGGTCACCTTGCGATCGACGGACACGGACCGCCCGCATCGAGGCCCGGGGATCGCCTCCGCCTTGAATTGGCCTTCAGCCCGGGGCCGAGTGCTGATACTGGAGGGGCTGTGACGCGACTTCTCATCAACGGCTCCAAGGGCCGCATGGGCCAGGCCCTCATCCAGTGCGCCTCCCGCAATCCGGAACTGCAGGTGACCGCCGCGGTCGACCAGGGGGACGACCTCGGCGCGGTGCTCAACGGCTGCGACGCCGTCATCGAGTTCTCCTTCCACAACGTGACCCCGGGGGTCGCCACCCTCTGCGCCGAACGAGGCAAGGCCCTGGTCGTGGGCACCACCGGACATTCCGAGTCCGAGAAGGAAGCCGTCCGGAAGGCGGCCAAGCGCATCCCGATCGTCTGGGCCTCGAACTACTCCACCGGGGTGAACACCCTGTTTTGGCTCACCCGGAAGGCGGCCGAGATCCTCGGGCCCTCGTTCGACCTCGAGGTCGTCGAGATGCATCATCGTCTCAAGAAGGATGCCCCGAGCGGCACGGCCACCACCCTGCTGGAGATCCTCGCCGAGGTCCGTAAGGTCCAGCTCGCTGAGGCGCTCCGACACGGTCGCCATGGTATCACCGGCGAGCGTACCGCCGATGAGATCGGCATCCATGCCCTGCGGGGCGGCGACGTGGTAGGCGACCACACCGTGATCTTCGCCGCGAACGGAGAGCGTGTGGAGCTGACCCACAAAGCCAGTAGTCGCGACACCTTCGCGCTGGGCGCCCTTCGTGCCGCCCAGTGGGCGGTCGGACGCCCCCCTGGCATCTACAGCATGCAGGATGTCCTCGGACTCCACTGATCGGTCTCAGCGGCGGATGATCCGGGCAGAATACGTCACCGGGGGCCGCCTCCGACGTCCATGACCTCCCAGGCCGTCGACATCCTCATCGCCCTTGGTGCGAACCTTGGGGAACCCGAGGCCCAGCTCCGCGAAGCGTTCGACGAGCTCCGTGGGCTCTCCTCGACCCCCCTGAGGACCTCGTCGTTGTGGTCCAGCACACCCGACAACTGCCCGCCGGGATCGCCTCGGTTCGTCAATGCGGTGGCCATCGCGACCCCGTTTCCTGGGGACACGCCGGAATCCTGGCTGGACCGGTTGCAGGCGCTCGAGCGGCAGGCGGGGCGGCGTCCGAAGGTGGTGCTGAACGAGGCCCGTCCGCTGGATCTCGATCTGATCGCCTGGGGGGACCTGATCCTCGAGTCCCCTCGCCTCGTCCTGCCGCATCCCCGGGCGCACCAGCGACGGTTTGTGTTGGCCCCCTTGGCCGAACTGGTCCCACACCGCGTGCTCATCGGACACGGACGGACCGTTGCCGAACTCCTCGCCGCGGCGCCGGAGGATTCCGGACTGCGGCGACTGTAAACCCCGCGGGGGGAGAAGGGACTCACGCGGCGACGCGGAGAAAAACGGGGAGAGATTGAAGAACCGGAGCGGCGGATTGGGACAGGATGGGGAACGTCCCTCACATCCTTTCCAAGGGCCTGAGTTTGGGGACGGTGGAGTTGGATGCGTTCCAGGTCGTGGAACGGCAAGGGTGCAGTGCCTGATCCCTCCGGGGTCGGCCGTTGCTCATCGAGCCCGCCGTCGCAGCCCCTCCGGTTGACGCGCTTTTTCCCACTTCCCCCTCCGCGTCTCCGAGCCTCCGCGTGAGTCCCCTCCCACCTCCGCGCGCCCCGTCACTCGTACCGCAGCGCCTCGATCGGATCCAACTGCGAGGCCTTCATCGCCGGGAAGAACCCGAACACGATCCCGATCATCGCCGCCGAACCGAAGGCCAAGGCCACCGAGTTGGCCGCAATGAGCGTCGGACTCTGCATCATGCCCGAGAGCCAGTCGGACGCCCACCAGCCCAGACCAATCCCGAGCAGTCCGCCCACCACCGAGAGCGTGAGCGCCTCGATCAGGAACTGCAGCAGGATGTCCCGCCCACGGGCTCCCACCGCCAGACGCAGGCCGATCTCACGGGTCCGCTCCGTCACGCTCACCAGCATGATGTTCATGATTCCGATGCCCCCGACCACGAGCGACACGCCGGCGACACCCCCAAGCAGCAGGGTCAGGACCCGGGAGGTTTCCGTGGCGAACTCGCTGATCTCCTGCTGGGTTCGGACCAGGAAGTCGTCGTCGCGTCCGGGCTGGATCCGATGCCGCTGGCGCAGGAGCTCCGTGATCTGGGCCTGGACCGAGGTCAGCAACGTTGGCTCCACCGCCTGGACCAGGAGGGAGCGGAAGGTGGTGTCGCCCGTCAGACGCTTCATGGCGCTCGTGTAGGGCACCAGGACGACGTCGTCCTGGTCGCTGCCCATCATGTTGACGCCCTTGGGCGAAAGCAGTCCGACGATCCGGAACGGGGCGTTCTTGATGCGCAGGACCTGTCCGACGGGATCCTCGCCCCCGAAGAGCTGGGTGGCGGTGGTCTTGCCGATCAGGGCGACCTTGTTGGCGTTGCGGACATCGGCCTCGGTGAAGTTGTCACCGGAGGCGAAGCGCCAGGTGCGGATGTCGGCGTAGTCGGATCCGACACCCATGATCTGGGGGTTGGCGTTCTGGTTGCCGACGGCGACCTGGGCGAAGCTGCGGACCTCGGGGCTGACCCCGGCGACGCCCTCGACCTCCTTCCGGATGGAGTCGAAATCCCCGAGCGTCAGGGTGCCGGATGTCCCGAAGGCCATGCGGAACCCGCCGCGCGAGGCGGCGCCCGACATCACCATCACCACGTTCTGGCCGAGGGTGGAGATCTGTTTCTCGACCTGGGCCTTGGCACCATTGCCAAGGCTGACGACCGCGATGACGGCGGCGACGCCGAAGATGATGCCCAGCATGGTGAGCAGCGATCGGAGGAGGTTCCGACGCAGGCCCGTGAAGGCGATCTTGAAGGCGGCGAGGATGATCATGGGGCGCTCCGTTCAGGCGAGTTTGACGGCGGCCTGTTCCTGCTTGAGCCGGGCCAGCTCCTGCTTGGCGTTGAGCCGCTGCTCCACCGGGCGGTCGGTCACGACCCTGCCGTCGCGCATCACGACCATCCGGGTCGAGTAGCTGGCGATGTCGAGCTCGTGGGTGACCATCACGAGGGTCATCCCGGCGGCATTGAGCTCCTGGAAGATGTCCATGATCTCGATGCTCGTTCGGGAATCCAGATTGCCGGTGGGCTCGTCCGCAAGGAGGAGGGTCGGTTCATTGACCAGGGCCCGGGCGATGGCCACGCGCTGCTGCTGTCCGCCGGACAGCTGGCTGGGGGTGTGGTCGGTCCGCTTGCCGAGGCCGACCCGCTCAAGGGATTTCAGGGCGCGTTCCCGCGGGTTGTTGAAGCGTTGGCCGCCTCGACGATAGAGCATGGGCAGCTCGACGTTCTCGACCGCCGTGGTCCGGGCCAGGAGGTTGAACCCCTGGAACACGAACCCGATCTTCTGGTTCCGAAGGTCCGCCAATTCGTCGCGGTTGAGCGATCCGACGTCGATCCCGTCGAGCAGGTACTTGCCGCCGGTGGGACGATCGAGGCAGCCGATGGTGTTCATCAGCGTGCTCTTGCCCGAGCCGCTGGAACCCATGATGGCGACGAACTCACCCGGGTTGATGGTGAGGGTCACGCCCCGGACGGCCTGAACCTCGACCTCGCCGGTGATGTAGCTCTTCCGGAAGTCGACCAGCTGGATGACCGGGACCATGGGGTGTCTGGGTGCGGGGAGGTTCCGTTGGGATCGGCCTTCAGCGCATGCGCGGTGCGCCTCCGAACGGACTGCCACCGAGGGGTGAACCGGCTCGGGGCATGGAACCGGCGGTGCTGGGTGCGGTCTCGGCCACGGCCAGACCCGTCACGACGACCTCGCCTTCCTTGAGGCCCTCGATGACCTCGGTGTTGGAACCGTCGCTGATGCCGGTGCGGACCGACACCGCCTTGATCGCGGGCTTGCCGGGCGCGGACGCCTCGGTGTCGACCACATAGATCGTGCGGATTCCCGGGGCATCGGGTGCGGCGCTCGAACCCCCTCCGCCCATTCCCATCATCCCCATGCCACCACCCATGCCCATCCCACCCCCACCGCCGCCGCCCTGGGACATCTGGGCCCGCATCCGCTCACGAAACTGGCGCATCTGCTCGCGCTGCTCGGGCGTCAGCGTCTCATCGAACTTCTTCCGCTCCTCCTCCGTGGGACGACGTCCCTCGGCCACCCAGGGAGGCGTCGGCAGGTCGGCCAGGCGGGACGAACCCGAAACCGCGTTGGTGCTGGCGGCCTTGGCCACGGCATCGTTGGTGCCGGAGATCTTCGTGCCTTCCGGCGGACGGAACCGGAGAGCGCCGTTGGGGATGCGGACGATGTTGGTGCGCTCGGCCGTGATGATCGACACATTGGCGGTCATGCCCGGGCGCAGCTTGCGGTCCGGGTTGTTCACGTCGACCACCGTGACGTAGTTCACAACGTTCTGGTTGGTGGTCGGCGCGTAGCGGACCTGTCGGACCTTGCCGACGAACTGGCGTCCCGGGAACGCATCCACCAGGAAGGTCACCTTCTGTCCCTCCTGGACCCCGCCGACATCGGCCTCCGACACAGCGGCCTCGATCTGCATCCGGGTGAGGTCGTTGGCGATCTGGAAGAGTTCGGGGGCGCTGAAACTGGCGGCAACCGTCTGGCCGGCCTCGACGCGGCGGGAGATGACAACCCCACCGATGGGGGCGTAGATGACGGAGCGGTCGAGGTCGACCTTGGCCTCGGCGAGGGCCGCCTCACGCATCTTGACCCCGGCCTCGGCCTGGAGGAGGCCGACCTGGGTCTGCTCGAATTCGGTCTGGGAGATCAGGCGGCTGTCGAACAGCTGCTTGGCCTGCTTCTGGTTGAAGATCGCGAGCGCCTCGGAGGCCTTGGCGCTGGAAAGGTCGGCCTCGGCCCGGGCGAACTTCCGCTCATAGGTGGCGGGGTCGATCTTGGCGAGGATGTCACCCTCCTTGACCACCGTGTTGAAGTCGGCCCCGAGCTCCGTGATGATGCCCGAGATCTGGCTGCCCACGGTGACGATCTTCACCGGATTGAGGGCGCCGTTGGCGGTGACGCTCTGGGTGATGTTGCCGCGGGCGACGGTGTTGGTCCGGAACTCGGCGGTGCCGGTCGTGGCCGTTCCCTTGCCGCCCTTCCACTTCGTGTAGCCCCAGTATCCGCCACCGGCGAGGACCGCGACCGCCAGCCAGAGGCCCAGGGAATTCTTTTGCGAGGAAGCCATGTTGGATTGGATCGACCGCGGAGCGTCGGTGGGATCCCCGATTCGGGGCAAGCCCTCCCGCATGCGACGCGAACGCACGACCAGACCTCCCGGCGATGGGTTGGTTACAGGGGGGAATTGGCATCCGCCCTCTCCGGTCTTCCCGAGCGTCGCCGCGTCTCCGAATGGGTCCCTTTTGGGGTGGGAGTCAGGAGACCTGCCTAACGTTGGTCGCCCTCGCCACGGCGTTGCTGGAACGGAACGCTCTCGACCACTCCCATCACCAGTTCCGAGAACCGTCCCTCCCCCTGCTCGAGACGCTCGACGATACGCCGGACGGCCGGTCGGTCATAGTACTCCAGTCCCCGCCCCAGCGCGTAGGTGAGCATCTTCTCGGAGAGACACCGGAGGAAGTCGTCCTTCTTGGAGGTCGCGAAGATCCGGTTCAGCTCCCGGTGGTCCTGGAACCGTTCTCCGGAGTTCAACTCGCCCGCGGTCTCGAGCGGTTGATCCCCGTCCCGCTCCCGGAAGGCCCCGATGCCGTCGAACTGCTCGAAGGCGAACCCGATCGGGTCCATGCGCGCATGACAGCTGGCACACATGGCGTTGTCGCGATGCTTCTCCATCCGCTGGCGCAGGGAGCCGCTGATCTTCTCTCCGGCCTCCAACTCCGGGACGTTCGGCGGAGGGGGTGGCGGGGGGCTGGAGAGGAGATTCTCCAGGACCCACTTGCCCCGCTTCACAGGCGAGGTGCGGTTCGGATTCGAGGTAAGGGTCAGGATGCTGCCGTGGGTCAGGACCCCCTGACGCGGCGTGCCCGCCAAGGAGACCCGGACGAACTCGTCGCCCTCCACCCCGGCGATCCCGTAGTGCTTGGCCAGACGGGCGTTGACGAAAGTGTAGTCGCCCAGGAGGAAGTCCAGCACGGGGCGGTCCTCCCGGACGATCGCGTCGAAGAACCGCTCGGTCTCCTGCCGAAGGTCGTGACGCAACGCCTCGGAGAACCCGGGGAACTTCCCACGGTCGGGCTGCAGGATCGCGAGGCTCCGGAGCTGGAGCCACTGGCCGGCAAAGTTGTCCGTCAGCGCGTGTGCCTTGGGATCCTTCAGCATGCGGTGGACCTGGGCGTCGAGGTTCCTCCGGAGGCGCTTCCTCAAGGCGAGCGCGAAAAGCTCCTCGTCCGGCATGGAGCTCCACAGGAAATAGGACAGCCGCGAGGCCAGGGCGAACTCGTCAACAGGATGGACCGACTTCGGATTGTCGGGATCGGGTTGGAGCTCCCCGCGGAACAGGAAGTGCGGGGACACCAGGGTCGCGGTCATGGCCTGACGGACCGCGGTCTCGAACCCGTCGCCCGCCTGACGGGAGGACTCGTAGAGCGCCATCAACCGATCCAGGTCGTCCCTGGACACCGGTCGCCGCCACGCCCGCCGCGCGAAGTCGCCAACAACCCGACGGGCAGCGGTCCGATCCGACATGCCGGGTTTCCGGAGGGCGAAGAGCCTCTGGTGGGTCTCGGGCAGCGGCGCGTCGCCGTTCAGCGGGCCCGTCAGCGACGCCGAGTGGAGCCAGAAGTTGCGGTCCTTGATCTGCTTCTCCTTCAGCGGTGGTTTGCCCTCCCGAGGCTTCTCGATCCACTTCTCCTCATAGAAGTCGTTGAGGAACGAGACGGTGAGCCGGTGGACACCCGCCCGATGGAACGTTACCTCAGAGTCGTACGTCCCGGGTTCACGCGACCGTGCCTTCACCTCGAAGGTCTTCCGCTCCTGGTCGTCGACGCGCACCCCCATCTGGACGTCGTCGGCACCCGCCTGATCCCCATGGGCGACCACCGACAGGCGATAGGTACCCGGGACCGGGACCTGCAGGTCTGCCGTGAGATCGCCGTTCGAGGCGAGTCCTCGCATCACCCCGCCGTCGTCGCCCCCACGGAACTGCGGGGCCTTCACCAGCCGGGTCCAGTTGGTGCGGGGCCCGTCCACGATCGCCTCCTCCAGCACCGCCTCGGCCGCCTCTAGATACCGTTCCAGGAGCAGGGGCGGCAGCGTCAGCACATCGCCGATGTTGTCGAACCCGTAGCCGACATCGTCCTCCGGAAAATCCTCACCCGGCTCGAAGGCGACCCCGACGAGGTCCCGGATGGTGTTGTTGTATTCGGCCCGGTTGAGACGCCGCAGTGTAACGCGCCCGGGGTCGGGGTCCCTGGGATCCACCGGAAACAGGGTGCGGTCGATCCATCCGGTGAGACACTCCTTCTGCTCCACGCTCAGGGGCTCCTTCTTCTTGGGCGGCATCTCCCCGGTACCGACCGTGTGGAGCACCCGCTCCCAGAGCTTCCGGTCGTTCAGGACGGCCGTGAGGTTGGTCTGGGAGTCGAAGTTGATGTCCCCCTTCTTGGCCCCGTCGCCGTGACAATCCCAGCACCGCTGCTGCAGCACCGGCAGCAGCTGTTCCTGGAACTCGACGTTGGGATCGGGCGCCAGTGTCGGATCCCCACGGCGTGGCTTCGACGCTGCATCGATACGATTCCAACCCAAGGCGCCACCAAGGAGGGCGATGGCCAGCAGGACCAGTGCGGATCTGGGAAACGACAAGGTCATCCAGCGGGTTCGGACGGAGGGAGCTGCCGGTGTATTGAGGGGTTTTGTCAGGAATGGACCCGGCGAGTCTGTTCTCGGTTCGGGCACCCGGGATCGGGTCTCCAGACACGGACCGGAACGTCAGCAAGAAACACCCTTCGCCTTTTTCCACAACGGGGTGGCTTCATGGGAGGGGTTCCCGGAGCTCAGTTCAGGACGAACGCGCCATCGGGGGAATCGAGGCGCAGCTCGTCGGGAACCTGTTTGGGATCCATGCGGACCAGGATGCGATGGGTGCCGGCCTTCAGTGTGGCGGTATTGGCTCCGTGGCCACCCACCTTCCGACCGTCGACCCAGAGCTCGGCTCCGGGTGCCGCCTTGAGGTGGAGACGGACGGGGCCGTCCTTAGAGGTGACCAACTCGGTGGCGGCATAGACCCCGAGGCGGGAGGTCCAGGGACTGGCCTTGGTGATCTCGTTGATCAGGTCACGGGGCAGCACGCCCTTCACCAACGCGGGGGCCGGGGACCAGCGTCGATCGTCCCAATTCGCCGTGAGGGGCCAGACGTCCTGCCCCGCCTGGGCATCGGTGTGGACCGTCTGTCCGACACGCCACAACCGGGCGACCCCGCCCTGTGCGGCATCGAAGTCGCCCGGTTTGCCGAGACGGCTCAGGAAGGCGAAGAGGTCGAGCTGTTCCTGTTCATTGAGCGGATCGAGGAGTCCCCCGGGCATGATCGACAGCGTCCCCTGCTCGCGCCTCTCGATGTCGGCCTTCGCGACGGACTGCTCCGCGCCCGAGGCAAGCCGCAGCACGAGTTCCTGGGGCGTCTCACGGGCCAGCGTGCCCGTGTATTCCGTGCCGTCCTTGGTCGCAACCACCACGCTATGGTAGCCCTCCTTGATCTTGGCGTTCGGCAGGAGGACCGACTCGACCAGGTAGTCCATCGGGGCACTGGCACCGATCGAGGTCATGTCGGGTCCGACCCTGGCTCCGACACCACCGATGGCGTGGCAGGACATGCAGGCGAGGTCCTTGCGGCGATAGAGGGACTCCCCGCGATGGGGATCGCCCTTCGACATCGCGCGCGCGGCGAGGTCACGGATGACCTCGGAACCGGCGGCACTTCCGGAATCCCCTGCGAGGCCGGATCCCTGCGCGAGAGCCAGGACGAGATCCAGGTCGTTGCGCCCCCCCTCGCGGGCGGCCCGCATGCCGGCCCGTGCGACCAGCTGGGGGACACCCGACTTCGGAAGCCCTTCGGCGATGCGCTTGCCGGCACCCTTGACCCCTAGGACGGATCTCCAGAACGCGAGGGCCTCCGTCTCGTCGGAGGATTCCTGGGCGAGGGCGACGATCGCGGGCAGGGCGGCATTGAGGTCCAGCTGCGCTAGAGAAGCTACTGCGGCGCGGCTCATCGAAGGATTTGAGGAGGCCACGAGACCCTGCAGGGCCTTGAGGGACTCCGGACCGCCGATCTGACGCAGGGTCTCGAGGGCGGCGTCACGGATTGCAGGACGGAGGTTCAGACCCGACAGCACCCCAGCAACCGGCGACACGAACGTCCCCTGCTTCCAGAGGCCGGCCAGCCGCAGCGCTGCTACTTGGACGGGCTCGCTGTCCGACGTGAAGAGTCGGGTCACGGACGAAAGATCACCCTCGGGCTGGACCTTGCGCAGACGGGCGGCCTCACCCAATGCGGTGAGTGCCCGGGCCGAGGTGGGGGCGTCGAATCTGCCGGCCAACACTAGGTCGAACACCTGGCGCAATTCCTTTGGTGATCCCGCGGCGCCAATGAGCTCGATCCAAGGCCCTTGCCCATCCTTGGCCAGCGGCTTGGTGGCGAGCAGCTGGCTCAGCACCCGGCTGGCCTGTTCGGGTCGGATGGCCCTAAGGGCAAACTCTAGCTGTTTCTCATGGCGCTCGGGTTTCCAAGCACCGGACTGCAGTGCGGCGATCCAAGGCTCGGAAAGGTCGTTGATCGTGAGCCAGAGAGCGTAGTCGAGGGTCGGATCCATCGGCTGGTCGAGAGCGGAAAGAGCGAGGGCGGCGGACTCGGCGGTTGGGATCTTGGCCATGGCGCGGAGGGCTTCGAGTCGGACCTTCGGGGACGGGTCCTGGATCAGCTTCCTCAGTGGCGCGATGCGGGTGTCCTCCCCGGTCTGGGCCAGCCCCACGGTGGAGGCAAGGCAGAGGCTCAGGGCCACGGGAGTCAGGAATCGGAACAGGGACGGCATGGCCGGATCATGATCCCTGACCGATCCCACGGACAAGCCTGTCGGCAGACCGGTTCGTCATGATTTCAACGGCGCACAAGGAAGCACCAGCGAAGGCGGGGAGGGGCTTCTGGAGTAGACCTTGAGGAGGACCGCTTTTGGGGCCAAGACCGCTTTTGGGGCCAGGTCATCCGTCGCCTTTGAGGGTGTGCCGCAAATAGCTATCCGCCCTGTCCGGGGCGATCTTAAAGAGGGCCAGGTCATCTATCGCCAGTATGGGATGGAGGGCCACATTTGGGGCCAGGTCATCTATACCGGAGGTCGTCGATCACCGAATCTGCTTCGTTCGGGGCCACGTGCTTCGTTCGGGGCCAGGTCATCTATCACTAGATTTAGGGAGGGTCTGGGCATGGCGTGAGGGGGTGCGACCATGATGGAGTGGGGGGTATGCGAATACCGCGATTCAAGGCCGCGCCCGAAGAGGAGGCCGG
>Ga0194128_10001325_pt1 | contig 43168 bp, 31 predicted proteins | sample TA2KigCa65mmetaG_FD_148650 | JGI IMG/M metagenome (GOLD analysis project Ga0194128, IMG submission 148650) | Freshwater microbial communities from Lake Tanganyika, Tanzania - TA2015037 Kigoma Deep Cast 65m | ecosystem: Environmental > Aquatic > Freshwater > Lake | place: Tanzania: Lake...
GAGGCCGCCGCGGCGCGGCTCTGCGCCGCGTCGCCGGCGCTGCGCGTCGTCGGCATCGAGTGCCCGCCGTTCGGCTTCGACCAGGACGCCGCCGCGATGGTGGCCCTGCGCACGCGCCTCGCCGCCGCACGCCCGGACATCGTGTTCGTCGCGCTCGGCTCGCCGAAGCAGGAGTTCGTCAGCCGCGATCTGCGCGCGACGCTGCCGGCGGCGTGGTGGCTCGGTGTCGGCATCAGCTTCAGCTTCGTCGCTGGCGACGTGCAGCGCGCGCCGCGCTGGCTGCAAGGCCTCGGCCTCGAGTGGCTGCATCGCTTGTTGCAGGAACCGCGCCGGCTCGCGCGGCGGTATCTCGTCGCCGGCCTGCCGTTCGCGGCCGCGCTGTTCGCCAAGGCCCTGTGGGCGCGCGTCACCGGGCGCGTGCGGTGCGCATGAACGATTCGATCTACTGGACGGCGCGCGTCGCGCTCGTGCTCGGCTGGCTCGCGGTCGCCTGGGCGTCGCTGCCGCTGCGCGCGCGTCAGCGCGCCTTCACCGCCGTCGCTGTCGCCGCGCTGCTGTTCGCGACGATGCGTGCGCTGCGCTGGAACTACAGTCTGCTGCTCGGCGCGCGCGAGTTGCTGCAGGCCACCGGCGTCAACGACGATCGCGTCGTCGGCAAGCTCATCGTCGGCGCGTTGCTCGTCGCCGCCGCCGCGCTCGCCATCGTCGCGCTGCGCCGGCTCGGCGACCGCGCGCTGCGCATGGCGTTGCTCGGCGTCGGACTACAGGCCGCGCTCGTGCTGGTCGAGACCTGCTCGTTCGACGACGTGATGCCGCGCTGGTTGTTGGCGCAGCCGGGCCGCTACCTCGCCGAGGGCAGCTTCCTCGCGCTCGCTGCGCTCGGCGTGCGCGCAGCCCGTCGGTCATCGGAGGCGAAGCCGTGAGAGACTTCGTGATGCAGATCGTGTGGACGGCGCTCGCCGCCGCCGCCGTGGCGCTCGCCGCCAAGCTGCGCGCGCCGCGCGGCCTGTGGCCGGCGTTCGCCGCGCTGTGCGTCGTGATCGCCATCGACAAGGCCGTCGACCTGCAGACGCATGCATACGTGGCAGCGACCGCGATGGCGCGTGCGCTCCTGGACGCGCTCGGCCTGGCCGACGCGCGCGGAACCGTGAAAGCGGCGCTGCTAGTCGTCGTCGCGGCCGGCATCGTCGCCGTCATCCTGCGCAGTGCGCCGCGCGCGACCCGCGGCGAACGCTTTGCCCTGGCCGCGTTCGCGCTCGTCGCCGCGCTCGTCGGCGCGCACTTCGTGCCCGGCCTCGGCTGGCTGAACGCATCGCGCCTGGACTGGGCCGGTGAGGCGCTCGCCTGCGGCCTGCTCGTCGCCGGTCTTGTCGACGGCTTCCGCCGGTGCGGTCGGGCGGATGTCAATGCCGCACGGCAGTGACGACGCCGGCCTGGGCGTGCCAGCGCGCACGCGGTACCCTTCCCGACGCATGATGCCGACCCCTCCCTCACTACGCCCGACCGCGCGCACGGCCAGGCGCACGCTCGCCGTCGTTGCGCTGGCGCTTCTCGGCGCGTGTTCCGCCACCGGCTACTCCGTGCGCGACCTCGCCGAGTCGATCAACGCGACGCGCTACGTCGGCGCGGCCGTGCTGCAGGCTGGCGATGTCGTCAAGCTGACGTTCATCAACAAGGAGGAGTGGAACCAGGAGGTGCGCCTGCGCGTGGACGGCAAGGGCGCGTTCCTGGGCCTCGACGACGTCGCGCTCGCCGGACTCACGCTGGCGCAAGCCGACGAACTGCTTACTGGCCTCTACGCCAAGGTCAACAACGACACTCCGGTGGAGCGGCCGCTGTCGGTCGACCTCGTCGGCATCGTCGGCGGCGGCGCGCCGGCCGCGGCGGGCGCGACAGGCGACGCGGCCGCGGCGGGCGCGCTGTACGTGGTCGGCGAGGTGCGCACGCCGGGTCCGCTCGCGATGGTCGGGCCGACGCTGACGCTGACCGACGCGATCGCCGCGGCCGGCGGCCACCTCAAGGCGACAGCCAACCTGCGCAACGTCGTGCTGATCCGCCGACTCGCGTCGGGCGAGATGCGCTCGTGGCGCCTCGACCTCGACATCTACCAATGGGGCGTCCTGCCAGCGATCTACCTGCAGCCGCGCGACGTCGTGCTCGTGCCGAACACCGCCGTCGACGACGTCAACATCTGGGTGGACAAGTACATTCGCCAAAACCTGCCGGTGCCGTTCTTCCTGCCGACGGTGTGAGGTCGCCTGGATGACTTCCGAATCGCAGAACCAGGAGCCGGCGGGCTCGAGCACGCTCGCGCTGCTGCGGCCGATCGTGCTGGCGAGCCTGTGGCGCTTCCGCGGGCTGCTGGCTCTGGGCGTCGTCGTCGGCGTCGCCGGCGGCGTCTTCGCCGGCCTGGTCACGCCCAACCAGTTTAAGTCGATGGGCAAGCTGTTCGTGCGCCCGGGCGTGCGCGAATCGATGGCCGTCGACACCATGCTCAGCGGCGGCGTGCTGACGTCGCGTTCGGGCGGCTCGCGCGAAGCTGTGCAAAACGTGCTGCAGGCGCTCTCCGACCCCGACTACTACAAGGCGGTCGTCGCGAAGATCGGCGTCGACACCGTGCTAGCGCCGTACGACCCGGCGAAGGACGGCGGCGACAGCAGCTGGCACAAGTCGCTTTTCCATTCGTTCCAGTCGTGGTGGTTCGCCGGTAGCTCCAGCGTGAAGACCGTCCCTGCGGCGGTCTCCTACGACGGGATCGCCGCGCTCGCCCTGCAGCGCATCATGTTGATGGTGCCCGAGGCCGGCGCCAGCGTCGTCTCCTTCCACTACGTCTCGCATTCGCCGGAGCTGGCAAAGGCGGTCGTCGACGGCGCGCTCGACGTGGCCATCAAGTGGCACCAGCAGACATTCGAGAAGCTTTCGTCGCAGCAGAAGCTGGAGGCCGAGCTGCTCAACGCCGAGGGCGAGTTCGCCAGCGCCGAAGCGGCGCTGCGCAAGTTCCGGCGCGAGAAGGGCGTCGACGAGTACGCCAGCGAGCACGCGCGCCTCGTCGCCTACATCGCCGACCTCGCCAAAGCGATCGACAAGCTCGATATCGAGGCCCAAACCTGCGGGGCCAAGCTCGCCTCGCAGAAGACGCGCCTCGACGCGCTGCCCAAGCGCCATGCGACGGCCGGATCCCAGCAATGGGTTGACAATCCCGAGCACGTCGCGCTCGCCGCGTCGCGCAACAAGCTGCGCGACGACCTGCTCGCGGTCGATCGCGGCGAGGGCGGCGCCGAGGAAAAGCGCGTTCGTCGCCTGAAGTTCGAGGATCAGATCAAGGACCTGGAGTCGCGGCTCGGGCAGGTTCCCGCCAAGATCCAGACGCCGCCGATCGAGGAGCCCAATCCCGCGTACGATGACGCGGAGAAGGCGTTCGCGGAGCTCTTCGTGGAGCTCAGCGGCAAGACGACGGAGCGAGCCGAGACGGCCGCGAAGCGCGCGGCGAGCCGCACGCAGCTCGACGATCTCGAGGCGATAGCGCCGAAGCTACGCGAGCTGGAGGAGGCGCAGCGCCAGAAGCGCGCGCTCGTCGACGGCCTAGCGTCCACGGTCGGCAACCTGCGCGCCGTGCAACGCCTCGAACAGCTGAACGTCAGCAGCGTCGGTGTGCTGCACCAGGGCACGCTCGACGGCATCAAGATCGCGCCGCGCCGCGGCCTGCTCGTCGCCGTTGGCGCCGCGCTAGGCCTCGCTGCCGCGTTGGCGCTCGTCGTCGCGCTGGCGCTGTTCGATCGGCGGGTGCGCCATCGCGAAGACCTGCTGCGCCTGGGGCTCGTGGACGAAGGCGTGCTGGTTAGCGGCGGCGGTGGCTCCGGCATGCCATGGATGCTGCCGTCGTCACTCGCCGAGATCCGCGACGACATCGCACGCTTCTGGTCGGCGCTGCCGTACGAGCGCCGCCAGACGCTCGGCCTGCGCATCGGCTTCGTTCCGTGCGGCGAAGGCGCCAGCGCTGGCCGCGCCGCTGCGGCGCTCGCGCTCGGCCTCGCCGCGCACGCCGGCGAGAAGGTCTGTTACGTCAGCGCGCTCGAAGGCCCGACGTGGCTTGGGCAGCGCCTCGGCCTCGACCACCAGTGTGGCTGGAGCGAGGTGATGCGCGGCGAGTTCCAACTCGCGGACGCCGTCGTTGCCACGCTGGTCAGCGGTTTGCACTACCTGCCGGCCGGCAAGATCGGCCCGGTTGTGCCACACCCGATGGCCGGCCCCGCGTTCGCGGCGCTGCTCGACCGGCTGGTCCAGATGTACCGCTTCGTCATCGTCGAGTTGCCAGACGTCGGCCTGCGCCCGGAAGGCCGCTCGGTCCTCGGCGTCATTGACGGTGCGCAACTGGTCGTTTGCCGGATGCTCGGCAGCAAGGCGTCGGTGCGCGAGGCGATCGCCGCGGTGCAGAACAGCGGCGCGCGGCTCCTGGGTGGCGTGCTCCAACCGCCTGCCATCACGGTCGCGCCGTTGCGCGACGGGGAATGACGGAGCGGCCGCCGCGGTCGATCGCCGAGCCCGCATGATGGCTACTTCGCCGCTGCTCAGCAGCGCCGGAACATCGCGCGCGCATGGTCGCGCAGCGCGTGCGGTGGGCCGAGATCCGGCCGGCCGCGCAGCAGGCGCAGCGCGTGCCACAGCGACTTGCCGAGCACATAGGCGCAGTCGACGGCGAAGCGGAAAGCGCGGCCGTGGTGCTTGTCGAAGTAGCGGATGCGTGACGCGAACCAGTAGTCGGGCAGGCGCCCGGGCCGCCGGTCGCGCACGGTGACGCCGGTGCTCTGGCCGACGAGGTGCACGACGCGGCTGCGCGGGTCGTTCCACGTCGCGACGCCAAGCGCCTGCGCGCGGCGGCAGAAGTCGAGTTCCTCGAAGTAGAGGAAGTAGTCCTCGTCGAACGGGCCGACGCGCGCGAAGACGTCGCGGCGCACGAGCATGCAGGCGCCGGCCAGCCAGTCGACCCGGGTCGGCTCCTCGCGGAACGGCGGCACGGTTGCCCAGGGACGCAGGAGCCTGGAGACGACGCTGAGCGCGACCGCGTCGTCGAACGTGTTCAGCACGCCGGGAAAGCGGAACTGCGCCACCTGGCGCGTGCCATCGGGGTCCTCGAGCCGGCTGCCGACGATGCCGACGTCCTGGCGTTCGGCGAGAAATGCGACCAGCTGCGCGACGGCGCCAGGGCGGATCCAGGTGTCAGGGTTGAGCAGCAGGAACGCGTCCGGCGCGTCGGCGCCGGCCATCGCCGGCTGCACGCCAGCGTTGACGCCGTAGGCAAAGCCGCCGTTGCGCGGCATCGGCCGCACCGCCACCCAGTCGCCGTACGCTCGGGCGCACACATGCGCTTGCAGTTGGGCGACGTCGTCACCGCCGCTCGGGTTGTCGACGACGACGACGCGCAGGTCGGGCAGCAGCCGGCGTTCGTCGGCCAGCGAGTCGAGGCACTTGGCGACGTGGGCCGCGGCTCGGTAGTTGACGATGACGACGAGGATGCGCACGCGGAGGTCCCGGGTCACCTTGCGTAGCGGAGGCCGCCGACGCGGGCAAGGTCGCGCTCGCGACTCTGCAAGCGCCGATGATTTTGAACCCTTAGCCCAGGGTCGCCGGCGCGACGCAAAGGATGCCGGCTTCATGCCCGCAAGGTAGGCTTCTCGGCCCCGCAAGGGCCTTAGCGCGGCCGTCGCACTGCGCCCCACTCTCTCCGCATCGTGAATCACGACATCGCCGTTGTCGGCATGGCCGCGCGCCTACCCGACGCAGCCACCGCTGCACAGTTCTGGCGCAATTTGGTCGGCGGCGTCGAGTCGGCGCGCCCGCTCACGGACGCGCAGTTGCTCGCCGCGGGCGTCGCGCCGCGACAATTCGCCGATCTGCGCTATGTGAAGTCGGCGGTCGTGCTCGACGGTTTCGACCAATTCGACGCGGAGTTCTTCGGTTTCAGCCCGAAGGAGGCCGCAGTCATGGACCCGCAGCACCGCCAGTTCCTCGAGTGCGCGTGGGAAGCGCTCGAGGACGCGGCGCACGCGCCGCAGACGTTCGGCGGGCCGATCGGTGTGTTCGCCGGCTGCGGCATGGGCGCGTACTTCGCGCTCAACGTGCTGCGCAACCGCAAGCTGATGGAGGAGGTCGGCCTCTTCCTGCTGCGCCATACCGGCAACGACAAGGACTTCCTGGCGACGCGCGCGTCGTACTGCTTCGACCTACGCGGGCCGAGCGTCAACGTGCAGACAGCGTGCTCGACGTCGCTCGTCGCGATCCACCTCGCCAGTCAGAGCCTGCTCGCGCGCGAGTGCGACATGGCGCTCGCCGGCGGCGTGACGATCGAGCTGCCGCACGGTCGCGGGTACACGTTCTCCGAGGGCGAGATCCTGTCGCCCGACGGCAAGTGCCGCGCGTTCGACCACCGCGCGCGCGGCACGATCTTTGGCAGTGGCGCTGGCGTCGTCGTGCTGCGCCGGCTCGAGGACGCGCTCGCCGACAAGGACCACATCTACGCGGTGATCAAGGGCTCGGCGGTCAACAACGACGGCGCGCGCAAGGTCGGCTACCTCGCGCCGAGCGTCGACGGCCAGGCGGCAGCAATCGCCGAGGCGCTGGCGCTGGCCGGCGTCGAGCCGCAGGACGTCGGCTACGTCGAGTGCCACGGCACTGGCACCGAGATCGGCGATCCGATCGAAGTCTCGGCGCTGACGCAGGCCTTCGCAGGCGGGCCGCGCAAGCAGTGGTGCGGCATCGGCTCGGTGAAGACCAACATCGGCCACCTCGACACCGCCGCCGGCGTCGCCAGCTTCATCAAAGCCTGCCTCGCGCTGCGCCACGGCCAGCTGCCGCCGACGCTGCACTACGAGGCGCCCAACCCGCTGATCGACTTCGCCAACAGCCCGTTCTACGTCAATGCGACGTTGCGGCCCTGGCCGCGCGGACCGAAGCCGCGCTACGCCGGCGTCACGTCGCTCGGCGTCGGCGGCACCAACGCGCACGTTGTCGTCGGCGAGGCGCCGGCGCCCGTCGCCGCGGCGGCGCGGCCGGCAGCCGGCCCGTTCGTGCTGGCGTGGTCGGCGCGCAACGGCCGCTCGCTCGACGAGTACGCGCGCAAGCTCGCGACATGGTTGCGCGAACACCCGGACGCCGACCTGCGCGATGTCGCTGGCACGCTGGCGCACGGCCGCGCCGCGCTGCCACGTCGGCGGTTGCTGGTCGCCGCCGATCGCGACGAAGCGATCCGGCTGTTGGAGGGCGAGGACCCGCGCCGGCTGCACACGCACGCCGCGACTGAGGGCGGGGCCAAGGTCGTGTTCCTGCTGCCCGGCGGCGGCGCGCAGCATCGCCACATGGGCAAGGGTCTGTACGCGACTGAACCGGTGTTCCGCGAGCACGTCGACCGCGGCCTGCAGTTGCTGCAGGGCCAGCTCGACGTCGACCTGCGCGAGGTCTGGTTCGGCGACGCGATGAGCGAAGCCGAGGTTGCGGCCGCGTTCGACCGACCGTCGGTGCAGTTGCCGGCGATCTTCCTGTGCGAGCATGCGCTCGCGAAGCTCTGGGAGCAGAAGGGCGTGAAGCCCGCAGCGCTGATCGGCCACAGCCTCGGCGAGAACGCCGCGGCGTGCCTCGCCGGCGTCATGTCGTTCGCCGACTGCCTGCGCCTCGTGACGCTGCGCGGCAAGCTGTTCGAGCGCGTGCGCGGCGGCGGCATGCTCAGCGTGCCGCTGTCCGCCGACGAGTGCCGCAGGCGCCTGAGCGCCGACCTCGACCTCGCCACCGTCAACGCGCCGGGCCTTTGCGTGGTGTCCGGTCCTGACGCCGCGCTCGACGCATTCGCCGCGCGCCTGCGGCAGGAAGACCTCGAATCGCAGCGCGTGCGTATCGCCATCGCCGCGCACTCTCGCTTGCTGGAGCCGATCCTCGCCGACTTCGGCGCGTTCCTGCGCGGCATCGAGCTGCGCAAACCGACGATCCCGTTCCTATCCAACCGCACCGGCACGTGGATCACCGACGCGCAGGCGACGGATCCGGAGTACTGGGTCGCGCACCTGCGCAACACGGTGCGCTTTGCCGAGGGCGTCGACGCGCTGATGCGCGACGGTAAGCACGTGTTTCTCGAGGTTGGGCCGGGCCGCGCGCTCAGCTCGCTCGTGCGCCAGCACCCGGCGTGGAGCGCCGAGCGCAGCGCCATCGCCACGATGCGCCACCCGGAGGAAGCGATCGCCGACGCCGCGCACTTCCACGGCGCGCGCGCACGGCTGTGGGCGGCCGGCGTCGACGCGCCGCTCGCCGACGTCGTGCCGACGGACTTCCAGCGGCTGTCGCTGCCGACGTATGCGTTCCGGCGCCAGCGCTACTGGGTCGACCCCGATCCCGAGGGCGCGGCGCCGGAGGCTGCCAGCGAACGCGTCGACGACCTCAGCAAGTGGCGGTGGACGCCGACGTGGCGACGCGCCGACTTGCCGGCGGAAGCGGCGCCCGCAGCAGGCTCATGGCTGGTGTTCTGCGACCCGGCCGGCGTCGGCCGGCGCGCCGCCGCGCTGCTGCGCGCGCGCGGGCTCGACGTCGTCGAGGCGCATGTCGGCGACGCCTACGGCAAGATCGGCCCCGGCAAGTACGCGATCGCGCCGGAGCTCGGGCGCGACGGTTACGACGCGCTGCTGCGCGACCTCGCTGCCCAGGGCAAAGCATTGCGCGGCGCGCTGCACTGCTGGCTCGCGACCGTCGACCGCAGCGTCAGGCCGGGTTCGAGCTTCTTCCACCGATGCGAGGAGCAAGGCTTCTACAGCCTGCTGTTCCTGGCGCAGGCGCTTGGCGCCGAGGAACCAGCCGCTCCGTTCCGTCTCGTCGTGCTCGCCAACGGGCTCGGTGGGCCGGGCGAAGCGGCCAGCTCGCCGGAGAAGGCGCTCGCGGCCGGGCCATGCCTGGTCGTGCCGCGCGAACTGCCGCACGTCCGCTGCGCGCTCGTCGACGTGACGATGCCCGAAAAGGGCCGCGGCAAGGCGGTCGCAGCCACGCTCGACGCCGCGGCCGCGGCCGGCGTCGCCGAGCTCGCTGCCGAGGACGATGGGCGCTTCGCGTGGCGCGACGGCGCGCGCTGGCGGCGCGAACACGAGCCCAAGGAGCTGCCGCCGACGCAGCCCGGCCTGCCACCGCGCTTGCGCGAGCGCGGCTGCTACCTAGTGACCGGCGGCCTCGGCGGCGTCGGCTCGCTCGTCGGCGAGTGGCTGGCGCGCGCGTGCAAGGCTCGCCTCGTGCTCGTCGGCCGCCGTGAACTGCCGTCGCGCGAGCGCTGGGACGCGCACGTTGCGGCCCACGGCGCCGACGACGCGACGTCGCGCCTGATCCAGAAGGCGCGCGCGCTCGAGTCCGCCGGCGCCGAGGTGTTCGTCGGCGCTGCCGACGTCGCCGACGTCGCGCAGATGCGCGCGGTCGTCGCTGCCGCGCGCAAGCGCTTTGGGCCGATCCATGGCGTCTTCCACGCCGCCGGCGTGCTCGACGACGCATTGATCGCCGGCAAGGAGCAGGCCTCGGTCGAGCGCGTGCTCGCGCCCAAGGTGCAGGGCGCCTTGGTGCTCGAGGGGTGCCTCGGCGCCGAGCCGCTCGACTTCACTGTGTTGTTCTCGTCGACGAGCGCAACCCTCGGACCGCCAGGGCAGGTCGACTACGTCGCCGCCAACGCCTTCCTCGACGCGCACGCGCAACGCCGCAGCGCCGCCGGCGAGCCGACGGTGGCGGTGCAGTGGGGGGCGTGGAACCGCGTCGGCATGACCGCCGTCGATGCCGTCGACGTCGCCCTCGGCGGTCGCCCGCAGGCGGTCGCGCTGCCGCTGTTCCACGAGTTGATGCAGGTGGGGCCGACCGAGCGCGTGCTCGTCAGCAGGTTGTCGCCGGCGTCGCACTGGCTGCTCGACGAGCACCGCACCAAGGACGGGCGCGCCGTCGTGCCGGGAACCGGCTACCTGGAGATGGCCGCGGAGGCGCTGGAGGCGATCGGCGAACGAGGGCCGTTCGAAGCGCGCGACGTGTGGTTCTTCCGGCCCCTGCAGGTCGCCGACGGCGCGTCGTGCGAAGTCCGCGTCCGTCTGCGCGCGACCATCGAAGGCTACGAGTTCGCGGTCCTGGGCGAGACGGCGCTCGCCGACGGCCAGCGCGGCTGGCAGACGCACGTCGAGGCGCGGTTACTGCTGCGCGCGATGGCGGCGCCCAAGCCTATCGACCTCGCCGCCGTGCGTGCTGGCTGTCGCGACGTCCGCGCGGCGAGGCACGACGGTTCGATCGCGTCGCCGCAGGAGGCGCATCTGCGCTTTGGGCCGCGCTGGCGCGTCGTGCGCGAGCTGCGCTACGGCCAGGGCATCGCCGTCGCCGGCATCGCGCTGGCGGCGGAGTTCGCCGCCGAGGCGGAGCGCTTCCGTCTGCACCCGGCGGCGCTGGACCTCGCCACCAGCTGTGCGATGGAACTGGTGCCCGGATACGACCCGTCGCGCCTGCACGTCCCACTGGCGTACCGCAGCGTTTGCGTGCATGCGCCGCTGCCAGCGCGGTACGTCAGCGTGGCGACGCGCGTGCAGGCGCTGGGGACCGGCGGCGACATCGTCGTGTTAGACCTGTCGCTGTGCGACGAGGCCGGTCGCGTGCTCGTCGAGGTCGAGGGATTCCAGATGAAGCGTCTCGCCGCCGAGCAGCGGTTCGGCGTCACGCCGCCCGCGGCGCGCGAACACGTCGCGGCCCGCGGCGCGTCGGCAGCTTCCCAGCTGCTCGCCGCCAACATCGAGAAGGGCATCCTGCCGTCTGAGGGCATGGAGGCGCTCGCTCGCGTGCTGGCGGGCGACCTGCAGCCCGAGCAGCTGGTTTCGCCGGTGCCGCTGCGCGGCCTGTTCGCCGACCTCGCCAAAGCGCAGGCGCCTGCCACCGGGGTCGGTCGGTTCGCGCGACCCGAGATCGACAACGAGTACGTAGCGCCACGCGACGAGGTGGAGTCGGCGTTGGTGCGTTTCGTCGAGGAGCTGCTCGGCATCGACAGCGTTGGCGTGCAGGACGACTTCTTTGCGCTCGGCGGCCACTCGCTCGTCGCCGTGCGGTTGTTCGCGCGCATCAAGAAGCAGTTCCGCGTCGACTATCCATTGTCGGTGTTGTTCGAGGCGCCGACGGTCGAGCGCCTCGCGGCGATGCTCAAGCGCGATGGCGTCGCCGGCGACGCCGCCGAGACCGCGACCGCCGCCGAGGTCGCGCCGCGACACCGCTACCGCCATCTCGTCGCCATGCACCCGAGCAAGCACGGCGAGGGCAGGCCGTTCTTTCTCGTCGCCGGCATGTTCGGCAACGTGCTCAACCTGCGCCATCTCGCGCAACTCTGCGGCGGCGAACGGCCGTTCTACGGCCTGCAGGCGCGCGGCCTGTTCGGCGACTCGGCGCCGCACGCGACTTTCGAGGAGGCGGCGCGCGACTACGTCGCCGAGCTGCGGCTCGTGCAGCCGCACGGGCCGTACCTGCTCGGCGGCTTCTCGGGCGGCGGCATCACCGCCTTCGAGATGTGTCGCCAGTTGCGCGCCGCCGGCGAGCAGATCGAACTGCTCGTGCTGCTCGACACGCCGCTGCCGACGAAGGGCGTCGTCGGCCGGGCTGACCGGCTGCGCATCCAGTGGCAGCGCCTGCGCCGCCAGGGCCCGGCCTACCTATGGCAGTGGCTGCGCAACCGCGTCGCGTGGGAGGTCGGCAAGCTGCGCCGGCGCTTCGGCGGCGGCGACGATGCGCCGGAGTCGACGGCGACCTTCCACTCGCAGGCGATCGAAGCGGCGTTCCGCGAGGCTCTTGGCTGCTATCGCGTCGAACCGTTGCCGGTGCGGACGTGGTTGTTCCGGCCGGCGCTCGATCGCACGTACGACCTCGGCGGGGGCCGCTTCGCCAACAAGGATCGCGAGCTCGTGCTGCCGGACAACGGCTGGACGGCTTACCTGGGCGACCTAGCCGTCGTCGAGACGCCTGGCGACCACGACAGCATGGTGCTGGAGCCAAACGTGCGCTCGATGGCGGCGCAACTGCGCGAAGCCCTGGCGTCGGCGGCGGGGCGCGGCGGAGCGACCGCGCCGTGACCGGCCTCGATCCCGCCATCGGCGTCGTCGTCATTGGCCGCAACGAGGGCGAGCGGCTGCAGCGCTGCCTGCGGTCGCTCGGCGCGCAGGCGACGGCGTGCGTTTACGTCGACTCGGGTTCGGCGGACGACAGCGTGGCGTTTGCGCGCAGCGTCGGGGCGCAGGTCGTCGAACTCGAGCCGACGCTGTCGTTCACGGCGGCGCGCGCGCGCAACGAGGGCGCTGCGGCGCTGCGTCGCGCCGGCCGCGACGTCGAGTTCGTGCAGTTCGTCGACGGCGATTGCGAGGTCGAGGCCGGGTGGCTCGCCAAGGCGGCGGCGGCGCTGCGCGGCGATCCGGGCCTCGCCGTCGTATTCGGCCGACGGCGCGAGCGGTCGCGGGATGCGTCGGTGTGGAACCTGCTGTGCGACCTCGAGTGGGACGTGCCGCCCGGTGAGGCGCTGTCGTGCGGCGGCGACGCGCTGATGCGGCGCGCGGCGTTCGACGCGGTCGGCGGATACGACCCAACGCGGATTGCCGGCGAGGAGCCGGAGCTCTGCCTGCGGTTGCGCGGCCGCGGCTGGCGCATCGCCCGCATCGACGCGCCGATGACCGTGCACGACGCGGCGATGACGCGGTTCGGGCAGTGGTGGCTGCGCACGCAGCGCAGCGGGTACGTCGACGCCGAGGGCTGCGCCGAGCTCGGCGTGCGCTACCCGCGCTGGCGCGCCGTCCCGAGCGCGATCGCTTGGGCCTTGGCGTTGCCGCTCGCGGGCGTCGTCGCCGTGGTTGTCGCGGTATCTGCCGGCGCGACGCTGCTCGCTGCGGCCGTGCTCGCCGCTGTCGGCGCGCTCTATGCGCTGCTGTGGACGCGGGTGGCCCGTCGCGCCGCCCGCCGCTGGCCGGTCGTCGAGGCGCGCGCCTACGCGACCTGGATCGTGCTCGGCAAGTGGCCGTGCCTGCACGGCATGGCAACGTGGGCCTGGCGCCGGCTGGGCGGCGGTGGCCGTCGACTCATCGAGTACAAGGGCCCGGCCGGCTGACGCGCAGCTCGTCGCGAGCGAACGCCGTCGTGCTGGCGAGCGCCGACCGCCTCAGGTCCATGCATCTTCGAATGCGGCGAGCAGCTTGCGCGCCTCGGTCGCGGCGTCGTGGTTGGCGGCCACCGCGCGGTGGCCTGCTTCGCCCATGCGCGCGAGCGTGGCGGCGTCGGCATCGAGGGCTCGCCCCATCGCCGCGGCCAGGGCGTCGACGTCGCCCGTCGGCACGAGCCAGCCACTCTCACCGTCGCGCACGAGCTCGGGCGTGCCAGCGATCCAGGTGGTGATCGCCGGCCGGCGCAGCGCCAAGGCTTCCATCAAAACGACGGGCAAACCCTCGGCGAAGCTCGGCAGCACGAGGGCGCGGCTGCGCAGCAACAGCTCGCGGATCTCCGCGCCACTGCGCCAGCCGAGCAGTTGGACGCGGTCGCCGAGGCCGATCGCTGCGATGCGCGCCGTCAGGGCCGCGCGCAGCTCGCCGTCGCCGACGATGGCGAGTTCGAAGTCGCGGCCCGCGTCGCGCAGCTTGGCCGCCGCGGCAACCAACGTCATCTGGCCCTTCTGCTCGACGAGTCGCCCGATGTTGAGCAGCAACGGCCTGCGGTCGCGCGGCGGCGCCGACGGCGGCGCGGCGAGGAAGGCCGTATCGACGCCGCAGCGCACGACGCGCAGCTTGGGCCAGTCCGTTTCCGGCGTCCAGCGCATCAGCTGGCTGCGACCGTGCTCCGAGATGGCGACCGCGAAGGCGGCGCCGTCCACTTTGTCGGCCAGCGAGAGGCCGTGCGGGTCGTCGAACTCCTCTGGCCCGTGCACGGTGAAGCTGTAGCGCGGGCCGCCGAGCTGCCGGCAAAGCAGCGCCACTGCGGCCGAGTTGGTGCCGAAGTGCGCGTGCAGGTGGTCGATGCCGTCGCGCGCGCACCAGCGACGCAGCACACAGGCTTCCCAGAGATAGGCGAAGTTCACGAGCCGGCCGCGGCGCGAGCGGCCGCCGAGCCGCCAGGCTGTCGCCAGCGCGCGGCTGAAGGCCAGTGGCCGCGCCAGCACCGTCGCGAGCGTGGCATGCAACATGGCGATGTCGCCGACGTCGAGGATCCGCGCCGTGCGCTCGTGCTCGGCTTGGTCGTCCGGGTCGACGAGCGTGCCGCTCCAGCCGCGCACGGCGTAGCGGCGCACAGGCACGCCCGCCGACTCGATTGCGGCGATCTCGCGCCGGATGAACGTCTGGCTGGCCGCCGGATACTGGTTGATCAGGTAGCCGAGCATGGGGCGCAGCGGACGATGATCGAAAGCGGCGGGGCGGCGGTCAAGCCGGGCTGTACGGCCCCACGATTTCCGGCGTCCTGGCGGCGCGACGCGCCAGCCATCGCTTGTGCGCGTTGGCAGCGGTGAACGCGACGCCGTGCGCGCGCGCCATATTCCGCGATCCGGGAGCGCGTCGCGTGCTACGCTCCGCCACGGGACGCGTTTCGACGCACCATGGCCACGTACAGCATCGCCCCGCAAGTCCTCCTCGAACGCGCAGCTGGGCTGCGCGCCAAGTACCAGACTGCGAAGCCGTTTCCGCATATCGTCATCGACGACTTCTTTCCGGTCGACATCGTCGAGGCGGCGTGCGCCGAATTCCCCAAGCCGGGCGAAATCGCGTGGCAGCGCTTCCAGAACTCGCGCGAGGTCAAGCTCGCGTTCAACGACGAGGCGCTGCTCGGACCCGCGATTCGCGATCTGATCTGGCAGATGAACTCGCAGGTCTTCCTGCGGTTCCTCGAGCGGCTGACGGGCATTGAGAACCTGATCCCCGACCCGCAGCTCTCGGGCGGCGGCATGCATCAGATCGTTCGGGGCGGCAAGCTCGGCGTGCATATCGACTTCAACAAGCATGGCCCGTACCAATTGGATCGACGGCTCAACCTGCTGCTGTACCTCAACAAGGACTGGCGCGAGGAGTACGGCGGCCACCTCGAATTCTGGGACGAAGGCATGACTCGCTGCGAGCAGCGCATCTTGCCGGTCTTCAACCGCGTCGCGCTGTTCTCGACGACGGAGAAGTCGTGGCACGGGCACCCCAACGCGCTCGCGTGTCCCGAGGGCTGGTCGCGCAAGTCGATCGCGCTGTACTACTACACGAACGGCCGTGACGACGGCGCGAAGGCGCCAGAGCATACGACGGTCTTCCGCGACCGCCCGGGCGAACGCGGGCCCAAGGACCTGGGCGGCGGGCTCCATCTGCGCGACTTCGTGCCGCCGATCCTGTGGCGCGGGCTCAAGCGGCTCGCCGGCCGCTGACCCTGGCGCTCGTACGCGGCCCATGACCGCCTTCGCCTACTTCGTGTTCTTCCTGGCGCCGATCTGGGCGCTGAGCCACGTGATGTCGCGACGGGCTGCGCCCCTGGCCGTCGCGCAGGCGGTCGTGGTGACGTGGTTAACGATGCCGCTGCTCCGCATCGATATGCCCGGACTGCCGGACCTGGACAAGGAGACGTTGATAGGGTGCTCGACGCTCGCCGGCGTGTTGCTCGCCGGTCGGCGCCAGGGAGCGCGGATCGGCGCGTCGCCGTGCGACGTGCCGATGATCTGTCTCTGCCTCGCGCCGATTGGCTCGTCGCTCGCGAACGACCTAGGCGTCTTCGACGGATTGTCGTCGGCGCTGCGCTACTTCTTCACCTTTGGCCTGCCGTTCGTCATCGGCCGCATCATCTTCGTCGACGCGGCTGCTGTCGGCGCGCTCGCGCGAACGCTTGCCCTTGGCGTGCTTTGCTATCTGCCCGCGGTGCTGTTTGAGTCGCGCATGGCCCCGCAGTTGCACATGTGGGTCTTCGGTATGCCGGGACGCGTCGGTTGGGAGACCGTCGACGTCTACGGCCCATTGCGCTGGAAGCCGTCCGTCTTCCTGCAGTCGCCCCTCGAACTGACGCTGCTGATGGGCATCGGGTTCCTAGCGGTCTACTGGACGCGCGTCACCACTAGTGCGCGGCGATTTGGCCCGCTGACGATCGGCTGGGCGTCGCGCCTCGCGTTCTTCGCCACGCTGATGGGCAAGTCGCTCGGCGGTTTCACGCTGACGATCGTTGGCCTCGCGGCGCTGCGGGCAACGCGCGCGCTGCGCCACCCAATCATCATCGCGCTGCTCCTGACGGTCGCGCCGCTCTACATCTCGCTGCGGGCGTCGGGATGGTGGGACGGCATGAGTTTAATCGAGTTCCTGCGGGAGAACGTCAGCGTGCGTCGCGCCGAATCGTTCCTGACGCGCATCGACAACGAGAACATCCTGGTCGCCAAGGCGCTCGAACAACCGCTGTTCGGCTGGGGCGGGTGGGGTCGCAACCGCGTCTTCAGCGAGGAAGGGATCGACATCTCCGTCACCGACGGCTTGTGGGTGATTCTGCTTGGGATCAACGGGTGGACAGGATTGTGCAGTTGGCTCGCGCTCGTCACGTCGTGCCATTTGCCGATCCTTCGGCATTGGCGGCGCGCCGGCGCCAGCCGCGTCGCCGACGGTCCGATCCTGTGGGCGATGGTCGTGGTGATTCTCCATAGCATTGACAGCATGGCGAACGCGATGACGAACCCCATCTACTACATGCTGATGGGCGCGCTCGTCTCCGTCGGCCAGGTCGGCCGCTACGTGATGAGTTCTCCGGGCGCAGTGGCCGAAGCCGTCCGCGGCGCGCTTGCGTCGAATCGCCGCGCACCGCTGCAACCGCGGCGAAACATCGCGGCCGGATGAAGCGCCAGCCCTTCTTGGTTTAGCGCAAGTTCTCGTGAGTTGCTGACGTCGTTGCCATCGCGCTCACGCGATCGAGTCCGAATGCAAGCTTCGGTGGGTCATCGAGGTTGCCGATACCGGCGACATGATGAGCACCAGGGAGAATCCGAAGGAAGCGCGGGTTGTCGACTTTGATGGCTGTGAGAAGGCTGCCCTCCATGTTGGCCGCGGTCGACGTATCGCGTTGCGGCGCCGCAGCGCGATGCCGTGCATCGCAGCGATGCTGATCGCGTTGGCCGCAGCGTGCAGCGGCGGCGGCATCGAAGGCGCCGCGGCAGGCGCTGGCGGTGGCTCCGGCGGCGGCTCTGGTGGCGGCTCCGGCTCTGGCTCCGGTTCCGGCTCCGGCGGCGGCACCGGTGGCGGTGGCGTGGCCGGGCCGCGCTGGTCGGATCCGACCACTTGGCCAGGCGGCACGCTGCCCGGCGCCAACACGAACGTGCACATCCCTGCGGGCATGACCGTCGTGCTCGACACCAATACCGCGGCTCTCGACCTGCTGCGCATCGAGGGTTCGCTGCTCGCCGATCCGGCGCTCGTGGTGGGCATCACCGCGGACAGCATCGAGGTCCTCCCGGGCGGCAGGCTTGAGATTGGCACCGCGTCCGAGCCGCACACGGCCGGCGCGACGCTGACCCTCACCGGCGCGCGTGGCGCGCACACGACTCGAGCCGAGGACACCGGCCTCGACAACGACGGCATCCAGCGCGCCATTCGCGTCATGAACGGCGGCACGCTGCGCCTATTCGGTCAGGTGTCCGGCCCGCAGATGACGAAGCTTGCCAGCCACGCGGAAGCGGGCGCGACCAGTCTCGCCACCGCCGACGTGGTCAACTGGCGCGCCGGCGATCGGATTGCCGTTTCGACGACCGACTTCTACGGCGTTGGTCAGACCGAGGTCCTGACGCTCGCCAGCAATGCGACTGGCGCCGTGCTCAACACGACGACGTCGCTGCAGTCGTTCCGTTGGGGCCGCTTGCAGTACCCGCTCGACACGCCGGTCAACGGCACGGGTGTCAGTCTGTCGCAGGGGCCGTTCAATCCGCCGCGCGTCACCACGCAGGCAGTGCTCGACCAGCGCGCCGAGATCGCCAACCTGTCGCGGCGCATCGTGATCCAGGGCGCTGACGACGCCGATTGGCAGCAGCAGGGATTCGGCGTGCACGTCATGGTGATGGGCCTCAATAGCACGGCCCAGGTCCAGGGCGTCGAGTTCCGCCGCTGCGGCCAGCGCCGCGCGATGGGCCGCTACCCGTTCCATTGGCACATGCTGTCGTACAGCGCGTCCACCGCCCAGGGCGCGGGCGGCGGCCAGTTCCTCGGCGACGTCCCTGCCGGCGCGCACTTCCTGCGCGACTCCGCGATCTGGGGCAGCGAGAACCGCGCGGTCACGATCCACGGCACGTGCGGCGTCACCGTCGACAACGTCTACGCAGTCGACATCAAGGGCCACGCGTTCTTCCTCGAGGACGGCTCCGAGATGCGCAACACCATCACGCGGTGCCTTGCGATGCGGGTTCGCGATCCGGGGATGCACCGCATTAAGGTCAACGACAGCGATGCGTCGGGTTTCTGGCTGACCAATCCGGTCAACTCGATCTCCTGGAACAGCGGCTCGGACTGTGTTGGTCGCGGCATCTGGAACAGCTTTGCGCTGCGCTGCTTCGGCCTGTCGCGCAACGCCCAGATCAACCCGTCGCAACTCACCACGCTGTTGCACACGGAGAACACTGGCCACGGCAATCGTACGCAGGGAATGACGACCGAGTTCGTCACCGCCGACGAGGCGGGCAACACGGCGCTCAATCGCTACGACCCGCAGGATCCGTTCTTCATGACCCGCAACAAGGTCTGGAAGAACAACGAAGGCGGCTACATGCACCGCGTCGGCAAGGCGCGCTACGAGGACTGGGTCGGCGCTGACAACAACACCCGCGACTTCCTCGGCCAGACGCTCTTCGCGACCATGAAGGGCTTCCTGCTGATCCAGAGCAGCCTCAACTCGGCCACGCCGTTCGCGGACCCGCGCCGCATCGGTCTCGCCAGCTACCACTTCACTGTCGACATCGAAGACCTTGTCGCCATCAACTACGCGTTCGCTGGTCCGACGATCACGTGGAACTCGCAGTTCGTGTACGGCGGCGGCGTCATCGACTCCTCCGACATGTACCTCGACGGCGTGGCGCTCGGCCACTTCCGCAATCCGGGCTGGCGTCTGATCAACTCGAACGCCGGCTACCTCACGCCAGCGCCGTACTTCGATGGCTTCCCGCTGTCGACTTACATGCTCAACCGCTTCCGCTACTGGTCGGTTTCGGGCGCCAAGTGGGACACGTACGGCTACTGGGGCCAGGCGGGCAACTACCTCATTCCGGACCGTCCGTTCTACACGCACGGCCTGACCAACTTGACGCCCGTCGTTCCGGCCGGCCAGAACGGCTGGTCGACGCCCAGTCTGTTCTACGGCATGACCGACGTCACGTTTGACGCCGAGACGCAGCCCGGCTGGGGCGGCCCGTCGTACATGCCCGTGCGACTCGCGCGCCTTAATTCGTCGAACGTCGAGATCGCCGAGCACACGATTAGCGATCCTGGCCAGGCGCTGTTCCTGCCGGGAGCCCGCCACTGGTCGGTCGCCAAGAATGGCCGGTATCGCCTGACCATCCCGAGTGGCCGCATGCCGGTCTCGCAAGTCCGTGTGGCGATGGAGAACGCCTACCGTGCCGACGATCGCGTCCTGGTCGGCCTGCCCTGGCCCGGCAACGTGCCGGTCGCCGGGCGCTACGACTCAGGCTACGACTCGCGTTCGATCGAGCAGAAGATCGCGGCCAATGTCACCCGCGTGTTCGTGCGCGACGGCTCCAGCATCGACAACGTGCTGGCGGAACCGACCGGCCGACGCATCTGGCAGGACTCGGCTAACAACATGGTCTGGGTCGCGCCAATGGGCGGCATGGCGATCAACGTATGGGGCTACGACGGCCGCACCGACGAAAGCCTGAAGCGCCACCACTTCATCTATCTCTACGCGCAGTGAGCCCATGAGCGCCCAGGGAACGACGAATGGATGGCTTCGCGTCGCGCTCAGCGTCGCCATTGCGTGTGGCGTTGTCGGCGCCGTCACGCTGGCGGTCGCCTTCGGATGGAGTCGCGGCGCGAAGCACGACGCAGCGCCGTCCATCGCGGCGGGCGCGACCGAGCTCGAACTCGGGCGCGAGATTTGCGGCGACTGCTGCGAGTCGCGCATCTGGAACGCGATTGGCGGTCTATCCGGCGTGAGCGACGTCGTCGCGACGCCGGGAAAATCGAAGATCGTCGTGCACCACGACGGCCATGCCGGCGTGGCGCAAGAACTCGTCAGCAGCCTGCGCAAACTCGAGTACCCCGAGGCGAAGCTGGTCGGCGCGCCTGCCGACGTCGACGCGCAGGGGCGCGTGTGGGTGCGGCCGGTCGCGCCGATCCGGTGAGCGGCGCGCGTCGCCGTCAGCGCTCGCCGTCGCGCCGCGTGCGCTGCCAGCGGGTCTCGCGCCCACGGACGAGACCGAGGTAGAGAGGCAGCTTCCAGGCGATGTAGACCGGGGCCCGCAACAGCGTCGCGAACGGCAGCGCGTCGCGTCCGTGCGCCAGCCAGGCGGCGAAGGTCGCCAGCGCGACGACGCCGAGCGCCGCTATGGCGATCGCCAGCGCCGCCAGCCCGGCGCCGACCGCGGCTGCGAGCGCGCCGAGGGCCACCGCGCCCGTCATCAGCAGCGCCAGCATGGACAGCGGCGGCACCATGAGGTCGAGCGCAAGCGCGAACGCAGCTGGCCGCAGGGCGAGTCCGCGCAGCAGCAGGCGCGGCGCGTAGCGCCAGGCCGTGCCGAACTGGCCGTGTTCCCAGCGTCGACGTTGCGTCGCAGCGTCGACGTCGCGCCGTGGCAGTTCGCTCGCGACGCGCACGTCAGCGACGGCGACCGGGGCGCGTCCTGCCAGCGCTGACTCCAGGCCAAGAACGAGGTCCTCCACGATGTCGCCGCCGAGCCGGCGCACCGCCCCGGCCAGGGACCACGGCAGCGCGAAGCCGCTGCCGGTGATGTGGCATGGCAGGCCGATACGGTCCATGCCGCGCGGCCGCACGCGATTGCGCACCACGACCGCGAAGGCGCCGATGCGCGCCAATGCCGATCCGTCGGCCGGCGCGCGCAGCACGTAGTCCGCCTGGGCTGGCCGTCCCGTTGCCAGTGCGACGGCGGCGACATCGCGCACCGAGCCGGCGGCGACGCGACAGTCGGCGTCGACGAACACGACCGCGTCGGGCGGATCGATCGCGAGACTCGCCACGGCGTGCGCGAGCGCGTAGCCCTTGCCTCGGCGGGCGTCATCGCGCCGTTCGAGCACGCTTACGACCGCCGCCGAGGACGTGGCCGCAGCGGCGCGCCGGGCCGCGTCAGCGGTGCTGTCACCGCAGTTGTCGGCGACGACGACGAGCCGGTCGCCGGCGCGCAGTTGCGATAGCAGGCCGACCACCGTCGCGCCGATGCCGCGCTCTTCGTCGTGTGCCGGCACGACCACCGTGACTCGCCCCGCGCCGCCGCCGTCGGCCGGGCGCCGCCGTGCCGGCAGGCAGCCAAGCAGGCATTGCGCGGCGTAGACCGCGGCAGGCACGCCCAGCGCGACGCTGGTCGCGAGCGCGGCGCTGCCGACGATCGTCGCTACGTCCATCGGGGCGCCATGCTCGCGCGCGCATGGTCGCGACGCCAACGGTTCCCCGCGTCCTTCACCACAGCGCGCGGCGGGCGGGTCAGAACTGGGCGTTGACGCAGTTGGTGCGGAACCAGCCGTCGATCGGGTCGAGACCAACGGCCTGGAAGCGCATCAGTTGCCCAGTCAGCAGGCCGGCCGGCAGCGCGTATTGGGTTGACAGCGACGGTGATCCGACCCCCGTGCCGCCGGAGAACGACACGCCGCCGAAGATGCCAACGCCGTCCTCGAGCACCACGGCCAGCGCGTACGACGGATCGATGCACAGCGCGCCGATCGGGGTCGGCAACGACGGCGAGCCGGGGAACGCCGTGAGCAGCACGAATGGCACCTGCGGGACGGCGGCTGCGCTGGCGTTGACGACGTTCACCGTCAGGATCGCCGGCGTGTGCGCCACGGCCAGCACGCGGCCGAACAGCTGGAACGTCGTGGTCGCGCCGGTCGACAGGTTTATCGCCGTGACCACGGCGCCGCCGCCGGCGGCGGTCGCCGTTGCGTTGGTCTGCGCGAAGCCCAGCGCGTCGGTAGCGATCGGCCCCGTCGCCGCGACGATCGCCGCGCCCTGTGCGCTGAACAGCACGGGCACGCCGGCAGCCGGCAGGCCCAGGCCGTCATAGGCGCGCGCGACCAGCGGCGCCGCGAACGGTTCGCCTGCGGTCGTGCGCTGGCCGCTGCCGCTCGCTGCCAGCAACGCTGCTTGCGGCCCGTTCGGTCGGATGCGGCCGAGCATGCCCTGCAAGCTGTTGGCCAGGAACCAGAGGCAGCCGTCCGGGCCTTGGCGCAGCGCGCATAGGCGTTGGAAGCCGCTGGCCCAGCGGATCGCGTCTGGTTGGCCGTGGACCGGCGGGGCCGGCGCCCAGCCGGCTGCCTGGTGGCGAAGGCGGCGGATGTCGCCGCCGGTCACGTCCGTGACGAAGACGTCGCCGTCGTATGCCGCGCCAAAGCCACCGGACGCAGGATTGCGGTAGCGCGGCCCCGCGATGATCGACCGCCACGTCGAGTTCACGTGATCGACCGCAAGGATCGGCTCGGTTAGTGTTCCTGGCGTCGGGCCCGGACAGGCCCATCCCGGCTGGGAGCCTTCACGGATCGGCCAGCCGAAGTCGATGAGCGGCAGCGGACCCTGGACGACTGGATACTCGCTGAGTTCCTCGCACGTGGCTTCGCCGACATCCGCGATGTAGACGCTGCCTGTCGCCGGATCGATCTCGAAGCGGAACGGGTTGCGCAAGCCGTGCGCGATCACGAGTTGCGAGAAGTCGGTCGCGCTGCTCAGCGGGTTGTCGCCGGGGTCGAGTTGCGAGTACGCGGGCGCGGCGAGTCCGGGCGTTGGCGGCAGGCCGGCGACAGCGATTCGCAGCAGGCAGCCGAGGCTGGACGAAGGCGAGCGCGCGCCGCAGGCGTCGACGTCGTCGCCCATGCTGACCATGAGCTTGCCGTCGGGCGCGAAGCGCAGCGCGCCGCCGTTGTGCGCGTTTGCGCCATCGGGGATGGCGTCGAGCACGACGCGTCGCGATGGCGCGGCGAGGACCAGCGCGGTGCTGTTCGGATCGTTCCGCGCGCCTAGCAGCGCGAACCGATCGAGGTGCATGAAGTCGTCGATCGCGCTCGTGTACCAGACGTACAGAAAGCCATTCGTGGCGAACTGTGGATCGGCAGCCAGGCTCAGGAGGCCGCGCTCACCCCCGAACTCGACGGCAGGCACGATGCCGACGACGGCGTACGCGCCATTGGCGTAGACCGTCAGCGTGCCGTCATCGGCAGCGATCAGGCAGCGGCCGTCGGGCAGGAAGCAAAAGTCCGTAGGGCGGTTGAGCGACGACGACAGCAGCGAGTCGACAACGAACCCGATGGGCACGGTCTGAGCGGCGGCTCCGGCGGCCAGTGCGAGCGCGGCGAGCAGGGACCGTGACATGATGGTCGAGAAGCATAGCGCTGGGCGGGCGGCCGAGGCGGTCGCCACGATGCGCCGGATGCGACACACGGTGTGCCGTTCATCCGATGGCGCGCCTGTCGGTATCCTGCGGCCATCCGTCCGCCCCGGCGGACATCATCGTCCTCGTCGCCGCAGACTCTCAATGTCCATGCCGTTGCGCCCCGATCGCCAGCCCGCGCCGATGCTCTTCGGCTTGGCGCTGCTCGCCTACGCGTTGGCGCTGTGGTGGACGTTTGGCGGCGATCCCATCGGCCCGTCGTGGCGCGAGTGCGACACGCAGGCGATTGCGCGCAATCTCGCGTTCGAGGACTTCGACCTCGCGCGGCCGCGCGTCGACTGGCGTGGTGACACAACCGGCGAAGTCGAGTGCGAGGCGCCGATCTACCAGGGCCTCGTCGCCGCGATGCTCCGCGCCGTTGGCGACGTCGACTGGCCGGGGCGGTTGGTCTCGCTGCTTGCGATCGTGTGGCTCGCCGTCTCGTGGTTTCGCCTCTTCGAGCGTTGCGCGTCGCGCGCTGGCGCATGGCTCGGCGTCGCAGCGTTTCTCGCCGGGGCGCAGGCCGCCTTTCTCGGCACCCGCGTGATGCCTGACGCCCTCAGTCTCGCGCTCGGCAGCGCGGGCCTGGCGGCCTTCGTCCGCCACCTCGACGACGGCCGCGCGCGAACACTCGCTGCGGCGACGGCGCTGACGCTCGTCGGCGCCCTGGCCAAGCCGACGACGCTGCAGTTTGTCGCCCTACAGGCCGCCTTCGCCTGGGCGCTGCAGCCGGCGAGGCTGCGTGCAGCCAGGACGTGGTTGGCGTTCGCCGTCGTGGTCGCCGGCGTCGCTGCGTGGCTGCTGCACGCGCGCGCGCTCGGCCTCGCCACCGGACTCACCTTCGGCGTCACGTTCGGCGACGTGAAGTCGCCGGCCCCCGATCACCTGTTGCATCCGCGGCTGTGGCTGACGCTGGCCTGGTCGACACTGCGCTACGGACTGGGATGGCTGGGCGCGCTCGCCGGGGTCGCGCTGCTGGTTCGGCGCGGCGCGACGCGCCTGGACGCGCTGTTCGGCGCCGTCGTCTTTGTCGGCCTGGTCGGATCCTTCCGGTACAGCTGCGATGCGGGGATCGGACCGCAATATCATGCGGTCGCGGCGCTGTTCGGCGCCTGGTTGGTGGCGCGGGCGTGGCCGGCGCGCGCCGGCGCGCGCGCTGGCGTCGTCGCCGCTGCGATTTTGCTGGCCGTCGCGGTCCAGGCCATCGTCGCCGAGACCGAGCATCGCCCCGGCCGCGCGCCAACCGGGCACGACGAGACGGCGCGCATCGTGCAGGCCAGCTGCGCCGACGGCGAACTCGTCGTGGTCCGGAGCCCGAAGCCGGCGTTCGACTCGTTCTGGCGGCGGCCTTCGAACTTCGAAGAGCCGGTGCTGCTGCACCTTGCCCGCCGCAAGGGCTGGGTCCTGCCAGTCGACGGCGTCGACGGTGAGCGACTTGCTGGACTCGCGGCGCGCGGGGCCCGGCTCTACGTCGAAACCGGGTCCGTGCGACTCGATGGACCGCTCGGCGACTGGCTCGAGCGCAACGCGCGGCTGGTCGGGTCGACGGCGGCAGCTAGGATCTATCGGCTTCAACGTCCGTGACGCATCCCGACCGCGCGTTGCAATCCACGCCGATGACACCCAGGGGGAGTAGCGCAGCCGCTGCCGCGCCGCTGCGCGTACACACGGTCTATCCGTATCCTTGCGGACTCAGCGGCATCGCTGGCATCGTCATCGAGTTCTGCGACGCCGTCGATCGCGCGCCCGAGTTGCGTCGCCGCTTCGAGTGCACCGCGTGGGTCGCGTACGCCAATCGCCAGCTATCGCGTCACTACCTGCGCGGCACGAGCCGGAAATGGCTGGTGCGCTTGGCGTCGCGCTTGCCCGGCGGCGAAGCGTGGCTCCGGCGCCAGACCATGCGCAGGATCGGGCAGCACGTCCGTCCTGGCGACGTGTGCATCCTATATCCCGGCCCGACCGCGCCGGACCTCGCGGCCTTGCGGGCCAAGGGCGTCACCCTCGTCCACGATCCGGTCAACACGGCGTACCCCGCTAACTTCGTGGCCTTCCGGCGTGCGTACGCGGCGGCGGGGATGCCCTTGTCGATCCGGGAAGACGCGGTCGCCATCGCCGACGAGCGCGCCCGCTTGTCGTCGCAGGACGTCGTGATCGCCTGCAGCCCGCACGTGCAGCAGAGCTACGAAGCTCTCGGCGTGTCGAGCGATCGCATCGTCCGCTCCAGCTACGGCTTCAGTCCGCACACGTTCCACCCGGTGCGGCGCGCTGCATCCAAGCCGACCTTCCTGTTCGCCGGCACCGGCTCGGTCCGCAAGGGCCTCCCCGTCCTGCTCAAGGCGTGGAGCCGGGCCGGCGTCGATGGCCGCCTGGTCGTGCTCGGCCAAATCGACGCCGAGGTCGCCGCGCATTGCGCCGAGCACATGCGCCAATCGAACATCGAGTTCCGCGACTACACCGACGACCTGGGCAGCGTGTTCGGTGAGGCCGACGTGTTTGTGCTGCCCAGCTTCGAGGAGGGCAGCCCGCTGGTCGGATATCTCGCGCTCGCCGCCGGCCTGCCGTGCGTGATGTCGCCAGCGGCGGCGGGATGGGTCGTTCGCGATGGCTCCGAGGGCTTCGTCGTCGAGCCGGACGACGTGGAGTCCATCGCACGCTCGTTGCGTCGGCTCGCGGACGACCCGGCGCTTCGGGGTCGCATGGCCGCCGCCGCGGCCGCGCGCAGCGTCGACTACACATGGTCGCGGGTGACACAGCAGCGGCTCGCGGCGCTCGCGCCGTTCCTGCCTCGCTGATCGCTGGCGGGCCAGGATCGGGAACGGCGTCGGGATCGGGCGCATTCCGACGCCGATGACGAGCGACGGGCGGCACGGCAGGGCGCACGACAGGTTGCTACAGGAGCCCGCTGCCGTCGGCGCGCTCGCCACGGCGCTGCGCGCGCGACTCTGAGCGCGCTGGATCTAGCCAGCGCCGCGGCCATGATGGGCGGGGTCCCGCTGCCGGCCCGTGCAACTCACCTTCAAAGAACGCTTGCTGCGCCTGCTCGACCGCGAGGAGCGCGACGAACAGCGCACGCACCGCGAGATGCGCGCGCAGCCGATCGACCTGCGCGTGAGCGAGGGCGAGTGCATCCACGGCGCGGTCTACCGCGGCGAACGTGGCGACTCGCACGAGTTCGCGGTCGCCGAGAACGGCAGCAAGTTCAAGGCGGGGGATCTCGTCGTTGTCGGCGATGGCCTCGACCTCGAGCGTGGCGCGCCACTCGTGTGCGGCCCGTACGACGCGCACAAGGGCCTGCTGAGCCTCGTCGGCGATCCGTGGCTGCATGGCGCGCCGCCGCGGTTCACCGTTGGCAAGAGCTACGTCGTCGACCGCCGCGCGCGTTCGCAGCACGGCCGCCTGCGCGACGCCGTGCGCGCGGCGTTCGCCACGCCCCTGCTCGCCGAAGTGCTGGCAGGACGTCACGTCGTCCGCGCCGACGAGGCGCGCTGCCAGCGCGCCGCCGAAGCGCTCGCCGCCTACGGCCTCAACGACGCACAGATCGCCGCCGGCGCCGGCGCGATCGCGACCGAGAGCCTCGCGCTCGTGCAGGGACCGCCTGGCACCGGCAAGACGCGCCTGCTCGCCGCCGTGGTCGCGGCGCTGTGCGCGCGCGGCTGCCGCATCGCGCTGTCGGCGTTCACGCACCGCGCCGTCGACAACGCGCTGTTGGCAATCCGCAAGGCCTCGTCCGACGTTAGGCTCATCAAGCTGGCGTCGTCTTCGGTCGACGCGGGCGAACTGCGCGCCGCCGGCGTGCAGCTGGTCGACGCCAAGCAGCTGCGCGCGCCCGACAAGGGCTGCGTCGTCGCCGGCACCTGCTACCAGCTCGACCGGCTGCAAGACCGCGAGCGCTTCCACTACGCGGTCTTCGACGAGGCTGGCCAGCTGCCGATTCCGCACGCGCTGCCCGGCATGGCGCGCGCGCAGCGCTGGCTGTTCTTTGGCGACCACATGCAGCTGCCGCCGGTGATCACGACGACCGCCGCCGACCCAGGCGCCGCGCAGTCGATCTTCGAGTTCCTGCACGACCGCTACGGCAGCAGGATGCTCGACGTCACCTACCGCATGAACGCGGGTGTCTGCCGCGTCATCAGCGAGACGTTCTACGACGGCCGGCTGCGCGCGGCCACCGACGCGGCGGCGCGGCGGCTGCCGTTCGCGCCGGGAGGCCGGCACGACGAAGCGCTCGACCCCGAGCATCCGGTGACGTGGCTGCGCATCGACCACCATCAGCCCGGCGCGCGATCGCCCGAGGAGGCCGCCGCCGTCGCCGACCTCGTCGAGGACCTCGTGCGTCGGCACGGCGTGCCTCCCTGTGAGGTCGCGGTGATCGCGCCGTTCCGCGCTCAGGTTCGCCAACTGCGCAGCATGATCGACCAGAAGGAGCTGCCTGGCGGCCGCGACATCGTCTGCGACACCGTCGACAGCATCCAAGGTCAGGAGCGCGAGGCGGTGATCGTCTCGTTGACCAGCGGCGACCCGACCGAGTCGCGCGGCCGCGGCGCCTTCCACCTGTCGCTCAACCGGATCAACGTCGCGCTCTCTCGCGCGCGCACCAAGGCCGTGCTGGTCGCCAGCGCGCACGCCTTCCGCGCGCTGCCCGACGAGCCCGACGGCTTGCGCATGGCGTCGCGCTGCAAGGAGCTGCGCGACCGCGTGCCCCAGATCGACGTCACCAAGCTGTACGCGATCGTCGGGGGCGCGTCGTGAGCGCGCCGGCGACGGCGCCAAGTCCTGCGCCCGCGGCGAACGCTGCGCTCGAACGGCTGGCTGATGCCGTCGGCTGGTGTGGCACCGTCGCGATCCTCGGCGCGTTCGCGCTCAACAGCTTCCACGTGCTCGGGCCGCGCGACCCTTGCTACCTGCTGCTCAATCTCGGCGGCGCCGCCGGCGTCGGCTGGGTGTGCTGGCGCAAGCGCGCGTGGCAGGCGTTCTGGCTGGAGGCTGTCTGGGGGCTGGTCGCTGCCGTAGCGCTCGTGCGCGCGGCTCTCGCTGGCTGACGGCTGGTCGTCGCCGTTCCCGGCGAATCGCCGATCGACATTGGCGTCGCGACGCCGCGCGCGCCCATGCGCCAGGTCGTGACCGAGCAGGGCGCCGTCGATGTGCGCGACGTGGGCCTGCGCCAGCGCGCCGCGGCGCCGATCGGGATCGCCGCGCCAGGGGACCGCGAACGGCTCGGGCTGGGCGCGCGCGAGTTTCGGCCGCCTCGACCAACCACGGTCGCGGCCTGGCGTATGGCGCGTGCCGCGGGGGTGGGCCGTCGCGGGGCGTGTTGTGATGCGCCGCTCCCGCGCGGCTGCGATCTGGTCGAACGGGCTGCCTCGTGCGCGGTGGGCGCGCTGGGCGCTCAGTCCGCCGCGGCGCGGCGCAGCGTGAAGCGGTCGCGCAAAGCGCGGCGGCCGTCCTTCGGCTCGACCATCCAATGGCCGGCGATCTCGGCTCCGTCAGTCGACAACGTGCCGAGGTACCGCACGGCGTGGCCGGTCATTTCGAAGACCAGCTCGCCCTTGCCCGCGAGCCGCACGCTCGTGTGCGTCGGTCCCTGGTGGGTCTGGGTGAAGTTGACGACGCGGTCGTTCACCTCGCCTTCGACGACCGAGTGCTCAGGCAACTCGGCGAGGATTTCGACCTCGCTGAGCAGGCGCGCCGCCACGGTGTCCATGCCGAATATCTCGCGATCGAGCTTCTGCGTGCCGACGAGCAGCGTGTCGGCGTCGCGCATCGACCCGACGAATGACTGGCCGCGCTGGGACAGGCGCAGGGTGACGCCGTGCTTGCGTCCGTCCTGCATGTAGTGACCTTCCCAGTCGCCGCCCAGATCGTGCTTGGTCATGTCGCCTCTTGTGGCATCGCCGCGCGCGTTGGCGCGGCTGGTTCTGCGAGCGTGAGTGTGCCGTCGAACGTCGCGCGCGCAATGCCTTCGGTGACCGTCGACGCGCCGAACGCGGCGCAAAGCGCGGAAGTGTCGATGGCATCGGGGGTCGATGGCGGTTGCTGTAGCGGCAGCTCTCTCGCCGGGCCGACGGATTGCGCTCGCGAGGTCGCTGGTGACGCGGTGGACGAACGCTTGCGCGCGGAATGCAGCAGCGCCGGCGGGAGCGCGCGGCTGCACGGCGGCGCGACGGGCGCTGTGGCATTGGGCCGAGTTGTCTGCGGCGCCGGTCGGAGGCAGCCGGCCCGAACTAGCCGCCGCGGATGGGTAAATGGCCTGCGTCAGCGAGTTGCCGGGAGATGGCTGCGCGCAGCCAGCGACGCCAGCCTAGTTGCCCACAGCGTCGCTCACGGCAGCATGCCCAGCGCCAGCCAGCCGACCCACAGCAGCACGCCGAGCAGCGCGCCGAGCGCAAGCACGCGCAGCGCATGTGCGATCGCGCGCTTCACAGCGACTCCAGCAGCGCCTGGAACTGCGCTTCGTCGAGGATGTTGAGCCCGAGCTCCTGCGCCTTCGTCAGCTTGCTGCCGGCGTCGGTTCCGGCGACGACGTCGGTCACCTTCTTGCCGACGCTGCCGGCAGTGCGCGCGCCGAGCGCCTCGACCTTGGCCTTGGCGTCATCGCGCGACATCGTCGTGAGCCCGCCGGTGAACACGAACACGCGGCCGGCGAGCGGCCCGCCGCCGGTGGCCGCCTGCTTCTGCGGTTCCACGCCGGCGGCGGCGAGCGCCTGCAGCGTCACGCGGTTCTTCGGCGACGCGAGGAACTCGACGATTGCCGCCGCGACCTCCTTGCCGACGCCGTCGACCGCCATCAGCGCCTCGTCATTCGCTGTCGCCAGCGCTTCAAGCGCGCCGAAGTGGCTGGCGAGGTCCTTCGCCGTCGTCTCGCCGACGTGGCGGATGCCGATGCCGTGCAGGAAGCGCGCCAGCGTCGGCGTCTTGCCGGCGGCAATGCGCTCGAGCAGGTTCTGCGTGCTCTTCTCGCCCCAGCGGTCGAGTTCGAGCAGCTGCGCTTTCTTGTCGGCGAGCGTGAACACGTCTTCGATCGAGGCGACGAGTTTGGCGGCGACGAGCTGCTCGACCTGCTTGGGGCCGAGGCCTTCGAGGTCGAAGGCGCGGCGGCCGGCGAGGTGGACGATGCGGCCGACGAGCTGGTCGGGGCAGTCGAGGTTGCTGCAGTAGACGAACTTGCCTTCTTCTTGCAGCGGGCCTTGGCACGACGGGCAGTAGGACGGCGGCGCCGCCGGCGCGCTGCTGTCCGGGCGCTCCTCGGCGATCACGCGCACGACCTCTGGGATGACGTCGCCGGCGCGCTGGATCTCGACGAGGTCGCCCTGGCGCACGTCCCGCTCCTTCAGCAGCGCCCAGTTGTGCAGCGAAGCGTTGCGCACGGTCACGCCGGCGAGGTCGACCGGCTCGAGGTGCGCGACCGGCGTCACCGCGCCGGTGCGGCCGACCTGCGCGCCGATCGCCAGCACGCGCGTCTTCGCCAGCCGCGGCGCGAACTTGTACGCCAGCGCCCAGCGCGGCGTGCGCGACGTGCGGCCGAGCTGCGTCTGCCAGTCGGCGCGGTCGACCTTGGCGACGATGCCGTCGAGTTCGTACGGCAGCGCGTCGCGCGCCGCCTCCAGCTCGTCGCGGAAGGCCAGCACGCCGTCGGCGCCGTCGACGACGCGGAACGGCTCGGCGACCTGGAAGCCCCACGCCGTCAGCTGCGCGCGCAGTTCGGCGTGTGTCGCGAACGTCGCGCCATCGACGTTGCCGATGGCAAACGCGATGAAGTCGAGCGGCCGGCGCTTCACCACGCGCGGGTCCTGCAGCTTGAGCGTGCCGGCGACGGTGTTGCGCGCGTTGCGGAACTGGCCCTCGGCGCTCGTCTCCTCGCGTTCCTGCAAGGCGGCGAAGCCGCGCTTGCTCATGATCACCTCGCCGCGCACCTCGATGCGCGCCGGGAACGGTTCCTTGCCGCGCAACCGCAGCGGCAGGTTGCGGATTGTGCGCAGGTTGGCGGTCAGGTCTTCGCCCTGCTCGCCGTCGCCGCGCGACAGGCCGCAGACCAAGGCGCCGTCCTCGTACAGCAGGTTGGCCGAGGCGCCGTCGAGTTTCGGTTCGCAGCTCCAGCGGATCGCCGCGCCGTCGCCGAGCGCCAGCAGCTTCTCGGCGCGGGCGCAGAACTCGCGCACGTCGTCGGCCGCCATGATCGACTCGATGCTGCCCATCGGCGCGAGGTGCTTGCGCGTCGGAAAGCTGCCGCCCTTCGGCAGCGGCGCGCCGACCCGCTGCGTCGGCGAGTCTGGCGTGACCAGCTCCGGGTGCGCCTTCTCCAGCTTGCGCAGCTGCACGAACAACGTGTCGTACTCGGCGTCGCTGATGTCGCTGTGGCCGCGGTTGTAGTACTGGTCGTCGGCGAGGCGGATCTTGCCGCGCAGCGACTCGAGCTCCTGCTGGACCTTCACGCGGATGGTCCTAGGGGCGGTGGCGGGGGCGGTCAAGCGCAGTGCGTGGCAGCTGGCGCGCGGGCTGGATGGCGCCGTGGGGGCCTTTGCTTGGTGGGCGCGGAGTTGCGAACCGCCGGCGGCTGCAAGCGGAACGCCCCACGGTCCGTCACGGGCGGGTAGAGCGGTGCGCCGGCGACCTGGACGCCGGTCGGCTGTGGTCGCGGATTCGCGATGGCGTGGCGGCGGCGCGGGCGGAACGACCGCCGGAGCGTGTCGCGGCGCGCGCTGCGGTTGCGGTTTGGCCGCGGACGCGCGGCGCACGCCTTGCAGCGCCTCAGGCCACCGGCATCGGCGGCGGGCGTAGGCGGCCGCCGTGCTTCTGGCGTGCGCCCTCGACGAACTCGTAGACCGCGTTGTCGCTGCGGCACGCGCGCGTGTAGCGGCGGTTCTGCTGCGTCGCCATGGCGTCGAAGATCTGCGCCTCGGTCACCACGCCGGCGGCGACCGCCGCGTCGGCAAAGGCTTCGGCGCGCGTTGGCGGGATGCGCCCCAGGATCGGATCGAGCGCCTCGGCTGTGCACGCATCGCCCTCGACCAGCAGCGCGTCGAGCTGTTCGGCATGCGGGCAGTTGTTGCTGGCCGTCGCGGTGATGCAGCCGCTCTGCATCTCGAACAGCAGGTCTTCGCCGTTCAGGCGCACGCGCATGACGCCGGCCTTGCGCATGCGGCTCAAGAACTGGAACACCGACAGGAGCGGCATGCTCTGGCTGGTGCCCCTGAGGCCTTCGACCGCCGGCGCCGCGGCAGGGTGAAATGTCGGCGCGGGCGCCGTCGCTGCCGGGCGGGCCGCCGTCGGCATAGCCGGCGTCGTCGCGGCGGCGCCGAAGCTGGCGGGTCGCAGGCCGGGCGCCGCTCGCGCTGGCGCCGCCTCAGTCAGCGCGGGCTGCGGCGTCGGCCGCGCGCGCGCGGCGTTCGGCTGTGGCTTGCTGGCGCCGTTCAACGCGCCGGCGAGGTTGCCGCTGACCTTGCCGCGCTCGAGCAACTCGTGGATCGCGTCGGCCAGGTTGCGCATGCCGTTCTCGATGCGCTCGAGCGACGCGCGGCTGCTGTCGATCGGGATGCCGCGCATCGAGATTTGCTCCAACGTCTGCGCCAGCACTGAGGCGAGCGACACGAAGTCGTCGCAGTAGCCCTGGATCAGCGAATTTGCGGCCGAAGCCGGGAACTGACCGACGTGCATGGCGCCGTCATCGGCAGGCGAGGCCGCGCTGGTGTACCGGTGTAGGGCGCAAGCGCTTTGTCTCTGCGGCCAGCGCTCGCGCCGGCGCCGAACCTGCCATGCCACGGTCGCGGCACGCCGCGATCCGGACGCCCATCGCCCACGGTGGCCGGAGAAATGGGTGGGCCGACGCCGACGGGATGTTCGTTCATCGCCTCGTCGCCTCAGAACGGCAGCTCGTTGACGTCCACCGGCCCTGGCGACGGCTGGCGGCGCGGCGGCGGAGCTGCAGCTGGGGCGGGGGAAGGCGCAGGCGCCGTTGTCGCCGGTCCAACCTCCACCGGTCGGTAGCCGTCGTACGGCACTTCGTTGCGGCGCACGACGCCGCCCCCCGGTGTCTGGTACTCCGCCGGCCGGATCTCGACGAGCGCGTGCCGGCCCTCGAGGTCCGTCGGCTGCAGGTCGACGGTGCCGCTGCACGGCAGCCCAAGCGCGTGCAGCACGAGTCGCGCGCGGCCGCGACCGCGCGCGCTGAACACAAGACTGTCCCACGCCGCCTGCTTGCCGACGTGCTGGCCCTCGGCGACGGTGAGTTTCATCGACCAGCGCTCGTCGCCGGCACGCGTGGCGCCAGCGCGGACTTCGGCGATGCGGCAGACGTACGCACCCGCCGGCACGCTGATGTAGTCCCGCACCTCGCCGGTCTCGTCCAAGTCGATCTTCATACGGTGTCCCTCTTCGTTGTGACGACGGCAATGGGGTCCGCGGCCGCGGCGAGGTTGCAACTGTTCTCGAAATCCGGCGCGCGCCAGTACCGTGTCGCCGACTCCGCCGCCGCCGGCGGCGCCCGCCTTGGCCACGACGACCGCACCTGCCGCCGACTTGCACGACCCCCGCAGTTATCTGCGGTTGGCGGGCCGCCACTACGAGAACTTCCCGGTCGGCAGTTGGCTCTTGCCGCGGGCCGCGCGCGTGCACCTGCACCGCATCTACGCCTTCGCCCGCACCGCCGACGACCTGGCCGACGAACTGCGCGACGCCGCAGCGCTCGCGGCCTTTCGCGCCGACTTCCTGCGTCACGTCGACGGCGGCGCCACCGACGTGCCGCTGTTCGCCGACCTCGCCGCGACGATCCGCGACCAGCGCCTCGAGCGCGCGCTGTTCACCGACCTGCTCGATGCGTTCGCGCAGGACTGCGTGCAGACCAGCTACGACGAGTCCGAACTGCGCGACTACTGCCGCCGCTCGGCCGACCCGGTCGGGCGCCTCGTGCTGCGCCTGCACGGCTACCGCGATCCGGCGCTCGACGCGCTGTCCGATCGCATCTGCACGGCGCTGCAACTGCTCAACCACCTGCAGGACCTCGGCAGCGACCGGCGCGAACGCGGCCGCGTGTACTTCCCGCGCGCCGACCTGCAGCGTTTTGGCGTCGCCGACGCTGATCTGCTGGCCGTGACCGCGAGCCCGGCCGTGAAGGCGCTCGTCGCGCACTGGGCCGCGCGCCTCGCCGCCGACTTCGCCGCCGGTTGGCCGCTGGTCGCCGCCGTGCGCGGGCGGCTGCGCTGGGAACTGCGCGCGATCCTGCGCGGCGCTGCGGCCGTGCTCGCGCGCTTGCGCGCCGTCGACCACGACGTGCTCGGCGGCCGCGTGCGCCTGACCAAGGGCGAACGGTTGCGCACCGTGCTCGCCGGGTTGCTGCGCGCGTCGGCGCCGGACTTCGCCGGAGGCCGCCGATGAACGTCGCCCCGCTGCGCCCGCCAGACGCCGAACTCGACCCGGCCGACGTCACCAAGCGCTCCGGCTCCAACTTCCTCGCCGGCTTCGCTTGCATGGACGAAGCGCGCCGCGCTGGCATGACCGCGATCTATGCGTTCTGTCGCGTCGCCGACGACGCCGTCGACGATGCGCCCGACGCCGCGACCGGCGCTGGGCGGTTGGCGTTCTGGCGCGGTGAACTGCACGCCGCCGCCGCGGGCGCGGCCGCGACGCCGGTCGGGCGTGCGCTGCAGGCGACGATGCAGCGCTTCCGCCTGCCGCCGGGGCCGCTCGACGACCTGCTCGACGGCGTCGCCACCGACCTCGCGCCGCGGCCGTTCGCCGACGACGGCGAACTGGCGCTGTACTGCTACCGCGTCGCGTCGGCGGTCGGCCTCGCGTGCCTGTACGTGCTCGGTCCGACGTCGGCGGACGCGCGCGCGTTCGCCGACGCGCTCGGCCACGCGCTGCAGCGCACCAACATCCTGCGCGACCTGCGCAGCGACGCGGAAGGCGGCCGCTGTTACGTGCCAGCCAACTGGCTCACCGCCGCTGGTTGCGAGCGCAGCTGGCTCGCTGGCACGGGCCCGGCGATCGCGTACGCGCCGGGTGGCCCGGTCGCGCGTATCCGAGCTGACCTCGCCGAAGCCGCCGCCGGCCACTTCGTCGCCGCGCACGCAGCGCTGCGCCGGCTGCCGCGCGCCGACCGCCGCGCGCTGGCGCCCGCGCGCGTGATGGGCGCGGTGTACGGCGAATTGCTCGCCAGGCTGCGGGCGCCGGCGGCCGATCTTCGCGGTCCGCGCGTGCGCGTCGGCAAGGCCAAGAAGGCGTGGTTGGCGCTGCAGGTGTTCGCCGGAGTGCGGCCGTGACCACGGCGACGGCGGCGGCGATGGAAGCGTCCAGCGCCGCGTCCGCGCATCGCGCCCCAATCGCTTACGTGCTCGGCGGCGGCGTCGCCGGCTTGCAGGCGAGCTTCCTGCTCGCCGAGCGCGGCTACCGCACGACGCTGCTCGAGTCGCGCGGGTGGCTCGGCGGCCGCGCCTTCTCGTCGTTCGACAAGGCTGCCGCGCGGCAACTCGACAACGGCCCGCACGCGATGCTCGGCTGCTACCGCAGCACGCGCGCGCTGCTGCGGCGGCTCGGCGCCGAGGGGCTGTTCCAGCAGGACCGTGCGCTGGCGATGGCCTGCCGCGTGCGCGGCGGCCGGGTGCTGCGGCTCGAATTGTCGCGCCTGCCGGCGCCGCTGGCCTTGCCGCTGGCGCTGTGCCGTTTTGGCCTGCCGTTGGGCGCGCGACTGCGGGCGCTGTGGGGCATGGCCAAGGCGCTGCTGCCGACCGGCAACGACCGCACGCTCGCCGAGTGGTTGGCGCAAAACCGCCAGACCGGCGCGCCCGACGCGCACCTGTGGCGGCCGCTGTGCCGAGCGATCATGAACGTCGCGCCCGAGCACTGCGCCGCCGCCGACTTTCTGACGACGCTGCGCGAAGCGTTCACCGGCAGCGCGGCACGCGCCGCGTTCTGGCTGCCGTTGCGGCCGTTGGGCGAGGTGTTTGGCGAGCCGGCGCCGCGGGCGTTGGCGGCGGCGGGGGTGACAGTGCGCTGTGGGGTGCGCGTGCAGGCGCTCGAATTGGGAGTTGGCGCGGCGTCAGCGGCGACTGCTGACGAGCGTGGACACGGCGCTCGGCCGGCGCTCGCCGGCGAGCGCGGCGCCCCTGCGAGCGCCCTCGCCGCCATCGTGCTCGCCGCTGGCGAACGCATCGTCCTGCAACGCGGCGATGTCGTCGTCTCGGCGCTGCCGTGGTTCGCGCTGCGCGCCGCGCTGCCGTCGCTGCCGGAGCCGCTCGGTCGGCTCGATGGATCGCCGATCGTCAGCGCCTACGTCACGCTCGCGTCGGACGCGCCGCCGCTGCCCGACGACGGGCCGGTGGTGGCGCTCGTCGACGGCGCGCCGTTCCACTTCCTGCTGCGGACGCCCGGCGGCGATCCGCGGCAGTGTGCGCTGTTGTCCGGCGGCGACCGCTCGCTGGATGGCCTGACCGTAGAAGCGATCGCCGCGCGCGCGCTGGCGCAGCTGGCCGAGCACGTGCCCGAAGCCGTGCTCGGCGGCGCCACGGTGCATGTGCGCAAGGAGCAGCGCGCGACCTTCGTCGCCGCGGTCGGCAGCATGGCAGCGCGGCCCGCGCCCGGTCGCCTGCCCGGCGGCCCCGACAACCTGTTCGTCTGCGGCGATTGGACCGCGACGGGCCTGCCGGCAACGCTCGAAGGCGCTGCGCGCTCGGCTGAGTGCGCGGTCGCGGCGGCGCCGGAACCGCGCGGCTAGCAGCGGCGCAGCTGGCTGGCTGCGGAGGTCGGGCGCGCGGCCGAGCACGCGGCGGCGTGCAGTGCTGGTCCGCTGCGCACGCGACGCGCCGTCAGACCCTCAGCCCAGCGCTTCGTCGATCTTGACCGCGATCTCCTCGAGCAGCGCGTACAGGCGTCGGCGCTCGGCGTCGAGGTTCTTCACCACGGCGACGAGCTGTTCGACGTTGCGCGCGTCCTCGAGCTGCTGGTGGAAGCGATCGGCGGCGACCGACTCGATCTGCCGCAGCGTGCGCGGCGTCGCTTCGGCGACGACGGCAGCGGCCTCGGACTTGGCCTTGCGCTGCCCGCGCGGCTTGACCGGCACGAGGCCGAGCATCGCCTTGGCGCGGCCGTACATGATCGGCGCGATCTTCCAGCCCTTCTGCTCGCACTGCGCCCGCAGGTCGGCGTAACTGAGGCTGCCGTCGCGGCGCAGCTCGGTCACCAGGAAGTCGAACGCATCGGAGCCGCGACGACGCGGGGCGACGAGGTTGGCGTCGGCTTCGTTCGGCCCGCCTTCATCGCGGCGAACCGTCGGCGCGGCGAGCGGCGCAGCCTTGGCGGCGGGCGCTTCGCTTTGCGGCGCCAGCACGATCGCGTGCGACGGGCGCCGCATCGGCGGCACGCCGAGCTGCTTGCGGGCGCGGCCGTACTGGATCGGTTGGATGGTCACGCCGGCTTCGCCGGCGAGGCGCCGCAGCGTGGCGTAGTCGAGATCGGGGTTCTCGCGGAGGCGTTCGACGGCGAAGGCTTCGCCGGAGATGCGTTGCGGTGCGGGCGTGGACATGGCGTCGGGCGGAATCAGGGGTCGCAGATGCAATCGCGCGCATTGCCGGCGCGCAAGCGGCAATCATACCCTCATTCGACGTGGATGTGGCGGCCGCCGTTCTCCTCGGCGAGCGGGCCGAGGAAGTCGGTGTCGTTCTTGTTGCCGAAGGTGACGCAGTGGATGGCGATCCGCCGCAAACGGTTGGTTTCGCGCACGCGCCGGCGAATTTCCTCCTTGTCGACGACCTCGCCGACCGTGGGCGCGCCGTCGCTGATCACGTACAGCGTGTCGAAGCCGGCGGCGTAGTACTTGTCGTGCAGGCCGCGGCCGCCGAAGTCGAGCGCGCTGTTGAGCGCGTCGTAGAGATTGGTTGCGCCGTTGGGCCGCAGCGTGTCGAGGAAGTTGCCGAGCAGGTCGTCGCGCGCGGTGTCGTCGAGCTTGACCAGCGCCGGCCGGCCGCCTTCCTGCCGCCAGATACGCACGGTGTCGCTGAACACGACGAGGTTGATCAGCGCGCCGTCTGGCAGCGACATGATCATGCGCTTGAGCTCCTGCACGACGAGCTGCGCCTTGGTGCCGGTGGCAGTCGGCTGCGCGTTGGTGGTGGCGCCGGTGATCGTCGCCGGTTCGGCCATCGAGCCGCTGAAGTCGACGACGAACAGCACGCGATCGGACTCGACTTCGAGGTCGAAGAACTTGGCGTAGCGGCTCTCCTTTGGCTTCTGCGCCTTCTGGTCGGCGAGCGTGCGCACGGCGAACGACGCGCCCTCCTTGGCCCAGAACTGCTTCCACGGCTCGATGCCGCCGCGGGCGACGCTCTGGCCGGTGAGGCCTTCGAGGATCTTGTGCAGCCGCACGTCCATCGCCCACGGGTCCTTCTTGCGCGCGAGCTCGGCTTCGAGCCCCTTGATCAGCTGGGGGATCACGCTCTTGCACTTCTGTGTCGCGAGCCCGAACGCGGCGGCGCTGCGCACCTGCCATGTCTGGTCGCGCACCAGCAGTTCTTCGAGGCGCGCGTTGGCTTCGGCCTGCGTCTTGGCGACGGCGGCGTCGGGCTTCTTGCCGAGCGTCTCGTCGACGTGCGGCGCGAGTGCTGCGCCGATCGCGTTGGCGGCGGCGATGCGGACGTTGGGCTCGGCGTCCTTCAGCAGCTCGACGAGCGTCGGCACGAGGTCGAGCGTCGGATCCTTGGCCATCGCGTTGACGGCCTGCACGCGCAACTCGGTCGGCATCGACCGGCAGGCCTTCATCAGCTCCAGCTGCGCCTCGATGCTCGGATGGCCGCCGAGCACGCGCAGCGTCGCCGCGGCTTCGACCTGGTCCTTGTTCTTGGTCTGCGCGCGCAGGCCGGGCGTGGCGAGCTTGCCGAGCAGCCACGGCAGGATGCCGTCGCCGGTCATCGTGCGCAGGTGCTGGTTGGCCATCGCCTGCACGCGCCACGGCTGCAGCTCGCGCTGGAAGTCGACGAGCTCGACGGCGCTGTCGCCGCCGCCGGCCTTGGCGCCGCCGCCCGGCTTGGGCTCGACCGTCGCCAGCTCGAACAGCAGCTGCGCGGCGGGCAGCGTGTTCCACTGCGCGACCTTCTGCATGCGCTGGTCGAGCGTCGCCACCGCCGCGTCGTCGACGACGCCGTCCTTGACGAAGCGCGCGGCGCCGACGCGGTAGTCCTGCAGCCACGTGCGCAGCGCGGTGACGTCGCCGGCGAGCACCGGATCCGCCGGCGCGGCCTCGGCCGGGGCGGCGGGGGCAGTGGCGGGTGTGTTCGCGGGCTTCTTGCCGGCGGTCGGCTTTTGCGCCGCGGCGGGCAGCGCGAGGGCGGCGAGGGTCAACCACGGCACGAAGACGGCGCGCATCGCCGCATGGATACGCGCGGCGGCGGCGGTGGGGAAGGGGCGGGGTGGGGCGTGGGATGCGGGTGCGAGCGGCGGCCAAAGGCGAGGCGGCTGATGGCGCGGCGGACAGGCCGTTGTTTCGCGGGCGCCAACGGCCGCAGCGAAAACGTCGCATCCGTGTACGCCTGTCACCCGGTTGGGCCATGCGGGCACCAAAGCGCCATGCCGCCCACCCGACTCGCCGACCAGTTGTGCGCCGCCCTGCGCCTTCGGCATTGCAGCCCGCGCACCGAAGAGGCCTATGTGCATTGGCTGCGCCGCTATGTCACGTTCCACGGCATGCGGCATCCGCGCGAGTTGGGCCCGGTCGAGGTCACCGCGTTCTTGTCCCACCTCGCCACGGTCGAACGTTGCGCCGCCGCCACCCAGAACCAGGCGCTCTGCGCCCTGCTGTTCCTCTATCGCCACGTGCTGGATGTGCAGCTGCCGTGGCTCGACGGACTGACGCGCGCGCCGGTTCGCGAGCGCATCCCGGTGGTCCTCGATCGCGCCGAACTCGCCGCGGTGTTGCGGTGCCTCGACGGCGCGCCGCGCCAGATCGCCAGCCTGCTGTACGGCTCGGGCCTGCGACTGCTCGAAGCCGTGCGCCTGCGCGTCAAGGACGTCGACTTCGCGCGCAACGCCATCACGGTTCGCGCCGGCAAGGGCGACAAGGACCGTCAGACGTTGTTGCCGCTGCCGGCCCGCGCCGTGCTGCTGCGGCAGCGCGGCGACGTGGCGCGCCAGCACCAGGAGGACCTCGCCCGCGGCGCTGGCTGGGTCGAACTGCCGAACAACCTCGCGCGCAAGCTGCCCAATGCCGGGCGCGAGCTGGCGTGGCAGTGGTTCTTTCCGGCGACCCGGCACTATGTGCATCCCGAGACCGGCCAGCGCCGACGCCATCACTTCCACGAGACCGCCGTGCAGAAGGCCGTGCACGCGGCCGTGCTGCGCGCCGGCATCGGCAAGCGGGCGTCGTGCCACACCTTCCGCCATTCGTTCGCGACGCACCTGCTGGAGGACGGCTACGACCTGCGCACGATCCAGAAGCTGCTCGGTCATGCGGACGTGCGCACGACCATGATCTACACGCACGTGCTCAACCGGGGGCCGCATGGGGTGCGCAGCCCGCTGGAGGGCATCGAGGCGGGCCGAGACGAGCGCGGCGCGGGCGATGGGGGCGACGCGCGGCGGGATGAGTGGGGCCGGGATTAGGCAGTTCGGCCGAAGGACGGTGGGGTTGGAGAAGGGGCGGCGGTGGACGGATTTGTTGCGGTTGGCGGCGGGGTTACACTGACCGGGGTCGGGAAGTGCCGGTGTTCGGCACTTCTGTCGAAGACGAGTTGGGCCGCCATGACATTTGCCCTCATACCTTGTGGTCAGGACGGCGTCCCCGTCCAGGCTGTTTCGGAGATGCCGGAGGCACTCGCTGCGAATTGTCGCGCCGCTGCCGAACTCTATCGACGTGTTGGTTTTGTGCCGCCCTGGACCGGCTACGTTGCCGTCGTTAATGGGCGAGGAGTCGGGGGCGGAGCATTTGTTGGCCCGCCGAAGGACGGTTTCGTGGAGATTGCGTACTTCACTCTGGAGAACGAACAGGGCCAAGGGTACGCGACCCAAACCGCGGCGTCACTTATGGAACTTGCTCGCGCCACAGATCCGCGCATTGGACTGAAGGCGTTCACGCTGAAGGAGGAGAATCCATCCACGAGGATTCTCAAGGGTCTCGGCTTTTCGATCATTGGCGTTGCGGAAGATGCCGACGCGGGTGAGGTCTGGGAGTGGCGAGCCTAACAACAGCATGCAGCGGACTGCGCTGCGCGCCGCCGCTGATGCTGAGCGTTAGGCCCACATGAACCCTGCCAAAGTTCAACGTCAACGGGTAAAGCGACTGACCGACCTCCCCAATGTCGGCCCAGCCTGCGAAAAAGATCTTCACCTACTCGGCATCAATTCGCCGATCGACCTTCGTTGCAAAGACCCGCTCGAAATGTATCAAGCACTTTGCATCAAGACAGGCGTTCGGCAAGACCCCTGCGTCCTAGATGTGTTTATCTCCATCACCCGATTCGTCAACGGTGATCCACCACAGTCGTGGTGGTTCTACACTGCAGAGCGCAAGGAGATCTATGGCAGTTTGTAAGCGCACCCTATTTCACTCATCGGGCCTAACCACTCGCTCAAGCGGACCAATCAATCGCTTCGCGATTGATGTGGCCGCTTAGCTCAAGCGTTAGCCCGCTCAACTGGAGACCAGGCGTGCACTCGAAACCGCATACGCGAAGCAGTTGACGCGCTGGCCGTGGCAACGAACTGAGCAATATGTCCACTGACCTCACCTTCATTACCAACGAACCGGGCAAGCACCTTCGCGACCGTTTTGGCGTCCTGCTTGGCGAAGATACCCGGTTCTTCGACTGCCTCGTCGGCTACTTTTTCATCAGCGGCTTCCACAAGCTCCACCCCGCGCTCACCAACACGGAGAAGATTCGCATCCTCGTCGGCATCAAAACAGACCGGCCAACCTTCGAGCTGATTCAGTCCGCGAAAGCGCAGCAGGAGTTTGTTCTCGAATCACACGCCCACGTTCGCCAGCAACTGCCCGGCGAAATCCTGGGCGAGTTTCAACGCTCCGGTGACAGTTCCGACATTGAGGATGGCGTCCGCAGGTTCGTCGAATGGATCAAGTCCGGCAAGTTGGAGGTCCGCGCCTACCCGTCCGAGCGCGTTCACGCCAAGCTCTACATCATGACGTTCCACGAGGGCGACCGAGACAAGGGCCGCGTCATCACGGGTTCGAGCAACTTCACCGAGGCGGGGCTTGCGGACAATCTGGAGTTCAACGTCGAGTTGAAGAACCGCGCCGACTACGAATTCGCCCTCGCCAAGTTCAACGAGCTTTGGGCCAAGTCCGTGGACGTGACCAAGGATTACGTCACGACCATCGAAGTCAAATCGCCCTACGCGCAGTTCACGCCCTACGAACTCTACCTGAAATTCCTCTACGAATACTTCCGCGGCGAACTCAACTTGCCCGAAGAAATCGAGGACATGTATCTGCCTACGGGCTTCAAGAAATTGAAGTATCAGGAGGAAGCCGTCCTCAACGCCCGCAAGGTTCTCGACGAATACGGCGGCGCGTTTCTGTCCGATGTCGTCGGCCTCGGCAAGACCTACATGTCCGCGCTGCTGGCCCAACATCTGAACGAACCGTGC
>Ga0194128_10001338_pt1 | contig 42922 bp, 47 predicted proteins | sample TA2KigCa65mmetaG_FD_148650 | JGI IMG/M metagenome (GOLD analysis project Ga0194128, IMG submission 148650) | Freshwater microbial communities from Lake Tanganyika, Tanzania - TA2015037 Kigoma Deep Cast 65m | ecosystem: Environmental > Aquatic > Freshwater > Lake | place: Tanzania: Lake...
TCATGTAAAAGAATATAACGAACTCGTAGGTATAGTTTCCAAAAATGTAACAAATCACGTTATTGACCCGACAATGGTTCGTGACCAAATCCAACCTATTCATGGGCCTTATGAGGAATGTCCTCCTATTGTAACTCAGCCATTCTACTTTGAAGAATTAAATTATACTTTTATTGCTGGAACATTCTCTGGTGGTCTTGGCGGCAATTGCTATAATCACAATCCAATTCCTAGTTCCCTAGATATTGACGAGTTGAATTTGGGAGCAAGATATAACTTGGCAAGAATTTATAATGGACAGGGTGTTCCACCTACCTATAAAATTACTGGAGACGTAGATAGTGACGGAATAATCAGTAATTACACTTCATACAGTTGGACAACAAATCCTGGCTCAATCAGTAATCACAGCAAAATAGATAATAAACTTTGTAGAGCTTCTACAATGGAAACAAAGGTCAGCGCAGGTCTTGGTAACAATGCACAAGTTGTGCAGTTATTTCATGACGCTGACGTGACCTTTAATTATGACCCGTGGGATTATTGGGAATGGACTTTTAAAGAAAACGCAGATACTCTTCCTTTTTATAATAATTTTCAAACTGCAAGTTTGCCAGAGGGAGCAGACCCGAATAGAGCTTTTGCCAGAGCAAGTAGTAAGGGAACTCAGTTATTTGACGCAAGATTGTCTGATGTAAATTATTGGTGGGAAAATAGGCAATGTCAAGATGTTGTTGACTTTTTACCTTATTCTTTTGGTTCTGCAATTAAAGCGTGTCCAAGCGACTATTTTGAAATTCCATATTATAGTGTAATTAAAAAATTTGGATTTTATGGAACAAGATTTTTTGACACTTGCCAGCGACTAAATAAATATATACATTATGATAAAAGCGGAATAAAGAGTGGCGTGCCTGTTTATGAGGTTCCTCACCCATTAGAACTAAATGATGCAGAAAGAGAGTTTGCCCCACCTTATGAATATGGGGGAATTCACTCAGATACAGATTACAATAATCTACTTTTGACGGCTAAAGCTGAAGAGTATTTTAATTATCATGCCGTTAGTAATAGAGGATTTCATTTGTGGGCAAATTATGAGTATTTTTCTGGTGCCCCCGAATATCTGAGGTTGATAGGTAATGGGGATTTTAGGGCGGCGTTTGGTACATTGATGAATTTGTATTCATATACTTTGAAGAATATCCCAAATTTACTCACTGGTAGTAGCGGCACCCCATTTCTCGTAATCAAACCGTCTTATGATGGTGGGGGTTATGACCATTTAAATACAATTCTTCAGCGCGGATATGGTACTGATGTTATGCATGATTCTCGAATTTATGATTTATTTGAAGCTAGCCTTCCAAGAATTTTTAGCAGTGTAGAAAATAAAAAAGATTTTGAGTGGTTGTTATCTGGTTGGGGAAATTTTGTGGCGTTGTCAGATGGAAGCGTAAATTATGGATATTATAAAACCGGCATTTCTGGCAGAGAAGAAAGGATGAGGACAAGATATTTAGAAAACTTTTCTAAGGCTTATCCAGTTGATTTGTTTCCTTTAAATGATATTTATTATTCTTTTGATAAAGCGTCTGATTATGAAAAAAGTGATGCATGGGGTAGAAGATTTGCTAGTTGGGGAAAAAATTCTGTTCTACCAACGATTAATAGACGTTATTTTAAAGGCGCCTTTGCTAAAAGCGGAAAAAATTTAATGGATGTTATGTTCGCGGTGAATAAGATTTCAAACCTTTCAGTTGGCGAGAATTATTTCTTTCCCGGTTCTTTTAGTAATCCTTCTTGCGGCAGAACATCTCCATTAAAAAGTTTTCATGAGCCAGTTACTAGCGGTAGTATTTGCGACAATCCTCCACTGAGCGCATTGTTCGACCGGCTCGACGCCGACGGCGACGGCATCCTCACTCCAAACGAAATCAACGCCGACCCGGAGGCAGCCGAGACCCTCCAGGGCTTCGACCTCGACCCCACGCACAACATCACCAGAGACGAGATGGAAGAGGCCAGCCCTCCATATAGGACAAGTGGTTGGCTCGCAATAGGATTTAATGAAATAGGTAAACTTGATTATAATTTTTCTTGTTTTACGCCAATTTTTGTCCAAAACCCCAAAAATGTATATTGTAAATTGGGACAGTCTCCTACTTTTAGGGCTTTAGCTGTTGATTATCACACTATACCAGAAGATAAAATCAGTAAAAGATACCCAGAAATCGTATATTGGACGAAAAGACTAAAACTTACAGACTTTAAGGGTCATTATTTGTATCCAATGAAATATTCTTGGTATAGAATTAAAAAAACCCAAAAAAATGAACTATTAAAGGGAAATTATTGGCATCAAGATATTCAGCCAGCAAATCAAACTGGAGAGTGGGGGTGTTTAGAGGGTGGAGATGGGCCTGAGTGTTCTTTTATACATCCTACCGAATGTAAAATGGCAGGAAGCCCAAATCTTGGTTGGAGTTCTACAAGTCGAGATAGCTATTTATTTATAAAGGGAGTCAAACAGCAAGATGCTTCTCAATATTACTATTATTGTTTAGCTTCTGGAAGATTTGGAGTGAGGGCAAGTGACCCATTTGAAATTAATGCTGAAAATTTTACGCTTTTTGATGTGTCTTTTAAAAATGGAGGAGGATACAACGGGGAAACATTGAATATTAAGTTTGAAGTTGAAGATATAAGTGGTAGTAAATACCTTGTTCCAGCCATTGCGCAAACAAGTAATTCAACAGCCGTAGGTTTTGATGGTTGGCAGGAAGACAACAGCGCCGTGATTGAAGAAACAATAGAAAAGAAAAGATTTATAAGATTAGGAGAAACAGCGGTCGGCACAAAATTTAAGGGGCGCGTCAACTGGCGCGGACAAACTCGTTCTTATGCTCCTGCTACTGTTATAGATACCCGTGGACAAAGAGGTGAGATGGGTCGTCCAATTGAATATGGGTCATTGGTTAGATTTAGAATTAACTTAGATGACTTCTACGGGAGTTTGCTCTATGGATATAAACATTTGCCGACTTGCCTAAACTACAGAATGCCTGTCGGCGGCAAAGGAATTAAGCTCCACGCGAAGTTGGGCAGCCTGGTAATTCGTCATCAGTTTGTTGAACAATCAGCAGCGATTGGGATGAGAAATCCTCCTGCCGTTCTATATTCAAAACTTAATCACATAGGAGAGCTTTATCCTCCGATTTTTCGAAGAGGCGAGGCGCCATATTTAGGAATAAGCCAATGGCAGTTCCATAACAATTTAGGACTAATAAAGAGATTCGGGCGCAGCACTGGTGCATCGTACGCCGCCATCTACGGCAACGCCGAGAGGTTCGCAGCAAGTGAAAACATCCGAAACCGCCGTGCCGAGGGGGTAGATTTTATATTTGTTCCTCATGTATATAATTTAGCTGAAAAAGAAATAGCCTATAATCACGTTCAGCAAAAAGTATTAAAACCAAATGACTTAGCTGGTGAAAACTGTGGATATACGCTATCCTCTTTGGGAAGAAATCAGCTTTATTTTGTTGAGGCGTTTGAGAGATATTATATTCTTTGCGACGACAAGGGCAAGGTAAGAGTCCCCAATTTGAATTTCGTTGCGCCGGGATTGAGATTCGGAAATGCCGGAATGCAATATTTTTGGCTTGGCCAACCATCTGATACATTTGTCAAACGTCACCCTATGTATGGCCCATATGCTTTTCAATGGAAGGTTAATAGACATAATCGAGATAGGTATGGCAATGGTATAACTGAAGGTTTATATTCTATGAGTTATGGCAGTAAATATTCTTTGATGTATGATTTGCCTGCGGCTTATGGAATATATTTAAAAACCAAATCTACTGTTAATTATTCCTTTTGCTTCGGCGCCCCGCCCGGGCTCGCGGGTGATGCTCGAGACTTATACTGCGAAGAAGTGCTGGGATTGAACCAGCTTGTCGGGGGAAATGTGGCCCGTAATGCCCTCATTGGGAAAATAAAGCGTTGGAGAGAAAGAGCTTTCCCTAATCAAAGTCCAGCAAATTTAAGGGGTTGGTATTTTGGTAAACCTGGCGGGCCGGGTCAGGGCTTTGGATATGGAAATATTAGACTAAATTGTGAGGAGCTAGAATCCACCTTACTTACCGAGGACCTTTGCCTAGAGTATAATGACTCCGCAGAGAGCGTGCTCGACCAACGTGGACTGGCAGTGCCGCCCGGTGGTTGTTTGTCTCGGTCCACGACGGCGCTTTCCGGCATGTTCCTCCTCGGCAGTGATAATCTTATGGATTACAAAAAAGGAAGTAATGAAGCTAAATGTAAGTATCTTAGAATTGCTCAGTCTAATTTGTTTGCTTATGATGAATATTTTTGTTCGCGTCGAAATTTGAAAGATGGTGTATGTTTTGACCCCTGTTTGAGTATGCGTTATAGTCATGGCTTCTTTCCCGGCGGCAAGTTATTGGATATGATGACGGCTGGTGGACGGGATGGTGCTGGTAATGGGGGGGTGAAAACTATAACAAGAATAACAAATAATTCTTCTGATATAGATAGAAATGTCTCTCCTAGCCCCTCTACAACGCCACAACTGCGATTGCGCGGGCCGGGGGCGTCTCCATATGGTAAAGAACGGGTAGAAGCAGCAAGGCGCGCTGGCAAGGAATTCAGCGACGAAGACCTCACAATAAGCCCTTGCGCGGCTGGTGGGGCGGAACATTGTAACTTCATAACTCCAACCATCCACATTGGAGAGGAGTCATTTTTAATTAAGTACATTGATGATTATCAGTCTACGTTAATAAAAACAAGAGATTTATTGACCATGGGCGGGTTTGGCGGGCTTTTTGAATAAAATTAACTATTAAATTATAATAAACAATGCCATCACCGGATAGTTTTTTTGGAGAGGAACAGAATCCTTTGTTTAGGATTTTTGCTTCCCATGCTATTGTTAGCACGGTTTGTAGGTTGAGACATACTTCATTGGCAGACCCGTTATATGAATGGGTTGCTTGTGGGGCAGTTTGTTCTGGAGTGAGCCAGGGACCACAAGTGGCCCAAGTGGCCCAGTCTGTTTTTGATGATGGCATAAATAATAACACTGGACTAAATTCGGTATTGGGTTTCGCAAATGATAGCTTTTTTGCTGATGTCCAAAAAGAGCTTGCAACCGGACATTTTGTTTATGCAACAGACCCGTGTAGGACATTTTTAAGTTGTCTTTCTGCTGGATTATTTTTCGCTTCTAAGTTATCGAATGTTTCTACTGGCGATTTAAATAAAATTCTAAACTTTGCTTTAGCGTCAGTGTATTCTGGCATAGGGTGCGGAATTTCATATAATGATTTTTCAAACACAGAATTGCAATATTATTTCAATAAAGATTGGCGCCAATCTGTTTTGGAAATTTCTGCTTCTGAAAAATCTCAAGAGGTTGATGTGATTGGTTTCAGTTTTTTGGATGTGTCTGATATATTTTCGTCTCCAGTTAACAACAAGCTGATGAAGGACTCGGAAATCCAATACTATCAATTAAGCGGTAAGCTTACTTATGACCCTGTTTTTTGGGAAACTCTTCCTTATTGTGAGGATATTGTTATCGCTTTAACTGACGTTTATGGAGTCGTTACTGGTGAAAGAATTCTTGGCCCAGCAAATACACCCTGTATAGATGAAGAAAATTCTTATCGTCCGGCCACAGGCATGATTTTTGATAGAACATTTTGCGATGGCCCTTATTCTTCTGGCATTTGGATTGATACGGTTAAAGACGCCCTCACAGATTTAGACAAAGCGAAAATTCCATTCGATGTTCAGTATAAAATGAACTTACACAGGTTAACTAATTTTTCTGGCGACTATCTTGGTAACGGCATCGGCGTGGACCCCAAGTTGTTCTCCGTTGCTGTTGATTCTTTTTTTGGGGAATACAAATATCCACTTTCGAGGGAAAGATACAATATGCCCTCAAGTTCAGATACAAATGGTAACTTGGTGTATCAATTGAACCACATGGGGTTTACGGGTCTAAAGTGGGGGTTTGTTGAAAGCGGGTTTGGTGAATTTGGGGAAGAGGTTTTTGCTTTGGCTTATACGGGGGTTACTGGATTTAAATATATTCCTTTAGAATTAAGCCGTCCTCTTTGGGCTGGAAAATACAATGATGTTAAATATTCGCCACATATAGATTCTGGTAGGATTTTTAAGTTGGCTTTGAATGTTCATTCTGGTTATATTTTGGGAGAGGAAGCGCGCGACAGTAACGGCGACGGCATAGCTGGGCGACCACAAAGGGGATTATATTGTGATTTGCCAAGTTTTATTTTTTATCAAAACTTCAGTAGCGAAACCTTTAAGCAGCCAGCTTTTGTAAAAATGGGCTGCGCTCTTACTAGAACCGAAGTGGGACCGAAAGGTGGTTATTTCCAAAACGCAGAAGAGTCAGACGTTTTCATGGGGGGTTGGAGTGATACTTATTATTATGACCCCATTGAAGCTCATCAACCACAAGTTAAAATTAATACATCGGTTGGAAGCAATTTTTCTACAAAAGAATCGAATGACAATCCAGTTTTTAATTCAAGGGGCGAGAGAGTAGGATTTATTACAGAAAAAACATTTGGAATGGGAAATTCTATTGATTTGGGGGAATTTACTGGATACATACGAAATAACGCTGGTTACGAATATTCTGGCAATCTTTATAACATTACTGGAGAATTTGTTTCTGGGAATTATTTCTTGTGGAAAAAATATTGTCCGAATTACGTTATTGGAGATGGAAGAAAGACTGTGAAATATGTCAAGGGTTTCATTAATAACAGCGGCTCAAATGCAGGGGACATCTCAAACACTTCGGTTGTATATGCTTACGATGAAGACCGTAAACGATATACCTATGAGTATTTCGATAATCGCATTACTCCCAGCTCTTTCCCACGTATAGTTTATCCAGAAAGTACTTTTTGTAAAAAGCCGGTAGATGAAACCGGCGCTTGGAAAGCTGTTTTGGGAGAGCAAAGAACGGAAAATTTTCTTCCTAGATATTATCGTGGGCCATTTGCGACCGCACATAAAAAATTCCTTTATCCAAATGCAAAAAAATGGGAACAATTATTCTTTACGCCTTCTGTCGGTTTTGGGCAAAGAATAAAAATTAATGTTTCTGTTGAAGAATATGCCGTAAAGGAATTCTTTTCTGGCGCTCAATACAATGGAGCGGGTTTATTGGGACAAACTGAATACAATTATGACCCAATAGGTTTCAAAAAGAAAAACTTTTTTAAGAAAACAAACAGGGTAGATTCTCAATATTCAGAAATAGATGCCGAGGCGGATTCAGAAGGTAGGCCAAATCGTCTTTTTTCGAGTGGCCGTAATCCTTTAATTTACAATAGTTCTCCAAATTTTATTCAGGGGTTTCAAAATAACAGAAACTTAATAGAACAGGGAGCATATGCTGTAAGTTGGAATAATGTTTTTAACACTGGAAATAATTGCTCTGGTTCGGCTAACGCTTTCGATACGCCAACAACTTCAATACCGGTAGGCACTTACTCGAAGTATACTGGATATGGTTTTGAATTGACTGGTATATATGTCAGGCCGGGATGGGGTCTGTTTGATAGCAGTTTCCATCCAGAATTTTCATATAGTGCATTTCCTATGATGTCTACAGTGTGTGAAAATCCGGCATATCCACCGGGGGCTGACCCTATATACCTCCTTCCTGTTGCTGGCAACCAAGATGAGGAGGGTGGGTATCATAAATTTAATTTAATTGGTGACCAATGGATAGGTTTGTATGCCGCTAATTTGGGTATTTTTTCTGGTGGTGTGGGTAGCCTCGGGCAGTCGTTACCACCAGCCCGAGTTCCTTATGAGGACGACAGGGCATTCATCGCTGCGTTGGCTTCATCTGGTTTAGACATACACTTCAGGGCTTTAAAATTTTTTCCTAATACTGGACAGCAGGGCGTTTCAGAGCTAATCGAAGGCTCATTTTCTTCTGGAGAGCATATTGATATTTCAGATTTTGCTTTGGGAGAAACCTATGAATTTTTATCAAAGGAAAAGCGAGGACAATTATTCGATATTCCAAGCGGAAGCGATTGGGTTAGTAAGGAAGATTGTTATGGAAATAGGGATTGGCCGACCATAACTGGGTTTTGGTCAAAACGTTCTGGGACAATTTCAGGTTGGAGAGAACAGAGTAAATTGGTGATTACCCTTTCTCCTGTTGAGTTTTATGATTATATAGGTTTACCGTTTGACACGGAACATTTGTGCGTCCCTACTGGTTCATGCTTGATTGATGGTGAATTTAAATATGCGGAACAGGGGGAGTCCGCCATTTATAGTGACGGATGTATTGTTCGGGACATTACGAATGACCCATCTAGCACAATATATACACAAGATTACGCTTCTGAGGTAATAAAAAGAGGTGAAATAGCAATAGACGTGCCGATTAATAGGTCTTTACAACAATTCCCATCAAAAATGATTTCGAGAAGAAATATATCCGGATTTAAAAACCCAGACTTTGTATTTGAAAAATATTATTCTCCAGATAACTATAACAAATATGTAATTCCTGCGTTAAGCAATTTTGCTCTGCTTAATGGCGATGTTTCTTATGAGGCTACTCCAGATGATGATGGTTTTGTTTTTCCAAATGCAACAATTTTAACAAGCGCAAGCCGTGGGCAAAAACTTTCAGATGGCACAACAAATCCGAATTTCAGAAAAAGATATGCAATAGAAAAACAAAACCAATTCTACGATACCATTATGGGTGATGCCATTTACAATTCGGGGAAACTGGTCACATCAAAACGTCCAATTTCTGAATTTCAGGAAGAAGATTCTTTTTACCTAGTTCCTAGAGGGACGACGATTTTAGATATTAAATCGGGTATTTTTTAAGATACATTTCAGCGTTCTATTACGGGTAAAAGAGATGAGTTGGTCTTGGCTGTCCGTCCATTTTCCTCTAATGCTGATATTAGAGGTGGTATAACTTACAGAGAATATTTGTAATATTTTAAGATGGGGAATTTTTTAATTCAGATAGTTTTGTAAAAATCTTTGATTGCTGAACCGCTATTAAGCTTGCGAATACTGCGTCTTCTTTTTTTGAACCTTTAACAATTACAATATCTCCTTCTTGCGGAAGTCCATCGTTTAATGTTTCGCACTCTTGTAGGTTATGATTGAAAATCAGGGTTGTAATTCCTCCTGTTTCGTCTGAAATATTCATTTTGGCATATTTTGCGCCCTTCGCTTTTGATTTGCCGGTTTTAGGTTGCTCTGTGACTGTTCCTATAAACACAACTCCAAGTCCGGTTGTGGCTTCTGTAATTTGACGAATCGGTATTAAAGAAGGCATTTTTTCTCTAAAAATATCAATTAATTCGACTGTGCAACTATATCCCAATAGTTTATTTTCATACCACCAATTTGCAAATTTTTCTGAAGATTTATTTTGCTCATAAATTTTTTTGTAAGGTTCTGAATTTCTTTTAATCGTGTCTCCACGAGAAGCTTTGACTATGGGTTTCCCTTTCTCGTCTTTAATTTCTTTGAGGATGTTTAGGATTTTCACCAATGAAAAGTTGTGTTCTTTCCCTAATTGTATTGCGTATTTTTTTTCTTTACTGGTAAGAAGATTCCATAATTGCGCTTCATAGACTACATAGCTTCGTGATTGTTTTAGATTGTCAAATGCCCCGGCTTGAATCAGGGCAGATAAAGCTCCAACATTTAATCCAGCTTCATTAGCAGCCTCGAACACTTCAAATTTGTTAGAATATTCATTTTTGAATTTATTAAGTTTTTCTATGGATTTTGATGATATTCCTTTAACAGAGAGTAGCCCAAATCTTATGTTTTTGCCTTCTATTTTAAAATCCATGTCAGACATTAATAAGTGTGGAGGGAGAAGTTTTATCCCAAAAACAGACATTTCTTTGTGGATTTTGGATATTTCTCCTATTGGGTCTGGTTCGTGCTTCGTCATCTTGAGTAATGACAGATAAAATTGTTGCGAATATTTAAATTTTAGATAAGTTGTTATTGCGGATAATGTGGAATACGCGCAGCTATGACTTAGGTTAAATGAATAGCTTGCAGAGTTTTCCAAAATTTTCCATAAAATTTCTCCGACTTCTTTTGGAAGATTATTTTCTTTAACTTTATCTGAAATTTTTTGTTTCCAAGTTTTTACTTCTTCGAGCTTTTTCTTACCTACGATGCGTCTTAGCACTTCGGCCTCATCAAGCGTGAAGCCAATTTTGTGCGCCATTTTCATTAATTGTTCTTGATATAGGGCAACGCCTCCTGTTTCTTTCAAAACGTCATCAAAAAATGGATGAATTGGTTGATAGGTTTGATGGTTTGTAAAAAGAGCGTATTGGTCTGTGAATGCCATCGCGCCCGGTCTTGCCAAAGCCAATACTGCACTTAATTCTTCTAGGTTTTTGGGTTTTACTTTTTGAACTACTTTATATGCTAGGTCTGCTTCGATTTGGAATAGTCCATGTCTCGTTCTTAGGTCTTGTAGGTTTTGGTAAATGAATGGGTCATTAAGGTCAATGTCATCAATACTGATACCGATAGACTTACATATGTCATCCACAACTGATACGCCTCTGAGTCCCAATACATCAAGTTTGATATTAAATGCAGAAATCCAATTCATGTCGTAAGAAGACACGCTTTCTTTATCTGATGATAATTCTGTTGGACAGGCTTTTTCAAGTTCGTCAAAAGAAATTAAAATACCCGATGGGTGAACGCCTTTGTTTTTATTTAAATCTCGAAGTTTAAGCGCAATCTCGTAAACGCGAGAATTTTCATCACACCACTTTTTAAATTCTGGCACTTCATCGTATGCGTCCGATATATCTTCTACAATTCCGTGAAATTTAGGAATCAAATGGCTGATTTCATTCATTTGTTGCTCTGATTTACTAGAAACTACCTTGCCGCACTCTTTTATCAAGAGCTTGCCGCTTAGAGTATTTAATGTTAGTATTTTAGAGGTATGTCCTTGATATTTAGTTTCCAAGTGTTTGATGACTTCACCACGCCGGTAATAGCATATATCCAAATCCACATCTGGTAGTAAAGAGCCATCAAGATATGTGACCCCATTCACAATTTGCTTTTTGGCTCGAATTTTAGAGACGAACCTCTCAAAGTATAACTTATGCTTTATGGGGTCTATTTTTGTAACCCCAATCAAAAACAAAACCAAACTTCCCGCTGCACTACCCCTACCAAAACCAGTGGGGATTTTATTCACGCTACAAAAATTAATTACATCCCAAACCATTAAAATATAATCTACGAACCCTAGCTCTTTGAAAATTTCCAGTTCATACTTTACTCTTTCGACATATGTTTTATATTCTGTGGAGTCTTTGGTTAGTTTAAGTCTGTTGAATCCTTCCAGACATAATGCTCTTAAAAAGTCATAATTAGTCGTCCCATTGGGGAGTTTCGCTTTTTCTTTAGCTTCGTCTTCTATTTTAAAGACAGGAAGCCTAACCCCATAAAGCGGCAAATCAATTTCAGAAAATGAATTATTAAAATCTTGCGGAGTCATTAGATTTCTACCTGCCATTTCATTTTATTCCAAACCTTTACATTAAGTCTGAGGTCATTTAGTGCGTCGTGTAAAGTTTCGTAGTCGTGTTCTATTCCGTATTCTTTGCCTAAGAGGGCAAGGTTTGTTTTTATTCCTTTAACTGGGCAGTTATACATCCTATATTGATAGTTTAATAAGTTTTCTTTACCGTTAAATGGAGTCGAGAGTTTGAGCCCTTGCGCTAGACATTTTGTGTCTATAATTTTTTGTAAAAAAAAGTCTGTTTTGTAACCCATTAGTCTGTAGTATTCTCGAATTAGGTAAACATCAAAACCGAGCAAATTATGTCCCACAATATAGTCTGTATTTTTAAGTTTTTCATCAATAATTTCAAAGGCATTTTCTGGTGTCATCCCTGAAGTTTCTACTTTGTGGGGGTCATATCTCGTCATTTTGGCTGCAACAGCCCCAATCCCAATATGCTCCTCTTTGGGCCAATTTATTAGAATATCGGTTTCTTTGATAATAGAATCACCTTTTACTTCTATAAGACCAACTTGCCAAGGTCTATTATTAATAAAAGATAAACACAAATTATAAGTTTCACAGTCTATAAACGTGAGTTTTTTCTCTTTATCGAATCTTAGGAGATGCCCGTCCATATGTTATGTAATCTTTTCCGTTTTGAAACAAACGTTCATACAGGATTCTCTTGGAACCGCATAGCCAGAGGTCGTCCATGCTATGTTTTTGATGTATTTAGTGTGCATCTTTTTTGTTATTTTGTCAAGAATAGAGCATAGTAATACTGGATTGAACCAGTAAAATGTCTTATCTTTAATATAAAGATAAACAAAATAATTTACCATATCTCTCTTTGCTCTCCAAGGGCCACCAAGCTTTTTTGTCTTAATATCGCTAAATTTTTCAAAGAAAAAATTCTTTGTTTCATCAAGCGCATAGGTGTCTGTTTTGAGTTCTACTTTTTCTCCATTCCCCAGAAGGAAATCGTAATCTGGCGTTTCAGCCTTAGTGACTCCATAAATGGGGTCATAGTAACCTTCAAACATTCGTTCTCCGGTGTCCCCGATTTTTAGCTGTTGGCTGAAGTTGAAATTTGGTTTTGTTGTTTCCATGATTCAAAAGAGAATTCTGCGCTGGTCATGTGTGGTAGCTCTGGTTTTTCTAACGTGCTTCTTGAATTGATGCACCTGAACGTTAAGTAGGTTATAAAGTCTTTTTTGAGATTATAATAAATACTTTTTGTAAAAAGTGTGTCAAATTTATTTTTTGAACAATAATTTTTAACTTGTTCGCTAATTATGGTGTCAAATGGCACATCGTTGTCTTCTAAAAAAAAGATTGGGTCGGTAAAAGAAAAGTCAGGAACACAAGCTCCGCACTCTAAAACATTTCTATGCAAAAATGAATCATAAAATGGAACGGCTAGTTGTAGATTTGCGCTCCAAAGAGATTTTATATTTTTAAAGTCTATTTTTGGTTCATAATAGAAGCCTTGTTTTGCTGCTAGGGAGGATATTTTAATTAGGTTTTGGTATCCTTCTGTATTTCTTGCAAAGATGATATATTTGCATACTTTGTCAAGTGATTCTTCTGTTTTTTCATCCATATTTTCTACTACCGAAATTCTAAGTCCAAAAATTAGTTTTTTCTTGCATTTTTTTGAGTTGGTGAAAGCTTCCAGAAATCCACTCATTGAGTCCTCAACTAAAACTGTCTCTTCTAAGTTTGATTTTTGAATCAAATCAAAGATAGAATCTGGACAAAGCGGTTCTGTTTTCCCAGACTCGGTTAAAGTTAGGATGGATTTTCCTATAGAAAAATGACTTTTCCATAAAGGGACGCTATTCATTTGAATTATTGTAGTATAGGTTTGATTCGTAGTCAACTAGATAAGTTACTGTATTTTTTATTTAAAAATCAGCGACCCCAGCCTGTTTGAACTTTGGGCATCCAGTATATGTCAATTCTTCGACGGTTTCTCCGTTTTTAGGGGAAAAGCTATTATTAAAGTCAGACTTAATAATTTTCCCATTTTTGTCTTTTAAAACAAAATATTTGAATCCGAATTTATACGGACAAGCCCACATGGTTTGGCCGTCTTTTTTCTTTTCATTGGGGTATTTTGCAAAGCCGCAAAGCAGAAAACCATTAAATCCGTCACCCTTCGGCTTCTTGTCTGCTGCAAATCGCTTGGTAGCCTGTTCTTCTGTAAAAGTATTTAGTGTTTTATTTACTTCTTCGAGATAATGTTCAAACCCCTTGAGTGCTGTGTCATTAAATTCAACGGTTTGGATTGGGTCTTTTGTATGTCTAAGGAAGATGAATTTAACAACTGGACGAAGTTCTGGCTTTATTTTCCTCGCAACAAGACTATAAATCATCGCTTGAATGTTGGATTCTAGGTCGTCGCCGTTAAATTTAAATCTACTTGTTTTGTAATCTGTTATAATAAATGTCCCATTTTTAGCGTGTTCTGCCGCTTTATCTATAAAACCAGTAACAGAATATTTGGGGGCGTCATTTATTAAATTAAATTCATACTCTGGGTCTAGTAATACTGAGCCCCTTATAAAAAAGTCATTATTTAGCCCAACGAGAATCATTTCATCAATCATTTTAAAATTTTCATCTGTATTTATTTGCATTTTTTTGAGATGTTTGGAAACCAATCTATGTATTGGGCGGCAGCTTGTGATTGAATTATTTTTCTTTATGATTTTGAAATAATCTTTTCTCTTAGGATTTAAAAGAAGCTCAAAAACTAAATGACAAATTGTTCCCCGTTGCGCCCCTTCGTTTGGTTTCTGGGGAAGTTTAAGGTGGTAGTTACACCAATACAACCATGAACAATTTTCAAATGTTTTTATTTTTGAGGCTGAGAGGATTTTAGGTTCTGTTTCCATTGTTTTATTTCGTCTTTTGACATCTCTCCAAAGTCCTTTTTTATTGGTAGCGCAATTTGTAGTTGTATTGCGTCAAAGTAGTTAGACAGTTGTTCTAGCATTTCATTCGCGGCATTATTCCCTGCGTTATTCGCAAGAGAGTCATTATTAAGCGCAATAACTATTTTACTTATGTCTATTTTAATTAGATAGCTGATAATTTTTGCATTGATTTTTAATCCGAATGTGACTATAGTGTTTTTAATATCTGTATCCCAGAGGGCGAGCATATCTCCAACACTCTCTATAAGAATTACCTCTTTGTCGGCGTTGATTAATTCTTTGTTGAAGTAAAGTGGGTAGCACCATTCTCTCTTGGAGCCGATGTGTTTCCATTTGGGCCTATAGCGACTGTTTGTTAGGTCGCGCCCAGAATATCCTACTATCTCGCCCCTTGAATTAAAAACTGGAAAAACATATCTATTACACATTCTTCCATCTAACGCAATTCCTCCTTTAAAAATGGACAGTGTTTCTGTGGAGACTCCTCTTTTATTCCAATAGGAATTGTCTGGTTCTAGTTTATTTAATTGTTCTATCGGAAATGTTTTTGTTGAGCTAACTAAATTATCTTCCTGTAGCTCTTTGTGCTGGATATATTGTTTTGCTGATAAAAATTCAGATACTTCTTTATCCGTTTTTAGTTTGAGCGTCAGTTTTACTAACTGTTCAAGAGAGCCGCCAACGCCCTCTTTAAAATCATACCAACATCCTGTGGTTTTGTCTATTGACAAAACCGTATTATTATCGGAAGTCCTGTATAAAGGCTTACATCTAAAAGACTTTCCTAGTTCATTTGGGATATATCCAATAGTTTGTAAAATGTCTTTTACGTTACTCAAAGTGTTTCTCCGTCATTTAGGCTTCCGTCATTCGGCGTTATTTGAGCGCGTTGATGAGCAAGAATATCCGAAAGCGACCCCCGTTCTGTAACTGCAAAATTTGTTACATCAAAGCTTAGGTAATTTTGAACATAGTGCCGGGAACCATCTGGAAGAGTTCTTCTTAGTAAGTCTTGGTGTCCAGCGGCGTCTTTGCCTTGGAACCTCGTTTTAAGCGGCACTAATTTATGTGTGCCAAATCCTGTTCCATCCAGAGCAATTTCGTCTATGGTTTTTCTTCTAAAAATTGAGACAAATGATGCATACCATTGCAGCCTATCAGAAAGAGCCAGAACTGAGCTATCATCTACGACGGAATCAGAAGTTCTGTTAAAGTTTTCGCCAGTTCTATTAATTTGTATTGCTGTAAAAATTGGGCAGTTTATTTCTTCTGAAATTTTTTTCAATTTATCTACTTTTTCTCCAATCGCCTGATGTTCGGCCCAATTTGCTCCAACTTTTTCTCCTGTTAATTTTAAATAATCATAAACAACTAAACAAGGATTGTTTCTTCCTACTTTATTCCAATACCATCTTCGGATGATGGCACAAACCTCGTCTATGTTTCTATTACCGATATGGTGGTGATAGTAGGGTGTTTTTTCTATATTTTTGAGCCCATTAACTACCTTTTCTCTTAGTTCTATGTTTCTGTTCCAATTACCAGTTTCAAGATACCAAAGGGGGACTCCAGTTATAGCCGCCGCTTTTCTAAATTGTATTTCTCTTGTCATCATTTCTGTATCTAAAACGAGGACTGGAATTTTGTTAATTATTCCTGTTTTGTATGCGATATAGTTTAATAATGTAGTTTTGCCCTGTCCCGGCCTCGATGCTACTGCATATATGTTTGCCGCCCGCAAACCCCCATATAATCTATTAAATTCAGCAAATGGGGTTTTGAGTCCAGTTTCTTCTTTGGGGTTGTTACCTGTAGCTAATACATTTTCAGTTAAATCCAAAAACAAATCCTCTGGCTCATCATTAAAGGAGTAAGACTCAATTTTTTTGGAATAAATGCTATCAACGTTGGTTATGATTTTTTCTATTGGTTCATTGGTATTTTCTTTGACGTATTTTTGGATTTCAGAACTGGTTGAGTCTATTTCTCTTAAAATACGTAATTTAAGAAGCTCTTGAGCGGCTTCAATTGTTGCTTTAGGCGTAATCTGCGTAAAAGAAATTGAATCAACATAATCAAAAATATCTATTTCATCTTTGAATACTATCCCGATGTTTTTAATTTTTTGGGCGAGAATTACTTTGTCTAGTTTTTCTTGTTTTAAAAGAGTTTGTTTAATTGTAGAAAACAAGACAGAATGGACTCTATTAAAAAAATCCGTCTCTTTTATAAATCTTTCTATATCTGGAAAAACGTCTGGATTTTTAATTATACCTCCCAAAACGTGTTTCTCTACTTGAAGGGAAACTAAATTATTCGCCATAATAGTATTATAGCGATATTTTGGTTGTTGTCAAGATTGGGCGTCTGTTGAATTTCCTGATTCTGGGTTTACGGCTTGGTCAACTGCATTAGAAAGCATATTCAACTGGACATTCGCCACCGCTGCTGTCCAGTTTTCTATGTAATACTGCATAGCCATCGCGCATATTGGATTGTCAAATTGGCTGTAGATTTGGGGTTTCCCGTATTCATCAAAGGTAAAAAGACAAAATCCGCCGCCTGAACATTCGTTAATTTGGCCCAAGAGTTCTTTGGGGAACTTAAAGTCTTTTTGTTTAGACATAAATTGCTATAACATATTACACAAAATTAAAGTGTGATATTAAATTTTTTTAGAAAGAAGTCTTTTGATAAATTATCTACTTCGTTTTCTTCTATTTCTATTAGTGTAAAGCCATTTAATTCTAACCATTTTAATTTTGCGTAATCTCTTGTGATAGATTTTAAATATTTTTCTCTTGAATTTTGGTGAAAAAATTTATTAAAAGAATTGTGTTGGGAACCATTTACTTCAATTGCTAATTTTTTTGTTGCATTGAGAATATCAACTTTTAAGAGTGTTCCATATACCGGAAACTCTTCGTAAACTATTTGGCTGTTCCAAAAGGGTTTGAGAAATTGTTTTGTCTTAAACTGTATGTTTGACCGGGATTTTCCGTCCCAATCAATTAGTTGTTTGGAGACGTTTTGATAGACTAATTTGCCGAAGATGTTTTTTAATCTCATTGGCCTTTTTTGAGGGCTTTTTCAAACTTTTTATAGAGATAATCTGTTAGTTTTGGGTTTAATTCTAGTAGTTTTCTAAAATTATCAAGCCCTTGAATCTTTTCTGGAAGTTCAAATCCTTCTTTTTTGAGTTCTTTTCTTATTTCTTCTCCGGTTGTAATCCAAGAAGCTTTCACGTTGACCATTTCAAACATTATCATTAGGTCAACAATTTCGTATTCCGCCCAAACGCTTGTTCCTCCGATTCTTCCGTATTTAATTGGGTATGTCACTTCTTTATAAGTTTTTTCGTTTGGCGATTTTCTGAAGATTACCTTGCAAAAATGCCCTAAAATATCCCCCTTTGAATCTGGCAGAGATGTAATTAAGTCTGAACGGTATCTGGTTTGAAATTCTAAAATCCAATCGCTGTAATGAAGCATCGCGTTTCCACCAGAAGCGTTTGTAACTCTTGGGTCTTTTTTCTCATAAGGATTAATTGATACTGCTGTTCGTATTTGAGAAATCATTATACACATATGCCCGAGCGACGACAGGGGGAGTGCCATTTTTTTGAGAAAATCGGCCGAAAGATATGCAGACCCCGCCACTTTGTTTGCGGTGCCAAAAACTCTATTCATATCCTCTTTAAGATTCAGAGCGTCCATTGAGTCAATTATAAAAAAGTATTTTTTATTAGTGGGATTATTGTGAATAAGTTCATTAATAAGCTGGACTGCGGTTTCGTATATGTTACATTTAAATACGAACCACTTATTCTCTTTTGTGTTTATTCCTGCTCTATCTATAATTTCGTCAGAAAGCCTACCTTCTGCCTTTATGTAGATTACCTTTGAATTTGGAACGTTGTTTTGAAATGACCTCGCAAACGCTAACGCACAGCTAGTTTTCCCTCCCTCCGTAATGCCACTAAATCTTACTATGCCGGGATGGATACCTCCTCCCATTTCTATATCCATTTTTAGACTACCACTTGATACAGAGTAATCTTCTTGTTGTACATTGTTGTAGTGGAACTCCTCATTATTTTTTAAAAATGAGGCTATTTGGTCTTCCGAAGAGCCGCCGTGTTCTGCGGATAGCTCTTGAGTTTGTTTAGCTTTTGCCATATTTTATAAAATCTAAAATGGTTTTAGGGGAGGATTCATTTGTTGTTTGTTTCACCACTTCTTCTATAATAGGAAATGATTCTGCTTTTTTCAAGTTGAGGGATAATTTTTTTTCAGCTATTGCTACGTGATTCTTTCCCTCGTTTGTTAAAAACCACGCTAATGAATTTAATTCAAATGGAAGCTCTATAGAAAACCAAAAATCTTCTGACCTTTCAGATAGGAGTTTTTTCGCTAACGCTGTTTCCCTTTTCCACTCTGCCTGTTTAAAGTATTTTGTATCTTTGAGAAATCTTAAAATTAGTTTTTGATATTTATTTGGAGATTTCATTTATGTCTGATTCTACCATATCTTTAACCAATTTGTCAAATGGAATTTGAGGCTCCCACCCCAACTCTTTTCTGGCTGGCCTTGAATCTCCTAATAATAATTCAACTTCATTCGGTCTGTAAAATTCTGGATTTACTTTGACAATTACCATGCGACGTTTCTCTCCACTATTTTGTAAGAAGTCGGCAGAAAGCGTCTCGTCGAGCCCCTCTCCTTGCCAGACTGGGTCGTGGAAGAAATTTGAATATTGGAGAGCTTTATTAAGAAAGGCTCGGATGGACTGTGTTTGTCCTGAAGCCAACACGTAATCTTTGGGTTTTTCTTGGTTTAGCATTTTCCATACGCCAACAACAAAATCTCTACTATCAGACCAATCTCTTTTTGCGTCTAAATTCCCAAGTTCAATTGGTTTGAACGGTTGATTATTTTTAATGGCGTGAATGATTGTCGCTATGCCATGTGTGATTTTCCGTGTTACAAAATATTTTTGTCTTCGTGGAGACTCGTGATTGAAAAGAATTCCATGCACAACATAAAGTCCATATGATTCTCTGTATGTTTTGCACACTAATCTTGCGGCGCATTTTGATATTCCATATGGAGAACGAGGTTTCATTGGATGAAGAATATCTTGTGGGGAATATTCTACATTTCCAAACTCTTCACTAGACCCACTTGAATAAACTCGGCAGGATGGGGTAAAATTTTTAACAGCTTCAAGAATATGAATTAATCCTAGACTGTTCGTTGTCATGTGGTTGATTGGAGATTTCCAAGAGTCTGCCACAAAAGTTTGCGCCCCAAAATTAATAAAATAGTTTGGTTTTTCATTTTTGACGACAGACGCGATTGAATGTGCGTCACATAGGTCTAGGTGAACTATTTTAACTCTTGGGTTATTTATAGAATTTTTAATATTAGAATCAATGAGCTGACTTGTTCTCCTTATTGCTGCGACGATTTCGCAGTCTGTGTTCTCTAGCAAATATTCTATCATGTAACTTCCGTCCTGCCCGGTTGCTCCTGTAATTATTACTTTTTTGTTCATATCCAGAATAAATGTTTGAATTTTTCTTTATTATTGGTTAGATATTCGGGAAGGAGTGGATATTCTATTGCACACTCATTTAGTTTTATTGAGTCGTCTATTTTGTCTGAAAATAAAAAAGACCCGCCATTTTTAATTTTTCGGTCAAATTCTTCGCAGAACACCTCAAATGGTGGGATTAGGCTTTTATCCATTGGCTCTATGCAGTTTAGAAATTTTTTATAGACGGCTTCCTTCCCTCCCATATATCCCAAGTGCCACCCGCCGATTATTTTATTTTTTATTGAGTCTTTGGCGTCTCTTATAGCTTGTGGATTCATTTTATTTAGGACAACAATTGGCGTCAAAACCGTTCCTATCCATCTTTTATTTTGAGTTAGTAGATTCGCATAAAACGTATGATATGTCATATCAAACGAACAAACCGGAGTAAGATTTTCCCTTGTGTCTGGTATCAAACTTAAATCTGGAATTTCATCTGCATCAGAAATCATTAGGTAATCCCTATCAGTTGGGTTGATTTGTTTTATTCCTCTTGTTATACAATTTCTCTGAAAATGCTCCATTTCCCATGAGTTGGGATTAAAAACTTTACATTCGTCTGCTAGAATTTTAATATGTATAATTTTGTCGAGAAAACTTTTATATCTTTCTTTATTTAATTCAAAGTATAACGGCTTATCTCTTAGGGTTTGTGTTTTTTCGCTCTCTACAAGTATAAAATAATCTACATACTTATTCAAGCTATTAAGCCTGATTTCTAGTATGTCTAACTCAGTTGCAAATGGGAAAGCGTCAATCAGCATTTATTTAGGTTTTAAAATCCCATATCCTTCGTGTATTGGAAGTTCTTCAAAAGTATGGGTATCTTTAAAAATTTCTTTGTAAAACTCATTGCTAGAAAAAACTTGACGGGGCATTATCTCTGGTCTGTCTCCCCAAGTATTTTTAATGTGAGCGCCGTTATCTTTATACAAAAACAAGTCATCAAAAAGAATTAAATCTTTGTAAGCAGGGCGAAGTTTTTTGATTAATTGTAATTCTTTTTCAAGGGGAAGTCTAATTTCGTCATTTTTTTCTGATGTATAGGAGGCAACATTTAGGTCTGCGCCGGGGAAATGTGCATCTAGCCAAAAAACAATATCATTTTTAATTGTAGGGAGAATATTATTTAAACAGTCATAACTATTGCCACAAAGGATGGTTACGCGAAGGTCACTTTTGAATTTTTCTTTGAGTTTTTTAACTTGATTTTCGATGATTTCGATTGAAATTATTTTATTAAACGGATATTTTTGCGCCTCGATAATTCCATTGCCCATGTGAGTCCCGGTTTCAACAAGGGTTTTATTTGTTGAATTTTCTTTTAAAAGATTTGTTAGTGTGGATAGTGCGCCCATTTGTTTCTATTGTTTGATAAAGGCGGCGCAACTGTTGCCATCGCCTCCAGTTGTTCGTGTTCCGTTAATATGCTTCAATACCTTCCACCCCACTCTTTCTTGATTCCATAATCCTAAATCTATCAACGCCTGTCTTACATTGATATTTTCGTGACAATGGGATTGCCAGTCAGTCCCTTGTTCTTCGATACCTGTGTCGTGAAACAAAACCACGCCTCCTTTTTTTGTTTTATTTTCTATGGCTAAAAAATCTTCCATTACACATTTTCGTCCATGACAGGCATCAACTATGACAAAATCAAATTCATACCCTAAATTGGGAATTATTTCTTGTCTTGGGTTATTGTTTAATATAAGGGATACGCCATTGGATTGAGTTATCGGACTGTCAAAAATTAAAGAAAATCTGCAAGTTTTTTCGAAGTTCGTTGAAATGTGTTTTAGGTTATCTATAACATATCCACAGTTGGGAAGGTCTAATCCAATAATATTAAAGTTTTTGTTTTCTTTGTTTTCGAGTATGATTTGAGTGGCCGCTAAAAGGGTTTTGCACTCGGCGACCCCAATTTCAAGATAATTGAAATCTCCTACGCTATTGTTGATAGTTTCTTTAAGTAGCGTTTCTATTCCCACTTCACAGCCGTCCATTCTTATTCCGAATTGTTTCATGTTTTTTGCTCCAGTAAATTAGCATTAAAGAATTGTTTTTGTAACTCGGATTTGGCCCGAAATCTTTCCATGTTGGCGTCGTCTATCTCTTTTGCAGAGATATTATGCTCGTTATATCTAATTTCATCAATTAGATTAAATATTATTTGGTTTTTTAATTTTAGTTTTTGATAAGCGTCAGAATTTATTACCTCCGCAAAATGCCCTATTCCCAACTGTTGTATTAGGGTTTTGCGGACAATTTTTAGGTATTCGTCGTTTTTTGGGTCTTCTGATGACTCCGCTTTAATTGCTAATATTGACAAAAAATCAAAAGCATGGCCTTCATCTACTGGTATGTTAATCATAATAACTCCTCGACACTTGCGATAATGTCTTTTATCTGTATATTTGAGACGCGATTCGCTTCTAAATATTTGGCGTTTGGGTTTATTGGCATCCAGTTTTTAGCCGTTATTGCGTGGGGGTAATATTCATATCCATATAATCCTATTGTTTGAGCTTGGTAGCCTGATGCTATCCATGCCCAAGCCGTATCTACGGTAATTAAAACTAAGCTTTCTAGTATTTTTTGAGCCGCCAGTAGGAAATTAGATATTTTTTCTTCGCAATATTGCGGTTCAGATGAGCTTCCTATTTGTGTCAAATTGAATCCCTTTTCTTTTAATAGAGAGCAAAGTTCTTTTTTAAATTTATCTTCTAATGTTTTTACATTTCCACGGGTTTCTCCGCTAAGGGCGAGGCATATATTTTTCTTATTTTTAATAGCGTGCGAAAAATAATTTTCCAATTCTATTTGTAGGTCGGTCGGTTCTAAAAGACCGTGCATTAAGCAAAGTTCTTGCGTTTGGTGTCTGTGAAGATACCAGTCTTCTTGTGTATGTTTGGGCATCGGATTGAATATTTTATCGAATTTTTCAAAAATAAGCCTATCTTCGTTTGTCGGCCAATTGTCATATCCGTCCCACACAACATACTCATCAAAATATTTATTGTGTTTGAATAGTGGTAGAATGTTTGAATATTTCTTATTTACAGATAGGACTAGGGAACTTTGTGGACAAAATTGTTTAAGTTGTTTGGCGGCTATGACGCCCATAACAATATCTCCATATTGCCCTTGGTTAAAGCAGGCGATTTTTATATTATGTTTTAACATTGCCAATTGTTGTTTCCTCCATTGCCCCACCCTAAATCGTTCCCCCTGATATAGTAGGAATCTGTTGTGTTTCTAAACCAGCATTTATAGGTGTTGTCATTCATCCATTTCCAAATTTTTTGTATGTCTGGGCTTGTATATCTATTTTCGCAATGCGTTTCTATTCCTATAATGCGTGGACGGCTTTTGAGGTTTTTCAAAACTAACCATTCTGCACCTTCTACATCAGCAAGCAGTAGGTCTATATCTCCAGAATCTATCATATCTGACGTTACGGATTGGATGGTAATAGGATTCTCAAATCTGTTTGTTTTATTTGCACTAATAGGGGGGATTACTTCTTTAATGTAGGATTCTTGTCCATATTGGTAAAGAGTTGTAACTCCATTAAAATCTCCTATTGCGACGTTTTCAACGGTTAAATTGGGGAATTGCACAGATGCCCTCTTTAAGTCTTGATAATATTCGGTGTTCGGCTCTATCATTTTAACCTTACACAAGGGGTCTTCAAGGAAGTATCTGCTTCTACTCATATCCCACGCTCCGACTCCTATTTCCATTATGTTTTTAAATGAAAATGGCGTGTAGGATGTAAGTTGTTTTAAGTTGATATTACACTGAAGCAGTATACTCATTTATTTTTGAAAAGTTTATATATTCTACTCTGCACGATTCTGGGCGACCGGTTTTCCAAAGTTCTTGTGTGTAGTGCCATTCTTTGTGGTTGTAAAAATAAGAGGAACTTGGAACAAAAACCCTTGCCACCCCACCAACTGCAAGCATAAGATGATAATGCCCGGTATCAATTCCCACATATTTTTTGATTATAGTAAAACACGCGGCCATTTCCCTAATTGTTAAATCTAAAAGTGGAACGCAGTTGTTAAGCTTTGTATAGTTATTTGTCATCGCAAACTGTAAGACCGTAAATCTTTTTGCATAAAAATCTATGACTTTTTGCGCTTGTTCCTGTGTCATTAATCTGTAATGCGCGTGTGTATCTTGTGGATTTTTGCTTCCATTATTATCCGTCGAGAACGCGACAAATTGAGTGATATTTGAGGAATATTGTCGCAGGTAGTCTTGCGCCCATATTAATTCTTCTTTTTTTAGGTAGATAAGTGGTATGCAATTAACTAATTTATCTATGTTGAGTCCTTCTAATTTTTTTTGAGCGACGTGGGGATGGAATGATTCTGGGCATTGTGTTGGTTCTTTTACAAACCTTACTTCACAAAGGTTATCAAAAATGGGGGCAACTATATGGCTTTTAGGATGTTCTAATAATTCAATAGTTGCATTTCTGAAAACTTTAAAAATAGGAGTAAAAATAAGGTTGTCCCCTATTCCTCCACACTTCGAGCCAATTATTAGTTTATTATTCAAAATTTACTCCTTTACTTAGGAAAACGACCGCGTTGGCACATTCAAATGGCGTTGCATATTTATAGTTAAAACACTTGTCTGTTTCACAAAGTTCCCATAGTGGGTAAGGCTTGTGTTTGAGTTTTACATACGAAAACCAATTGAATTTATTTAATTTTTTTTGGATAAACCTATCTAATGGTGGGTGCGCTCCTATTGGAATACTTATAAAAAACGTCGCGGCCTGTTGGAGTAGTCTGTCTATGTATCTCTGTGATGCATCTTTATCCTGTGAATTAAAAAAGTTACCGAATGAGTTTGTGTTACCAAAGTGTTCAATTGTGGAAATTGATAAAACATTTTTGTTTAGTATATCTACTTCTTCTGCGTATTTTTTTTGAGACAATAGATGTTGGTCATGTGGGTCATATACATTATGAAAAATCTTCATGTAATATGGCATCACAGCCCCTATTTCTATGACGTTGTTCGACAGTTCTGATAAGAAGCGTCGTCCTAAAGTAATTTCTACACACCTTTCATTGTTTAATGTTCCATTATAGGGGTGGTCGAAATAATCATCGGGGTTAATTAGTTTTTTCATTATTTATTGTATAAATCCTACGGACACATTGCCTGTCAAATTCTGTAACTTCTGGAACAAGAATATATCCTTTATTTTTAATAATTTTTGATGCTAGGTTTGTTATAAAAACACAATCAAAGTTTAAGGGAAAACAAGTTTCTGGGAAAATTAACCATCTTGTTTGATGACTGGGAATAACTTTAAATGGAGCCGCGCAATGTGTTGAAAATATTAATGTTGGAACTCCAAATCCGTAACTTAAATACTTAAAACCTGAATCTACGGAAATCATAACAGACGCGCCCCCGATTATTGTGACGAGGTCTTTTATATTTTTGTTTAGAACTTCTACACGCTGGTTGTTTCTGAATTTTTCATAAAATTTGTTTATTTCTGGGGTAGATATAACTTTTACTGTTAGGTCGGTTTTTTCTAACAAAAGGGCAATCAATCTGTCTATATACCATTGTTCAAGTCCGTGTCCACCGGCCAAACGCTTCTCCGGCCCATACGTTGAGGATACTAAATGAAGCAAGAGATATTTGTTTGTTGGTTTTTCTATATTAATTTGGGGTTTTGGAAAAAATCTATGGTATCTTAACCAGTCAAAATCATAATCTATCCACTTTAGCGAGTCTATATGTAGGTCATAAAACTTATCAAACCCCTCCATTTCTGCGCGAATATTATCTGGAACATTTTCTAATGCGCCATAATAATTATCAGTTCCAAATTGACAGTCAACCCAAAATTGTTTGTATTTTTTATTAGGAATTACTTTTATTTCCTTATAAAAACTAGGATAACACATTTCCAATACTTCTTTTTGGAACGTTTTACCCTGTGAGTCAGTATATGCTGTTATTTCTGAATTTGGATAAAGCTCTTTAATTGCGGGAATAAATCTATTCGCTAGTAAACAATCCCCCAGTCCGCCTTCTGCGCGTATCGAAATTTTAAGTGCCTTATCCATTTTTAATTATAAAAGACGACAAAACTCCCTCATTTTCAACTGTAAATTCAACCATTGGTAGAGTTGACCTTTTGAACTCGTTAAGTTTTGCATAGTAAAATTTTAAGGGATAGTCTGCTGGAAAATCAAAAGAATATTTTCTTTCTCCACTGGCTAGGAGTCCGCAGATTTTTTTCAGACGGACTCCTTTCTCGGCTTTTGAAAGAATAGATTGTAGTGTTGTAAAACCCGTGTCCCTCTTTGTTTTTTCTACAGAATCTTGGTTGTTAAATTTTAGACTTTTAAGTTTAACTTCTCCGTTTACATAATCCATAGCAAAGAAAAAAACTTGTTCAGCGTTCCAAACAGAACCGTCGTCTCCAAGAAAATACCCATAAAAGGTTTTTATTTCTTCATCTTTTTTAATATCTTTTTCGGCCATAAAGACGAATAGGTCTTCGTGGATTTGCCATCCGGCATTATTATTTGTGTTGGATGAGTTGTAGATTGGCCCAAAACCTAATGGCAAAACTGTATAGGTTAATATCTCTCCGTTGAGGTTGGCTTCGGGTGGCGACCATTTAAAATAATATTTTTCTGGGTCTTTGAATTTGAGATTTTTTCTGAGGTTCTCTGTATATTTTAGGTTATTAAAAGATAAATTTTGGGAATCTAAAAACTCAAAAAGGCTTTTCCCCAAAGGTGTATATTGTGGAAATAGAATAAATGGAATCTCTTCTAGGACTTCTCCTTGTTTAATGTCGTCTGTAGCGAATACTCCATATCCTTCTACTGGAGATTTTCTTACCTCTAGTCTTCCGCAGTTGTGTAGTGTTGTTTTCATTCAGTTATTTGTGGGTGTTGTTTCCCCTTGCATTTTTTTGAGTAGGTTTTAATTGTTTCTTCTTTAATTCGGTCATGTCCGTGCCTTTTTATTCGTTGATTGCTTAATTCTCCAGACAAGTCCCACATATCTCCTAATTTTATGTTTTTTTTGTTTGTTTTTCGAGAAAATTCGGTCGCCGAATCACAATCTATTTTTGTGTCAATTGACGCTTTTGGGACGGTAAAAATCCTTTGCCACATTACTCCAGAAGAATCGGTATATTCGTGTTTATCATTCATAGACTGTGTGATTTCTATGACTTCTCTCGTTGTTGGATGAGAAAAAAGATATTGTGGCATATTATCGAGCTATATCAAATGCGGAGTTCGCATCTTCTTTAGAGAAGAGAAAAATATAAGTCTCCTCTTCTGTTTGAGAAAACCATGAATCTTTAAACCCTTTAGATTTTAAATATTCAGTAGTTTTTTGCAGGTCTTCTAATTCACAAGTGGTTTCCCCGCAGATATTCTCAAATCTGTCTATATTTTTACATTTTCTTAGGATTTCATTTTCTGCATATCCTATACTTATTTTTAACAAATGAAATGAATCTTCGTATTGTTCTAATATTTTATCCAAGGGCAAACAATAAGTTCTGTAAAATTCTACATTTTGTTCAATATTTAAATTGTTGAAATCATAAAAGTTATTTTTAAATTCTGGATAGTTGATTTTTATGTAGGCGTCTGTTGTATATATCCCTAAAGAATAAGGGATAATTTTATTTTGTAGGTCTTTAATATTAGAAATTAACATTTCATAATTTTCCAGAAACGGTTCATAGGCGTATATTTTTTTTGCACCCTTCATTGCTGCTAATATGGAGAAATATCCAATATGAGCGCCAATGTCTATTACGGCTTTGTCTTGGGGAATATCTTTTATTCTATAAAAGTTACCATATAGAACTTTATCTAATACCCATTGGTCATTGGAGAAGGTTCTTAAAGATATTTGTGGAGTGAGGTTCATAGTTTACAGTTGTGATAGAATATTTTCTACAAATTTTTCTTTAGAAAATTGTTCTTGTAATTTTAAGCCATTTACATTGACTGGCGATTGTTTTACTTTTTCAATAGCTTTCTCGCAAGCATCTAAAAATTCTTCTTCATTAAAATCAAAGATGTTTCCTTGGTTTGTAATACCGCCTTTTTGAAAAAAGAATCCATCTGCTGCTTCAACTTTACCGGACGGGGAAACTAGAGTTGAATTGTCTTTATTTGCCCATCCTTTATATCCGTGTGCGTCAAGAATAACTGCGTGTTTTCCAACAGCTACGGATTGAAACTCTGGTAATCCCCAACCTTCTCCTCCACTCATACCTATTACGATATTGCCAGAATTTAAGAAGTCGTTATATAAAGAATTCTGAACCATGTGACCTAAAAAGTTCACGTTAAATATCCGTTGCCCTTTTGTCAATTGATTTACAATATTTTTGTATTGTTCATCTGGGTTGGGAAAAAATGGATTAAACATAGCGCATTGTAAGAAAAATTTAGGATTCCCGCCAAATTTTTTAATCCACGCAGATATTACTTTTGCATGGTGTTTTCGTTTTTCAAACTTTCCTACCACATTAAATGTAATCCGCCCATCATCAAAGTATTTTTTGTTAAGTTGACTAAAATGGTAAGAATCAAATGCTAATGGAATATATTGAGCTTTTATCCCAAAGGTATCAAATGTCTGCTTTGTGTATTCTGAAGTAAAGATAATTTTGTTGTTTTTTGCTACATTTAATTCAAGGGGAGTTGGTGCGTCCAATTCATAAAAGGACATTAATGTTGTATTGTTACTATATGACTGTAGTGATTCTGGGTTTAGGTGCCACAGCTTAAAACAGGGAATATCCCTATTATGATTCGTAAATGCCTTTTTAACCAGTTCTTCAATCCATGATTTAAAATCAGTTGTAAAGTCTGTTGTAGATAAATCAACTCCACCAATAGGAAATAGCCCTTGTGGTTCTGAAAATTTATCCCTATTATCATATATTGTCTTTAAAAACAAAAGAGATGTCTGCCCAAACGATACTCCATTCAGGGGTAAGTTCAATGTATATTTTTTATCCATAATTATTTATTAAGTTTTTCTATTCTATTTTTAAGAAATTTGAGCGCCTTATTGTGTATAGTTATAGCGGTTTGAACAGATATATTCATATCTGTAGCAATTTGCTTCCATGTTTTTTTTGAATCTGTTAGGTATCTTAGTGTCAATACTTTTTTAAATCTTTCATTGTTGATTTTGTCAAGTAACTTGGTCACAAGTTCGTAGTCTACTTCTTGTTGAGAACTATCATATTGTATTTGTTGTTGTTTATCTTCAATAAATTTAGATATTTCTTCATCTGTTGATGGAAGAATAAATTTTTTTGCATTAATTGCGTGTAAGCATATGTATCTTGCATAATTCCCCAGCCAAGTAGAAAATTTAGTCTTTCTAGTTGGGTCAAAAGACAAGGCGCACTTATAAAGTATGTAAGACATTTCTTTATATATGTCATCAGGACATACTCCCGATGCAATTAAAGCGGGGGTATATTTTTGGCATATTTTATAAAAAACATTTGAATATTTCTCAGACAATTCTAGGAAGCTTGCATTACATTGTTTTTCTTTTAGTGCTGTTATTAATTTAAGGTCTGACTCGCTTTGTGCTTGACTTGAGCCAGATAAAGAAACCTTCAAGTTCTTTTTTGTATTTTTCTTCATAGAAATTTTTATATTTAGTTGGACAGGTTTCCATATCTGGCCATTCAATTTGATAGTCTGATAAAAGTTTAAGTTTTGGGTCATTTTCTTCTTCCTCTTTATTAGGGGCCGATAAAAACAATTTAAAATTGTCGTCATTTATATGATATTTATTGATGTGGACAAGAAGCCCTCCCATATTAGATAACCAATTATGTTCGTCTTTCTCAAATTTCGCATATCTTATATCAGGGACTACAACAAGTTTAGTTTCTTTTTCTTTATTAATCGCTTCTGTTACCAACCCAGTCCAATACTGCCCAAAAGATTGTTGTCTTCGGACTTTCCCATGAGCGACCAAAATATCTCGGACAAGGTTTTTTTCATCCCTTGTAGCTTTTAAAATATCTATTTTGAAACATTTTAAAAGATAGTCACGAACCTCCAGTTTTAAACTGTCTGCCAAAGCTATTCGTGTTGCGGGGATTTTTTTGCTTATTTCAGAGAATAACAAGTCCTTCCCTGCCCCGGCAAATCCGGACAAACCAATTAACCCATTTTTGGGTTGTATTGTGTGGTCATTCATAAATATGTGAAATTTCTTAGCCAAATATAAGACGCATATCCCCTAGAGAGATTTAACTAAAAATCTCTTTTTGGGGAAGAGTATATGCAAAATTTCTTGAGGGCTGAAAGATTTTATGTGTCACAGCCAAAACACGACGATATACACCTTTTTAGGTAGTTTCTACCACTGTCACCAATGGTTGAAGAAGGGCGCTTTTAACTTCATTACGAAACCCTATCCATGCACTTTAAAGCATCGCAGCGGGTAACTTGTGGCTTTTATACCACACCTTTTTGTTACTTCTGTTTTAATTACAGAACACCAACCTTTTGTTGCGTCTGATGGTTTCAGCACGTCCTCGATGGAGCAACTCAGGAAAACTTGCTGTTTTTTCTCAGCAGTCAAAAATGGAATGAATACCATTTCCACCATAATACCAAAATAACATAGATTTGTCAACAGAAATTTCTTGACCACGGAACAGTCTAAAGATAGAATAAAGAACCCTATTATGGGCGCGTGGATATTATTATTTTTAATTGGTTTGTTTGTTTTTATTTTTTTACATCAAGCGTTTTTTTCAAAAGATAAAAATATTTGGTGGAAAATTAAAGGATACTAAACTATTATAGTTATGGAAACAGATATTCAGGCGGGCATTTTATCAGCAGTTATTACGTTTATACTTATAAACACAAATGCGACTTTTGAATATCTTGATTTTTTTAAATTAAAAGTTACTGAAGAGTTTAAAACCTTTAACGCGCACGGTGGCGTGTCATTTTTAGACTTTCTTCAGATAAAACATTGTAATTTTTTGACACGACTATTGGGTTGCCCAATTTGTTTGGGGGTTTGGTTTGGGTTTTTATTAAACCTCTTTGGTAAGCTTTGTTTTGGTGGGAAGATAAATTTGGGATTTGGAGTGAGTATTTTTATTTCTTGGGTTTTATATTTTCTTCTGTTAAAAATAACCAATGAATCCAATAATTCAAGAACGAATTAAAAAACAAAACGAATTATGGGCTAATGGAGTCCAGTCGTTTGCGGGAAACGCAAGGATTGTAACCTCCGAAGATAGCATTAAGGAAGAGTCTCATCCAGTTTCCCCAATGGAGATTCAAGCAATGCTAATGACCCATTACGGACTAACCCAAACAGCCCAGACAGCCCAGACAGCCCAGACAGCCCAGACAGCCCAGACAAAACAAGAACAATTTATTTTTGAAGACTTAGACGGGTTTTGCTCTTGGTATTTACAGGTAAAAGAAAGATTCTCTACAAGCCAAAATGAGGCACTAAATTCATTGGTTGTTGCCAGAGATGCCATTTATAAAGGGTGTAACTGTCGAAGAGACAAAAGAAAAGAATTAGCAAATGAATACTACAAAACGTTCTTTTTACAGAACCAATACACAGATTTAATCTTAAAAATAAAAGAGACAATCCCCGCCTCCCAAATTGTATTTAAAAAATTTGGAGAAACGTTTTTAGAGGTCTAATCTACACAAAATTCTCCCCGACAAAATAAAAGTTTCTTAATTTAGTTTTTTGCTTTCTTTTACCCAAAAACTATTGTAATATACTTACACAAGTTATGGACAAAAGCGCAAACGGCTCGGTTGATATTTTTTCAGAAATTGCAAACTACGTATTTACAAGCAAATATGCTAGATATAATGAAAAATTAAAACGAAGAGAAACATGGGAAGAAGCGGTGAAGAGGGTTGAGAATATGCATCTTAAAAAATTCTCCCATCTTTCAGACGAAAACAAAAAAAACATACATGAATCGTTTGATTTAGTTAGGGAGAAGGTAGTTTGCCCAAGCATGAGGTCAATGCAATTTGGCGGCAAAGCTATCGAAGCAAAAAATCCAAGAATATTTAATTGCTCGGTCAGGCATATTGATTCATTGAGAGCTTTTTCTGAAGTGTTTTTTTTGCTGCTATGCGGGTGTGGAGTAGGAATAGGACTACACAAAAACTTAACCAGCAGAATACCAGATTTAGTTAATGCGGAAGACAAAACGGGAACAGTTATTACTTATGTTATAGAAGACACAATAGAGGGTTGGGCCGACTCTCTTGAAGCTTTATTAAGTTGTTATTGCAAAAATACAGCCCTCACTGGAAGAAAAATTGTTTTTGATTATTCGAGAATTAGGAAAAAGGGAGCCAAACTCAAAACTGGCGGCGGCAAAGCCCCCGGCTATAAGGGTCTTAAAAATGCCCACGTAAAAATAAAATATCTTCTTGATTACGTTATTGAATATAATGGACAGAAAAGACTAAAACATATAGACGTTTATGATATTTTAATGCACGCCGCCGATGCCGTTTTGTCGGGAGGGGTTCGCCGTTCGGCGACAATAGCCATTTTTCAACAAGACGACGAGGAAATGATTAATTCAAAAACAACGCTTACCATTGAAAAACACGGCGTTCCACATTCAATTTCTGAAAATAAAAATGAAGTTTGGGTTAATTATAAAGGACAAAGACATTACATAACAATTAGCGATTGGGAGGCGGAAAATCTTAAAAAAACAATGCAAGTTGACTGGACTAAACTGGAGCCACAACGAGCAAGAAGTAATAACTCTGTTTTACTTTTAAGAGATAAAACAACTCAAGAAGAATTCTCAAAAATTATAGAGCGCACAAAAATGTTTGGAGAACCGGGATTTGTCTGGGCTAATAACGAATATACATTGTTTAATCCATGTGGAGAAATAGGCTTTATTCCAATTACAAAAGATGGCAGATGCGGTGTGCAATTTTGTAATCTCACGACATTAAATGGACAAAAAATTCAAAACTTAGAATTGCTCAAAAAAGCAATAGTTTCACAAGTAATCATCGGAACACTCCAAGCCTCTTATACGTCTTTCCCGTATTTAACCAAAACTTCCCAAGAACTAACAGAAGAAGAGGCTCTGCTTGGGGTTTCTATGACGGCGATAATGTCTAACAGAACATTATTGCTAGACCCAAACATTCAAAAAGAAATGGCTCAACTAGCCGTGGATACAAACATTAAATGGGCTAAAATTTTAAATATAAATCCCGCCGCTCGCGTCACTTGTGTTAAACCAGAAGGGACAGGAACAAAAGCTCTCGGAAGTTTGGCGTCTGGTATTCATCCCGTTCATTCAGAAAAACAATTACTCAGAATACAAGCAAGTAAAGATGAAAATATCTATAAATTTTTTAAATTATACAATCCACAAGTCTGCGAAGAAAGCGTGTGGTGTCAAAACAAAACCACTGACGTTATAACATTTCCCGTCCAAAACCCAAGCGGATGTTTAGTAAAAAACGACCTGACAGCAATACAGCACCTAGAAATCATCAAATCAACCCAAGAAAACTGGGTCTTGTCTGGCGTATCAAAATCCAACAAAAAAGACGTTACTCACAATGTATCTTGCACGGTTATCGTTAAAGATTCAGAGTGGAAAGAAGTAATAGATTACATATTTAAAAATAGAAAAATGTTTGCCGCTGTTTCATTTCTCCCTGATGACGGAGATAAAAAATACAAACAGGCACCAAATGAAACAATTTCTACAGAGGGAGAAATTGAGATTTTTGAGAAAATGATTGCCTCCTTTCAAAAGGTTGATTATTCTAAATTAGAAGAGCTTGACGACGAAACGCACCTAATTCAAGAGGCGGCTTGTGCAGGCAATAAATGCGATTTAACTTTCGTCCAATAAAACAAACAGAGATATGAAAACTAGCGAAAATAAATTTAAAATACTTTTAATAGGGGAAGAATGTTTGGATGTTTTTGTTTATGGAGAGTGCAAAAGACTTTGCCCAGAAGCTCCCGTTCCAATTTTCAATCCAATTAAAATTAAAAGTAATCTTGGTATGGCTGGGAATACATTAAATAATTTCATATCTTTAAGTGGTGGTGACAAGAATTTTCAAATAGACTATATCAAAAATCAAAATGAAATGAAAAAAGTTAGATACATAGATGAAAGGTCAGGTCAGCAAATTATAAGAGTTGATGAAAATGATAAATGTGGAAGACTTCAAATTGAAAATATTATTGATGTTATATTAGAAATGAAACATGACGCCCTTATTGTTTCTGACTATTGTAAAGGTCTTTTAAAAGAAGAAGACATCGAGAGTCTTTCAAACGCTATCCATAAAGGCGGCGGATTGGTTTTTATGGATACTAAGAAAATTTTAGGAAATTGGTCTAAAGAAATAAACTTTGTTAAAATTAACGAAAAAGAATATCTCGATAATATAAAAGTAAATAAAAACCCAGAAACATTTTGTAAAAATCTTATCATTACTCTTGGAGCAAGGGGATGTAAAATGCTGACCAATATCCAAGATACCGAAGCAGAGTGTGACGGCTTAAAATCCGAGGTAAGAGAAGTGAGTGGTGCGGGAGATACCTTTTTTGCTGCATTTATTTTGAATTTTCTCCAAACAAAAAACATTGCAAGCTCTCTTTTTAAAGCCAATCTCGCAGCAAGTATAGCCGTATCACATAGGGGGGTTGTCGCGGTTGACAAAGCGGACGTGGATGCAAAATATAACTTGATAACCCAAAACAACAGTGTAATATAACAAGGAGGACTTATGTTTTTGTTTATGTTAGTAAATGTTTTAGTTTTTGGAGTCGGATTTGTTACGGGTTATATCGTAAGAAAACGCAATAACAAACTAAACTCAAAGGTTGATGGAGTTTTAGACGCAATTAAAAAGTAATCGTTCTTTTTCAAATATCGGGCGCGTATTGGTTTCGATTATATTGATGAATCCAATGATGCACGTAGCGGAGACTAAGGCCGCTTTAAAATAGTCAAAACATTAAATGCTAATAAGAAAGCATTGCTCGCTGGCGTGAATAAGGGAGTAATCCCTTGTCCCCGTAAGCTCGCCGTAGCCTAAATTTGGCTACCCGTCAGCCAACAAAAGTCTGTATGTTGAATTGGCGTATTTACAGGCTGGGTTAATGCAGGTTGTTGAACATTAACTAAGACTAGACAATAGAGAAATCAATAGTTTGTTTTTATTTTAATTGATTTTTTGATAGCAGCAAAATTAAACTAAACGTGTAGTATCTAGGAGTAATTTGTATAAGACGCGAGTTCGAGTCTCGCCGCGTCCACCATTTGCTCTATTCGTCTATCGGTTAGGATTGTTCCCTCTCAAGGAACGGAGGTCGGGTTCGATTCCCGCATAGAGCGCGAAATCTATTGACAGATTGCTAAATTGCGGATATTATCATAATATGACGGATTTCGAACATTTTAGCGAATTAACTTGCGAGCTTCCGCTTCCCGTTTCTGTGGAAGTGGCCTCAATACTTAAAAACTCATTAAATTGTCATACATTTATTTGCACGGGTCTGCCGCGCTCCGAAATATCAAATATCTATACGCTCTCTGAGGCTGGCCTTTACAAAGAAATCCATGACAGCCATTTAGTGCAAGATTCAGAAAGCTTACTTGACTTAAGAGCCATATCGAAAAACCTTAAAATAGAAAAAGTAGAAAATTTTACGGGAGAAATTTATTTTGGAGATATATTTATCATAGATGGAGAAGAGTATGATATAGCCTTAGAATTCAAAGCCATCTTTCTCAAAGGGGCGCTCCATGAATTAACACTTGTTAGCGAAACGAAAATGGATAGCTCAACGAGAAAAGCGGCTGTCGAAGAAATTCAAAAACGCATCCGTCCCATGATTCTTAGACAATCAAAATGGTGGTATAAGTATATGTATCGCCCTTATAAATATTGCGTTTGGTTTGTGAATGGTGTAATTCATATATTACTAGCGTTCATTTCGTGGGTATGTAATACTCTTTTTAAGTTCTTAACGCCCATTTAAGATTCGTGTTGTGTAATTGTTGTTATGACATGCATAACATAGATTACCAAGAAGTTAAAAATAACCTTTCCCCCTCTTCGAAACATGCTCTGAACATCAAGAAAATATTGGGACTTGTCCTCCTAGTATTGGTATGTGAGTTTTGTCTTTTCAGGTGGTGGTTTACCCCGTTTATCATTTCCGGGGATAGCATGTTCCCCACGCTGAAGCCAAATAACCACTATTATGTGAATAGGCTGGCGTTTACTTTCGATAGCCCCGCGCGCGGCGACATCGTTATCGTGCGGGACGTTGACGGTGAACTGATTGTAAAACGCGTGGTGGCGTTACCGGGCGAAACGCTGGAAATAAAGAATGATGCTGTTTTCATCAACGGTGTGCGCCTGCCAGAACCCTACATCAAGGCGCGGTGGGACGGCTGGATTTTCGCGCCAACCGTTCTGCGTAAACAATCTTACTTTTTAATTGGAGATAACCGGTTTAAGTCACAAAATCAATTTGTATACGGCATATATCAAGAGCGCGACTTTGTGGGAAAACTGCTCGAATAATGGGGAAGATAATTTCTGAATTATTTTAAGTGTAAATAATTCTGTGAACTTGGTGATTGCTGGTGGTCTTTGTGAACCACCCACAGAATCTTTGCCGTTTAGACATTTAACTTTAGTTTCTAAAGAAAACCTAGAGTTTGATGTGCTTCTGGAGTGTCCAAAGGAATTTGAAGATTTTTACTTCAAATACATGAAGAAAATGGGCGTTTTTGACTATGTTGACGATATAATTTATCCAGAACTCAAAATAGAGGGAATAAGACTCGACATCCAAAACCTTTATCCATATACAATAGTTACAGACCGAATAACTTTTACAAATTTTAATATAATTTTAGGACAAATCATTTACCTTAAAAATATTCAGAAAAAATACTTGAATAAATCGTAAACTTGGGCTAATGGTCACTTAAAATGGCGACGACAAACTTTGTTGCTGGTTATGCTAATGATAAAAATGTTGTTCTTGATTTTTTTATAAAAACATAATAACATAGTTAGATGACAGGAATAGAGAATAAACTTTTATGTTTGTGTCTAGATTCAATCTACAGAAAAATAGGCTATAAAACGACTAAAGATGCTATCATCGCCCTAAGTTCTACAGATGGTTCTGGAAAATTTAAATGGCTTGCTTTTGATATAGGATATGAAAAGAAAGCTAACGGAGAATGGGACTTTTCCGATTATTCGTATGCCAATCCTGTGACTTGGGACGAATGGATAAATCTCCCAATTAGACCATATGATTTAACAATTTCATCCGCCCGCAAAGAAATTAGAGTTCCAACAGTAATAGCCACCAAACGCTTCTGTAAGGTTATTATTAGAGAACCAAAATTAACAAAAAGAAACGTCCGTATTCGTGACAAAAACATTTGTCAATATACAAACAAACAACTAAAAGAACGAGAAGGGAACGTTGACCACGTTATCCCACTTGCTCGCGGCGGCAAAAACACATGGGAAAATATGGTTTGGTGCGATAAATCCATTAATGATAAAAAAAGAGACAGACTCCCAGAAGAGGTTGGGTTAAAACTTATCAAAAAACCAACCAAGCCCCAAGCGACAATTATTTCGTCATTCATTATAGATAAAATCCACCATTATACATGGAAGCATTTTTTATTTAAATAAAAGAAGGAATAGCCCGTCGTAATTATTATGCCGACAATTGATACATCAGAAATTAAATCAATCCGAGAAGTTTTTCTCTCGGACGCCTTAATTCTCAGGAAAAGCGTAGCTTGGTGGGAAAAACAAATGGCTCGCTGCCTAGAAAATATAAACCTTGAAGAACAAAAACCAATTCCAAACCCAGAAAAACTTCAAAATTATTATTCTGAATTAAGATTATATACAAACAGAGCAAAACTTGAAGACAAAAACATCGTAAATTTTATAAACAAATATCAATTATTTCTAAATGACTAAATCTGACGAATATCTCAATAATCTTATTCAAGAGGGTAAACGCCTTGATGCTAGAATGTGGCATTTAGAATCAATAGCCTTTAAACAAGGATTTTCGCCATTGGTGGGAAAAGGTTTTTGGGAGTATCATTTGTCTAATTTAAAAAAACTCATAGAAGAGGAGCGAAAAAATGGTAACGGTAAGTCTAATTAAAGAGTTGTATTTTATTGCCAGTATATTAGGTAGGCCAATCTTGCTTCAATTACAAGTCGGCGCTGGCACAAAACCAATAACTTTAGAAGTTAATGAAGATTTTTTATTTGCTTGGTATAATGGCGAAGACATTTGGAAAGAAAAGCTTTCTGGCCCAGACTCTAGTTTTGGAATAGAGTCCTGCGACAATATTTCCAGAATCATTTCATGTATAGACGCACAGGATACGAGTTGGAGAAACAAATACAAATATATTCAAGAATAACGCTTGACTTAATCATAAACAAAACGTAATATAACATATATGGAAACAAAAAATAATTCACTCAGCGTCACCGGCAATATTGTTGTAGTTCTGAATAAAAAGCAAGCTGGACAATATTCTATACAAGAATTTGTCATTCAAACAAAAGAGGAATATCCTCAATTAGTAAAGTTCGAGGTTTTTGAAAATAGACTTCAAATTTTAGATGGACTTTCTGTAGGGCAGGAAGTTGAGGTTTTATTCTCCCTCAGAGGCAGGGAATATAATGGAAATTACTACAATAATATTCGGGCGTGGAAAATCAATCCAAAGAAATCAGATACCAAAAAGTCAGCCGTATCTGTTAAACCAGCAGATAAAAAGCCAGCCCCAGTTGTAGTATCACAAACAAAGCCAGTAGAACAAAAGTCAGTAGAACAGTTGCCTCAACAACCCACCACAGAAGAAGAGCCAGTGTTTTAACAATTTTCCCGCCCTATGGAAAAAACCGACCTCTCTAGCAAAGAGCTTGTCGCCAAATCCCAAGAAGGTGATACAGAATCTTTTGATTTATTGCTTAACAGACACCGACAGGCAATAACAAATTTTCTTTTATCTAAAAATAAATCTTTACAAAGAGCTGATTTGGAGGACGTGCTTCAAAAGGCATACATTAAAGCTTGGCGAAATATCTCTAAGTTTAGAAATGATACTGCTCAATTTTCTACATGGCTTAACAGAATAGCCTATCATTGTTTGCTTGATAATATTAAATTCAATAAAAGATTCAAAAACTTTTCTGAACTTCCAATTGAAGAAGGGGAAAGTGATTGTTCATTTAAAATTGAACCCCTGTTGACTGACGAAGCTACTCCAGTTTCCATTATTACCGAGGTAGAAAATCTTCGTGCCACGCGAAATAGGATTATTCTTATAAAAGAGCAGTTAAACGAAGGACAAGCCAAAATCTTTGACATGATTTTTTGCAAAAAACTATCTTATGCTGATGCGGCAAAAGAATTAAATTGCCCAATTGGAACTATAATGAGTAGAGTTTTCTTTACAAGACAAAAAATTCAAAAACTTATCAAGAAGCATGAAGAAGCAGCAACGAGATAAAAAATCCAAAGATTCAGACAGACTTTTAGAATTTAATGGATATTTTAAACTCCCGCGCCGCCATAAGAGCCATCGTCAGAAGAATCAGGCTTCGTTTTGTCTGCCGTTTCTTGCGAAGTCTTAAATGGATTTTTCAGTTTTCTAATTGCTAGAAAATGACAAAAGAATCTATAAACATAAAACAAAACGCCCAAGACTACAGCACAACATAAATAAAACCATAACAGCCGAGACAGTTTTATATCAAATATCCCAACTTTGGTGGTTTTTTGCTCAGAAGCAGAAGTCATTTTTTGCGTGGCTGGCGTTGTTGTTTTTGAAGAAACCGGATTGGTATTTGCTTTTTTTGGTCTGTCATTCATTTCATTAAGAATTTGCGCTCCCCTTTTTTCACCAATACCAAAATGAATGACGGCAAGTGATGGTGGATTTGTTGGCGTGGGATTTGCTGGCGTGGGATTTGCTGGCGTGGGATTTGCTGGCGTGGGATTTGCTGGCGTGGGAGTTGCTGGCGTGGGAGTTGCTGGCGTGGGAGTTGCTGGCGTGGGAGTTGCTGGCGTGGGAGTTGCTGGCGTGGGATTTTTTGTTGGTTCTTGTTTTTTTATCGTTGACACACCAACGACAACGCTTGGTGTTTTCTTTTTAAGGTCAAGTTTCCCAACATGATTGCCTTCCGTTTTTACGGACGAACAGCTCGCCATTGCCAATATTAGAGATATGATTAGGGCGTTTTTCATTATTTTCATTATGATTTATTATTAGCTGCGGATTGACCAAAATAGAACCCAATAATCGCAGTTAAAGTTTGTCTGACTTCTGGAACCAAAAGATACCCCTGTAACTCAACAAATTTAGTCGAACTTCCAGACGTAAACAAACTACGTAAAAACCCATGCTGTTCCTGCACTTCGACGATAATTGGATTTCCCAATAAACCCATAATAAATGGGGCCAAAATTACCCCAAAAAGAATAGAAAGAACAATAAACCTACGCACCCATTTACCAGCGTCTAACGGCACTCTTTTTACAGCAGCATCACGCGAGTTTTCGTCGGCCTTCATTTTGTCCATCATCATTTTAAATTGTTCTTGACGGTCTTTGGCGCGTTCAGCTATAAAACGGAACAGAAAGCCGGTGACGCTTCCTCCCAACATTGTCATAAGCTCTATAGGAATCATGTTATTTGCATTGGTTAGATTTTCTACCATAAATTACACCATATTCCTTATATATAATACTTTTAGGATATGATTTGTGTTATTTTGATTGTGTTCGCTGCTGGAGTTTTAATAGTTTCATACTTGGGACTATTATTTTTGAATTAGTTAGTATGGCCGTTGAAAAAATTAAAAAATTTTTTGAATAAACAACACTAACTTTATCTCTAAATAATGTATGAATTACCACAATTATAGAGACAAAAATGGGCGCTTTGCGCGTAATGAAGTAGTTAGGGCAGGATGTTTATATGACCTGAACGGAGTCACAGTTAGAGCGCGTAAGATGTGCAATAACGGCTATCGCTTAGTCAGTTTACATAATACACTTTTTGGTTTTATACGCGACTCAAATTTGCGTAAAGTTACCAATAAAAAAGTTTCTTCTTATCTCAAAGTGTAATTATAGGTAAGATAGAAGAATGGCAAAGTCCAAGGTCTTTCCTTTTTATTAAAGGCCAAACTATCTATTAATAGTAATAAAATAGGGATTCGATTTCTCTTGACTCTGAATCAAGAGTATGTTATTATCGTCCTATGAATGGCAAGGGAGACTCACCCAAAAACTGTTTTTCAAAATCCTTTAGAGATAATTACGATTCAATTAATTGGAATTATAATCCCTGCGCCAAACGTCACAAGCCCCTTCTCGAAAAGAAAAACAGATATTTTTATTGTCCAGAATATCTTTGCGACAAGATAAAAAAATTATGGATGCGAAACTAATCAAAACACGTATTTCTTGGGAAGAATACGCCTTGCTTTTAGCTAAAAGCGCAGCCCTAAGAAGCGAAGACCCTTGGAAAACTACTGGTTGCTGTATATTAAGAGAAGATAAATCTGTCGCCGCGTTGGGCTACAATGGCGCTCCGAAAGGTATAGAAATTGATTGGTCTAATCGAGATGAGCGGCGCAAGAGGGTTATCCACGCAGAAATCAATGCCCTAGCTTGGCTAAAACCAAGAGAAGGATGGTTATTGGCCTGCAATCTTTTACCATGTAGAAATTGCCTTCAAGCCATTGCTGCTAATGGTATCAAAAGGGTGGTTTTTGAAGAAATTTATGATAAGGATGATTTTGCGATGCAATTAGCCAGAGAATATGGAATAGAACTAATTCAATTTTCAAATTCATAATGAAAGAGGGAAGAACTTTTAACACATTATTTATGCTTTCTTCTGGGTCTAATTTATTTTTAAACTTATTCGCTTCGATAAATATTCTGCTGTCTTTGAAGATTTTTTGGAAAATCGACCTCTGTTGTGAAGCTTTTTTCGGAAAAGACTATATGGTTGGTGGGCTGAGAGGTTATTCTTCCATTATTTAGCCTTATGAACTTAAATTCTTTTGCTTGTTCTGGATAAGCGGAGAATGGGTCGTTGATGGGTGCAACTGTGAATAAATACTCACCATCATATTGTTTTTTATTACAGTATGCTCTGCATGATAATCCTTGAAGATATTTGTACTCTAGGGTGCAAAATTCTAACCCGTAGCAGTCCCATGTTTGCGCGTCTTTATTTGTCCATTCTTGATTATTATTTTTAAGAAAAGATAACGCATGAAGAGGTATATTTCTGTAAATCGCACCATTTTCAAACATTACGGTGCATCCCCACATTCTCGCCGGATAACTTACCAAGCCAAACCAAACCACTGGTAAAAAACCAATATCTTCTTTATGAGTATATTTTGAATCAACAAACACATACTGATGTTTTGGCAATTCTCCAACTAAAGAATATATCATACTTATTTATACACAAAAAAATATCCGCCCAGTGAAGAGCGGATACTTTTACCGTTTATAATTTAATGATATTAGAATGACATTCTAATGCCAGTAACCAATGCTAGGTTGCCTTCAAACCTTCGGTTGGCAAGA
>Ga0194128_10001341_pt1 | contig 42896 bp, 33 predicted proteins | sample TA2KigCa65mmetaG_FD_148650 | JGI IMG/M metagenome (GOLD analysis project Ga0194128, IMG submission 148650) | Freshwater microbial communities from Lake Tanganyika, Tanzania - TA2015037 Kigoma Deep Cast 65m | ecosystem: Environmental > Aquatic > Freshwater > Lake | place: Tanzania: Lake...
GGCCGAGCGGCCGCTGCCGCTGCCGGCGACGCCGGCCGGCGAGAGCGCGCCGCGCGCCAAGACCGTTCGTATCCCGACCGGCGGCTGATCTGGATGCCGAACCGCGCGCGGCTCACGCCAGTGCGCCCGCCGGCGCGAAGCCGCGCAGGTTCGCCGCTTCCAGCACGTCGACGTCGTCGACCTGGTCGCGGTCGTCGAGGTCGGCGAGCGTGCGCGCGAGCCGCAGCAGCCGCACGCGCCCGCGCGCCGACTGTTGGCAGCGCCGCATCACCTCGTCGACGCCGGCGAGCGCCGCCTCGGTGCAGGCGCACGCGCGCAGCAGCATGCGGTCGACGAGCCGGCCATTGGGCGTGAAGACGCCGTCGAAGGTCTGGCGGCGCAGCTGCCGCGCGTGCGCCGCGAGCACGCGCTCGCGCAGCGCCGCCGTGCCGGCGGCGGGATCCTCGGGCGCGCGCAGCTCGGCCGCGGTCAGCGCTGGCACCTCGACCTGCAGGTCGAGGCGGTCGAGCAACGGGCCCGACAACCGCTGCCGGTAGCGCGCCACCGCGCCGGGCGTGCACGCGCACGGCCGCTGGCGGTGGCCGCGGAAGCCGCAGGGGCACGGGTTCATCGCCGCGACCAGCAGGAACTGCGCCGGCATCGTCACCGTCTGGCGGGCGCGGCCGACGGTGATCGTCGCGTCTTCGAGCGGTTGCCGCAGCGCCTCGAGCACGTCGCGGCGGAACTCCGGCAGCTCGTCGAGGAACAGCACGCCGTGGTGGGCGAGCGTGACCTCGCCGGGGCGCACGTCGGCGCCGCCGCCCAGCACGCTCGCCGCCGAGCTGGTGTGGTGCGGCGCGCGCAGCGGCCGCCGTTCGCCAGGCAGCGACAGGCCGGCGGCGGCGTGCGCCTGTAGCACGGCGAGGCGCTCGCGCGGGCCGAGCGGTGGCAGGATACCGGGCAGCCGGCGCAGCAGCGCGCTCTTGCCCGACCCCGGTGGCCCGACGAACAGCAGGTTGTGGCCGCCGGCGGCGGCGACGGCGAGCGCGCGCTTGGGCGTCTGGTGACCGCGCAGATCGGCGAGGTCGGCGACCGCGTCGGGCGGCGCGGGCGGCCGCGGTGGTGGTGGTTGCAGTTCGCGCCGGCCCGCCAGCCAGAACACCGCGTCGGCGAGTGTCGCGGCGCCGTACAGCGGCAGGCCGTCGACGGCAGCGCACAACGACGCGTCGGCCGGCGAGCACAACATCGCCTGCGCGCCGTTCTGCGCGGCGGCGAGCGCCACGCTGACGGCGCCGCGCGCCGGCAGGATCTCGCCGCGGAGGCTCACTTCGCCGAAGGCGAAAAGGCCGCGGCTGCGTTCGGGCGGGAACAGGCCGGCGGCGCCGGCGAGCGCCAGCGCCAGCGGCAGGTCGAAGCCCGAGCCGTGCTTGCGCAGCTCGGCGGGCGCGAAGTTGACCGTCGTGACGCCGCGCGGCGGCGGCAGGTCGAGCGCGAAGAACGCCTGCAGCACGCGGTGGTAGGCCTCGCGCACGCAGGCGTCGACGAGGCCGAGCAGCCGCGGCGTGCCGTCGCCGGCGTGGCGCGCCGTCGCTTCTACCTGCACGGGCACGGCGTCGACGCCTTGCACCAGCCCGCAGCCGACCGTGATGGTGGGGACCTGCACGTCCACAATGGGGCTTGTGGCGGCGAGGCGGTCGCACGATCTCCGGGATTCGCGGTTCGACCGTTGTCTCACGTCCGCGCCGCCGGCGCGGCGCCGTCAGCGATCGGCGTTCACCACGTCGCCGCCGCCGCCACGCCGGCGCGCTCGACGATGCCGCGAGCGAGCGCCCGCGCGTCGGCGAGCAGCAGGTCGGGGATGCGCGTCGGCGAGCCGCCGGCGACGAACACCGTCAGGCTGGCGAGGCCGAGCGCCTGTTCGACCGGGCCCTGGCGCACGATCACGGCCTGCACCTTGCCGAGCGGCAGCCACGCCGTCGTGCGGCCGAGCACGCCGTGGCGCAGGGCCAGGAAGTCGGCGCCCAGTGCGAAGCCGAGGTTGCGCCAGACCAGCGCGCCGAGCAGCGCCCACAGCGGCAGCAGCGCGAGCGCGCCCAGCGCCGCAGCGCCATTGGCCGGCCACAGCGAAGCGCTCGCCGCCGCCGCCAGGATGGCGCCCTGCGCGGTCATGCGCAGCACCAGCCGCTGGCTGCCGCGCTGCCAGGTGAAGGGTTCGTGCTCGAGCCCCGCCAGCAGCGCCGGCAGCAGCGCGTGCGCGGCGGCGTCCCGCGCCAGTGGCACGACGACGTCCCAGCCGCCGACGGTGTCCTCGCCCTCGGTGCGGCTGCCGCCGGCGGAGTCGGCCTTGACCACGCCGCAGCCGAGCAGACGACGCAGCCACGTCTGTTCGTAGGTCACGCGCTGCACGCGCGCTCGCGGCAGCGTCTTCTGGCGCGTGGTCAGCAGGCCGTAGCGGCGCTGCAGCACGTCGCCGCGCAGCGTCAGCGCGAAGCCGTGGAAGGTGACGAGGTTGCCGAGCACCGCCGTGCCGACGCCGAACGCCATGACGATGAACAGCACGCCGACGAGGATCATGGCGACGACGTGCGGCGGGAAGCGGCGCAGCCATTCCTGCGCGTCGCGCGCGACGCCGGCAACGCGCACCGCAAGGCCGAAGGTGTCGGCGAACTGCAGCGCGGCGTAGCCGGTGACCACGATCGCCGACAGCCGCAGGTCGGACAGGCCGCGCAGCGTCAGTTCGCCGGCCGTGCTGCGATGCACCAGCCACTCCGGTTGCGGCGTCGGCGGCGCGGGCGGGCTTGCCGGCATGGCGGCGTCGACCGTGCCGTCGGCCGCGGCCGCAGTCGGCGCCGCGGCGCGCCCGCACGCCGCCGCACGCGCCGCCAGCAGGGTCTCGCGCAAGTGTTCGGCGTCGCGCCGCGCCAGCGCATCGAGCCGTGCTTCGACGCCTTGGCCGGACGCGGTCTCGACCAGCACCACGGACAGCCCGAGCGCGCGGCGCAGCAGCGACGACTCGAAGCCGAGGTCCTGGATGCGATCGAGGGGGATGCGGCGTTCCTGCCGTTCGAGCAGGCCTTCGCGCACGCGCAACTCGTCGCTGGTCAGCGTGAACTCGAGCGTGATGTAGCGCGCGAGCGCGTAGCCGAGCCGCAGCACGAACGCGACGATGCCGAAGCCGACGAACCACCAAGATTGCAGCAGCAGACCGGCGGCGACGGGGACCGCCGCCTGGCGCAGCGCGTCGAGCAGCCGCAGCAGCAGGATGCCGGGATGCAGGTGCCCGCGCATGAGCACGGGCGCAGCGGCAATGGGCGGCGCGGCGGGCGCCGGCGGCGCGTCAGATGCGTCCATCGCCGCGGGCTTGCAGGATGCGGTCGCGCATCGCCTGGGCGACGTCGGTGCGTAGGCCGGGCACGCGGAAGGCCGAGCCTTCGTTGCCGGCGGTGAACACGACGAGCGTGGCGAGGCCGAACAGCCGTTCGATCGGGCCGCGCACGAGGTCGACGTGCTGCATGCGCTTGACCGGGACGGCGCGCTCTTCGACGAACAGGATGCCGTAGCGCAGCAGCAGCAGGTCGCCGAGGTAGGCGTAGCGCCAGCGCGCGAACGACAGCGGCGGCACGACGAAGGCCAGCAGGAGCAGGCCGGCGAGGCCGCCGAGCAACACGTGCTCCCAGGCCGACGACCACTTGTCCCAGTGCTCGTCCAAGAACGGTCGCGCCACGAACCACGCCAGCGCGCCGAGCACGCCGGAGGTCAGCAGGTCGCCGAGGATCCAGTAGCCGACGACGCGGCGCTCGAGTCGTTCGGTCGCCGTGGCGGGGGCCGATGCCATGGCGACAGCGTCGCCGCTCGCGTCGGTCGGCGCAACCGTCGCGTGGCGGCCGGTGGCGCCGCCGCGATAGGCTCTGCGCATGACGCTTCACTATCCGACCGTGGAAGCAACCTGCTTCGGCCTCGCCCTCTTCGCCGTGGTCGCTGGCGCGTCCGCCCAGGAGCCCGCATGGGCCGGCGCTGCGGTCGCCGCGATCGAGGCGCAGTTGCAGCGCGACGGCATCCCCGGCCTGTCGTGCGCGGTCGCCGTCGGCGACGCGCTGGCGCTGCGCCGCGGCTTCGGCCTCGCCGACGTCGAGAACGACGTGCCGGCGACGCCGCGGACGGTCTACCGCCTCGCCTCGATCAGCAAGCCGATCACCGCCGTGCTGGCGCTGCAGCTGGCGCGCGACGGCAAGCTCGACCTCGACGCCGACGTCGCGACGCTGACCGATGCATGGCCGGAGAAGGCGTGGCCGGTGACGACGCGCCAACTGCTCGGCCACCTCGGCGGCGTGCGCCACTATCGCGGCGAAGCCGAGAGCGTCGAGCCGTTTGCCACGCAGCGCGATGGCCTCGCGCGCTTCGCGGCCGATCCGCTCGTGCACGCGCCGGGCAGCAAGTACCTGTACAGCACGTACGGCTTCAACCTCGTCGGCGCCGTGCTCGAAGCGCGCGCCGACGAGCCGTTCGCGGCGCTGGTGCGCGCTCGCATCGCCGAGCCGTGCGGCGCCATGACGCTGCAGGCCGACGACAGCCGGCGGCTGATTCGCGGCCGCGCTCAGGGCTACGCGCGCGTCGGCGGCGTGCTGCAGAACAGCGCGCCGATGGACAGCAGCTACAAGCTCGCCGGCGGCGGCCTGTGCAGCTCGGCCGAGGACCTCGCGCGCTTCGGCCAGGCGCTGCTAGCCGGCAAGCTGCTGCCGGCGGAGGCATTGGCGACGATGTGGACGGAACAGCGGACGACCGCCGGCAAGGGCACCGGCTACGGGCTCGGCTTCAGGCTCGCAACGACGGCTGGCGCGCAGGTGGTCGCGCACAGTGGCAGCCAGGCCCGCGTCAGCACGATGCTCGTGCTGCGCCCTGATGCCAAGGTCGCCGTCGCCGTGCTGTGCAACCTCGAAGGCTGCAAGCTCGGCCCGCTCGCCGAGCGCATCGCTGCGCTGGCGGCGGGGGAGGCTGACAAGTGACGCTGCGCCTCTGGTCGGTGCTCGGCAACGCGCAGAAGCTCGACGGCGGCGCGATGTTCGGCAACGCGCCGAAGGCGATGTGGAGCCAGTGGGCGCCGAGCGACGCGCACAACCGCATCGACCTCGCCTGCCGCTGTCTCGTCGTGCGCGACCGCGACCGCGTGATTCTGTGCGAGGCCGGCATCGGCGCGTTCTTTCCGCCGGAGCTGCGCGTGCGCTACGGCGTGCAGGAGGACCGGCACGTGCTGCTCGAACAACTGGCGGCGATCGGCGTGGCGCCGGCCGACGTCGACGTCGTCGTGCTCTCGCACCTGCACTTCGACCACGCCGGCGGCGTGCTGGCGGCGCACGCGCCGGGCCAGCCGCTGGCGCTGGCGTTCCCCAACGCGCGCTACGTCGTCGGCCGGCAGGCCTTCGAGCGGGCGCAGCGGCCGCACGCGCGCGACCGCGCCAGCTTCGTGCCGGAGCTGCCGGGCCTGCTGGCCGCGACCGGTCGGCTCGAGCTCGTCGACGGCGAGGCCAGCGCCGTGCTCGGCCCGCAGTTCCGGTTGCGCGCCAGCGACGGCCACACGCCCGGCATGCGCCTCGTCGAGGTGCAGGGCAGCCGTGGTCCGTTGCTGTTCTGCGCCGACCTGATCCCCGGCCTGCCGTGGGTGCGGCGCGCGATCACGATGGGCTACGACCGCTTCCCCGAGCTGCTGATCGACGAGAAGACGGCGCTGCTCGCCGACCTGCAGGCGCGCGACGGCCGGCTGTTCTTCACGCACGACCCGCAGGTCGCCGCGTGCCGGCTCGGCCGCGACGACAAGGGCAACGTCGTCGGCCGCGAGCCGGTTGCCGCGCTCGCGGGCGCAGTGGCCTGACCGCCGCGCGGCTGGCATGCTCGGCGCTTTGCGCCGCAGCTCGGGAGCGCTGCTCTGTCTGTTGGCCGCCTGCGCGTCGGCGCCGTTTGCGCGCGATGCCGGCTTCTACGTCGACGACCTTGCGACCTTGGCCGTGGCGGTCGTCAGCCGTCGCTCCGAGGGCGAGCGCACCGAGGCAGCGCTGGCCGCGGCGCCGCCGAGGCGCTCGCGGGCCAACGGCAGGTCGCGATGGGGTTGCCCTTGCCGGGGATCTTGCTCGCGAGGTGCCGGAGGCCGGGCAGCGGCGCATTTCCGGCGCGGCAGGATGCGGTTGCGGTCGGCCCGACGGCCGGCAGGATGGCATCCCTGCCTGCGCGCGCCATGATTCCCGGTTTCTGGATCCAACCGATGCGCTCCAACCTGCTGTTGTTCGTCCCCGTCCTGCTGTTCGCCGCGTGCGGCAGCGACCACCCCCTCGCCGGCAACTGGGCCCAGCAGCTCGACGGCGGCAAGAAGGGCATGAGCCTGGGGTTCAAGACGGGCGGCGAGACGGTCCTGGTCCACACCGCGCCCCGCGAGGACGGCAGCCACGACCACCTGAGGGGCACCTATACCTTCGACCCGGCGAGCAAGGCCGTGACGGTGACGTGCAAGCTGCTCGGCGACGGCAAGGCCGACACCTGGACCGGTGTGCTGAACGGCAAGGCGCTCGAACTGTCTTCGGCGGACGGCAAGCTGGCCTTCGCCCAAGGCGGTTCGGCGCACTGAGTCCGGGCGCGCCGGCGGCCATCAGCCTCTTTTCTGTCGCCGGCGTCGGCCTATCCTGCACTTGCCCAGTCCACTGGACTCGCCGCGATTCACCATGGCCACTTCGCCGTACTCCGACATCACCACCGACGGCCTCCGCATCCAGGCGGCGGCCGAGCCGCTGCCGCAGGAACAACTGCCGCCCGAACTCGCGGGTGACGGCCGGCAGGCGCGGGCCCAGCACGTGTTCCGCTACAAGATCACGATGACCAACGTCGGCGAGCGGTCGGCGCGGCTCCTGTCGCGCCACTGGATCATCGTCGACGCCAACGGCAAGCGCGAAGACGTGCGCGGCAAGGGCGTGGTCGGCGAGTACCCACAGCTCGCGCCGGGCGAGTCGTACAGCTACCTCAGCTTCTGCCCGCTGCCGACGACGTGGGGCACGATGGAGGGCAGCTACCAGTTCGAGCGCGATGATGGCTCCCGCTTTGCGGTCGCGATCGGCCGCTTCTTCCTCGTGCCGAGCGCGCCGCCGCTGCCGCTCGAGTCGACGTCGAACTGAGCGCGCGGCCGCGGACAACAGGGCGCTGATTCCGAGTCGCCGAAGGACATCGAGCGGGCCGCGTGCCCTGCGAACTCATGAACGACGGGTCTGACACGGATCGTTCGGACTGGCGGGGTCATGCGATCGAGTTCCGCGTCGCGAGCGACGGCTCGTTGTGGCTCGCGGACTTCGACGAGCCGACGACGCGCGCCGAGGTGTACGAGGTGGCGAGGGACGAGTAGGGTTGCGAGGGCACGCGGGAATGCGCGCTCGCGACGTGTCCGCCGCTCGCCGCGTTCCTGTGCTCGCACGGCGAGGAGCTGCGGGCAGGCCTCGAGGCGCGCCTGGAGGCGGTGCGAGTCGCCGGTCCCGATGGCGAGGCGGAAGCGGCGCGCTTGCGTCGTCGTCTCGTCGACATGCCGGAGGACTTCGAGTCGGGACTCGTGGCGTGGCTGGAGGACATGGACGACGCGGACTTCGAACGCGACGTCGCCCCGGCCGTCGAGGCGTGGTTCGCGGAGCCGCCGAACTGGGCGATGGAGGACGACTACATCCCTGCCAGCGCCAACGCGCAGGGCGCGGCGATGCAGCACTTTGAGGACAACTTCTCGCCGGACGAACTCGCTGAACTCGGCGTCGAACTCGTCGAGGGGGACCATCCCTTCAGCAGCTACTGCGCGGCCGTGCTGCGGCGCAGTGTCGACGAGGCCAACGAGGTGGCATGTTGCAGTGGCCATGGCGTGCGGTTCCTCGCGGCCGGCGCGTGACGGCCGGACGATCGTCGGTCGCGGCAGGGGCTGGGCGCTGCGCCGGGATCGCCAGCACGTTCGTCGCATAGGACTGTCGGGGTCCGGTTGCCAGCCGTCGTCGCGGCGCGCATTCCTTGCCCGCCTTCGCGGTCGCAGCTAGGTTCGCGCCGTGCCCACGATCCGACTCGGCGAACCGAACCTTCCGCTCGCGACCCTCGTGCAGTTGAGTCGCCCAGGCGCCAAGGCCGCGCTGGCGCCCGCTGCGCTGCAGCGCGTGCGCGCGAGCCGCAAGGTGGTCGAGGACGCGGTCGCGACCGGTCGCACGATGTACGGCGTCAACACCGGCTTCGGCAAGCTCGCCGGCGTGCGCATCGCCGACGACCAGCTGGCGACGCTGCAGACCAACCTGTTGCTCAGCCACGCGACCGGCGTCGGCGAGCCGCTGCCGCTCGCGACCAGCCGGCTGGCGTTCGCGCTGCGCATCCACAACCTCGCGCTCGGCTTCTCCGGCGTGCGGCTCGAGCTGCTGCAGCAGGCGCTGGCGCTGTTCAACGCCGGCTTCGCGCCGGTGATCCCGTCCCAAGGTTCGGTCGGCGCCAGCGGCGATCTCGCGCCGCTGAGCCACATGGCGCTGCCGCTGATCGGCCGCGGCGAGATGTTCGCCGCCGACGGCAAGCGCGTGACGGGCGCGCAGGCGCTCGCGGCGGTGCGTCGCCAGCCGCTGCTGCTGCGCGCGAAGGAAGGCCTCGCGCTGATCAACGGCACGCAGATCATGACCGCGATCGGGTGCCTGGCGGTCGCCGAGGCGATCCGGCTCGCCAAGGCCGCCGACGTCTGCTGCGCGCTGACGGTCGAGGCGCTGCGCGGCAGCGCGACGCCGTTCCAGGAGCGCATCCACGCCATCCGCCCGCAGTCGGGCCAACTGGCGACCGCCGCCAACCTGCGCGCGCTGCTGCAAGGCAGCGCCATCCTGCCGAGCCACGTCGACTGCAAGAAGGTGCAGGACGCATACTCGCTGCGCTGCGCGCCGCAGGTGCACGGCGCTGCCAAGGACGGCGTGCGCTACGCGCTCGACGTCGTCGTCACCGAGGCCAACTCGGTCACCGACAACCCGCTGGTGTTTCCCGGCGGTGACGTGCTCAGCGGCGGCAACTTCCACGGCCAGCCGGTCAGCCAGGCGATGGACTTCCTCGCCATCGCGGTCAGCACGCTCGCGAACATCAGCGAGCGGCGCATCGAGCAGATGGTCAACCCGGACATCTCCGGCCTGCCGCCGTTCCTCGCGCGCGCCGCCGGCGTCGAGAGCGGTTTCATGATCCCACAGGTCGTCGCCGCGTCGCTGTGCAGCGAGAACAAGACGCTCGCGCATCCTTCCAGCGTCGACACCATCCCGACGTCGGCGAACCGCGAGGACCACGTGTCGATGGGCGTCACCGCCGCGCGCCACGCGCAGCAGGTCGTCGCCAACACCGCGAAGGTGCTGGGCATCGAACTGTTGTGCGCAGCGCAGGCGCTCGACCTCGGCGAGCCGCTGCGCCCCGGCAAGGGCGCGCACGCCGCGTACAAGGCGCTGCGCCGGACGGTGAAGGGCCTTGACCGCGACCGCTACCTCGCACCCGACCTCGCCGCCGCCGAGCGCCTGCTGCGCGACGGCACGGTCGTCGGCGCGGCGGAGAAGGCGGTCGGCGCGCTGGCGGTGTGAGGCGAGCGCGCCGGCGAATCGGGCGCCGGTGACGACGACGGTGCGGCGCGGCGGCGGACACCTCGTCACGTCGCCGCGCGCAGTCGCCGGATGCGGGGCAGTCCCCTTCGTCCGCCCACCTTGCGCCTGCCCGCGTCCGTCGCCACGATCGCGCGCATGACGCCGTATCGCGCCCCGCGGGGCAAGCAGCTGACCTGTGCCGATTGGACGATCGAAGCCGCGTACCGGATGGTGCAGAACAACCTCGACCGCGACGTCGCCGAGGACCCCGAGCGGCTGATCGTCTACGGCGGCCTCGGCAAGGCGGCGCGCAACCCTGAGGCGCTGCAGAAGATCCTGGCGACGCTGCGTCGCCTGCGCCCCGACCAGACCATGCTGGTGCAGTCGGGCAAGTGCGCCGGCGTGTTCGACACGCATCCGGACGCGCCGCGCGTGCTGCTCGCCAACAGCAACCTCGTCGGCAACTGGGCCAACTGGGACGAGTTCCGCCGCCTCGACAAGCTCGGCCTGATCATGTACGGCCAGATGACGGCCGGTTCGTGGATCTACATCGGCACGCAGGGGATCGTGCAGGGCACGTACGAGACCTTCGTCGCCGCCGGCAAGCGCCACTTCGGCGGCGACCTCAAGGGCCGCCTCGTCGTCACCGCCGGCCTCGGCGGCATGGGCGGCGCGCAGCCGCTGGCCGTGACCATGGCGGGCGGCGTGTGCCTGGCCTGTGACGTGGAAGGCTGGCGCATCGACAAGCGGCTGGAGACCAAGTACCTCGACGAGCGCATCGACGACCCCAAGCTGGCGCTGCAGGCAGCGCTGGCGCGCAAGGTGGCCGGGCAGCCGTGGTCGATCGGCGTCAAGTGCAACGCCACCGAGCTGCTGACAGTCATCCGCGACAGCGGCGTGGTCCCGGACCTGCTCACCGACCAGACCTCGGCGCACGACATGTTGGTCGGCTACGTGCCCGACGGCATGACGGTGGAGAAGGCGCGCGAACTGCGCGAGCGGGATCCCAAGGGGTACCTCGAGCAGGCCTACCGCACCGTCTGCAAGCACGTCGGCCTGATGCTCGACCTGCAGGAGCGCGGCGCGATCACGTTCGACTACGGCAACAACATCCGCACCGAGGCGCGCGACCACGGCATCGCCGAGGCGTTCCGCATCAAGGGCTTCATCCCCGAGTACATCCGGCCGCTGTTCTGTGAGGGCCGCGGGCCGTTCCGCTGGGTCGCGCTCAGCGGCAACCCGGCCGACATCGCGCGCACCGACGAGCTCGCGCTCGCGATGTTCGGCGACAACCCGGCGATCCGCACGTGGATCGAGAAGGCGCGCCAGAAGATCGCCTTCCAGGGCCTGCCGGCGCGCATCCTGTGGCTCGGCTACGGCGAGCGCGCGCGCTTCGGCCTCGCCGTCAACGAACTGGTCCGCAAGGGCGAACTGGAAGCGCCGGTGGTGTTCGGCCGCGACCACCTCGACTGCGGCTCGGTGGCCTCGCCGTACCGCGAGACCGAGGCCATGCTCGACGGCAGCGACGCGATCGCCGACTGGCCGCTGCTCAACGCCATGCTCAACGTCGCGTCGGGTGCGACGTGGGTGTCGCTGCACCACGGCGGCGGTGTTGGCATGGGCAAGTCGATCCACAGCGGCCAGGTCACCGTCGCCGACGGCACCGACGCGGCCGCGCGCCGCATCCGCCGCGTGCTGACCTGCGACCCCGGCACCGGCGTGATGCGCCACGCTGACGCCGGCTACCCGGCGGCGCAGACGTTCGCCAAGCAGGCGGGCGTGGACCTCGGCGGCTGAGGCTGCTCGTAGTTGCCATGGACTAGCGCCGGACTTCGGCCGTCGCCCGCGGCAACTGGCGCCGCGGCCCGACGCCGTGCGGGCGCGGGTGCGCGGTCTCGACCTGACGCTGCATGCGGCCGCCGGCGTGCTGCGCGAGGTCGCCTACCGCGACTCGGCGGGGGGCCGGGTCGCCATCGAGCTGTTGGCGCCACCCCCCGATCCCGTGGGTCCGCCGTCGCCGGCGCTGCAGCTCGACGAGGACACCGCCGGCGTCGAGCGCCGGCCCAAGCCCGTGGGCAAGTGCGCGGCGCCGCCGCCTTCGCGGTTGCAGGAACTTGTCGTTTCGACGGTTGCAGTCTGCGCCGAGCTGCCTAGGATCTCCGCCGTCGTCGGGCGGTCATCCCGGCGTCGTCGGGCGGTTGTGCGCGATCCTCGTCACGGCGCGCGCTTCGCCCCTTGCGCTGCAACTCGATGCCTCGGGTTGCGGGAGGGTGTTATGAAGCAGAACGAGCGTTGGTTGGTCTATGCCGTCTCGGGGTTCCTCAGCCTGATCCTCGTCGTTGCGGTCGTCTTCCGGCCGAAATCGGGCGCGGGCAACGCCGCTATGACGCCGGGTCTCGCGCAGATCCTCAATCAGGAAGTCGCCGTCAGGGACGCCGACGCGCCGAAGCCGGCGGCCGACGACAAGACGGCGGCCGACGCTTCGCTGCCCGGCGTGCCATCGCCGAGCGACGTCGCGCCGCAGCCGCTGTCGGCGCCAGCGCCGAAGCCGATGGTCGCCGCCGACCTCGTTGCGCAGCAACTCGGCATGTCGCACCGCGACCGCAACGTGCGCTTCGTGCGCGCCAAGCCCAATGACTCGGTCGAGGGCCTCGTGCGCCGCTGGTGCGGCGCGCGCGACCCGTACCTCGCCGAGACGAAGAGCCTCAACGAAGAACTCGTCGTGCTCCGCGTCGGCCAGGAGATCGCGGTGCCTTGGGTCGACGACGAGGTGCTCGTCGCGGCGATCGAGGCGAGCAAGCCGAAGGCGCTGACCGCCGAACTGCCGGCGACGCCGGGCGCGGCGCCGGCCAACGGCCAGGCGGCCCCGAGCTTCGCCACGCCGGCGCCGGCGGCCATCACTAGCGAGAACAACATCACTAACGAGAACAAGGCGCCCAGCGCTGGCAGCAGCAGTGGCGTCGCCATCGCCGTCGCCGCTGGCACGAGCTACACGGTCAAGGCCGGTGACTCGCTGTGGCGGATCGCCGAGCGCACCTACGGCCGCAAGAACGCCAACAAGATGGTCGCCGCGATCAAGCAGGCCAACCCGGGCCTCGGCGACGGCGTGCGCGAGGGCCAGAAGCTCGTGCTGCCGCAGGAACCAAAGGCCAACTGAGCGCCGCGCGGATCGATGGACGAGCGGCCGCCGCGGATGCCGTGCGCGGCCGCGATCATTTCAGGCCGTAGCGCTCGAGCTTCTTGTAGAGATTGCTGCGCATCAGGTCGATGCGCTCGGCGGTGCGCTTGATGTTGCCGCCAAACTCGAGCAACTTGCGGCGCAGGAATTCCTTCTCGGTCGCGGCGCGGAAGTCCTCGAGGCGCTCGAAGGCGAACCAGTCCGTGCCGCCGGCGTCGCGCGCGGGCGCCGGCGTTAGCGCCGTCTGCAGGTCGGCGCAGCCGATCTCCTCGCCATCGGCGAGCGCCGCGGCGGCTTCGACGACGTTGCGCAGTTGGCGGACGTTGCCCGGCCATGGCTGCGCCTGCAGCCAGCCGATCGCGTCGGCGTGCAGGCGCCGCGGCGGCAGCCCGTGGCGGGCGCGCGCGCCGGCGAGGAAGTGCAGCGCCAGCGGGCCAATGTCGTCGCGGCGGTCGCGCAGCGCCGGCAGATGCACGCGCACGCCGTGCAGCCGGTAGTAGAGGTCTTCGCGGAACGCCTCCGCCGCGACCAACGCAGCGAGGTCCTGGTTGGTCGCCGCGACGATGCGGACGTCGACGGCGATCTCCTTGGCGCCGCCCAGTCGCTGCACACGTCGCTCCTGCAACACGCGCAGCAGCTTGGCCTGCATCGGCAGCGGCATGTCGCCGACCTCGTCGAGGAACAGCGTGCCGCCGTGCGCCTGCTCGAAGGCGCCGGCGTGCGCGGCGAGCGCGCCGGTGAAGGCGCCGCGTTCGTGGCCGAAGAGCTCGCTCTCGACGAGATCGTCGGGGATCGCGGCGCAGTTGCGCGCCACGAACGGACCGTCGCATCGCCGGCTCTGCAGGTGCAGCTGCCGCACCGCCAATTCCTTGCCGACGCCGTTTTCGCCGGTGACCAGCGCGATGACGTCGGTGGGGGCGATCTTGGCGATCGTCGCGCGCGCCTGTTGCATCGCGGCGCTGTCGCCGAGCAGCGCATGGTCGCGGGCCAACGCCTGCCGCAGGGCGGCGTTCTCACGGGCGAGGCGGCTGGCGGCGAGCGCGTTCTGCAGCGACAGCGCCAGCCGGTCCTTGCCGAAGGGCTTCTGCAGGAAGTCGTAGGCGCCGCGGCGGACGGCCAGCACCGCGGTCTCGAGGTCGCCGTGGCCGCTGATCATCACCACCGGCAGTTCCGGGCGGGCCTCCTTGGCCTTGGCGAGCACCTCCAGGCCGTCCATGCCGGGCAACTTGACGTCCAGCACCAGCAGGTCGACGGCGGGGTCGAGCGCCATCTGCAGGCCGGACGGCCCGTCGGGGGCCTCGCGGGCCAGATAGCCGTCGAAGGTCAGCTGGAAGACGAGTTCCTCGCGGACGGCGCGGTGGTCGTCGACGATCAGGATGACGGCGGGGGCGGTCGGCATGGCGGCGGGGCGGCGGTTTTAGGCGGCGCGGGGGCCGTCGGACGGGTCGGCTGTGCGGCTCGTCCGGCGGGGCGAATGCTTGACCCCCAGGCGTCCGAACATAGCATTCGCCAGCCCTTTCCGGCCTCGCCCGGACGGAGGGCGGCGGTGCACACCCGTCCAGTGCACGCCGCGCTCGCTGCTTCGCGCTGCCCTCCCTCAGACCCCATCTGCACCCGACCCCCCAAGGAGTCCCGTTTCATGGCTCGCTCCCTCTCCCAATCCCTGCTCGCGGTGGCCGTCGCCGCGGTCATCGGTGGCGCCGCGCTGGCGCAGGATACGCCGCTGCAGGAGGCCGCCACGCTGCTCCGCCTGAACCAGAAGGAGGAGGCGACCGCGAAGCTGCGCGAGATCCTTGCTGGCGATCCGTCGAACGCGGACGCGATGCAGATGTACCGCTCGATCTCGCAGGACGAGTGGTACCTGCTGATGACGCAGAAGGACGCCGACGGCAACCCAGGCGAGATCCAGAAGATCGCCATCGCGATCCTCGACCGCGCCAAGGCCGAGAAGAAGGTCCGTTCGCGCGACGGCGCTGCGATTGACGGCCTCGTCGCCACGGCCACGGCCAAGGACAGCGACTACGGCGCCCGCCAGTCGGCGGTCAACTCGCTGGTCGCGGAGCACGGTGAGTTCGCCGTGCCGGCGCTGGTCGCCAAGCTCGGCAACAACGACGACGCCGATGGCCAGATCCAAGCCGTCGCCGCGCTGTCGCAATTGCGCTCGCACGCCGTCTTGCCGCTGCTCGCCGCGCTCGGCAGCAGCAACCTCGAGGTCGTGCAGAACGCCGCCGCGGCGCTCAAGATGATTGGCGACGACCGCGCGACGCCGGCGATGCTGCATCTCAAGAACGACGAGCGCGCCAGCGTCCGTGACATCGCCACCAAGTTCGTCGCCCAAAAGGGCGGCGGCGGCTCGGCCGTCGACGGCTACCTGGCGCAGGCTGGCCAATATCTCAAGGGCAACGTCGCCGCTGGCGCCTGGAGCGACGTCGTCTGGTCGCTCGCCGACGACAAACTCGTCGCCGCCGACGTGCCGGCCCTGCTGTACCCGGCCGAACTGGCCAAGGGCTGCGCCATGGCCGCCCTGCGCATCGCCCCGTCGAACGCCGAGGCGCGCAGCGCGTTCGCCCAGGCCTGTCTTGCGCAGGCCAATCTCATCGACCAGGGCGTCGCCGGCGGCGACGAGACGATGAAGGCCCTCGAGGCCACGTCCGCCGACCTGAAGGCGGTCGCCTTGGCGTCGGGCCTCGACGCCGTCCGCGTGGCCCTCGAGGTCGGCATGACGACCGGTCTCGCGCCGGTCGCCATGGGTGCGATCGGCGCCCTCGCGACGGCCGAGAGCGCCGTGACGGTGGAGCGCTCGACGCTGGCCTACGCCCTGGGCAGCGGCGACAAGCGTGTCCGCTACGCCGCGGCCGAGGCCTTGGTCAAGGTGACGAACGGCGTCAACGTGCCGTCGTCGAGCGCGGTGGTCGATGTGCTCGCGGCTGCAGTCGTCGAGCAGGCGGTCCACACGGTCCACGTCATCGCGCCGCTCAGCGACGCCAACGCCGCGGTGGCCGAACTGTCGGCCAAGCGCGGCTTCGCGGTCAGCCACAGCGGCGACGCCCTTACGGGCATGGCTGCGTTGCTGACCAACCCGAACGTCGACTTCCTGGTCGTCAGCGACATCCTGCCGGATCGTCTGCCGCAGGACGTGATCGGCAACGTCAAGAAGGACCCGCGCATGGCGAACACCAAGATCGCCATCCTGTGCAAGGACGAGGATGCCGCCAGGGCCAAGCTCGGTGACGGCTACAGTTACATCAAGGCACCGCTGACCGGCGAGGCGCTCGGCGCGGCCGCCGCCGCTGCCCTGGAGGGTTTCAACGATCCGGCCAAGGCGCGCGCGGAGGCCTATGCGGCCAATGCCAGCGCCAGCCTCGCGGCGATGGCCGCGGGCGGGGGCGACATCGGCGGCGCCGTGACGGCGCTCGCCGGCCAGCTCGACCGCGCCGATGCGGTGTCGGTCGCAGCGGCGAAGGCCCTCGGCCTTGGCGGCGGCGAGGGGGCCCTGGCGGCCCTCGCCGGCGCTCTCGCGGGCGGCGGCAGCATCGACCTGAAGCGCGCGACGGCGACGGCGATCGGCAACATCCTGGCCCGCGGCGGCAAGTCGGACGAGGCTGTCGCGGCGCTGCGCGCGGCGATGGACACGGCGACCGACACCGGTCTGCGCGTCGACCTCGGCGCGGCGCTCGGCAAGGTCGGGCTGTCGCCGGAGGCGACGCTGGAGGCGCTGCAGAAGTACACCCGCACCGCGTCGACGCCGAAGTCGGAAGGCTGAGCACGCAGCGTCCCGTTTGCGGACGACTCGACCGGCCACTTCGACGTTTGCGCCGAGGTGGCCGGGTGGCGTTGGTGGCCGAGTTGGCCGTCCCGATTCGGGGCGAAGGCGGCCCAGGATGCTGGACCACGCGGGAATAGCTCGCTACTCTCCCCCGCCCTGCTGCGCGCCGATGTAGCTCAGCTGGTAGAGCAATGCTTTCGTAAAGCATAGGTCGCGGGTTCGAGTCCCACCATCGGCTCCACTACCGACGCCCGCCGTGCCCTGCACGGCGGGCGTTGTCGTTTCGAGTCCAAGTCGCCGTGGCCAAAGGTTCTCGCGGTCCGGCAGGCGGAGCATGGAGCCTGCGGCGCGCCGGCGTATGGTTGGCGTGGCGACGCGGCGGGTGCCGCGTGCCGATTCCTCGTTAGCACACAGGAAGCCAGACATGAAGATCGCCTTGGCAGTGGGAGTTCTCGCAATGGCGTTGGCGTCGTGCACGACGCCGCCGCCGAAGTCGTGGCTGCGTTTTGTGCCCAACGGCGCGCACGACTGGGCGATGGGCCCGCAAGGCGTTTGGGTGACGCGCATGCACGGGGTCGACTTCTCGCTCGACCTGCAGCGCGAGCAGGCGCGCATCCAGGTCATCGTCGAGAATCGTTCGCCCGAGCCGCTGGTGATCCGCATGGGGCCGGAGGGCTCGATGACGACGAACGCGATCGGCGAAGTGCTCCTGCGGCCGATCGAGAGCCCGCCCGGCCACGGCGGCCCGGAGATGGAGCCATACGTCAACCTCAAGCGCATCACGGTCGCTGCCAACTGGCGAGGCACGTTCTACATCGACTCGCCGCTCGGTCGCGACATCGGGCTCGGCACCTTCTTGGTGTTCACCGTGGAGGCGCACGACACGAAGGGTGACATCGAACGCCGCAAGATGCCGCTGCTGGCGACCAACGCCGGCGCGCCGGCGCGCGACGGCACTTGATGGCTGGCGCCGCGGCGATCGCGTTCGCGGTGAGCCCGGCGGCCGACTCGTGGAGCGCGCTGCTGTTCGCGTTGACGCTCTTCGGCGAGTTGTTGGCGGTGCTGTTCGTCTATCGCGTGCTGGTGCGCGGCGGCTCGCCGGCCTCAACGCTGCTCTGGGTGGCGGTGATCCTGGCGGTGCCGTGGTTCGGCCTGCTGCTGTACTACCTCTTCCCGCGGCAGTTGCAGATCCGCCGCTTGCGGCGCGTGCGGAAGCGCGGCGTCCGGCTGCGCGAGGCGCGTGGCCGCAGCGATCGCGGCCGACGCCCCGCGCGCGGCGGCGGCCTCGCCGCGCTGCTCAGCGGCGACGATGGTGGCGGCCTGCTCGATGGCAACCAACTGGCCTGGCTGCCCGATGGGGAGCAGTTCTTCGCCGCCGCCGCCTCTGCAATCGATGGCGCGCGCCGGCACGTGCACCTCGTCGTCTACATCTTCCGGCCGGACGGGACTGGCCTGCGCTGCCTCGCGCTGCTCGAACAGGCCGCCCGCCGCGGCGTGCTGGTGCGGCTGCTCTACGACTCGTTTGGCAGCTTCGGGCTGACCGCCGCGCACTTGGCGCCGCTGCGGGCCGCGGGCGGCCGCGCCGAGGCCTTTCTGCCGGTGTTGTGGAAGCGCCGGCCGTTCACGCTCAACCTGCGCAACCACCGCAAGCTGCTCGTCGTCGACGGCGAGGTCGGCTTCCTCGGTGGCCGCAACATCGCCGACGAGTACGCGACCGACCGGTTCGGCGCGCAGCGCCGCTGGCGCGACGCCATGGTCGCGGTGCGCGGTCCGGCGGTCGATCGGCTGCAGGACGTGTTCGTCGAGGACTGGTGCACGGCGACCGACGAGGTGCTCGCCGACGTCTTCACCGCGCCGCAGCCGATCGGCGACCGCAAGCTCGGCGTCGTCTGTTCGGGGCCCGATCGCGAGCTGTCGGACCTGTGGCTCGCGGTCGTGCAGGCGATCGGCGAGGCGAAGGAGTCCGTCGAGCTGAGTTCGCCGTACCTGCTGCCGCCGCCCGAGCTGTTGTTCGCGCTACAGCTGGCGTCGCGTCGCGGCGTGCGCGTGCGCTTGCACACCAACGGCGCGAAGACGGAGACCTGGGTCCTGCACCATGCGCAGCGCAGCCAGTACCGGCGCTTCCTGGCCGCCGGCATCGAGATCCATGAGTCGACCGAGGACTACAACCACGCCAAGGCGCTGGTCGTCGACGGCCGGGTCGTGATCGTCGGCAGCGCCAACATGGATCTGCGCAGCGCCAACCTCAACTTCGAACTAGCTGTCGTCGCCGTCGATGCGCCCGACCTCGCGCGCGATGTGCTGACGACGATCGAGGCGCGGCGCGCGGCAGATGGTCGGCGTATCACCGAGGCGGATCTGCCGACGCGGGCGCTGCCGCGGCTGCTCGACGCCGCCTGCGGGCTGCTGTCGCCGGTGCTCTGAGCCGGCGGCGCTCTCCCTTCAGCCGCGGACGACTTCCCAGATGTCGGCGCCGAGGAAGTCCCACGGCAGCCGGCCCTCGTCGCACTCCTTGGGGTCGGCCGAGAATTGCACGTCGACGAGGTAGATGATGCGGCCGCGCGTCGCCGCGAGGTTGCGCGTGCCGTGCGCGACGCCCGGCGGGATGCGCACGAGCCGGTCCTTGCCGTCGCCCATGACGAGGCGCATGGTCGCGCCTACGGTCGGCGAGCCCTGGCGGCAATCGTGCAGCACCAGCAGCAGCTTGTCGCACGGCGGCACGTACCACACATCGGTCTGACGGTGGTGCATGTGGTAGGCCTTGATCGCGCCCGGCTCGAGTTCCGAGTAGTTGACCTGCTTGACCTCGAAGCCGGCCAGTTGGCCGTGCATCCCGGCGGTGAGTCGGCCGAGTTCGGTGATCGCGCCGCCGTCGTCGTTGAAGCGCTTCAGTTCGACGATCTGCACGCCGTCGATCGGCGGGCGCGGCGCGTAGTTCTGGACCGATAACGCCGCCTTGGCCTTGTCGGTAATGCGGACCTTGGCGGCGGGATGCTTGTCGGCGCTCACGGGTTCTCCTCTGGGCAACGTCGGGTCGGCGTGGGGCAGTTGGACGATACGCTCTGCCGACGCGGTTGGCAGCCGCGCACCGGCCGGCGGCGGCTCACTTGCCGCTGCCGGGGGCGGCTGCCGCCGGCAGGCGCCACGGCTTGTCGGCGCTTGGCGCGTCGCGGTCGAGCGTGACATGCATCTGGACGTCGGCGAACTTCTTGCCGTTGCCTAGCGTCAGTGGCGTGCCGAAGCGCACCTTGACGAGGGCCTTGCCCTTGTCGTTGGCCTCGAGCGACATGCTCTGGATCGCCTCCGGTGTGGCCGCCGGCTTGGCGTTCGGCACCGGCCACGCGGCGATGATCTTGCCCTCGTTGCCGTGCAGCAGGAACACGTCCTCGGTGATCGGGACCTCACGGCCGTCGATGCGCAGGAACTTCAGGTTGCCGTTGGCGGCTTCCTTGCTCAATACCTCCTCGTCGGTGACGCCAAAGCGGCTGACGATGTCGCGCCACGGCTTCTTCTTGTCCTTCTTCTTGTCGTCCTCCTTCTTGTCGTCCTCGCCCTCGGGCTTGTCGGCGGGCTTGTTCTTCTGCGCGGCGACGAGCTCCTTGTGGCCGGCCTTGACGGCCTCGACCAGCTCGCGCGGCGCGCCGGCCTTGCGGTAGAGCACGGAGTACAGGCCGGCCGGGGCCGCCGGGACGGCCAGCGGCGAGGTCGTCATCAGCGCGCCGAGCAGCATCGGCGTCGTCTGGCTCTGCTCGAGCAGCTTGCCGACTTCGGGGCTCTTGTCCTTCGACAGGAAGTTGACCGGCGCGAACGTGATCGTCGCGTAGCTGGTCGGGAAACCGTTGGTGTCGAGCTCGTAGCGCTCGGCGCCGACCTGCGACCCGAGGTCGACCTGTTGGTCGACGGCGAAGGGGTTCTTGTTGAACGTGCCGCGCAGCGCCGAGTACAGCGCGTCGTAGCCCGGCTTCATGCTCTTGGCGAGGCGGAAGCCGACGCTCTCGAGCACGTCGACCGTCTGCATCGGCGCGCGCGCGTCGATCAGCAGTTGGATCGGCTCGTTGCTCGCCAGGAAGCTGCCGCCCTTGGCGAGCACGTTCTCGTCCTTCCACGCCGGCGGCGACTTGAGCGCCATGGCAGCCTTGTCCTTCATCAGGCTCTTCCACTCGGCTTCGAACGCGTCGCGGCCGTTGATCGGCTGGAACCCCTGCTCGCCGAGCAGCTGCCAGACCTGGCCGAACATGTCCATGTGGCCGAAGGCGCCCGCCGCCGTCGCGACGGTGCCGATCGGCTTGTTCGCCTTGTCGGCCGACGAAGCGAGGCGCAGGTCCTTCAGCAACTGCTCGGTGTAGCGGTCGGTGGCGGGGTCGTCGGCCTTGGCCGTCGGCCAGGTCGCCTTGCCGTCGCCGCGCGCGGCGCGCGTCCACTCGGCTTCGTTCGGCAAGCGCATGCCCAGCCACGCGGCGAAGTCGTTCGCGGCGCGCCAGCTGACGAAGGTCACCGGCTGGTCGCCGATCGACTTGCCCTTGTCGTCGCAGACCTTGTACGGCAGCTCGCCGCCGTAGCGGTCCCAGAAGTTGAGCGGGCCCTCATTGTCCTTCGGGAACTCCTTGTTGATCTGCTCGATCTTGGCGTTGTAGTCATCGCTGCGGCCGTAGCGCCACCAGTGGAACGGCGCGTGGTACTTGCCGTCCTTACGACGCGCGGCGACGAACGCTTCGTACTGCGCGTTGGTGACCGGGAACTTGCCAAGCAAGAACGCCGGTACCTCGGTCTTCTTGCGGCCGAGGATCGACGTCGAGCGGCGCATCGCCGTGTTGAGCACCGCTGGGGCGATCCTGAGCGCGTTCTCCGGCTTCGTCGGCATGGCCACCTGGCTGGCGGCCTGCACGAGGGTCGCGGCGTCGAGGCCCATCTCGACAATGCCGCCGGGCACCGTCAGCAAGAACGACGGCAAGCCGTCGGTGTTCTGGCCGTCGAGCCTGACGCCGTTCAACGTCGCCGAAGCGGGCGCTGCGGCGGCTGCCGACTTGTTGGCCGCGGCGCCTTGGGCGCCGGCGGACGCGATCAGGGTCAGGAACACGAGCGCGGGCGCTCGCAGCGAAGAGGGGTTCATCGTGCGCTGGGAACGGAATCGTCGCTGGTCGCCGCGGAGCGTCGGCAGCCAGAGCAGAGGGGGTGCGGATCGTAGCCCGCGCCCTCTCAGCCTCAACGATTGTCTCATCCGCGTCGCGGCTGCCAACCCCCTGTCGAGCGGCGGTTTGCCGCGGACTAGAAGAGCAGGCCCTGGCTCGCGGCGAAGAACCGACCGCCCATTTTCTCGAGGCCGTCGGCGACGAGGTGGGCGACGTCCGGGTCGAAGTGTTTGCCGGCCTGTTCGCGGAACAGCGCGACGATCTTCTCGACCGGCCAGGCCGGCTTGTAACTGCGCTCTTCCGCCAAGGCGTCGTAGACCTCGGCCAGGATCAGGATACGCCCTGGCAAGGCGACTTCCTCGCCGCGCAGGCCGTTGGGGTAGCCCTTGCCGTCCCAGCGCTCGTGGTGCTGGTAGACCCAGGTGCGGACATCGTCGTGGCCGTCGAGGCCGGCGAGCACCTCGTAGCCCATCGCCGGGTGGCGCTTGATGACCTCGAACTCGTCGGCGGTCAGGGCGCCCGGCTTCTGCAGGATCTGGTCGGGGATGCCGATCTTGCCGATGTCGTGCAGCAGGGCGGCGAGGCGCAGCGAGCCGCGGTCCTCTTCCGCCACGCCGCACCGGTGCGCGAGCACGTCCGTGTAGCCGATGACGCGCGCGGCGTGGCCGCTGGTCGTCGGGTCCTTGATCTCGATCGTGCGCGGCAGCACGGTCGTCAGAACGCAATTGACCGACTCGAGTTCGGCATTGCGGCGCGCGAGTTCGGTGTCGTGGATCACGCGGCGGCAGGTCGCCAGCAGCGCCTGCGGATCGACCGGCTTCACCACCATGTCGGCGACGTTCTTGCGCAGCGCATCCTGGGCGGCGTCGAAGGTGGGGCGGCCGGTCAGGACGACGACCGGCGTGTGCGGTCGGCGTTCGCGCGCGACTTCGGCGATCTGCACGCCGAGATCCGACGCGCCAAGGTACAGGTCGGTCAGCACCAACTGGAAGCGCTCGCGGCGCATGGTCGCAGCCGCTTGCGCCAGCGAGGTCGCACACGTCACCCGGTAGCCGGCCGATTCGAGGACACGGCGCAGACCGAGCAGCACATCGGCTTCGTCGTCGACGAGCAGCACGCGCTGGCCAGTGTGGGTCTGACGAGGCAGGTGCGGCAGCGCCGTTGGGGCGCGGTCCGGAGCGGTTTCGAGGCCGTCGGTCGAGGTCATTGCATCTGCCGCGGCGCATGCCGCAGCCTCCCAAGCCCACCTCCCGCAGTTGGGAGGCGTATCGCTAGGTTGCAAGGTGCCGGTCGGTGCGCCAACCTGCAACTTCCTTCCGTGGAATTGTGGAAAAGGGTCCAAGCTGGGCGATCCGCCACGGTTGTTTTCGACCCGTCGCGCATCGGCCCGCCGAGCGGCGCGACTATTTCGCCGGCTCGCGTCGGCGGCTAAGCAGGGCGCATGCTGCCGACCTTCCTGCGCGTGGCGACCGCGAGCGACCTCGGCCAGCGCGTCGACGCGTTCCTCGCCGCCCAGCCGGAAGTGGGCTCGCGGTCGGCGGCGCGGCGGTTGCTCGACGCGGGGCTGGTCACCGTTTCCGGCATGCGCGCTAAGCCGGCGACCACGCTGGTCGTCGGCGATGAGGTCGCCTTCCGCGTGCTCGTCGACGCGCTGCGCGACCCGTTGGCGCCCGACCTGCCGTTGCCCGAGGTGCGCGTCCTGTTCGACGACGCGGCGGTGTGCGTCATCGACAAGCCCGCTGGACTCGCCGCGCATCCGCCCGAGGATCCGTCGGTGGTGGCGCACACGGTGGCGAGCTGGGCGCGCGCGCGCCTGGGCGACCTGCCGAGTCCGCCCGACGTCGATCGGCCCGGCATCGTGCACCGGCTCGACCGCGACACCACCGGCGTGATGGTCGTCGCCAAGACCGCGGTCGCGATGGAAGCGCTGCGGCAGCAGTGGAAGGACCGCCTCGTCGAGAAGGAGTACCGCTGCGTCGTCTACGGCGAGCCGCGCTTCCAGAGCGATTGGATCGAGCGCGCGATCGCGCCCGACCCGCGCCACCCCGACCGCATGACCACCGTCGAAGAAGGCGGCCGCGAGTCGTCGACGTACTACGAAGTGGTCGAGCGCTTCGGCGGCTTCGCGCACGTGCGCTGCCAGCCGAAGACCGGCCGCACGCACCAGATCCGCGTGCACATGACCGCGATCGGGCACTCGCTCGTCGGCGACAAGGTCTACCGCTCGGCCAAGCGGCAGCACGACCGCCTGCCGCCGGGCGCGCCGGCAATGGCGCGACAGGCGCTGCACGCGCAGTCGCTCGCGTTCACGCATCCGGTGACGCAAGAACGGCTGCGCCTCGAGGCGCCCTTGCCCGAGGATATGCAGCGGTTGCTCGCCTGGCTGCGCGCGCAGGCTGGCGCCGATCGCTGAGAGGTGCGCGGCGGCCACCGGTGGCGTACCGTCGCGGCATGCAGAACCGTTGGAACGATGCCGAGGCCCAGGCGTTCTGCGACCGCTACCGCGCGCATGGCGAGGCCATGGCGCTGCGCGTCTACGCCTCGCGCCTGCTCGGAGCCGACCCGGCGCTGGTGCTGCACGGCGGCGGCAACACCTCGGTCAAGACGACGGCGAAGGACCTGCTCGGCCGCACGATCGACGTGCTGTGCGTCAAGGGCAGCGGCAGCGACCTCGCCGCCGTCGAGCCCGCCGGCCTGCCGGCGGTGCGGCTCTCGCCGCTGCGCGAATTGCGCGCGCTTCCGTCGCTCGGCGACCAGGCGATGGTCGACGCCGTGCGCGGCGCGCTGCTCGACAGCAAGGCGCCGAACCCCTCGGTGGAGACGCTGCTGCACGCCTTCCTGCCGCACGCCTTCGTCGACCACACGCACGCCGACGCCATCCTGGCGCTGACCGACCAGCCCGACGGCGAGGCGCTGGTGCGCGCCTGCTTTCACGACGACGTCGTGTCGCTGCCGTGGATCATGCCGGGCTTCCCGCTGGCGAAGGCGGTCGCCGATGCGTTCGAGCGCGCGCCCGGGTGCCAGGGCATCGTGCTGCGCCAGCACGGCCTGTTCACCTTCGGCGCGACGGCGCGCGCGAGCTACGAACGCACGATCGCGCTGGTCGATCGCGCCGAGCGCTTCGTGCGCCAGCGCGTCGGCGACGCGCCGGCAATGCTGCGCGGCGCGCCGGCGCCACTGCCGGCCGCCGAGCGCGCGGCGGCCTTGGCCCGGTTCCTGCCGATCCTGCGCGGCGCGCTGGCGACGCCGACGCAGGGGCCGTGCGGACCCGGGTGGCGACGCGTCGTCGCCGATGCCCGCGTCGACGACGTCGCGGCGAACTTCGCGGCGCATCCCGACGCGCGCGCGCTGTGCGCCACCAACCCGGTGACGCCTGACCACGTGCTGCGCACCAAGGGGCCGTATGTGTTCCTGACGCGCGCGCAGGCCGCCGACGCCGAGGCCGTGCGCGCCGAGGTTGCCGCCTACGTCGCGCGCTACCGCGCCTACCACGCCGCGCACGCCGCGCGCTGCGCCAACGAGCTGCTGCTTCCGACGCCGGTTGTCGCCGTGATCGAGGGCGTCGGTCTCGTTGCCTGCCAGGACACGCGCAAGGCCGCGCGCATCGCCGCCGACGTCGCCGCGCGCAGCCTCGTCGTCAAGGCGACGGCGCACGCGCTCGGCCGCTACCAGCCGCTCGGCGACGCCGAACTGGCGGAGATGGAGTTCTGGCCGCTCGAACTGGCGAAGCTCGGCGCGCCGCAGGCGCCGCCGCTGCAGGGTCAGATCGCGCTGGTCACCGGCGCGGCGGGCGCCATCGGCGTCGGCATCGTCGAGGCGTTGCTCGCCGCCGGCGCGTGCGTGTTCGCGACGGATCGCGACGGGGATCGTCTGGACAAGGCGCTCGCGCGATTTGGCGGCCAGAAGGGCCAACTCGCCACCGCGACGGCCGACGTGACCGATGCTACGGCGGTCGTCGGGTTGTTCGCCGCCTGTTGCCGGGCCTTCGGCGGCGTCGACGTCGTGGTGCCCAACGCCGGCATCGCGCACGTCAGCACGCTCGCCGAAATGGATCCCGCGCGCTTCGCCAAGGCGCTCGAGGTCAACACGACCGGCACGATGCTCGTGCTCAAGGAGGCGGCGCGCGTGTTCGCGGCCCAGCGCACTGGCGGCAGCGTCGTCGTGCAGGCGAGCAAGAACGCCTTCGCGCCCGGCGCTGGCTTCGGCGCTTACTCGGCCAGCAAGGCCGCAGCCCTACAGTTGGCGCGCATCGCCGCGCTCGAGTTTGCGCCGCTCGGCGTCACCGTGAACGCGATCAACGCCGACGCCGTGTTCGGCGACGACGACGCGCCGAGCCTGCTGTGGCAGGAAGTCGGCCCCGAACGCATGCGGGCGCGCGGGCTGGACGCCGCAGGGCTGCGCGCGTTCTACCGCGAGCGCTCGCTGCTCAAGACGACGGTCCTGCCGCGCCACGTCGGCGAGGCGGTGGTGTTCTTCGCCAGCGCGAAGACGCCGACGACGGGCGCGGTGCTGCCGGTCGATGGCGGGTTGCCGGAGGCGTTTCCGCGGTAGGGCGGGGTGGGTGGTGGTGGCGCGGCTGCGTCGCCGCGGCTGCGTCCACCTGCCGCGCGTGCAGCCAACCCCCTGCCGCCCTTCTACCGCACCCGCAGCACCGGATAGTGCTCGCCGGTCGCTCCCTCCAGGAAGTTCCACGTCGACAGCGAGTCCTCGCTTTCCGGCTCCAGCAGCGTTGCTGCGACGCGCGCGAACCGCTGCCGTGCGTCGATCCACAGCGTGCCCTTCGGCAGCGTGAACTGCGTCGCCGGTTCCCATGTTCCGCCGAGCGCCAGCTCTTGATGGCCCTGGTATGGCCGCTTGGGCTTCTTCTTCTGCGTCACCGCGAAGCGCTCGCAGGTGGCCTGCGTCTGTGATGCGAGCACGGTGAACGCGACCCCATGCCAACGCAGCCGTTCGAGCACTTCCGCCGGCGGTTCGGGCAGCGCCCAAGCCCTGGGCAACTCACGCCGCTGGCGTGCGACGAACGCGCGCACGACCGGCATCTCCTCCGCCGCGCCGTCGCCTTTGCGAACGTGCCGCATCGGCTTGCCGTCCTTCGCGGCGATGGTGTCGACTGCGCCGACCAGCACCGGCAGCCGCTCCGGCGGCGCGAAGACCGTGTCGAAGCCGAATCCTGCCGTTTCGCCGGTCATCAGCCGTTTGTCCGCCGCGGCGCCTGCCGCCAGCGTCTCTGCTTCGCGCGCGACCAGCCCCTGCAGCAGGCACAGCACGAACGCGCGCGTCGCGGCGATGCGACCGGCGAAGTCGAGATTGCTGTACGCCTCGCTCAGGATCGCCACGCGATTGCGTAGCGCGAAGCCGTTGACGCAGTAGCGCGCGCGATGGTCGTACGTCCACCAGCCGCGCACCTTGGGATCCGATGCCGGCGCGCCGCTGCCGTCCCAGTCGCGCGTCTCGAAGTTGCCGTAGTCGAACGTCGCGAAGCCGTGGTCGCCGCGCATCGCCGTCTGCGCGTCGTCGAGCAGCGCGCGCGACAGCCGCGCGATCTCGGGGTCGACGCTCGGCGACAGCGAGGGGGCGTAGGTCAGGTGGTAGCCGTGGTAGCTGCCGTTCGTCGTGTGCAGGTCGACGAATAGGTGCGGGTCGAACGCCGCCATCGTCGCCAGCAGCGCGCGCGTCTCCGGCGCGTCGGCTTTGACGAAGTCACGGTTGAGGTCGAGACCCTGCGCGTTCGGCCGTTGGCCGGTGGCGTCGGGGCCGTTCTGGCCGGCGCGGTTGCCGACCTTGACGGCTTCGTTGCCGTCGACGTTGTAGACGGGCAGCAGCCAGACCTCGATGCGCTGCAACAACTCGTCGTGGCCGCCGAGCGCGAACTCGCGCGCCAGCAGTTGCAGGGCTTCCTTGCCTTCGACTTCGCCGGCGTGGATGTTGCCGATCACCAACGCTCGCAACGGCTTTGGCGCGTCATCGCGCCGGACCTTGACGAGCCGCAGCGGCCGGCCCTCGTTGCTGCTGCCAGCACTGGCGAGCTTCAGCCGATTGCCGTGCGACAGGGGGAGGCATGCCGCCAGGAAGGCCTCGACGTCGGCGAGGCGGGAGGTTTCGGTGAAGTCGGCGCGCTCCGGCGTCGTGCGCGGCGGCGCCGCGGTCGCAGCCGCTTGCGCGGCCACCTGGCAGACGGCCGTGGCCAAGACGAGAACGTGGACGGCCAGGGTGACAGCGCGGCGCATCGCAACTTCGTACCGGCGGCGCTCACGCGCCGCCACCCGGACGTGCGGCGGTCGCGGTTAGTGCCGCCTCGCCGCGCCGGTCTGAGGCGGCGCTGGTGACTTCAGGCGCCGCGGCCCGACGCCGGCTGGCCAGAGCCCGCCGCGCCGGACGGCACGGTCAACTCGGCGCCGCGCAGCTTGCCGTCGCGGTCGATGTCGGCCGCGCGCAGGATCTCGGCGGCCCACGGCGCGAGTCGCGGATCGACGCGGCGCAGGGCCTTGCCGAGTTCGTCGCCGTCGATGCCGCCGTCGCGGTCCGTGTCCGCTTCGCCCCACGGCGCTGGCATGCGCAGCGACGTGGTCCGGGGATCCTTCTTGGGGTCGACGATCGGGAAGCCGGCGAGCGCAGGCGCGAGTTCGTCGGCGCTGAGCTTGCCGTTGCGATCAGCGTCGAACTGCGCCAGCGGGTTGGTGAGCAGCAGCAACGGCGGCAGGCCGGTGTCGCGCACGAAGCGGGCGAACTCGTCCTGGCCGACCTCGCCGTCGGCGTCGATGTCGTAGAGGCGCAGCAGCAACTGCTGCGGCGTCGTCGGCGCCGCTTCGGCTTGCGTCGGCGCGTCCGGGCGCAGCGGGCGCACCCGGAACGGGGTGCCGCGCAGCAGCGTCTGCCGCAGCGCGCGGTCGAATTCCGGCCACGACACGAAGCCGTCGCGGTCGCGGTCGAACTCGGCGAAGCCGCTGACGTCGCGCGGACCGTGCACGATCTCGATCGCAGCGCCGGCCTCGAACACGTCCAGCCGGTCGTCACCATCGGCGTCGCAGCCGACGAACAGGTTGCGGCTCTGCGTCTCGGTCGCCATGCCGCGCACCACGCGCTCGACGGGCGGGCGCTTCGGCGCCTGTGGCTGGACCTGGGCCGCGGCGGTGGCGGCCAGGAGCGACAGCGTCATGGGCAACAGTCTGAGCAGCATGCGATGGCGGCGTGCCGGCGAATCATCGCCGGGATCGACACGAAAGGATATCGGAGTCTCGCCCGTCGCGCTGGCGGGCGCGTCGGCGGCCCCATGGCATCGGTCCCACGCGCGTCATTTGCCGGTCGGACTGGGCGCGGCGAGCAGACGGTCGCCGTACACCGGCATGCGCGCGAGCCACGCGATCGCCTGCGCCGGATCGCTGCCGCGGGCGTCGAGCTCGCTGCGCAGTCGGCCGAGCAGAGCCAGTTGCGCCTCGCTGAGGCCGGCCTCCTTCAACCATGCGTCGAGCGCCGTCTGCGCGCTGGCCAGCACGACGGCGGGTTCGCCGGCCGTGGCTGGCGGCTTCCACTCCGGAAAGTAGATCGCCCGCAGGCTCGCCGCCTGCTCCGTCTTGCCCTCGAACTCGCGCTGGGCGACGTCGAAGGCGTGCATGCGTCCCATGCGCTCGGCGTCGTTGCGGTCGGCGGGCGTGCGCGGCCGGCTGCTGGCAGCGCGCTGCCGCTGGCGTTCGTTGGTGTTCGGTCCGGACTGGCTGCGCACCCAGTTGAGCGTCGCGGCGGTCGCCGGGCGCAGGTCGGGCAGGCGGGCGGCTTCGGGGCCGCTGGCCTGCGGTTGGCGCAGCAGTTCGGCGAGCGGCAACGGCGTCAGCAGCGCCAGCGCGGCGCGGACCGGGGCCGGGGCCTCGGCGACGGGGCCGGGGTTGCCGATCGCCGCGCCCTGGCGCTGCAGCTCGGCGAGCCGCGCCACGGCGACCCAGCGCTCGATGCGGCCACTGCGGTCAGCGGCGATCGCCTCGTAATCGCCGATGGCCGCCTTGCCGTCGAGGTCGAGCGTTTCGCGCAGCCACGCCGCGTGCAGGCGCGTCGCCACGTCGCCGCCGGACCCGGACTGGGCGACGGCGGCGGCGGCGAGCGCGGCGGCGACGGCGAGCGCGCGGGCTGCGATCACGACGCCCCCAGCAACTGCGACTCGAAGCGGTAGCCGAGACCATGCACGGTGACGACGTGCACCGGGGCGTTGACGTCGCGCTCGAGCTTCTTGCGCAGCCGCGCGATGTGGTTGTCGACCGTGCGCGTCGTCGGCAGGTGCACGTAGCCCCAGACCTTGCGCAGCAGGTCCTGGCGGCTGACCACCTCGCCGCGCCGCTCGATCAGCATGCGCAGGATCTCGGCTTCATAGCGCGACAACTGGATCTCCTCGTCGTCGCGCTGGATGGTGAATCGGCGCCAGTCGATGACGAGGTTGGGGAACTTCATCACGCCGCCGACCGTGGCCTTCTCGCCGACCCCGGCTTTGGCGCCGACCTGGGTGCGACGCAGCACCGCGCGGATGCGCGCCAGCAACTCGCTGAGGCCGAACGGCTTGGTCAGGTAGTCGTCGGCGCCAAGTTCGAGGCCCTGCACTTTGTCGCGATCCTGGCCCTTGGCCGAGACGATGATGATCGGGATCTCGCGGCCGATCTCGCGCAGATTGCGCAGCACCTCGAGGCCGGGCATGCCCGGCAGCATCAGGTCGAGCAGCACCAGCGAGGCGGCGCCTTCCTTGGCCTTGCGCAAGCCTTCGCGGCCATCGGCGGCCGTGATCACCTTGAAGCCCTCGGCCTCCAGGTTGTGCTGTAGGCCGGCGCGCAGGTCCGGTTCGTCCTCGATGACGAGAATGCAGGTTTCGGCGAGATTGGTCATGTTCAAGGGTCGTTCGTGGTCGCGTCGTCCGACGCTTGGGCCGCGACGGCCAGCGGTAACGTCAGCCGCATCACCGTACCACCGCCGTCGCGCGGCGCGGCGACGACGTCGCCGCCGTGGGCGCGGGCGAAGTGGCGGACGAGGTTGAGGCCCAGCCCGGCGCCGCGCACCTCGGCGGCGTTGCTGGCGCGGAAGAAACCGTCGAAGACGCGCTCGCGGTCCTCGGTGGGGATGCCGCGGCCATGGTCGCGGACCTCGACGACGGCGACGCCGTCGACCGCGGCAAGCGCGAGGTCGACTTCGTGCTCGCTCTCGCCGTCGTGGCCGTACTTGGCGGCGTTCTCCAGCAGGTTGATGACCGCGCTCTCGAGCGCATTGCTGTCGACCATGACGACGATGTCCGACGGCAGGTCGTCGATGACGAATACGCCGCGCGAGGCGAGGTGGGGGCTGTAGTCCTCGACGACGCGACGGAGGTGTTGGCCGAGGTCGAGCGTGGTTGGCGCGTAGGTGAGCGTGCCGGCCTGCTGGCGCGAGAAGTCGAGGATGCGCTGGATCAGTGCGGTGAGCCGCTCCGCTTCGCGCGCGATGATGCCGCCGAACTCGGCGGCCTGGCCGGGGTCGCGGGCGCGGCCGAGGCTCAGCGTCTCGCCGTACATGCGCACCAGCGCCAGCGGCGTCTTCAGCTCGTGCGAGACGCGCGACACGAGGTCGATCTTGAGCGCCGCCAGTTCGCGCTCGCGGCTGACCGAGCGCCACGACCAGAGCGCGCCGCCGAGGGCTGCGACGAACAGCGCTGCGATCAGCAGCGCACGGTTCGTCGCGCTGGTCGTGGCGGCCGCGCGCAGCGCCGCCGGATCGGTTGGATACGCCGACAGCGTCAGGTCGTTGGTGGTTTCGCGCGGCAAGACGAAGCCGGTCGGGTCGGCGGCCGGCGGCGGCAGAATCGGCGTCTCGTCCTGGTCGTGCGCCGCCAGCACGAACGTGCCGTTGGTGGCGCGGAACGACGCCCACGTCGGGTTCAGCATTTCGCGTAGGTCGAAGTGCAGCGCGATGCTGGCGCAGTGCCACTGCGCCGCCTCGGCCGGGGTCGCTGGGCGGATGCAGACGAGCGCCGCTTCGCTGCCGACCGACGCCAGGAATCGCTCGACCTCCGTGCCCTCGGCGAACGGCGTCTCGCCCTGGGCGGCGTGGCGCATGCGCCGCATCACCACGAATGGCTTGACGACTTGCTCGTAGGCGGCGGCGAAGCCGCTGATCGCGGCGCGCCGTTCCTCCTCGCGCAGCAGGCGGTCGACTTCGCCGCGGTCGGGGTCGTCGTTGGCGAAACCCGCCGCCAGACGCTGCGCCAGCGCCGAGGTGAGTCCATCGGCGTAGACGTCGCGCTGGTTCTCGGCCAGCGCGCGCAGCAGACGCAGCCGCTCCGCCGGCTCGCCGAGCTCGGCGAGCAGCGCCTCGGCCAGCAGGCCGACAGCGGCGAGGCCGGCGTTGAAGCGCGGGTTGACCTGCGCGACGTCGCTGCGGACCCGTTCGAGCTGCGCGCGCGCCTCGGCGCGGTTGCCGACCTTGCGCAGCGCCGTGGCCAGGCGGAAGCGTGCCTGCGCCTCGGTCTCGACGAGCGTCGGCCGGCGGTCCGGCCCCGGCGGGTTGGCGACCTCGAGCGTGCGCACGAGTTGCCGCAGCGCCTTGATGCCGTCGTCGAAGCGGCCGAGCTGCAGCAGCAGGTCGGCGGCGGCGAGATCGCCGCCGGCGGCTTCGCCACTGCGCTGCGGCTCGCGCGCGAGCGGCAGGTAGACGCTCGCCACTGGCAGCGCCGGCCAGACCACGCCGCCCTGCTCGTCGAGCAGCAGGATGCTGCGCAGCGCCGCGAAGTCCTGTTGCTCGGCGATGCGCAGCGTGGTGCGGATCGGTCCCTCGGTTTCAAGGTGCGCGCGCGAGGCCTCCAGCACGGCGGGCACCAGTTGCTCCAGCCGTTGCTCGATCGCCTGGCGCGCCCGCAGCACGAACTGCTCGCCTTCGCGGACGAAGGCGGCGTCGGCGGCGGCGCCGCTCTGGCGCAGTTCGCTCCAGCCGAGGCCGGCCAGGATCACAAGCGGCACGAGGAACGTGCCGAGCGCGACTAGATGGCGGGGGCTGAAGCGGGTACGCGCGGCAGGCATTGCGGCGGCAGGCGACGTGGGCGACTCAGCGTACCGCGGCGTGCGTCCGGGGAGCAGCGCCATCGCCGTCCCGCGTCATTCCCTCGTCACGAGCCTTGTCGCGTCCCTGCGGCCAGCGTGGCCGCAGGCGCGCTCACTGCAGCGTGACCGAGAAGCCGTCGGTCAGCGTGAACAGCGGATCCGGGCAGCCGCCCGGCGCCAGGAAGTCGAGGCCCTGCATGTAGAGCGTGAAGCCGAACAGCGCCGGGTTGTTCGGGACCGGCAACGTCGCGCTTGCGCCGCCGAGCAGCACGGAGAAGTCGTGGACGACCGTGCAGTTGCAGTACGGCAGGCTGAACGGCACCACGCCGTAGCCGATGAACGGCAGGCCGAGCGCGCCGGTGACCGTCGTGACGATGTCGGTGCCGATCTCGCCGTTGCCCGCGACCTGGATGCCGGCCGCGCCGCACGTCGCCGGGAGGCGGGTCGCCGTCGTCGGCTTCTGCAGCAGGCGCACGCCGCGGAACGCCGTGTTCGTCGCCACCGTCGCCAGGATCGTCGCCGGCGAGCCGGGGCCGCTGTCGACGAAGCTGACCAGCTGGCCGTTGGACGTCGTCGCGTACAGCGTGGTCACGCCGTTGATCTTGCGGCCCGACAGGCCGCGGCAGCCGGCCGACGGCTGCAGGATGTACTGCTGCGTCCAGGTGCCGTTGACGTTGGCCCACTTTTGCACGCCGCCGTTCGACAGCACTGCGCGGTCGTCGGCGAAGTACAGCGTCGCCGGGTCGGCGAACCAGAAGTCGTAGGTCGATGGACCGCTCGCCGCCGGCAGGCCCGGCAGCACCGAGATCGTCTGGTTGCCGGTCGTCGGCAGGCCGACGCCGACCGAGCAGACGCTCTGATAGACCGTCGAGGCGCTGGTGGCGTACAACTGGCCGTTGTAGATGCCCGCGACGCGCACGTTGGTCGGCGCGCCGGCGTTGAGGCCGAGCGAGGTCGACTGGCCGTGTTGGACGTAGCGGACGCCAGCCGCGGCCGTGGCGCCGGTGCCCGAGCACCAGTAGGCCGAGCCGTCGACCGTCGCGGCGCTGCGGATGTTGCCGCTGGTCGTGATCGTCGACGGCGGCACCGCCGGAACGCCGTTGTAGCCGTCGGTGATCGTCGTCGAGGTGTCGATCTGGCCCAGCAGGTCGATGCGCGCGATCACGCGCGGCGTCGTCGACGCCGGCGACGTCGCGATGGCGGCCGTGCCCGGCGCGATGCCGTAGCCGCAGAGCGTCAGGTACAGGCCGTTCTGCGAGACGTTGAGGAAGCCCTCCGACGTCGCTGTGCCCGAGTTCGTGAACGGCTGGTTGCTGCCACTCGCCACGGTCGGCAGCGCGATCGACTGCACCAGCACGCCGGCCGGCGTGTATTCGTCGAGGAAGGTCGCGGTCGACGCATTGGTCAGCGCCGCGGCGCCGTCACCCACACGGACCACGACGAGGTTGCCGATAGTGAGCGGCGTCTGCGCGACGGCAGCGACCGCGAACAGCGAAACGGTGGCGAGGGTCCGGATCATGGGAAGGCAAGAATGGGAGCGGTGCGGAACGCGGCCGGGGGCCAAGCGAACAAAGGATGCAACACCATGCGGCCCGGGTTGTCGACCCGGCGACCACATCTTCGCGATTTGCGAGTAAGTGCGTCGCTTTACGCGGCGGCGGATTGCGGCGTGCTCAGCCAGACGCGCGGCGGAGCGTGACCCGGGTGATCAGCCGCGTCGGCGCGGCGTCGCCGGGGGCGCGGAGCCGCAGGGTGCAGCGGCCGTCGCCGGGCAGCGCGAAGGCGCCGTTGGCATCGACCGGCACGTCGTCGATGGCGAGGCCGCTGGCGGCGTCGGCGGGTTCGATCTCCGCGCGCCACCGTCCGGCCGGCAGGCGCAACTCCAGGGTCGCCTCGCTGCCCGCGAGCCGCAGGCCGAGGCGCCCGTCGGGACCAGGCGCCGCCAGCGCGTGGCGTTGTTTGAGCCACGGCACGAGCGCAGCGAGTTGTTGGTCGGCCGCCGCGGCCTGCTCCGGCGTCGGCGGCTGGTAGCGCTGCACGATCGGCGCGCGCAGCTGGAACGCGCCGAACAGCCACGCCGGGATGGTCACGGTTTTTTCGGTGCGGACCACGCCGGCGCGGCCTTCGAGCCGCACCCACAGCGGCGCGGTGATCGGCGTGGCGAGGTCGCCAACCAGCGGCCGCACGCCGAGATCGAGCTGCACCAGGCGGTAGCCGTCACGGAAGCGCGCGTCCTCTTCCGCTTCGGCGCCGCTGGCGAACACCGGCAGCGGCAGGCCGGGCGGCGGGCCGAAGACGAACAGGTCGGGCGCGCGGTCGAGCACGTAGCCGCCGTTGCCGTGCAGATGGCCCGGGGGCTTGGGCGTGCCGGGCAGCGTCGTGTCGAGCCAAGCCGGCAGCGGCGTCGTCGCGATGGTGCGGTCGCACAGGCCGAGCAGGTCGAGGCACGGCAGGCCGCTGTAGAACGGCAGCGCGCCGGCGGCGTCGACGGCGAGCAGCGGTCGCTCGTCCAAAAAGGCCGCGGCGAGCGCGCGGCCGACCTCGCGGCCTTGCCATTCCCAGGTCTCGGCGCGCAGCTCGTGGCTCTCTGCGTCGGTGCGCGCGACGTAGAGGTTGGCGCCGATGCCGAGCAGCGCCGCAGCGCCGACGACGCCGGCGAGCGGCGTGCCGCGGCGGCTGGCGACCGCGACGAGCACGGCGAGCGGCGCCAGCGCGCCGTGCAGCAGCCTGCGGCACGGAAAGTGGTCGCCGCCGACGCTGGCGAGATACAGCAGCCACGCGACGACCGGCAGCGCGAGCGCGGCGAGCAGCGAGCGACGCGACCGGGCGCGCCAGAGCGCGACGACGGCGAGCGCGGCGACGGCGAAGCTGCCCGGATGCGCGGCGATGGCCTTGCCGACGTAGGCGCAGCCCGCCGGCCACGTCGCCGGATCGAACTCCGCCTTCACGTGCGCGGTGTTCGGCACCGTGTCGCCGTAGTAGGCGAGACGGAACGCCAACTGCGCGCCGACGGCGAGCGCCGCCGGCGCGCCGAGCGCGAGCGCCACGCGCAGCGAGCGCGCGCTCGCCGCCAGCGCGAGGCCGGCGACGAGGACCCACAGCGGCGCGTCAGGCCGCGTCCAGCAGGCGAGCGCGAACGGCAGGCCGAGCCCCAGCAGCGTGCGCGCTGGCCAGAGCGCCGGGTTGGCATCGCGGTCGTGCGCCGCCGCGAGGCCGGCGAAGCCGAGCGCCAGCAGCAGCAGCACGAGCGGGCCTTCGAGCCCGGCCTGCGTCCAACCGAGCGTCGCCTGTGCGCTGGCGACCAGCAGCGGCGCGACGGCAGCACGCAGGAGCGACGGCAGGTCGCGCGGCGCGCCGGCGCAGGCCAGCACGACCAGCGCCAGAGCGCTGCAGCCGAAGCCGAGCAAGCGGGCCGCGGCGACGAGGTCGACGCCGACGCCGAGTCCGCCGTGCAAGGCGACGCCGAGCGTCCACAGCAGGTTGCTGTAGCCCTCGACGCGTTCGCCGTCGGTCCACGTCAGGCCGTCCCCGGCGAGCAGTCGCCCGGCGTAGCGCAGCGAGATGAACGCGTCGTCGGACACGAAGTGCGGCAACCACACGCACTGCGCCACGAGCAGGGCCAGCGCTGGCAGCGCGGCGAGCAGGGACAGCTCCCAGCGGACGGCGGTCGGCGACGCGGGCAAGAGGGGCACGATGCCGCAAGACTAGGTGCCTGCGCCGCGGAAGGCCACGCCGCGAGACGACGCATCTTCGCGCCCTGGAACTCGCCGCCGATCCGCGGCGAAGGCGCCGATTTGCCTGCGGTCCCAGGCGTTGCCGCGATCGCGAATCCACGCACTGCTTGGCGCGCGGCCGATGCGGGCGCCGGCGGCCTACGCCGACAGCAGCGCGCGCAGCGTCGCCACCAGTTCCTCGGCGGCGAAGGGCTTGGGCAGAAAGCGGTGGTGCGACGGCAGATGGCCGCTGCGCAGCCGCGAGTCGTCGTTGTGGCCGCTGATGAACAGCACCGGCAGTTCGCCGAACTCCTTCTCGACTGCGGCGGCGAGCTCCGTGCCCGACATACCCGGCATCACCACGTCGGTCAGCAGGATCTGGCAGCGCGCGCCGTGGCGCAGCGCCGACAGCGCCTCTTCGGCGCTGGCCACCGAGGTGACGCGGAAGCCGGCGTTCTGCAGCACGCGCTCGAGCGGACGGCGCACGTGCGTCTCGTCGTCGACCAGCAGCACGTGATCACCGGTCAGTCGCGTCATTCCCTGGCGCGCCGGCGTCATCGCCGCGGTCGCGGCGATGTCCGGCAGCAGCACTTGGAAGGTCGTGCCCATGCCGAGTTCGCTGTCGACGCGGATCGCGCCGTCGAGTTGCTGCACGAGGCCGTAGACGGTCGACAGGCCCAAGCCCACGCCCTTGCCCAATGCCTTCGTGGTGAAGAACGGCTCGAACAGGTTGGTCTTGGTGCGCTCGTCCATGCCCGTGCCCGTGTCGGTCACGGTGACCGCGACGAACGCGCGCGGCGCGCTGCCGTCCGGCGGCGCCTCGACGCGGCGCGCGACGTCGATCGCGATCGTGCCGCCCTTGGGCATGGCGTCGCGCGCGTTGAGCACGAGGTTCATGAAGATCTGTTTCAGGCTGTTGGTGTCCGCGTGCAGCGTCGTCACCTCGGACGCGATGCGCAGATGCAGCTTGACGTTGGCGGCGAGCAGAGGCTCGACGAGTTTCTGGATGTCGGCGAACTCGGCGCCGACGTCGAGCGCCTGGATGCGCACCGGCTGCTGGCGGCTCATCGTCAGCAGGCCGCGCGTCAGCGACGCGGCATGGTCAGTCGCCGTGCAGATTTGCTGTAGCCAATCGTGCAGTGGATCGCCTGGCGTGAGCTCTGCCAGCGCGAGGTCCGCATGGCTGCGGATCGCCATCAGGATGTTGTTGAAGTTGTGCGCCATGCCGCCGGCGAAGCGGCCGACCAGCTCCATCTTCTGGATCTGGCGGATCTGGCCCTCCAGTAGCGATTGCTGGCGGATGCGTTCCTGCAGGTTGACGGTCAGCTGCCGCAATTCGGCGAGCTGCGATTCCTGCACCTGCATCATCACCAGCAGGTCGCCGCGCGGGTCGTGCGACGGGAAGTCCGACATGGCGAGCCCGAGGTGCGCCATCGTCGCGAGCTTGGTAAGCCACGGGCCGCCGGCGAAGTGCAGCGTGCCCGGCGCATCGGGGTCGCCGGCGGGAAGGAACTGGCCGCGCAGTTCGAAGTCCGGCCGATTGCGCAGACGCAACAGGAAGACGTCGCCGAGGTGCTGGCCGAGGTCGGCGGCGCCGGCGAGGCCGATGGGCCGCGCGATGGCGAACATGTCGTCGAAGTGCGCGCCGAGGTCGATCTCCGGCATGCAGGTGCGCCAGCGTTCGCCGACGGCGCCGAGCCGTCCGTCGGCCGCGACGGTGAAGTAGAACGGGAACAGGGTGCGAAGCAGGCGCAGCTCCGCCTGCCAGCCGGCCGCCCTGTCGCCGTCGTGTCTCACACCGTCGCCTTGTTCGCGGCCGCCGGGCGCACGCGGATGTGGAAGGTGTCGTGCGGTCGCGCGCCCTGCACCGGCACGTGTTGGACGTCGATCTCGAGCCGGAAGCGCACGCTCAGGCCTTCGAGCATGCCGATGACCAGCGGCGCCAGGCCCGGGCGCTCCGAGTAGTAGTGCACTACGCAGCTGTTCGGTGTTTCGTCGGACACCGTGAAGCTCGGTGGTTGCAGGTGCGTGAACGCCAACTGGATGCGCGTGTGCATCTGGTCGAGGTTCTTGAGGAACTCCGGCAGCGTGCGGCCGACACTGTGCAGCAGTTCGCCGTAGCCGGCCTCCGCCGAGTAGACCGTCCAGAAGCGGCCGAACTCCTTCAGCACCGCCTCGGCCGACAGGTTGAGCACCTTGCACGCCGCGCCGACGAGTTTGTACGTGATCTCGTCGGGGTACTTCTCCATCCGCAGGAACGGTTCGTCGGGCAGGCCGGCGTCGCTGCGGATGCGGTCCCAAACCGCGTTGCCAAACTTGGTGCGACACAGGTCCTCGACTGCCTGGTTTATTAGTCCGTACATGGGAGGTCGCTTGGTGTGACGTACATCGGCGCCAAGACGCGCCGGGACAGGCGTGCTGAACCTGGGCCGGCCCGCTGTGCCGTGCGTGGTAGACGCCCATGGTAATGCGCCGTCTGCGGCGCAGTGGCATGGCCGTCAGTAAAGCAGGAACCGCCGCACGCGCTTGTGCCAGTCCGCTGGCGCTGCCGACAGCGAATCGAGCTCGCGCAGCGGCCGCTCGCCGTCGATGAACTCGCGCGCCGCCGGACTGCCCGCCAGGATGTCGATCGGCAGGCGCACGTGCTCGTACTCGTACGGCGGTTGTCGCCAGTCGAACGCGCGCGGCCACAGCTCGCGGGTCGCCCGCAGGATCGCCAGCGTCGTGCGGTAGCTGCGGAACGCCGCCGCATCGGTGACGTGCAGGAACAGGCCGCCGCACGCGGCGTTGGCGTGCTTCTGGAACGTCGGCTCGAAGCGCACCGGCCGCACCGCCACGCCGCGCAGGCGGTGCGTCGACACCAGCGCCTGCAGTTGCCACGGGTCGAGCCACGGCGCGCCGAACTGCTCGAACGGCGTCGTCGTGCCGCGGCCTTCGCTCAGGTTGGTGCCCTCGAGCAGCACCTGCCCCGGATAGACGAGCGCGCCTTCGAAGCGCGGCAGGTTGGGCGACGGCGGCACCCACGCGCGGCCGGTCTCCGGCCACAGCATCGCGCGCCGCCAGCCTTGCATCGGCACCACGCGCACGTCGGCGCCGAGCCCCATCGCGTCGTTGCAGAAGCGCGCCAGTTCGCCGAGCGTCAGCGCGTGGCGCATCGGCACGCTGGCACGGCCGACGAAGCTCTGCCAGCGCAGGTCGAGCAGCGGCCCTTCGGCGACCTCGCCGCCGAGCGGATTGGGGCGGTCGAGCACGAGCGCCGGGATGCCCTTCTGCGCGCACGCCTCCAGGCAGTGCGTCAGCGTCCACACGTACGTGTAGACGCGCGTGCCGACGTCCTGCAGGTCGATCACCAGCAGATCGAGGCCATTCAGCATCTGCTGGGTTGGCTTGCGCGTCTCGCTGTACAGGCTCCAGACCGGCACGCCAAAGCGCTCGCTGCGCGCGTGCCCGGTCGCGATCATGTTGTCCTGCTCGGTCGACCACAGGCCGTGCTGCGGGCCGAACAGCGCGCCGAGCTTGCCGGGAAAGCGCGCGTGCAGCGCGTCGGCTGCATGGCGGAAGTGGCGGTCGACCGAGGCCTGGTTGCTGACGAGGCCGAAGCGCTTGCAGCTGCGCAGCGGCTCCGGCGGGGACTGGCAGGCGACTTCGAGGCCGATCGTCGTGGCGGGCGTCATGGCGCGGCGATCACTCGTAGAGCAAGAACGGCTTGCGGCGCAACCGGAAGAGCTCGAGTTCCTTCTGCCAGCCGGCACAGATCGCGTCGGGTTCGGCGCCGGCGAGCAGCGCGTCGGCCGTCGGCTGGTGCTTGAGCAGCCAGTCGATCTTCTTGGTGTCCCATGCGTCGGCGAACAGCGCGCGCAGCGCGCAGCCGATGTGCACGCCGGTGCGAACCGGCTCGAACGCGCGCCAATCGGTGACCAGCACGTGCACGCCGCCGCAGGCCTTGCCCTGGTGCTTGCTGCTGGTCGGCGTGAACGTCGTCGCCACGAACGCCACGCCCGGCAGCTTGGCCGCCGTCAGCCGCGCGGCGAGCTTGCGGCCGTCGATCCACGGCGCGCCGAGGATCTCGAACGGCGTGTCGGTGCCGCGGCCGACCGAGACGTTGGTGCCTTCCCACAGGCCCATGCCGGGATACGTCAACGCCTGCGTCAGCCGGCGCATGTTGGGCGACGGGTGGATCCACGGCTGCCCGGTCTGGTCGAGCAGGTCGGCGCGCTGCCAGCCCTCGCACGCCACGACGTGCAGGTCGCAGCGCAACGCGTCCTCGCCGACGATCATGCGCGCGAGTTCGCCGGCCGTCATGCCGTGGCGCAGCGGGATGCGGTGGCTGCCGACGAAGTCCTGGCGCTCGGCGGCGAGCACCGGACCTTCGATCTTGACGCCGCCGATCGGATTGGGCCGGTCGAGCACGACGAAGCGCAGGCCCTTCTTCGCCGCCGTCTCCAGGCAGTTCCGCATCGTCGAGACGTACGTGTAGAAGCGGCAGCCGATGTCCTGGATGTCGAACACCAGCGTGTCGACGCCCTGCAGCATCGCGTCGGTCGGCGTGCGCGTCTCGCCGTACAGCGAGTAGACGACGAGCCCGGTCGCCGCGTCGGTGGTATTGCCGACCTTGTCGTCGACGAGCCCTTCCCAGCCGTGTTCGGGCGAGAACAACGCGACGAGGGTGCAGTCCTTGGACTGCTTGAGCACGTCGACCGTGCGCACGCCGTCGGCGGTGCGGCCGGTGTGGTTGGTGATCAGGCCGACCTTGCGGCCGGCGAGCGCGGGCACGCCGCGGGCTTGCAGCACGTCGGCGCCGGTCTGGACGGTTTGGGCGGCGAGTGGCGCGGCGAGCGAGGCCGCGAACGCGGCGGCGAGCAGCAGCGGAGCGAACAACGCAGCGGGCGCGGTGGGCATCACGCGGCGGATGCTAGCGACGGCGGCGCACCGAGCACGCGCCAGCGTCACTTGCCCTTGCCGGTCGGCAGCGGCGTGCTCGTCTCCCACGCCATGCTGCTGAACGCCTGCACGAACTCGCGCAGCGGCAGCGCGAACACGCCCTTCGTCGTCGTGTAGCCGTTGGCCAGCCCGGGTTCGCCGTTGACCTTGCGGCTGCGGCCGTGCGGGTTCCACACCGTGACCACCTGTGCTGCCGCGTCGTAGCCGAGCACGGCGTAGGCGTGTTTGCCGGCGATGCCGGGTGGATGCGCGGCCGTGTTCGTGCTGCAGGTGACGAGCCGCTTCTCGGCGAACGCCGCGGCCAGCGCTGCGTGCGCCTTTGTCGCCAAGGCGTCGACCGTGTCGGCGGGCTCGGCGGCGGGCGGCTTCGGTGGCGGCGTCTTCGCCGTCGGGACCTTCTTGTGGAACGCGAGCCGCTCGGTCGTCCTGCCGGTCAGCATGCGCAGCACGGTCGCGGTCGAGCCGCCGGCCAGCGCGTCGCTCGCGGTGTCGGCGGTGTGCTTCTGCGGGTTCTGCAGCTGCCGCACGTGTCCCATCGCCTTCTCGACGACCGGCAGCCACAGCCCTTCGTCGCCGGTCGTGCCCGACAGCGCGAGTTCCGCGTCGGTCAGCGGCGCCACGTCGGCGGACTGGCCGTCGGCGAAGCGCACGCGGTAGCCGTCCTTCGTCGGCGTGATCAATGCGTGCAGCGCTTTCGGGTCGCGGTGCACGAACGCGCCGAGGCTCGCCAGCAACCAGCAGTCGCCGATCGGGCCTTGGCGGCACGCGTCGAGGTCCGGCGTGTCGTCGGCGAACAGCACGCGCGGCGTCGTCTCGATGCGCGTCAGGCCGGAGCGGAAGCTCACCGCGAAGTTCGGCGCGCGTTTTGGCGTGCCTGCCGCCGGGCGCGTCTCGCCGGAGTCGGCACGGTCGGCGTCGCCGGGGGCCGGCGTCGGCTTCGTCGCATCGGCCTTCGGCGCCGCCGCGCGCGTGCGCGGCGCCTTGGTCAGGCCGTCGAGCGTCAGCGGCGGCACTTCGTAGCTGCCGCTGCGCACCACGCGCTTGATCGCCGCGATCGCCGCAGCCGCTGCGCCCGTGACCTTTGGGTCGAGGCAGGCGCGATCGATCTCGTCGGCGCTGAGCGTCTGGTCGTCGTCGGCGTCCCAGGCGTCGAAGTGCTGGGTGAGCGTGGCGTCGAAGGTGGGCGCAGCGGCCTTCGCGGCCGCGGGCGCTGTGGGCTTCGGCGCCGGATCCTGCTGGGCCGCGAGCGCGGCGGTGAGCAATGCGACGACGGCGAGGCGGAGCGGGCGCATGGCGGGGGAGGATAGCGGGTGGATGAACGCAGCGGCGACGACCACCGTCGCCGCGCTTGTCGCGAACTGGTCGCGGGTGGGCGCCGTTCGTTCGTGGCTTGGCCACCGCCGTGCGCTAGGCTGCATGCAGGACACGGAACGGAGATCCGCTCAGCCATGACCGACGCCTCCGCGCAGCCTTCCGGCGGCAACACTGGCACCGAACCCGAGGCGAAGGCTTCGGCGCGCAGCGGACTCCGCCGCTGGTGGTTCTTGGTCGCGTTCGTTGC